>WNFJ01500708.1_pt3 | contig 13407 bp, 9 predicted proteins | sample 5400461 | NCBI WGS metagenome assembly WNFJ01 (sample SAMN13153349, study PRJNA577476) | soil metagenome | isolation source: 115 cm saprolite on Douglas fir-dominated hillslope | place: USA:California | collected 2013-09-17 | reverse complement strand
GCCATTCAACAGACGCCGATTCTCCACCACGCTCCAGTAGTGGTGCGTTTTGCCGTCCTTGATCCGCTGGGTGCGCTTGAGGAACATTCGCCCAGTGTATGAACTCGCCAAGCCACTGCCAAGGACCAAGGTCTTCACTACAAGCGATTCTGCCAATCCTCCGCGCGCACTCACGCGACAAATCAACGAGTTACGGCGGCAGCCGTATCAGAAATCGGTGAAAAACCGTCGCGTCGAAGTGCGAATAGCGAAAGTTGGGCTAGTGGTCTACGTGACGGGCGGAGGTTTTGCTTTTGCGCCAAAAGAAAGCGCGCTCAATCTCCGTACTTACGTAGCAGAGGCAGGCTTTGTTGTCGCCAGCATCCAGTACCGGACCGTCATGGACGGCGCGAACTATCGCGATGGCATCGCTGACGTCAAGTCCGCTATCCGATACCTGCGCGCACACGCTGACGACTACGGGATCGACCCGGACAAGGTCGCTGTATGGGGCGAGTCCGCGGGAGGTTATCTAGCTTCGATGGCAGGCGTCACCGGCAATGTAAAGACGTTCGACACAGGCGACAATCTCGGGCAAAGCAGCGCGGTGCAAGCTGTCATCGACAAATTCGGTCCATCCGATATGTCGAAGGTCGCGGCCGACTTCGACGCCCGGTCGCAGGAAGCCTATTCATCGGCCTACAATCCGATCGCTCACTATGTGAATGGCGCTTCGAGCACCAAAGGTCTCGTCGATGATCCGACAGCAACGACGACAGCTAATCCCGTGACCTATATCACTACGTCCGATCCCGCCTTCCTGGTGTTCCATGGCAGCAAGGACCCGCTTGTTTCGCCCAGCCAGACGCTGCTCTTGCATAACGCGTTGCTGCAAGCCGGTGTTCGAAGCAAACGGTACGTGCTGACCGGCGCGAGTCATGGAGATGTCGCCTTCCTCGGCGACGTCAAGTCCGGTCAACCGTGGTCGACCAACGAAGTGATGGGAATCATGGTTCGCTTCCTGAAGGACAATCTGGGCTAAGCGCAGTCGGCCATCCCTTTAACGCCTAAGCCATTATTTAAAACTGTTCCGCATTTATACAAATCCTTAGGCATGCTCCTTCGCAAGGCGTCTAGACCAGGTCAGTAAGGAACCGATATATGTAGAAAGACCTGTTTCAAGCGAAAACGCCTATGCTGGGTCTCGTCCTCGCCAGGTCCCCCTCGTCCGGGTGGGCGACGCTCCGTAAGCTTTTACCCGCGCCTTCGAGAGAGGCGCGGATTTTTTTCGTGTGTCATGTGCGATCGTGGCGGGTCAACCGCTCGGTTGGAACTGACCTTGGACAGAACGGGCCAGCCCCGAGGCAAGCACCACCCGCTAGTGCGACATAGGTTGTATATCGCTGGCCTTGACGGGTGTGGATCGCGGTTGAACGGCTTGTTTGATCAGCAGCGCAACGCATGCCACCACTCCGGGCACTGCGACTACGGCAAAGATGCCGTCGAACGTGAAGTGCTGCCGGGTCAGTTCAGCGACCAGAAACGAGCCCGCGATGCCTCCGAACCGGCCGATGCCAAGCATCCACGCAACGCCGGTACCGCGCCCCTGAGTGGGATAGAACGAAGCCGCCAGCGCAGGCATGGACGACTGTGCCGTGTTCATCAGCACGCCCGCGGCGAACACGACGAGTATCAGCAAGCTGATGTTCCCGACTGCGTGACCAATGCAATACACGCTGATAGCGGTCAATGCGTAACATGCCGCGATGATCTTGTTCGGATTGAATTTATCCATCAAGACGCCGCACAGCACGGCACCCACGCCGCCGAGCGGGAAGAGTGCGGAAATCAACGTGGCGCGTTGCGGGCTCAGGCCCGCTTCCTTTAACAGGATCGGCATCCAGTTGATCGATGCGTAGAAGATGACCAGTCCCATGAAGTAGGTCAGCCAAAGCATGATCGACCCGACGATGTACTGCCGTGACAGCACAACCTGAATGCCGCTCTTTCCGGGAACAGCCTGGGCATGTTCCGTCATGACAAACGAAGCGGCGTTGACAGCGCTACGGCCGATGCGGCTTAGCGTTGCGCGAATCTTTTCGACGGGATGCGCATGGGCGACCCGGTAACGAACCGATTCGGGAAGTGCGATCAGCAGCACGACCGCGAGCAGCAGCGGCGTAATTCCACCGAACAGCAGGACGCTGCGCCAGCCGAAGGCCGGAATCATCCAGGCCGCGAGAAAACCGCCGAATGCTGCCCCAAGTGGAAAGCCGCAGAACATCAGGTTGATCAGGGTGGCGCGGCGGCGATCGGGGCAAAACTCGCTCATGATCGTCACCGCGTTCGGCATGGCGGCGCCTAGCCCGAGTCCCGCGATAAAGCGCAGTACGGTCAAATGAGTCAGGTCCCCGGAGAAAGAGGAAGCCAGGCAAGCGACACCAAAGATCACGACCGAGGTGATGAGAAGGATGCGGCGTCCCAGGCGGTCAGAGAGCGGGCCTGAGAGGAGCGCACCGAACGCCAGTCCGAATAATGCGGCGCTCAATACCGGTGCGAGCGCCGGCCGGCTGATGTTCCATTCGATGATCAGAGACGGTGCGATAAAGCCGATAGCGGCTGTATCGAATCCATCCAGCAGGACGATGACAAAACACATCGCAAAGATCAGCCATTGGAACCCGCCGAACGGGTGCTCATTGATGAAGGTTTGAACGTCGACTGCAGGGCTCCTGCTCATGTCTCTTCCTTATGTTTTGTTACGTCGTCTCCAAGCATGCCACACGACGTATGATTATTAGCCGCTCTCTTGGCGCCAAGCGCACGAGAGGGCCGGTACTGACGAAAACTGGTTAACCGGCAAAGCGGCCAGGCACTGCTGCCGGTTTGTTAAGTCGCTTAGTAAGAGTCGCTCATTTAATTCGATTGCTTAGTCAGCATATCCGGTCCTGCAAGCTCACATGCACGTTGGAAACCCTAAGCGAGCGTGAATATTCCAGGAGCCGCAGCGTACTTGCCGCCCTTTAGAACTTTAGAACGCGTGACGAATGCCCGCCATTAAACCCGTCTGGTTCTGCCCCGCACCTGGCGTTGTGCCGCCGCCACCCGAACTGAGCGAGTAGCGCCCGTGCGAACTGTTGCCCAGATACGAGCCCTGCAAATAAACGGCCGTCGCTTTCGACAGCGAATAGGTACCGCGCAGCGTGCCCATCGTGGCGCGGGCGTCCTGCTGGGCGTTGGTGATCCGGAAGACCTCGCCGTCCAGCGTGAACGCCGGGGTGATCGAATACGCCGCGCCGAGGTAGAACAGGTTCGAGTGCACGTTAGGCGTGGCAGGCGAATCGGTATCGACGTGACGGCCCACCCAGCCACCGCCAATCTTTACGCCAAAGAGATTCGCCCATCCATTCAATTGCATGCGCAAGTCCTTGTCGGCGCCGCTGGTCAGCGGGAAGGCTGCGGCGCCGTCGAAGAAGTTGGCTGCAGCCGTCGCGCCGCCGCGTTGTTCGTCGTAAGCAGCGGCTACTCCAAACACCGAGGCGTCGTACTTCAGCATGGCGGACCATTGCCGGCAGTCGGTCGGATGACCGGCGACCTGCCCGGCGCACGTGCCCTGGCCCGGCGAGTTGCCGGTGCCCGCGCTATCGCGCCCGAACGAATACGTCGCGCCCACGGTCAAGCCGTGGAAGGTGCCCTTGTAGCCGATGGTGTTATCGCTGCGGGCATTCGGCAGATACGAGTCGAGCGAACCGCTGCCGTAGATGTCCGGTCCGAGAATGTCGGAATCCGCCATTGCCCAATAGGTCATCGTGTATTGACGGCCGAGCGACAGTTGACCGTACGGGCTCGCGATACCCACCCATGCCTGACGTCCGAACAAACGCCCGCCCTGACCTGAATCACCACCACGTGTATTGAAGCCGCTTTCGAGAGCGAATACCGCTTTATATCCGCCGCCCAGATCTTCGGCTCCGCGCAAGCCCCAGCGCGAGGGAATCTCTCCGGTAATCCCCGGCATCCGCACGACGTGATCCCCCGCCGCGTTCGCATGCGAGACATATTCGATGCCGGTATCAAGGATTCCGTACAAAGTCACACTGCTTTGCGCGTAAGCCGACGCGCTCAGCGCACAACAGCTCGCTGCTGCGAAATGCGTCCATTTCATTGCCATCTCCAATCTTCTATTTGTGTTTCTATTGATCGAGGTCGTGCCGGCGTTAGCCGTCTGGTCGGCCGATGCACAAGGAATGTCTAACAGGACGCCAACACGGAATGCACTTTATAGCACCACAAACAAGACTTAAAGTGCGTGTTAACGCTTACGCTCGCAACTCTTGTTATGAAAATGCACTGGAATGCGTTTACGCCCGAGCGTGCGGAAATGAAGGAACGCGTTGATCGGCTTGGGTTTCGTGTGAGATAAACGAGTCAAAGAAGGGGGTTGGCCTTGAGACATTTCGCCTGGAGTTGAGGCGATATATTGCGTTTTTAGGCAGGCAATTTAACTAAGCAAACGCATAAAAATACACTCACTCTGAGCAACGGCTTTCAAGAAAGCCTGCCGGTGTAACCCGACGCTTGATCGTTTCGTCCTGATACCGCGTGCACCCACTAAAATCAGTGGGAGAAAAGGGCTTTCCAAGGTGGGTATTTGACCGGGCATCAACAAGGTTTCATACCGCCGATGGGACCGAGGTCGAATTCTGGCTGGCGACGGACGACGGTCCCCGCCATCTGCGCTTGCGTCCGCAGGATTCCGTGGCGTTCATTCCGGCCGAACAACGCGAACGTGTCGAAACCGTCCTGCAACGCGAGAAGCAGGTAGAACTCCGTCCGCTGGATCTCGTCGACTTCAACCATCGCCCGGTGTTAGGCCTCTATAGCAGGCAATATCGGCAATTGACGGGGCTGGAACGACGCTTGAAACAAGCAGGCGTCGATGTCTACGAAGCCGATGTCTTTCCGCCTGACCGCTACATGATGGAGCGCTTTATCACGGCACCCGTCGCGTTCAGCGGTGAGCCAAATGATGACGGGCCGCTTCTCAACAGCGAGTTGAAACCCGCGCCGGGTTATCGCCCGAAGTTGAAACTGGTTTCGCTCGACATTGAAACCAGCGCCAGCACGGAGCTTTATTCGATTGCGCTCGAAGGCTGCGGCGAGCGTCAGGTTTATATGCTCGGACCGCCCAACGGCGACCATAGCAACATCGACTTCAAGCTTGAATACTGCGAAAGCCGGCCGCGTTTGCTGGAGAAGCTGAACGAATGGCTCGAGAAGCATGACCCCGATGCGATCATCGGCTGGAACCTGGTTCAGTTCGATTTGCGCGTGTTGCAGGAGCACTCGGAGCAGTGCCAGATTCCGCTGCGGCTGGCTCGTGGCGGGAGCGTCATGGAATGGCGGGAGCATGGTCTGACGCAGAACCATTTCTTCGCGGGTGCTGCGGGACGACTGCTTATAGATGGTATTGAGGCGCTCAGGTCAGCGACGTGGAGCTTCCCTTCATTCAGCCTCGAGCATGTCTCGCAGAGCGTGCTGGGTGAAGGTAAGGCCATCGATAATCCGTACCAGCGAATGGACGAAATTCAGCGTCGCTTCGATGAAGACAAGCCCGCCCTCGCCCGCTACAACCTCAAAGACTGCGAACTCGTCACGCGGATCTTTGCGAAGACGGAGCTGCTGCCTTTCTTGCTGGAACGCGCGACGGTCACGGGTCTGCCCGCGGATCGCAGCGGTGGATCGGTGGCTGCTTTTACGCATTTGTATATGCCTAGGATGCATCGGCAAGGCTTCATTGCGCCCAATCTCGGCGATGTCGCCGGCGCGGCAAGTCCCGGTGGATTCGTGATGAACTCGCGTCCGGGTCTTTACGATTCGGTCCTTGTCCTCGACTATAAAAGCCTCTATCCATCGATCATTCGCACCTTCCTGATCGATCCCGTCGGTCTCGTTGACGGGATGCGCCATCCCGACGATCAAGATTCAGTGCCGGGTTTTCTGGGGGCGCGTTTTTCGCGCACGCGTCATAGTTTGCCGGCCATCGTCGATCAGGTCTGGAAAGGTCGCGAAGAAGCCAAGCGCGAGCAAAACAAGCCGCTCTCGCAAGCACTGAAGATCATCATGAACGCGTTTTATGGCGTGTTGGGTTCGACAGGATGCCGCTTCTTCGATCCTCGGCTCGCCTCGTCGATCACCATGCGCGGACATGAAATCATGCGCAAGACGCGTGAGTTGATCGAAGCCGAAGGATACGAAGTGATCTACGGGGACACGGATTCAACGTTCGTCTGGTTAAAGCAAGCTCGCAGCGAGGAAGATGCGGCGCGCATTGGCGGCGAGCTCGTCGAGCGGGTCAACTTGTGGTGGCGACAGCATGTGCGCGAGCGCTTCGATCTGGAGAGCGCGCTTGAGCTGCAATTCGAACGACACTATCGCCGGTTTTTCATGCCCACGATTCGCGGCGCCGAGGAAGGCAGCAAAAAGCGTTATGCGGGTCTTAGCCTTTTGCCTGACGGCAGCGAAGAGGTTGTCTATAAGGGACTTGAAACCGTTCGTAGCGACTGGACGCCGCTTGCGCAGCGGTTTCAGCGAGAACTCTACTTGCGGATTTTCAAGGGTGAGCCCTATCAGGATTACGTTCGCGACTACGTGCGGCGCACGCTGAGCGGCGAATACGACGAGTTGCTCGTGTACAGAAAGCGCCTTCGCCGGCCACTGGATGCTTATGAGCGCAACGTGCCGCCGCATGTTCGCGCGGCACGCATTGCCGATGAATTCAACCGCGAGCGCGGACGGCCGCTGCAGTATCAACGGGGCGGCTGGATCAGCTATGTGATGACCGGCGCGGGTCCGGAACCGCTTGAAACCTGGCAGTCGGCCATTGACTACGATCACTATTTGACGCGCCAGTTGGAGCCTATCGCCGACGCCATATTGCCGCTTCTGCAGACCGAATTCCAGACGCTGGTTTCCGGCCAGCACGAGCTGTTTTAGCCTTGAGGATATCCACAGAAATTGTTGGCAAGGCTGTGGACAAGTCTTGGGGAATCGTGGCAACGCTTTGATTTGGTTGGGACTTGGCCGCGTGCATTTTGCAACGCTGCGGCCCTCCCCATTTTCTAAACCCCAAGCGCGGTTTCCGCCGCTCCTGCCAGCGCAAGAATCAGCCCGTCCTGCCCATGAAACCCGCAGACGCTAAGACCCACCGGCGCATCCCCCTCTCGATGACAAGGCAGTGAAACCGCACACCCATCGATAAAATTCACGATGCTCGGATTACGCAACACCAGCGCGTTGGTTGCGGCGAACGCGGCGTCATCGGCTTCTAGCGCGGCAATCACAGGCGGCGCGATAGGCACGGTCGGCATGACAAACGCATCGAATCCTGCAAAGAACTGCTGAGCCGCCGCGATGGTCGCGCGTCGTGCCGCCAGCAGGTCGAGATAATCCGCCGCCGATGCCGACTCGCCACGCCTGATCCGCGCCAGCACGCGCCGGTCGTATGCATCGGCCTGAGTACCCAGCCGTGAGCGATGCGCGGCAAACGCTTCGATCGGCGAGAAGCCGAACGTGTTGATGGAGGGCAGCGCGTCGAGTGGCGCGAAGCGGACCTCCGTCAACAAAGCGCCCGCTTTAGCGAGCTTGTCCAACGCCGCTTCATAGGTTCGCGCGACTTCCTGGTCGATGCCGTCCATCACATAGTTGCGCAGCACTGCGAGCCGCGCGCCCGCAAGCGGCCTTCTCGTGGCGAACGAGGTCCCCGACAGCACGCCGTCCACCATCGCACAGCACGCGACACTGGGCGCGATGGCGCCGACAACATCAAGCGTAGGCGACAGCGGTACGACGCCCTCAGTCGATACTCGTCCCGCGCTCGGTTTAAAGCCAGTGAGCCCACAAAACGCCGCAGGAATGCGCAACGATCCGCCCGTGTCACTGCCAAGGCCTGCTGCCGCCAAACCATCGGCCACGGAAGCCGCCGCCCCCGACGACGATCCGCCCGCCACATGCCGCTCGCTCCTGCGCCACGGCGATGCAGGCGTGCCGTAGTGCGCATTGAGGCCCAGCCCCGAGAATGCGAACTCGCTCATGTTCGTGCGCCCGATCAGCACCGCGCCGGCCCGCCTTAGCCGGGCAACGACAGGCGCATCGGCGCGGGCGAGAGGTGCATCGGCCAGGACACGGGAACCGGCGCGGGTTGGCCGGCCTTGTACATCGAAGAGATCTTTTATCGATATCGGCACGCCGGCAAGCGGCGAGAGACGCGTGCCGGCGCGGCGCAGTGCATCGAGTGCATCGGCTTGACGCCGGGCACCATCGGCATCGACAAAACAGAACGCAGCGCCGCCGTTGCCGCCATCGGCGGCGATCCGTTCCAGAGCTGTTTCGGTGAGTTCGCGGCTGGTCGCGGCGCCGGTGTCGAGCATCGCGGCGAGGTCCGCGAGCGGGGTCTTGGGAGCGAAGAGTGTCATGGAGAATAACCAGTAAAAGTCAGGCGACGACCGGCAGCGATGCCACCGAATATCGATGTTTCAACGTGCGTCCGAGCACCGGATCGTGAAGCTCGAGTTCAAACGTATCGCCCGAAGACATCGCCGCGATCGCGCCGTGCACGGCGAGCGTGCCGCCGAACATCGCGCTCTTCGCGGGCAGTGCTGCCGCGCCTGAAAACCTGCGCCATAAGTCAGCCGGTTCGAGCAGGCCGTTCACCGCACCCGATTGATAAAGGCGGCGCTCGCCGTCAGCGCCGGTGAGCCATGAGCGCATGGTCAACTGATCCCAATGCGCCGCGACATCGGCATGAAGCCATGCATCGTTGCCGAGCGGTTTCGCGCACACCTGCTTCGATACCGCCACGCCATACGCTTCTACTTCGCGATCCGTATGATCCGAGCCGATAGCGACCAGCGTACCGAGCGGACTATCGAGCAGCACGCATTCGACTTCGCCGCCCGAGTGCGCACCGAGCACGTCGATGGTGTCGTCCTGCGTAAGCAAGCCGGCCGCGAGACGATAGAAACATGGAGTCGTCGATGGCGGTGCTACGCCGAGCCCTGCGAGTTCATCGATATGCGCCTGGATCGCCGCAGGATCGCGTCCTGCCCAACCCGCGATCACGAGGTCGTCTATATCGGCGGTGGTCGACACAGGCGCTGCGTCGACGGGAAATACATTTAAGGAAAGCGTAGTCATTGGCGGGTGAAAGGTGGATGAGCGCGGCGCGACAACGCGCCGAAAAGACATGCAAAGCCTTAGTTTTCCAGCGGCCGGCGCGCAGTCTCACGCGCGCCGAGCAGCGAGATGCCGGTAACAATCACCGCAAGTGCCACATACGCCGACACCGCCAGCGTGCTGTTGTAGTGCTTGAACAAGCTCACGATGATCAGCGGCGCAAAGCCGCCACCTAGAATCCCGGCGAGCGTATAAGCGAGCGACGATCCGGCATAACGCACGCGAGTGGGAAACTGCTCGGTCACGAACGCGGCTTGCGGACCGTACATCACTGCATGGATCACGAGCCCCACGACGACGGCAAGTACGATCTGCCAAGGCTGAGCACTATCGACGAGTACGAAAAACGCAAACGCCCAAACAAGCGCGGCAAATGCACCGGCAAGATAGACCGGCCGGCGCCCGAAGCGATCCGACAGCGCGCCGAAGAACGGTACGCTCAACGCGTTGCACGCTGTGCCGAGAAGCACGGCGGTCAGTGCCGTCGTACGAGAGAGATGCAGCACAGTGGTGACATAGGTCAGCGTGAACACCACAAGCAGCGCGTACAGCACATCGGATCCGATCCGCGCACCACCCGCCACCAGCAGACGCCGCCAGTGCTGCGTGAGCACTTCCACGACAGGTACCTTAGCCGTTGCATGGGCGTGGCTGAGTTGTTCGAACGCCGGGGTCTCATCAACTCCGCGACGCACCCACAGACCGAAAACTACCAGCAGCATGCTGGCGACAAAAGGCAGACGCCAGCCCCAGGCGAGGAAGTCGTCTGGGGAGAGCGCAAGCGTGATCAGCGCGATGAGACCCGTCCCGAGCAGCGTGCCGAACGATGGCCCGACCTGCGTCCACGAGGCGCTCAGCCCGCGTTTGTTCTGGTCACCATGTTCTATCGATAGCAACACGGCCCCTGCCCACTCGCCGCCAAGCGCGATGCCCTGCACGAAGCGCAGCGCGACGAGCAAGATCGGACTGTAGATGCCGATAGCCGCGTATGTCGGCAAGAAGCCCATCAGCGCCGTGGTAATGCCCATCAGCACGAGCGTAAGCATCAATACGGCACGACGGCCGATGCGGTCGCCAAGATTGCCGAACACCACGCCGCCAAGCGGCCGCGAGATATAACCCACCGCATACGTCGAGAACGCGAGAATGGTGCCCGCGAGCGGATCGACGGACGGGAAAAACAGGCGGTTGAAAACAAGCGCGGCGAGCGTGTTGTAGATCGTGAAGTCGTACCACTCTAGCGACGTGCCGACCATGCTCGCCGTCGCGAGACGGCCGCGTCCGACATGCGGAGAACCGAGCTCGGATTGCTGGGCAAGTGTGTTCATCGTGAACCTCGGGTGATGAAAGCGGGATGACGAGGGGTCAGACCGAGATGCGCCAGAGCATCTGGAACGTACGGACTTCGGTACCGTCGGCGAGCGCAACGGCCAACGCGCGGGTGGCGTCGGCGTCGCTACCTTCGATCAGCACAAGTGCATCGGCAGCGGGCAGTGTCGCTTCCTTCAACTCCTTCGATGCCGTTAATGACACCGACAGCGCAGGCGCCGTGCAAAAGAGCCGTGCTGCGTGAATGCCGGGTTGACACAGACCTGCTTCGAAGCGCGGCTTCAACAACGCGGCTTCAACGCGCTCGGGCGGCAGCACGAACAGCGCGAGATGAGCGCCTTCGCCGTCGCCCGTTTCGAGCGTCAGTTCGCCCACGCGCCGTTGCGTATTTGTCATCCGCGCGAAGTTGGCGAGCGACCACGGTGTTTGCTGGGTGAAGGCGCGCTGATAAGCGTCGCTGCGAAAGACGCCGAGCGACTCGGTCACGTAGAGCGCGAGATAGCGGCGCGGACCGCCGTCGTTAGTCTTGAAGCGCCGTGCGTACCGAAAGCCGGGAATCGCAACGCGTTCCTGCATGTGCTCGCGGTCGTACCACGCATTGAAATCGGCTTCCTGCGCCGGATCGGGGTCGGTATCCGTCCAGATGCAAAGCTGGCCCTGCGGCTGCGGTGTGCTCATCGATTGTTCCCTGGCGAAAGTGGATTCGTAATGGGAGCAGTGTCGCGAGCAGCGGGTACTTCGGTCCAACAAGAAAACAAATACGGCGCGAACAAGTTTCCTTATGACTTGCTTGCTGACAACTTACGCGGTCGGCTTGGCTTGCGAGCATTGGCTTCTATCGATGGCGCACGTGCAATGCCGGTCTTCCTCGCGCCCCTTTTCGGTGCCGATCCGCGCTTGGCCGGCGTCTTCGAAGCGTGCGCCGGTTCCGCCCGGAGCGCCGCTTCGAATTCGCTTGCGGCCTGCCGCGCCAAATCCGCAATGCGTGCGGCAAGCGGATGACTCTGCGCCCGGAAGGTGGCTACAAGCGGCAGCGGCGGGAACTCGGCGCTTACGTCGAGGACCTCGAGCGTGCCTTCGCGCAACTCGCGCTGGATGATCGCAGGCGGCAGCGCAGCGACGCCGAAGCCATCGGCTACGAGCCGGATCATTGCCGCCACCGACGTGATGCAGTTGATCCGCGCGGGCCGCTCGACTGCCAGCGCGAACAGTTGTTCAAGCGTCGCGTGCGGGCCGGAATGGCGCGAGAAGCTGACGATGGGAAAGTCCGCGAGGTTAGCCAGATCGAGGGTCCGCCCCGAGAGCCCGAGCTTGGGACTTGCCACCCAGCGCACCGGGAATTCGCACAACGGAAGATTCGTGAAGTCGGGCCCGGCGAGCGCATCGGTTTGCAGGATCAATTCGATATCACCGGTGCGCAGCAGGTTCGCGAGGTGGATCGTGGTGTCGCTCGTGACTTCTATTTCGAGCCGTGGATAACGCTCGCGCACCAGCGCCATGAGCGCCGGGAACCAGCTATGCACGATCGATTCGATCACCCCGATGCGGATCAGGCCCGCGTCGGCGTCGGTGTCGTCGACTTCGCGGCGCATTTCCTCGCCGAGGCGCACGATGCGCTCCGCATACGCCAGCATCTTGCGGCCGGCAGGCGTGAGCGTGGCACAGCGAGAATTACGGTCGAACAAGCGGACATCGAAGCTCTCTTCAAGCGACGCGATGCGGCTCGAGACCGCAGCTTGCGTCGTATGCAGTTTCTCCGCCGTGAGACGGAAGTTCTGGAGTTTGGCTAGCCAGACGAAGGTTTCGAGAAAGCGGATGTTCACGGCAAAGGTCGCAGATCGGGACGAAAGCGCATGGTAACGCGTCGTCGCGTGCCGCCATTTTTGCCGGTGCCGAATTCGGGACGTGTGGGCTGCGCGGGCAAGTCTTTTGTATATGCGCCCCGCTCAATACGCTTGGCATATAAAGCTTTTTAAATTCCGCAACGAATCGAAACATTAATTCGATTATCAGCTTTTCCGTATGGTCTGCCGCGCTTTGCGAAAGGGTAATGCTTGATATAAGCTACCCATCCAGGAAACATGTGACTCAATAAGAGAACGACTAAAAGGCGATTTAAGCAAGCACAAGAACGGACATGCTTGGCGCAGAGCATTCACAGCGCGAAATTATCAACCGAATGGCACCTCCTGTGGTCAGCACAGCGCCGCCCTGAACGTTCATGGCGCCGAACAGGTTTCATCTTTTTCAAGGATTAATAGTCAGCATCTTTGGCGAATTCTTCTCGAACATTTCGAATGCGGACATTAATCGTTTAATCGTTTCAAATAGCGGAAGCTAGCTAAAGTCATTTTCTCGCCGTATTCAACCGGATACGGCCGATCTGCAAGCGGAGTTGACCTCATGACCAAAACCATCAGACTCATCCTCGTTAACCTGCTTTTGCTGCTTGCGACCTCCTGCTCGACTTCGCAAATACCCCCATCCGCGGCGGTTGACCCCGATCTGGAAGCAAAGGCACGTGCGGCCTTGCAGCAGTTGTACACCACCACGCCCAATGCGAAGTTACTCCAGGCCCGAGCGAAGGCGGTTCTCGTATTTCCGGAAATCCTCAAGGCCGGTTTGATCGTCGGAGGCGAGGAAGGCAATGGCGTGATGTTTGGCGCGAATGGGAAAGTGCTCGGCTACTACAACGCGACAGCGGTTTCGTATGGACTGCAGGCCGGCGCACAATCGTTTCAGGAAGCCATGTTCCTCACGACCGACTCCGCGATCAACTATCTGCAGACTAGTGGCGGATGGTCGATCGGCGCGGGCCCGAGTGTTGTAGTCGTGGATTCCGGCACTGCCAGATCCTTGACATCG
>WNFJ01245727.1_pt1 | contig 13407 bp, 13 predicted proteins | sample 5400461 | NCBI WGS metagenome assembly WNFJ01 (sample SAMN13153349, study PRJNA577476) | soil metagenome | isolation source: 115 cm saprolite on Douglas fir-dominated hillslope | place: USA:California | collected 2013-09-17 | reverse complement strand
GTAGTTTCGTTTCATCCGATGGTCTTGTTTCAAGTGTCCGATCACTGGCTCGATCGCCGAGCGCCGGCGCAGTAAGCGCTTCAGCGTGCCGCTCAGTTTTCTGCCCGAGAGGTAGACCTTGGCATCCTCGGGATGATGTTGCGCGCCGCGGTAACCGCGATCGACGAAGAGTTCTTCCGGCTTCACTCCGGTCAGCTTTGCCACTTGCGCGTGCGCTCCTTTCAGCGTGTGGCCATCGTAGGGATTGCCGTGCAACGCCTTGATGCCCACCACCCAACCACGCTTGGAAGTCGTCGCCGACCGATACCTTGCAACCGAACTCGTACTTCTTGTGCTCTTTCCCTTTGGCGCGTTCGTAAAGAAAGAGGCGGCGCTAGTTCTCACCCTATGCGCCGCCTATCGGCTGGCTTTGTGCCTATACCCTTTCGCTCACTCTCACTACACAACGCTCGAAAGCGGCCTGTAGGCTTCTCAACTAACCTTTCATGATTAGGAGTCTCCTACGAGGCGAGATAGTGGATCGTCCCGCCTTAGATCACCGCCCGACTGAGGACGCAATAGACTTTGCTTAGTTAAAGTTTATGATCGACACAAAGTGTCGCAGTCAATTGCGCGGTCTGTGAAAATGTCTCCAAAAGACTTTTACCAGTCACAGTGTGCCGGTTGTTTGCGCGTCGGTCTTTATCTGGCCGGCCAAATCGAACGCTACCAGCACCCGCTGGCCGACGCTAGGCGAGCACTGGCTTGATAAAATATTCTCTCGCATCCCGATTAGATCGGTGATATTATCGGCCCGCTGAGCGACAATCCCAAGTTATGCTGTACGGACCGTCGCTTTCCCAGCGGGGAAGCTCCTGGGGGGTGGAAATAATATGTTGACTTTCATCGTGGGCGAGTAATATATTTCGCGTCGTTGAATCAAGGCTGAATTTCTCCCGAGCCCCTGCTGCCTTGCACACTCGTCAAAATCCAGCCTTCAAGCGGACGTCAAGAGACATCTGGATCACTTCGAATACAAATAGCCGAACTCAAAGCGGCGGCTGGGTTTTGAACAGGTATCTGCCTTGCGTCGGACGGGATCGCGACCTGCTGGTTCGGCGTTAACTGATTTTCGGTCATCGGCAAGGAGGAAGCCCTAATGAAACGGTCCACGATTTTCCTTGTTCAGATTGCGTGGCTTATCGGACTCGGCACCCTCGCCGTGATCTACTTCTTGCAGCGTTGGCCGACCAAGCTGATAAGCCTCGGACCCATACCGATTGGTGTCGTCTGGTTCGGCGCACTCGGGGCAGTTCTTATCTCACTCACCGGAGTCGTCGAGCACGCCGACGACTGGGATCCAAAACTGTACCTGTGGCACCTTTCCAGGCCGCTCATGGGCGCCGCCCTTGGGGTCGTGAGTGTTCTCATACTGCAAGCTGGTGTTCTGGCCGCCGGGACGCAGCCAACAGGCGGGAATGCGGGACCGAAGAATCTCCTTTACTTTCTGGTCGCTTTCCTTGTCGGCTACCGGGAGGAGACGTTCCGCGAACTCATCAAGCGACTCGTTGACCTCATTTTCACGCCTGCTGCCCCGCCGCCAAAGCCCACCATTGCCTCGCTGAACCCTAACACTGGTCAAGTCGCGGGTGGAGGGTCAGTGAAGATACTCGGTTCCGGTTTCGTGGGTACACTCACGGTCACGTTTGGTTCGGCGTCTGCGAAGTTTATCGTCAACTCTGACGGCCAGATTTCGGCGGATCTCCCCGCTGCTGCGGCAGCGGGCCCTGTGAGCGTCACGGTGAAGACTAAGGGCGGGTCCGCGACGGCGTCCTTTACCTACGTTTGAGGGTCTTTCCATGGATGACATTAATTAGACGGAAACCGGAAGGTCTAACACCTCAAACGGTTTATTGGAGAATTTCAATAAGTCTAAGATTCTGTCGGAAAAAACACTAGCAACTGTGAGAACTCAATTTCACTAACTCGGATAAGATTTTTTCTAAGTCATTGCAAGAGCGTTCCGATAATTTCAAGAACTCTGAAAACCTAGAAAAAAATCTCCCCTAAAACCTAGAACAGCGCGGTCAATAGCACAGTTGGCAGGTATGCGTGGGAACTAACCTTAGCCAGCCTCCCAGGGCAAAGCTCCTAAGGCCCAAGACCTGCCAATGTCGTTGATGACTTCAATCGCGAAGCGCTGGCGATCGTGGTGGACTTCAGCCTGACGGCCGAAGCGGGTGGTGCGCGAGCTTGAACGGATAGCCGCTGTCCGGCGGCTACCCGCTCAAGCTGAGAACAGACAACGGTGGGCTGAACAACATGGCGTAACTTTGGAATTCATCAAACCAGGCAAACCGATGCAGAACGGCTTTATCGAAAGATTCAATCGCAGTTACCGTGAAGCGCTGCTCGACATGTTCGTGTTCCAGACTTTGTACGAAGTCAGAGAGCAAACCGAAAACGTGGCTCAAGGAGTACAACGAGGAACGGTCACACGACCTCTCTGGGAGACATGACGCCCAGGGAATTCCTTCTAAACCAAAAACCGGATGTCTCTACTTATGACTGGTCCTAAATTGGGGAGGGTTACAAGTCCCATCGCCCGCTCCACTCTTTGCTCAGTACTTTTCACAATCAATTTTCTCAAAAGTTAAAGGAAGTTTAGAACCGTCCCCAGAACCGAGGCATTGGGATTCGCATTTTTGTGCCTCGTGACTGTTAGACTCCAGGGTGACACCTGCAACGGATTTTAAGTCCCATGCAACCGGCATTACCTAGTCTTACCAAACGATACGAACCAGTATTTACGGACCTAGCGGTCGTCAAGGTATCGCTTCGGCTGGCTTCGTATCAAAACGTACCGTCACCATCTTAGCCCCATCTTCAGGTTCTATGTCGTCGACGTGAAAGAGATGGGAGTCACGGTAGTTTAAGGAGACTTCGCGGCATGGATAGCGCTCTACCGCAGTTGAAGGATCACAGGAACTGTTATTGGACTCTTAATGGCCGCGCGGCTTCCGTGCCTTTAGATTTTGGGACCGAGACAACTGGTTGAAAGCACCGTTCGGCTATTCGTCAGTACCTGTCGGAGGGGCAGGACCAAGCGACAATAAGAGAATTTGCCGACCAGATGAGGGCGACAAGTCGATGTTCGGCTTTTGACGTATCATTTCTTGTCGCTCACTAATTTCTCCGCGCGTTCCAAGTACTTGCTAGCCTGTCTCCAATGGATCGCAATGGTGTAGGGCACAGTCGACATAAAAACCGCTTCGGATGGTGTGGCGCTAGTCTCCGTGAAAGTCATTGCGGACACGTTCACTACTCGGGCCTGATGTATTCTCACCCACCAGAATCCGCCGTCTCGATACGAGTACAAGGCATTGCGGAGCTCTATCTTCAATTTGTTTTGCGAAAGTTGAGAAAGGATCGGTTCGACTTCGGCAATGACTTCCTGCAGATCATTCTCAAAGACCTCATAAGACACGCGCGCGATCCTGCCGTTCTCTTCAAAGTCTCCGAGCGAGCGGTAGATCAGAACATCGTCGTCCAGACGCTTTAGCGCGGCAATAGCGCGCGCGGCCAAAGTCAAATCATAGCCAGGTACTGTTTCATTTTTAGGTTGAGAGCTGATGGGCTCTGCTTTAGGTTGCCTATGGCTCAAGAGAGCGGACGGACCTGTCACTTGTCCGTACGCTGAAATCTGCGTAGCGGGCAACGTAAGAAGGAGTAGAAGTAGTATTCGCTGTGCCAACGGTTCACACCTGATGAAAGCGGTGCGCTAGTCTGTCAGTACTAGAATTCTTCGAAAGCCCGCATGTCTCGTCGTTATCTCTCGGGCACGCTCTATGAATCACAAACAATATACAGGTTCGGATCTACCCAAAGTTGTGGTTTTCTTGTCACTTTTGCTTTCGCCATTCCATCCACTTATGCGGCGAAATACCCCGCCCCCAGTGACAAATTTTGACACTCATAAGTATCGCGATCGCGGACTGCAATTGAATTGTGAGAATCGCCTGAAGATTCCTATTGACCGAGACCAGTTCAATTATCAAAATGAATCTGGGGGGAGTTATTGAGAGCGTTTACTTCCTTCGTGAACGTTAGGCTGTTCCCCGTGACCTATTTGCCCTTCCTTACCTCGGAGCAAAGCAAATGGAATCCAATGCCTGGTCTCTGACTAAATATCAACGTATCTCGCAAGCATGCGGATTACTGGTGATGTTAGTCAGCGGGGCTGCATTAATTGGGTGGTTTAGCGGCTCTGTCGTTCTCAAAGGGATTCGCTCCGATTACATTCCAATGGCGCCGAACACGGCGCTTGTTTTTCTCCTACTGGGCGCGAGTCTCATCATCCTCGCCGATAAATCAAACAGATCTCTTTACGTGATTAGATTAGCGATTGCCCTAGCTGTAGCGCTGGTTGTCGCTCGAATGAGTGAGTATCTAACCGCGCTCGAGTTGAATGTTGATCACTTGTTGTTTCGCTTTCCCGCGGAACAGGTCGGTCTGGCTCCCGTCGGCAAGATGGCATTTTTCACAGCCATTACGTTCCTTCTGCTCGGTGCGGCTTTCTTTCTTCTTACCTGGCCGAAACAAAGATGGGCAAATAGTGCCTGTCAAGGATTGTCAATCGTAGTTGTCTTCATCGGACTAAGCTTTTCACTCGGATATTTATACGGGGCTCCTCTCATGTACGGTGGGCGGTCCATACCGATGGCCCTTAATACCGCGCTTTGCTTTTCTCTTTGCGGAGCGGGACTGTTGGTCAAAGGTTCTATCCGTAATATTGACGAGCGGCGCGCTGCCAAGGAGGCGCTGCAAAGAGCCCATGACGAGTTGGAAGGACGTGTTAGGGCCAGGACCGCCGAACTGGACACCCAAAAAGAGTTTCTGCGGGCCGTGGTAGATACCAGCCCACATCCGATATTTGTTAAAGATTCGAAAGGCCATTTTACTCTGGTGAATAGAGCCGTTGAACATGCTTACGGAAGATCGGCCGACCAGATTCTTGGAAAGACTGAAGCAGACTTGAATGGCTATCACCACGAAATACAGACTTTCGTTCAAGACGACAAGGAAGTAATCCAAACCCTGAAAGCGAAGTTTATTCCGGAGGAGGAACTGACTAATGCCAAGACTGGTGAGACGCGCTTGTTTCAAACGATAAAGGTGCCTCTTACCTTGCCGGGAACAGAGGCTGTACACATTCTCGGCGTCGCTACGGACATTACCGATTACAAGCGATCAGAGCAGGTATTGCGCGAAACAGAAGAGCGATACCGGCTACTGTTCGAAAGTAACCCGCAAGCGATGTGGGTGTACGATCGCGAGAGCCTAGCGTTTCTGGCGGTGAACGACGCAGCCATTCGTCATTACGGATATTCCCGGCAAGAATTTCTTTCGATGACCATCAAAGATATTCGGTCCCCAGAGGAAGTGCCGGTCCTCCTTAATAACCTGTCAAATGAAGACGGACTCAACGTGGCAGGCGCCTGGAGACACCGTAAGAAAGGTGGAACAAACATTGATGTAGAAGTTATTTCTCATCCTCTGGTTTTCGCCGGCAGGAACGCGAAGCTCGTGTTGATCAGCGATATTACCGAACGCAAACGAGCGGAAGAAGCTTTGCGAGATACTGAAGAACAATTACGGCAGTCGCAAAAGCTTGAAGGCGTGGGGCAACTAGCCGGCGGGATCGCTCATGATTTCAACAATCTCCTCACGGTTATCACTGGGTTCAGCGCGCTCGCTATGCGTGGTTTGCAGCCGGAAGATCCACTGCTGTCGAACCTTGAAGAGATAAAGAAGGCCGGCGACCGTGCTGCGTCTTTGACCCGTCAGCTCCTGGCTTTCAGTCGCAGACAAGTCTTGCAACCGAAAATCCTCAATCTCGATTCCGTCGTATCCGAGATGGAGAAGATGCTGCGTCGTCTCATAGGAGAAAACATCGATCTGCGCGCCGCGCTTGAGCCCAATCTCGGAAGCGTCAAAGCTGATCCCGGTCAAATTGAGCAGATAATTCTGAACCTTGCGGTGAATGCGCGCGACTCGATGCCCGAAGGCGGAAAACTCACCATCGAGACGGGCAATGTTTATCTTGACGAAGAATACGTCAAGCATCACGTCGGTGCACAGGCGGGCCCTCACGTGATGTTAGCCGTAAGTGACACTGGCAGCGGCATGGATCCGCAGACGCAAGCGCGTATTTTCGAGCCTTTCTTTACCACAAAGGAATTGGGCAAAGGTACTGGGCTTGGACTCTCGACGGTCTATGGGATCGTCAAACAGTCTGGCGGGAATATTTGGATTTACAGCGAGGTAGGCCGAGGAACGACCTTTAAGATCTATTTGCCACGCGTTGATGAAGGGGCTCAACAATACAAGCGCAACTCACATCTTGACGAAGTCTTTCAGGGTACGGAGACGATCCTGCTGGTAGAGGACGAGGAAATGCTGCGGAAACTGGTACAGCAAACTTTGAGCATGTATGGATATCGAGTGCTGGATGCAGCTAACGGTGAATCAGCAATTTCAGAATGTGAGCAGTACCAGGGAACGATTGATCTCGTGCTTACTGACGTAATCATGCCGGGCTTGAGCGGCCGTGAGGTCGCGGACCGATTACTTAAGTTGCGGCCTGAGATGTGTGTGCTGTTCATGTCGGGGTATACCGACGATGCCATTGTTCATCAAGGTGTCCTGGACGAGGCAGCGAACTTCATTCAGAAGCCATTCGCGCCCGATTCGCTAGCGCGGAAGGTACGGGAGGTTTTGGATCATCTCTAGTTCGCACAACAATTTGTCGGCCAAGCCTGTGAGTGACCCTCAACATCTCTCTTCGGTGGATCACACTTATGCCGAAATATATGATCAGCGGCTTCTAATCGTGGATGATGAAGAGCCGGTGCGCACCCTATTTGCCAAGTGCCTGAATGAACGTTACTCATGCGAGACGGCGGCAAATGCGCAGGAAGCTCTGGAATGGCTTCAGAAAGAGTCGTTTGCGATGGTTATCTCGGATATCCAAATGCCCGGCCTGGGAGGCATTGAACTGCTTCGCAAAATCAACGAACTCTATCGCGACACTGCGGTAATTATGGTTTCGGTTATCGATCGAACGCAGCGAGTAATCGATGCAGTCAGAATGGGAGCTTATGATTATCTTCTGAAGCCGTGCGATCTTGATGTATTAGAACTCTGTGTTGAGCGCGGGCTGGAACGACGAACATTATTGCGTAACGCGCGCCGCTATAAGGAAGATTTGGAGAATCGCAACACTGAACTCGCGCGGCGAAAGGCTGAGTTAGAACGTGTTCAAGCTCAACTTGTCCATAGTGAAAAGATGGCGTCATTAGGTCAACTCGCGGCAGGAATCGCGCATGAACTAAACAATCCAGCGGGATTCATTTTCAGCAATATGGCGGTCCTACCACGCTACGTCTCACGGCTTGAGCAAATTCTATCGGCTTACGAGGGAATTTCCTTGGACGACTCCGAGGCTGAGCGCATTAGAGTGGCCAAAAACGAAACTGACTACGACAATATCCTTGCGGATCTGACCTCCATTGCCGCCGATTCTCACAACGGCGCAGAGCGCATCCGGGAGATAGTTCAGAATTTGCGATTGTTTTCGCGCCTGGATGAGGCGGAGTTTAAGCAGGTCGATTTACATGAAGGGATCGAGTCGACACTCCGCCTTCTCTCCAAGTATTACACTTCTCCCTTCATCACTCTACGACGGGACTATGGAAACCTGCCGCCTATAAACTGTTATGCCGGCCAACTGAATCAGGTATGGATGAATTTACTGGTTAATGCCGCTCAGGCTATTGAAGACACCCAGGGAGAGGTATGCATCAAGACATGGTGTGACGGGCAAACAATTTCAGCATCCGTAAGCGACACGGGGAAAGGGATCGCTCCTGAGCACCTCAAGAAGATTTTCGATCCTTTCTTTACGACAAAACCAGTAGGCGAGGGTACGGGCCTGGGATTGTCGATTTCTCATGGCATCGTCGTACGACATCGTGGGACGCTGAGCGTGGAAAGCGTTCTCGGCTGTGGTGCGACATTCACTGTCTCACTGCCGGTCAACTCTGAATTGACTCAGGGACAGTAAACGCAACGCAAAAGGAGTCTACGATATGAGTCATAAGATTGTGGTAGTTGATGATGAATCTGCGAATCTGCGGACGCTTGAAAGAATATTTCGCAACGAGTACAGCGTTCTTACTGCCCAGTCTGGACCCGAGGCACTAACAATCCTGGAACAACACGACGTCGCGTTACTCATCTCAGATCAGCGCATGCCGGGAATGACAGGTATCGAGTTGTTGCAGAAGACTGTTCCCCTTCGACCGCACATGGTTCGTATTCTTCTGACTGGATATACCGATGTCACCACTCTGATCGAGGCCATCAACTGCGGTCATGTCTATAAATATGTGACTAAGCCCTGGAACAACGACGACTTGTTGGTAACTGTCAGCAGGGCGCTCGAACACTTCGAAGCCACTAAGAGTCGCCATAACCTGGAGATGATGAATAGGCGCTTGCGCGCGCGCCTGAGCGAAATCAGTCAGCTCGCAACCCCGAGCGAGGAACTTTCTGTTACCGAGACTGCCTTGGGTCAGGCCTTTGAAGCAGACAGCTAAGTCTTATTGGATCAAATTGAGGTGCCGGATCACAGGAATAATGGCTGAAATCTCCAAACAGAGACCTTGCATTCTGATCATCGATGATGATGAACAGGTTCGAAAGCTTCTTAAACAACTTCTCTCCCGCGATAACGACTGTACGACAGTCGACTCCGCTGAGGCTGCTCTTGCGGTTCTGGATGTTGCACACTTCAGTCTGGTCATCAGTGACATAAACATGAAGGGAATCACTGGGCTGGAACTGGTTCCGAGTGTGCTAAAGAAGAATCCTGATACCGTGGTCATAATGATTAGCGGCCAACAGACAATCGACTATGCCATTGAAGCAATGCGCGCCGGGGCGTTTGACTACATTACTAAGCCGTTTGATGTCCCCCATATTGAGGCCGCAGTTCGCCGGGCACTCTCTCACCACCAGTTGCTCAATGAGAAACGCCATTATGAAAACCATCTGGAAGATTTGGTGAGGGAACGCACGGCCGAAATCGAACACTTGGCTTACTACGACCGCCTAACCAATCTTCCCAATCGAGTCCTCTTCGTCGATCATTGCGCGCGGGCGATGACAATTGCGCAGCGTAACAATCATCTCACCAGCATCGTGTTGGTTTCCATCGATCGGTTCAAGAACATTAACGACACGCTTGGACACGTCGCTGCCGACCAGTTACTGACGGAAGTCGCGGTCGACTACAAAGCTGCCTAAGCGAGGGCGACACGCTCGCTCGTTTCGACGGGGCGGACTTCGCATTTTTATTTCATAAGGTCGCAGACGCTGGCGACCTGACCGAATCTCTTCTCTTGATCACTGACTCACTGAAGGCTTCTTTTCGATTGAGCGCGCAGGAGGTTTACGCAACTGCGAGCATGGGCATTTGTCTCTTTCCTCTTAACGGCGAAGACAGCACCTCGGTACTCCAGAACGCTGGCGCGGCGCTTTACCGAGCGAAGAAACAGGGCGGCAACAATCATCAGTTTTACAACGCGGACATGAATGCGCTGGCACTTAATCGCTTGGCCCTTGAGACTGGCCTGCGACAGGCAATCGATAATGAGCAGTTCATTACCTACTATCAGCCAGTATTGAATTTGATGTCGAATCGGATCGTCGGACTAGAGGCGCTGGTTCGCTGGCAGCATCCGCAGTTAGGAGTTCTGCCACCTTCAGAGTTTCTTGGCCTCGCCGAAGACACCGGTCTCATTCTTTACATCAGTGAATCGGTGATGCGATCAGCTTGTTTCCAGACCCGAAAATGGCAGCTTCAAGGCCTTAGCGATCTTCGAATCGCGGTGAACGTGTCGGCGCGGCAATTTCAACAGAAGGATTTCATAGACAAGGTGATTCATACTCTTGGAGAGTCAGGGCTTGATCCGTCGTGCCTTGAACTAGAGTTGACGGAAACCTCGATAATGGAAAACCCGGAATCGGCGGCGAAACTTCTGACTGAGGTTAGGCAGTTGGGAGTAAGGGTTGCAGTTGATGACTTCGGCACAGGCTATTCGTCACTTAGCTATTTGAAGCGACTTCCCATCGACACGTTAAAGCTGGATAGATCGTTCGTTAACGGTGTTACGACAGATCCCGATGACGCCGCACTAGTGATGGCGGTTGTGACGTTGGCACACAATCTTAGGCTCAGAGTGGTTGCCGAAGGCGTGGAAACAAGTGAGCAACTGAACTTTCTTAAGCTACTCAGATGTGATGAAGGACAGGGTTATCTCTTTAGTAAACCGCAGCCTGTCGAAGTAATAGAGCAAATCCTTTTGAAAGAAAATGCAGCGAACGCCGGCAATAACGTCATCCCTGGACCAGCAAACGAACATCCGATCCTTACTTTACTATCCTAAGTAATCGGGCATGAAAGACTGAGTGTTCGCCTGTTAACCCGCAAAGGGCGTGACGCAAAAGTCTTTTATACGAAATCGATGAGCGGCCGCCGATTGCTATAATAATTGCTGTTGACTCTAAGTCGTCCTATTTGTTAAGTTATGCGGATTGAACGAGGTGCCGTAAGGCGCAACGGACTTTCGAGTCCCTAAACCGAAGGAGTGATGTCAGAGCCCCGCACAGGTAGCGATGATCCCCACGTGGTTAGGCTACTTGTGGTCGACGATGATCCCATCATCCGAGAGACACTGCATCAGTTTCTCTCTAACGAATACGAATGTGACACCGCCGATCGCGCTGAGCAAGCCCTGGAAATTCTAGAGTACCAACATTACGATGCGATTATCACCGATATTTCGATGCCGGGTGTTGGCGGGCTTCATATCTTAAAGCGAATCCAGGCACGCCAGTTAGCAACTCCGGTGATCGTGATTTCAGGAAATGGTGACGAGTTTAGGGATCTTTTTATGGAAATGGGCGCGTTCGCCTACTTCACCAAGCCATTCCGTTTGCTGGAACTCGAATTGGCCGTCAGTCAGGCCATTGCGAGGCACCAGCAACTGCATACAGGTGCTGACCTGAATTTGAAGGAGTAAGAAATATAAGCGAGGCGCGGTCGGGGAAATGCCTGCAGACAAGTCTCCAAGGACCTTTGCCTCGCTCTGTTCGATCTCGACTTACTGTCGAAACCAGACGCGTCAAACATATTACGTAGTCGTTTGTTTAGCAACGTGTCGTTAGGTGGGTATTGGGGTAAATCTGTGTTGCTGATAGAGCCTTGAATTATTGCTTTGACGTAGTTGCTCGCTGTTCGGCCTTCCCTTCATCGTCGATACCACAGCCGTGCCTTATCCATACACTCACGGCCGGCCTCACGGCACTGGTCGCTCCCGATCGCGCCGGGCAGGAGGCCGTGCCTAACAGAAGTATTCTTCACCAAGATCATAATCATCTAATCGGATCATGCTTGCGACTGGGTTTGAGTACCGAGCAGAAACACTTTAACCAAATCGCGCCGAGCGGAGATATGCGTAAATGGTCGTCCAAGGAATCGAATAAAGAGTGATGGCGAAACAGGCTTCTGCCGTCTTCTTGGCAAAACTTGCCCGCCATACTGGATCGGTCCACCTGGTGTTAGTAGATAACCAAGAGTTGAAAAACACCGACAGCACGCATCCTCCAACGACTCCCAATCCCACACCGAATAGTGCTCCGTAAATGATCGCCCTCTTTCGAGTCTCATTCTTGACGGCTTTGGGAATTAGGAAGCCGAGCAGTGCTCCTGTCGGAAATACAAACCAAGACGCATAAAGCATAAAGAAAAGAGGTGTGATGATGAAAAGCTCTATGAAATGATATTCGAACTGTTTTTCCAGGAGGGACTCATTCAGAAGCAATAAGATACAGTAGAGATAGGCAGCTACTAACGAAATGGCAATTCCTCGAAATACGTCCTTCATGCCGTACTCTTCCGCGTGACGGTCCAGTCCACTTTTCGACAAGGTGCCAAGGCTCTCAAATCCGAGCCGGCCATGAACTTTAAAGAGTGCCCGATTGATTGCTCGATGATCCATCGGCCACCTTTATTACGTCACGAGTATTGACAGGTGAACTTATATGGTATGTGGATGCTTTGGCGTCGCGCTACTTCATCTCTCAGAATTAGCGTGGCAATGACACGTGAGCCTTCCGAAGCCAGTGGTTGATACGTGATAAAAACGACCCTGCCCTCCCTGTCAGCGATTCTCCTAATTTCGTCCGGCTCTAATGATACCAAGGCTGTGCCGCGTATTTGAGGCAAACTGAAGTTAGCGCTTTCACGCAAGAGAATTACCCGCGAACGATCGCCCAACCGCTTAACCTTCGTTTCATCGCGAAGCAAGTCCTCAAGAATCAACTTGAATATCTGACTACGGTCCACATCGGTGAGAACTTCATGAGATTCATATTTTGCACTAACATTGGCCTCGGCTTGATAGGTCAGTTTAGCTCTCACCGCGTTTTCCAGCGATTGGTCATTGACGGTCCAAACGCCAGAGCTACCCACCGCCTTCGTGACGGCAATCAACGCGATTCCCTTCGCATCCAAGGCTTCTTGAATTAGGGTCCGACCATTTTGAGTCACACCAATGGCAATTGATTCTAAGCTCGTGGCATCGAGGGCCGTCAAGAGTTTACCCTCCGAATCGACTAGGAAGAGGCGAAAGTGTATTTCACGAATCTCTTCCGAGGCTAGGTTGGTAACAGAATAGTTCAGCCAGCAACTAGCAGTGAGACCCTGTACAGTTGTGGTATTTAATCGTAACGGTATCTGCGGGAAATTGAACGGGATCACCGTGACCGATTGTTCTTGCGAACAGGTTTTGACAATTGGACGGCACTCTAACCCAGTTCTCACCGACAAGAGAGACAATATTATCATCACCATGATGGTTTTCATGTGTTGCTCTAAAATCACTCGGCGGAAGAGCCGGCGGATTAACGACCACGGATGCGTTCGGATCAGGATTGCTTCTTCAAGACCCAATCAGGGATGCGAAGATCGGGAGTTACAGCCAGTGAACCAGACTCACGAGTCTCGAAGACCCCATCCCCATCGTTGTCGTAATAAAGCAGACCGAAGAGTCCGCTCTGACCCGTGCTTTTGGTCACAGGATCGTAAACGAGAGCTCTGGGGGGGGGATCCCGATAAAAACATCTATGATTTTTCCGCCACCCTTTCCTTGGTCGTCCTGACCATTCGGATCATACAAAGCTAGTGAGAGATATAGATATCTAGAGCGTCTAGTCAGGCTTGCCCGATCAGACTGAATCTTGTTTTTGACCCGGCCTTTGTTCTCAAGGCCTTTCCAAGATAGGGCCACTGACGTAAACGCA
>WNFJ01525971.1_pt1 | contig 13408 bp, 23 predicted proteins | sample 5400461 | NCBI WGS metagenome assembly WNFJ01 (sample SAMN13153349, study PRJNA577476) | soil metagenome | isolation source: 115 cm saprolite on Douglas fir-dominated hillslope | place: USA:California | collected 2013-09-17 | reverse complement strand
ACTCGGACTGAGCCCCGAGCAGCCGCGGACGCGGCGTCCGCCGCGCACCGCCTGCGTGCCCGCAGCGTCAGCGCCTCACTGCCCCGCGCTGCCTTCAGGAAGCACCGCGACGATGCGGAGCGGACCGCCGCTTCCGCCGCGAATCTTCATCGGTAGGGCGATCACGAACGCGCCGGTCGCGGGGAGCGCCGAGAGATGCGCCACGTTCTCGAACGCCGGGATGTCGGCGCCCAGCAGCGTCTGGTGTGTCTCGAACGACGACGACTGGCCGTAATCGATGCTCGGGGTATCGAGCCCGACCGCCCGCACATGGCGTGCCACGAGCCAACGAGCCGCGCCGGGATCGATACCCGGGAAGTGCAGCTCCGGCACGGCCGCGGGGCCGGTCTTCGTGGTGCCGAGATAGCGCGCTCGGTCCGGCCACCGACTTCCCCACCCGGTGCGGAACAACACGATCGCCGTTTCGGGGATGTGGCCGTGCTGCGCCTCCCAGGCGTCGAGGTCGCTCGGGGCGATGCGGTAGTCCCGGTCGGCCTCGACCTGGCGGCTCACGTCTACCACGCAGGCCACTCCCACGAGCTGGGTGATCGGGATCTGGTCGGTGGTATGCTTCCCGGCCGCGAAATGGACCGGGGCATCGAGGTGCGTGCCGCCGTGCTCGGCCGCGGCGAGGTTGTTCGCGGCGTAGTAATAGCCGGCCGGTGTGCGTCGCGCTGAGACCACCTCGAGCCGGAACGGCTTGGCCGTGGGCCAGTAGATCGTGGTCGAATCGAAGTCGTAGGTGAGGTCAATCCACGTCGCGCGCACCAGGCGATCGGGGAGGGAGGCGCGCGCGCACCCAGCGAGCAGCGCGAGCGTGACGAGCGACACTGGTTTCATGGGAGCCTTCTCCGTTGCCGACAGTGGTTGGCAGGCACTATCATCCTGCCGCATAGTGTAGCCGATCGCGATCGCGGGCGGAGGGCAAACGGGAAGGGGGATCCGGTGCGTTCCCTGATCGTCGTGCTGGTGACGTTGAGTGCCGCCTGTGGGACACAGGCAAACAAGGCCGCCGCGACGGGCGGTGACAGCCTCACGGAGCGACAGCGCGACAGCATCCTCGCGCAGTCGCGCATTCCGGGCGCTCGTGGCGTGGGCGCCGCGATGCGAGTCGCGGACACAACGAGCGCCGGGATCCGGGCGGCGGACACGATCGCGCCGTGAGCCCCGCTCGGGCTGGGGGGGGCCCGGCGACGCGCCGCCTGGCGCCTTGCGGCCTCTGTGTCATGCTCGCGCTCGCGTCCTGCGGGCCAGCGAATCCGTGCGCGGCGTCCGCCATGCACTTGCCGACCCGTTACGCCCAGCGTTACGCCGGCCACTGGGTCGTGGTGCACGGCGACACGCTCACCCTGCCCCAGTTGGGCGACCGCTTTAAGTTGGGCGATGTCGTGCTCGATACCGCGCGCGTCGTCGTCGGTCGGGCCTGCCACTTCCGAGGCACCCTCGTGTTCAAGGTGCCGCGCGACACGCTGGCGGTGACATGGATCGGCTCCCCCGAGCAAGCGCTGATCTACGGTTGGCCCGTGGAGCTCGGGCCCTTCGCTGGCATCAGCGCGGCCCGGGTGAGCGACTCACTCGTGGGCGAGATTCTCTTCGACGCCCGCCTGAAGGTGCAGGTCCCTCCCGGGGTCACGGCTCGGTTCACGGCCGGGCGGGCCCGGGACTGAGCGAACCGGCTATGTTTGGGACATTCCGGGAGGGGAGGCATCCGTGGACGCCGCCGAGCGCACCACCTTCATCGAGCGCTACAGCCACGGGCCGGCCCTACTCACGCGGGCGCTAGACGCGGTGCCCGTGGCGGCGCGGCAGTGGCGGCCCGCAGCGGGGCGGTGGTCGGCCCACGAGATCGTGGTGCACTGCGCCGACAGCGAAACAAACGCGCACATGCGGTTGCGCTACTTGCTGGCCGAGCCCGATCCGCTGATCGTCGGCTACGACCAGGACCGCTGGGCGATGACGTTTGACTACCACGCCCATCCGCTGGACACGGCACTCGCGACGGTGGTGGCGGTGCGCGCCAACACCGTGCCGCTGCTCCGGCGCCTGGCGGACCGCGATTGGCAGAAGGTCGGCCGGCACAGCGAATCCGGGCACTACGCCGTCGAGGACTGGTTGCGCATCTACGCCGAGCACCTCGAGAAGCACTCACGCCAGATCGCGCGTAACCTCGAGGCTTGGAACCAACGATGAGAGGGTTCTTCTTCCGGCTGGTCGTCACGGCCCTCGGGCTGTGGGGCGCCGCCAAGATCGTCCCCGGCGTTGAGTTCGCCAATTGGGGCACGCTGCTGGTCGCCGCCTTGCTCCTCGGGATTGTGAACGCCGTGATCCGGCCCGTCATTCTGATCCTCACCTTGCCCCTCACGGTGCTCACACTGGGTCTGTTCATTCTGGTGGTGAACGGGATCTCACTCGCGTTGGTGGCGTGGGTGTTGCCGGGGTTCCACGTCGCGAGCCTCGGGGCCGCCGTCCTCGGCGCGATTGTGGTGGGCCTGACGGGCTGGGTCGCCTCCGCCTTCGTAGGCGGCTCCGGTCGTATCGAGCGCTATCGTCGCATCGAAGTGAGCGGGCGCCGACTGGAGTGATAGACCGGCTCTTCGCCGCGCTGGGCGGAATCTCGGCCTTCCTGGCGGTGGCCGCGGGCGCCTTCGGCGCGCACGCGCTCCGCACCCGGCTTGCACCCGACCTGCTCGTCGCGTTCGAGACCGGCGTGCGCTACCAGATGTTTCACGCGCTCGGGCTCCTCGCGGTCGCGTGGGCGACCACGCGCTGGCCTCTGCCGCTGGTCCGTGCCGCCGGATGGCTGTTCGTGGCCGGCACGCTCGGGTTCTCCGGTTCGCTGTATCTCCTGGCATTCACCGGCGTGCGCGGCTGGGGCGCGGTGACGCCGCTGGGCGGGCTCGCGTTCCTCGCCGGCTGGCTCGCGCTCGTGGTCGGTGTGTGGAAGGGCTAACGCTCCGAGAGCGGCGCACGCTCGCGCTCGTGGCGCTGCTCTACGCCGCCGTTGTGATCCCGATCGGGATCCATAAAGGCGGCGACATCGTGTACGAGATCGGCCAGGCGGAGCGCCTGCTCCAGGCCGCGCCACTCTACGAGACTCCGCCACCGCAGGGCGCTTGGTGGCCGCCATTCGCGACCGCCTTCGTCGTCCCGTTCGCGCTGCTCGCCCGCACGAGCCTCGCGCTCGCCAAGGGGTGTTGGGCGGCGCTCGGCGTCGCGGGCCTCGTCGTGAGCGTGTTGCTCGCGCGGCGCTGGGGCTGGCAGGCGGTCGTCCTCGCGCTCGCCGCCGTGTCATTGCCGCTCCAGAACACGTTCGAGCATCTCAACATCAACACCATCTTGCTGGCGTTGATCCTCGCCGCGGCGGTGGACCTGAGCGGCGGCCGCGAGGAACGCGCGGGCGTTTGGGTCGGCCTCGCGACCGCGCTCAAGGCGTTCCCGGGCCTGCTGCTCGTCTATTTGGTATATCGCCGCGCTTGGCGCGGCGCTGCGGTCGGCGCGGCCCTCGCCGGCGGCCTGACGTACGGCGCGCTGCTCTCTTACGGCGTGACGGGCGCGGCGCGCGAGGGGTGGGCCTGGTTTACGCTCAGCATGCGGGCCCGCAGCTTCTCCGGCCAGCCCATGCAGAAACTGGCACGGCTCGCGTTTGACTTAGACCTGCTCCGCGTCGCCGGGGCGCTGCTGGTGCTCGCCTGCCTCGCCCTCGTCGTGATCGCCCTCAGGCGCCGCCCTGCGGCCGACGACACGCCGTATGAGGTGGGGATGGTCACGCTCGCGGCGGTGCTCATCGCGCCCATTGGCTGGCTGCATTCCTTCACCCTGGCGTTTCCGGCCTGGATCGCCGCCATCCGTGGCCCCGTGGTGGCCGATCGGCGTCTGTGGCGCGGCGCGCTCGTGCTTGCCGGCGTCCTCACCTCCGGCGTCCTGGGGCATCGCTTCTACCCGGCGGCGCTCGCGTTCGTCGCCGCGAACAACGACACGCTGGGCAGCCTCCTGTTGCTGGTACTGCTGCTGCTGCAGCGAGTCGCGTCCCCTGCGACTTCGGCCCCCACGCCAGCCCGACCGTGTTGAGTGTGCGAGAGCGCCGTACCCTGCTGCTCCTCGGGGTGCTGTATGCCGCTGTGGTGATCCCGGTGGGCATCCGCCGAGGGGGCGACTTCGTGCAGGAGCTCCCGCTGAGCGACCGCCTCGTGAGCGGCGCGGTGCCGCTGTACACGCATAACCCCGCCAAGGGCGTCTTCTGGCCGCCGTTCACCATCGCGGCCCTGGTCCCGTTCGCGCTGGTGGCCCGGGCGAGCTTGCCGTTGTCTCAGGCGCTGTGGGCCGTGACCAACGTCGTGCTCCTCGCTTGGAGTCTGACGCGCCTCGCCCAGCGGGGGGGCTGGCGCCCCGTCGTGCTCGCCGTCGCGGCCGTCGCGAAGCCGCTGCAGGGCAACTTCGAGCACCAGAATCTGCAGGTGGTCGTGCTCGCGCTCGTCGTGGCGGCGATCGACGATCTAGAACAGGGGTTCGATCGCCGCAGCGGTGTTTGGGTCGGGCTCGCCACCGCGGTGAAGATCTTCCCCGGCCTGCTGCTCGCCTACCTCGCCTATCGGCGTCGCTGGCGGGCCTGCGCCATCGGCATCGCCGTCGCGTGCGGCTGCACCCTCGGCGCGATGCTGCGCTACGGCCCTCGGGGCGCCGTCGCCGCCGTCGCCGACTGGGTCGTGCTCAGCCGCGCGGGAATGCAGACGGCCGGGTTCGGGTTCCAGGCGCTCGGGCTATGGGTAGCCGTCGCCGCCGTCGCCTTGGTGCTCGCCGCCGTCGCGGCCCGCGGAGCGACCGAGGAGCCGTTGTACGAAGTCGGCCTCGTCACCATCCTCGCCGTGTTGGTGTCCCCCATCGGGTGGTTCTATTACCACCTGCTCGCGATTCCCGCGTGGGTGGCGGCGCTCACGCTCCCCGTGCCGGAGGGGCGCTGGGCGGGTCGCGCCTGGCGGGCGAGCCTCGTCGTCGCTGGAGTCTTGCTTTCCGGCCTGCTGACCTTCGATCACCTGTATCCGGACGCGCTGGCGATCGTACAGCGCTACAACTACGTCTGGGGCGAGGTCGTGCTGGTCGGCGCCCTCGCCGCCTACCGGCTGGTGCCGCGGCGCCGAGCGGTCCAACCCGCATGAGGCTGGCGCCGCGCCCCACCCCACAGCCCGCCCCCGACGGGTCGCCGGCGCCGGAGAGCGAAGCGTCGTACGACCTCGAGACGCCCACGCTCTTGCTCCACGCGGCGGTCGTGGAGCGGAACGTCCGCCGCATGGCGGAGCGGGCCCGACACCTCGGGGTGCGGCTGCGGCCGCACGCGAAGACTCATAAGTGCGTGGAACTCGCGCGGCTGCAGCAGCGCCACGGGGCGGACGGCGTCACGGTAGCCACGTTGGTCGAGGCGGCGGTGTTCGCGCGCGCCGGGTTCAGGGACATCACGTGGGCTTTCCCCATCGATCCCGGCCACGTCGCCCCGGCGCGGCGCATCGCCCAGCAGACGGGCGCGACGCTGCGCGTGGTGGTGGACGATTTCGCTGCGGCCGAGGCGCTCGCAGGGTCTGGCCTGCACGTCTGGCTCAAGGTCGACTGCGGCTACCATCGTGCCGGCGTCGACCCCGACGCGCCCTACGCGCTCGAGGTGGCCCGGGAGCTCGGGGGGGAGCAGGGGCTCGTCTTCGACGGCGTGCTGAGCCACTCGGGCCACGCCTATCGGACCACGAGTCGGCGCGACGCCGCCGAGGTGGCCGAGGCGGAGCGCAGCGTGATGGTCGGTTTCGCCGAGCGGCTCCGCCACGCGGGGATTCCTGTTCGAGCGGTCAGTGTCGGCTCGACGCCGGCCATGGTCGCGGCGGAGCGGCTCGACGGCGTGACCGAGGCGCGGCCCGGCAACTACATCTTCTATGATCGGACGATGGTGCTGATCGGCTGCTGCGAACCGGCCGACGTCGGGGTCACCGTGCTCGCGACGGTCGTGTCCCACCAGCCCGGCGCGTCGCATTTAGTCGTGGACGCGGGAGCGTTGGAGCTGTCGAAGGACGCGGGACCTCCGCACGTCGGCCCGGCGGCGATGGGGGCCGTACGGGGGCACCCCGAGCTGACCGTGGCCACGCTGTCGCAAGAGCACGGAATCATCCGCGCCGCGTCCCCCGCAGTCCTCGAGGGACGGTTCAAGGTGGGCGAGCGGCTCGAGATCGTCCCAAATCACTCCTGCCTGACGGCCGCGCTGTTCGACGAGTATCACGTCGTGGAGGACGATCGTGTCGTGGACCGCTGGAAGATCGAACGTGGGAGATGAACGCCTATGAAGACGTTTCTTCGGCAGCTCCTCATTGCCGCGCTGCCGCTGGTGGGCGGGGTCGGAGCGGGGCTCGGCTTCGCGGCGAAACAGGGGGCGTGCGGTGCCATGGTCGGTACCCTCTTCGCTGCTAAGTGCCACCGGGTACAGATCGAATGGCAAATGAAGTTCCAGCTCGCCGGAGCGGGGGCCGGGACTCTCGTCGCCGCCGCCCTGGGCACCTGGCTGGAACATCGTCGCCGCCGTGCCGTACAACGAGCAACCCCGACAGGAGACCCGTCATGAAGCGCATCTCGCTGATCGCGGCGTTGTCTGTCCTTTCGGCCCGTGGTGTGGCGGCGCAGGACACCACTCACGCGCCGCCCGCAGCCGCGCCGGCCGCCGCAGCAGCGCCGGTCACCGTCGTCGAAGCCGCTGTGGCAAAGACCGTCGTGGATCGCCAGCCGCAGGACACCGGGAGTGCGTTCCCCGGCGACGTGGGCCAGCTGGTGTGCTGGACCAAGGTGAACGGCGCTGGGGGGACGGCGATCCACCATGTCTGGTTCCACGGTGACACTCAGGTGGGCGATATGGAGCTACAGGTGGGGGGCTCGCCCTGGCGCACCTGGAGCCGCAAGACGGTTCCGGCTGACTGGACCGGCGCGTGGCACGTCGAAGTGCGCGACGCGGCGGGGGCGGTGCTCAAGCGCATTGATTTCACCGTCGGGCAGTAAGCGCGCGCTGTCTTCCCGCGCTGGAGGCTGCTCGCTATTGTTGTACCGTCATGGATCTGGTCGCGGAGGTCGCGGCGAGCCTCGGTGTCGCCCCTGAAAAGGCGGAGAAAGGCATCGGCGCCATCTTGACGGCGCTGCGGGTGGGGGTCGATCCGGAGACGTTTGCGGCCGTGCGGCGGACGCTGCCCACCTGTGACCGTCTCATGGGGCGGTCGCTGATGAGCGGCGCCCGCACCGGCGAGATGGCGCCGCTGGTGGGCCCGGCCGGTCTCTTGGCGGCGCTCGCCGCCGCCGGGTATCAGAAGGATGACATCCCGCGGCTCGGCCGGCTCGTGCTGGAGCACCTGCGAGCCGCCGTCGGAACGGACAAGATCGAGCAGTTCCTCGCGGCGGCGCCAGCCCTCCGCGGCTAGGTCCCCGGCGTGCTCACCAGGAGCGCCCGCGCCACGGCAACCAGGGCCGCGTTCCCGGGGGCGGGACGACCATCCGGCAGCGTTAGCGTGTCCTCTAAGCCGACACGAGTGTCGTAGCCTCGCGCCGCGGCCGCCGCAATGAGCGGCCACGCCGTGGCGCCCGTGCCGTGGAGCAGGCGGGGGCGCCGGATCCCCCCTCAGTCGAGCAGCGCTTCGAGGCCCACCACCGTCGCCAGCGCGGCCTCGGGGTCTTGCTCCTGCGGCTCGAGCAACACGCGCAGGCATTGCGAGCCGAGGCCGCTGTCGACCAACCGCTCCGCCGCCTCGCGAGTCGCGAGCCCCGCTTCCACGCCGACCCCCCGCGAGCGCAGCAGCCGCGCCAGCGGCACGGCTCCCGTTTCCTCGAAGTTCACCGACGCGAAGTCGGGTAGCGCTCCCCACCGCTCGACCGCCGCGAGCCGGAGCGTCGGGTCGCCAAGGATCCAGGCCCCCGTGCTCACGCCGACCGGCGTGCCGCGTGCGGCGGCCCGCACGCCGCCGAGCGCCGCAGCGAGGTCATCAGCTGCGAGGCTCTCCCGGCCGTCTGGCCCGCGGACGTGGAAATGAATCGCGCCCGCCGCCGCCACAATGGCGTCCGCCGCCGCCGCGGCGAGCTGCTCGGGGGCGACCGGTAGGGCCGGGTGCTCAGCGGCGTCTCGGGCGCCGTTGAGAGCGACTTGCAGCAATCGCTGCGGGAGCCGGTTCAAACGCCCTGGCGCCGGTGCTTGAAGAACTCCACCTCGCGCTCATGCCGCTCCGCCGCCGCGCGGGTCGGGAAGGTGCCCAAGTTACGGCGGCGCCCGGTCTTGGGGTCGCAGGTGGTGGAGTAGAGACGGTATTTGCCCGACGGTAGCCGGCGGATCATCGGCCGGCCGCCATGGTGACCCGCCGCTCAAGGCGCCTGGGCGTGGCGCCCGGGCGTCGTTGACGAATTCCTGACACGATCGCTCCCGGACCGCGACCCGGGTGATGATAACGCCCGCGGTTCGTTCCTTCCAGCGACGCCCCTCGCCCCGCGTAACCGCCCGCGTTCCAGTTGGAAATGATCTCGCCCGGTGGGAACATCCGCCGCTCATAGTTCATTCATGAACTGAGAGCCCAGCCGTCGCCGCCCAGGGAAAGGAGACCGCCATGCGCCCGAGAAGTGCCGTGCCCACGCCGATTGACCGGCTGGCACCCCTGATCCTCACGGCGGTGCTCTTGGGCTCGCGCGGCGCGCCGGCGCAAGCTGTTGCGGCGCCGAGCGGGTCGTCGCGGGGGGCAATTTTCCAACCCCTGCTCGCCGACCCCAAGGAGCCGCAGTTCTTCGCGGCCTATCTGGTGGCCCACTCGCAACGCCTCGCCTCCCGTCTGGGCAGCGTCGGGTTCGGGCAGACGATCGACCTGTTCGGGGCGCGAGAATGGCAGCTCTCGATTGCCGCGGGAGTGTTCTCACAGTTCAACATGCGGTCCGCGACGACGGATCTGATGAACACCGACTACCTGGTCGGTCTTCCCATCACCCACCGGAGCGGCGCCTTGGCGACGCGGTTCCAACTGTACCACCAGAGCTCACACCTCGGCGACGGCTACATCCTCCACGCGCACGCGCAGCGGGTGACTTACAGCTTTGAAGCGGCGGAGCTCCTCGCGTCCGACGACCTGGGGAATTGGCGGGTTTACGGCGGGGGTGAATACATCTTCACCCACGCCCCGGACGATCTGAAGCCCGGGATTCTGCACGGGGGCCTGGAGTACCGCCAAAAGGCGGCTGCGGTGCATGTGGGGGGCCTCGCGACGGGCCGCTTGGTGGCGGCGCTCGACGGGAGGTCCGTCCAGGACGCCGGCTGGCAAGTCGGGTGGAGCTTCGCGACCGGCCTCGAGTTCGGCGATCCCGGGGCGGCCCCCGGTGTGGGTTGGCGCTGGAGCGCGTTGGTCAAGGCATATACGGGACCCTCACCCTACGGGCAATTCTACCGAGACCACGTGTCCTCCCTCGGCTTCGGGGTGGGGTTCGCCCTATGAATGGGCCGTTCGCTATTCGCGGAATGGGAACCTCGGAGCGAGATGTCTCCTTACTGAAGAGGATGGTGGATGCTGAGATCTACGCCTCGCGACGAAGGGATGCTTCCCGATGATACCGATGATCACCATGCGAGTGTCAGACGATTTATACGCGCAGCGGCTGCGCACACTGGCAGCGTGGTGGTGCCTCGGCTCAAGCGCGCTCGAGCCTCAGGTGTTGATGCGGTACGCGCCGCTCGACCGCTTGCGCGAGGCGGGGCTGTGACCCCGATGGGGGCGCGGGCCCGGAGGGGGTGCTAGTGCGGGCCAACCATCCTAGCCGCTTCAACCTGTACGGCACCGATTTCCGCATTGCCCGCGCCGTGCTCGACCTCGTGGCCGGTCTCGATCCCGGCGCCGTGCGACTCGCCCAAATGCTGGTGGGTCTGATCTCGGATCGGCGGCGCTCCCCACCCTAATCCGGCCGTTCCGCGTGCTCGGGTCCAGCTTCGTAGAACGTGGGCACGCGGTATGAGCGCCGGGCGCCAACTTGATTGGGGTCGGGTGGAGAGCTATGATTCAGATGTGAACAATCGTGCCCGGAAACCTGCGCACTCCCCCGGCACGGGCGAGGCTCTGGTGTTCTCCCTGCTCGGGACCGCGGGCGCCGTGGAGGCACGCCTGGAAGCTGCCCTCAGTCCCGTGGGACTCTCCCTGGCGAAGGCTGGGGTGTTGCATTCTCTGGGCGAGGCGCCGCGACCGGTGGCGCTGTCGGACCTAGCCAAACATCAGAATTGCGTGCGATCGAACATCACCCAACTGATCGATCGCCTGGAGAAGGACGGCTTGGTACGGCGGCGGGCCGACCCCGACGACCGGCGCAGCGTGCGGGCCGCCCTCACGGCAGCCGGGCAACGAGCCTACGCCCGGGCCATGCGGCTGCTCGCCGCGGAACAGCGGGCCATCGTCAGCTCGCTTAGCCCAGGAGACGCCGCGAGCCTGCGGAACGCGCTGCAGGTGCTGGCGCGCTGAGGGGCGGGATTGGCGCCCCAAGTCACCGACCCATCGAGCTCATTTGATCAACCAGGCGGCGAACCCGACGCAAGCGGCAACTAACGCGGCCAGCACCACGGGCGCTGCGGAGAAGTAGATCCAACTCAAGGCCACGACCGCCAGTTGAGTCGCGAAGAAGGCCCAACGCAGGGTGCCGATCGCTTGGGCGTTCGTGGCGGCTAAGTCACCAAGGTACCAGGCTAAGTAGGCCGAAAACAGTAAATAGGCGGTGACGAACAGCCCGAACCCGATATAGAAGCCCCCGTAACTGAAGCTCGTCCCTCCCACCTGAAAATGCACGTTGCGCATGGCATCATAAACGGCCGCGGCTTCCGCGTTGGCCGGCCTGAACCGCAGGAACCCGATCGTGTGGCCCACCGCGAACAGCACGAGCAGGGCCGAGGCGATCCGGTAGAGCAGCGTCGCATTCATCGCGCTGCAGTGCCCCCACGGAACGAGTCCGCCGCCGCCAACAGAACCCGGCGGCGCCGATCGGCGGACGCCCCCCCCCGTGAATCAGATCTGCTCGTTAGCGCGGCGACAGCCATCCAAACGTCGCTCCCGTGAGGAGGGCGTAGACTAATCCGTCCACCGTCGCCTTGACCGTAGTGGACCAGGCTCGGCGATACCAGATCGACATCTGCCACACCGCGACCGAGTACCCGACGAACGCCGTCACCGCCGCGAACCGGACGACACCGGCGTATTGGGCACCAGGCGGCAGCGCGCTGCCGGCGACGTACGCGGCGAACACTCCCACGACCGCCGAGTAGAGGAACCAAAGGGCCAGGTTCTTGCCCATCGGCATGAGCCGGTTCGGCATGACGGTGAGCATGAGGACCGGGCCTTGGCGCAGCTTCGCGGCGAACTCGGGCGAGCGCATTTCCTCTCTGCTGGAGGGGCGCGGAACCATGTAGTCGCCCGGCGCGATGCTGAGCGGGCGGAGCGCGTCTCGGACCTTGTCTTCGTTCGGCATCTTGGGGTAGTCGCTCTTGTGCCACGGTGAGGCGATGTGGATCACGGAACTCACGACGAAGACGATCACCGCCGACAGCAAAACCGGGAGCCAGAGCGCGCTCAACGGGGTCATAAGGACCTCCTCTCGGAGCGTGGGGGTGCCGGTGGGGCAGGGTCCGCGCCGGTCCCTCGCGCGGCGCCGCAGGGCGATCACCGCCGCCGGGGCCGACGGCCTGATCCGAGCTGGGGCGGGAGGACTCGAACCTCCAACTTCCCGGTTAACAGGCGGTGCCGTGGGGAGCTTAGGTCCGACGCTACGTCGGCATCTCGTTGACGGCCAGCGCGATCTGCCGGGTTTCGCCCTTCCCCTCACGGCGCCAAGCCGGACCCGATCGACACCATAATCGACACCAAGTCAGCCATTGCCGCCAGCCTGCCCCGCTGCCGGCGATCGCGCTCGTCGCTCTCGCGTTCCTGCGCACGGGACGTGAGGGCGACCGAGGGTCTATCGTGTTAGGGCGAGAGGAGACGCTGCAGGTTCTGGAGGATCGCTTTCAGGTGGCGCGGCACCTGCCGGTTCGGTAGCAGCCGACCCTGCACCCAAGCGCTGAGGGAGTGCGGTGCCCACTCATCTCTGACGGTGACTGACGTAGATCCGCCGACGGAATCGAGTCGAAAGAACGTCTTCGAGCCCATGCGCTGGCGTCGTTCCACCCAGCCGAACGCATCGGGCGGGGCGAAATCGACGATTTCAAACTCCGTCAGGCGCGTCCCAAAGCGCACCTTGAAGCGCGCGCCGTGCTTGAGCGGGCCCTCAGCTTCAACCGCGCTACAGCCCGGGAGCCACTCGGGCATCCGGGCGGGGTCGCTCAGGAGGGCGAAGACCCGGTCGATCGGGGCGCGGACGTGGTCGATGAGCGTGTGGTTAACCGGTGGCATGCGCTGCGGCGGCTTGAGTTGGCATAAAATAGATGGGAATCGCCGCTCCCTGACGGTTCGACCAGAATCAGCGCCGCGCCATGAGCCACGCAGGTTGAATCGGCCTGCGAGACGCGCGCCCGTGCAGCGGTTCGCGCTCGGCCCGTGCGTTGTTCTGGAGTTCCCACCTTAGCAGGTTGGTCTTGAGTTCCTGCCTAAGCAGGTTAGCCTCGCCATCGGTGGCGATGGCCAGGAAGCAATCGCTCCACTTGTGCCCTGTGGCGGTGAGCCCGCGCGTCACGCGCTCGGGTCCAAGGGCTTCGAGAGCGGTGGTCAGTAAGGCCTTCCGTGCGGCGATCATCGAGCCTCCTCGTGGTGAAGCGTGCCACGTGCGGCGGGCACAATTCGCTCTGGCAAATGCGAGGTGGCGTCTGCACGAGGCGTCAGAGCGAACGGCATTCCGAAGGGCTGCTCCGGTCACAATGCAGTGCTCGGCCCCGCGCCCCGCCTCCCTAGAAATACCCGCCCACGTGCCAGTTTTTCCCCCACGGCAGCACGCGCAACACCACGAGTTCGCCGCCCGCGATGCCGACCGCGAAGCCCGCCACGCCAATCAGTGCCACGGCATCCCACCAATCCATCAGGCTCGCCACCAGCTCAAACGGTCCACCTCCGCGCGCCACCCCTCGCGCGAACCTAGTCGCCGCCAGCTCGCAGCGCCGTCACGGCAGGACTGCTGCCGGCGCCTGGAGCTTGCGCTCGGCCTCCGCGAGGCTTTCGTAGATAGCCGCGGCGTCTGGAGCAACGAGAAGGGCCTCCACGGCCTCGCGGCGCGCGAGCATGTGCGACAGCTTCGTCAGCCAGGGAAGATGCAGCTCCTCATACTTGAGCCCGAGCACGAAGAAGAGATGCGTCGGCCGCCCGTCGAGCGCGTCGAAGTCCACCCCGCGCTTCGATCTCCCGAGGATCATGAACGGACGGACGAC
>WNFJ01450512.1_pt1 | contig 13408 bp, 15 predicted proteins | sample 5400461 | NCBI WGS metagenome assembly WNFJ01 (sample SAMN13153349, study PRJNA577476) | soil metagenome | isolation source: 115 cm saprolite on Douglas fir-dominated hillslope | place: USA:California | collected 2013-09-17 | reverse complement strand
GGATAGTCGTCATGCTGAAACCCCTAGGATTGCCGGTCCTCGGCAGCGTAATGGGCCACTAGATGGACGCGGACCGAGGCTTCGGCCGGCGCGTCCGCTCGGCGGAAACAGCGACGCTCGTGATGGGCGCAGAGCTGGCTGATCTGCGCGCCCGCAAGCACGGTTGCCACTCCTCGCGCGAGCGTCCGCCCCAGACCAGTCACTATCAGCCGCGGATGAGGCGGAGGGAGCGGGCCCGGCTGACCGCCTCGTCCCGGCTGTGGACGCCCAGCCTCCTGTATAGACGTGCCGCTCGCTCCTTGGCTGCTGACCGGGAGATGCCCAGCTTGTCGGCGATAAGGGAGAAAGGAAGCGGTTTGGGAAGATACCGCAGCACCTGGGCCTCTGCCATGGTGATCGACGCAGCCCTGATCCGTGCCTCGGCTTCGCCGGTAGCTTCGACGGCCACCTCGTCGGCGGAAGCGATGGTGGCGAGGGATTCCGCCAGGGACGCGGCGGCCACTTCGTCGGCGGCTTCCACGGCGGCGGCGTCTTCGGCTACGGAGTCAGCGGCCGCCTGGCCGGCGGCGGCCACAATGAGGCCGGCTGCGGTCAGAGCGGTGACCGCTTGGTGGGCGGCCGCCTCCTCCACCAGCCCGGCGGTGATCAGCGCCCGGACGGCGGCAGCGGCAGCGGCGGACTGGATCCGCTCCGACTCGGCCACCGCCTCGGCCGCTTCGGCTCTGGCTGCCACCGCCGTGAGCAAGGCGTCGGCCTCATCGGCCTGGGCCTGGGCGATCACCTGAGAAGCCTCCTCTAGGGCGGCGACCTCGGCTCCCACCACCAGCCCGGCCTCGGAGGTCAGGAAGCCCTCGCCGATCAGGGTGCCGCCGGTCTCGGCGATAGCGTCAAAAAGCGGAGCGGCCCAGTGGTGCTCGACGAGCAGGACGGCCAGGGCGGTCCCCGGCTGGAGAGAATCGGCCAGAGCGAGCGCGTCGGCCGGGTCAAAGGCCGGGCCGCCAGCTGGCGCCGGCACGGCCGGTCCGCCGTTCGCAACGGGAACGACGGCCGCCAGGAGCGAGCCAAAGTCCTCGTCATCACCGATGGCCAGCCGTTCGATGCTGCCGTCCTGGCTCTTGGCCACGAAGAGCATGTCGAGCAGGCGAAGAACGCCCCGGCCGCGGAGACGATCGACCTCTGCCAGGATCCGGTCCTCGGCACCGGCGTCGCGGCTGAAGCTCAAGGCGATCACCTGGAGCGGTCCGGTCATCGTCGCCCTCCTCGTTCCGGCCCGTAATGTCGCCGACCGTACCACCGAGCGGCCTCACCGCCAGCGGTGCATCCGCGCCTCTCCTGGCAGGAGCCGGATCAGTCTTCGGGACGTGCTAGACGCCCAGAATGTTGATATGCGACGGGGCCTAGGCCGCCCCCGGCGACCGCGCGACCAGCGGCAGATGAGTGCACATTTGCCCCACAGTAACCAGCATCGCGAACTGTTGGGCGCGCCGTTCGTATGGACCGACTCCGGGGATGGCGGCACCGGCGTAAAGGGCGCCGGACGGCGGCCCTGAGGCCAGACGGGTGTGGCGATGTCTACAGCGTGGCGTACAGCGCTTTCTCGAAGTCGACGTAGAGCTGGAATGCCGCCGGTTCGCCGAACGGCAGCGTCTGGGAGAAGATCGAGCCCGTCACCCGGCTTGCCGGGTCGATCCAGAAGTGGGTGTTGAACAGGCCCGCCCAGGCGCCGCTGCCGGCCGCCCGCATGCCCGGCTGCCGGGTCTGGTTGAGCAGCAACCCCAGGCCCCATTTGAGGTTGGGGCCGAGGTTGACGTCGGCGCTGAGCTCGGGGTGCGCGGTGGAGATCGCCGCGGGGAAATCTAGCCTGCCGATCTGGTTGGTGAACGCCTCGTCGACCGTGGTCTTGTCGAGGATCCGTACGTCACCGAGCGTGCCGCCGGCGAGCAGCATCCGTTGGAAGGCCAGGTAATCGCGGGGTGTGGAGTACAGGAAGTGCCCGCCACCCCAGTAGTCCGGCTCTTGCGCCCAGTCGATGTCGGTCACCGTCCAGGAGCCGTCTGCGCCGCGGACGTGGACCGGCGCAGAGTTGGCCCGCTGCGCCTCGGTCATGGCCGCGGTGGTGCTGGCCATGCCGAGCGGGCCGGTGATGTTGGCCTCGAAGTACACGTCCAGCGACTGCCCGCTGACCTCCTCGACCACCCGGCCCAGCCAGTCGACGTTGATCCCGTACTCGAACCGCGCGCCCGGATCGGACACCAGCGGGGAGGCGAACACGGCGTCGCTGCCGGGCATGATGTTCGGCACGCCAGTGACCTGCTCGTAGCGGTCGATGTCGCTGTTCCAGAACCAGTACCCTAGCCCCGCCGTGTGAGTGATCAGCTGCCGGACGGTGGCCTGCCCGCCGGGCGGGCGAAGCAGCGGAGAGTCACCGTCGAAGCCCTCAAGCACCTGCAGGCCGGCGAACTCCGGCCGGTACGCCGCCACCGGGGCGTCCAGCTCCAGGCTGCCCCGCTCATGCAGCTGCAGCGCGGCCGTCGTGGTCACCATCTTGGTCATCGAGGCGATCCGCAGCATAGTGTCCGGGGTTATCGGATCGCCGGCATCGCCGGCGCGCTTGCCAGCCGCGCCCTCGTAGATCACGCCGTCATCACCGGCCGCCAGGGCGACCACGCCCGGGACATCCGCTCTTGCCACGGCAGCCTGGAGCACCTCATCGATTATCCCGGTCACGGCTGCAACCCCCTGGTCCCGCCTTAGAACTGTGGCAGCGGTCACATGCTCCTGCGGGCGTGATGCGGTGTCAACGGCGTCCGCACTATGCCGCTCAACCCGACGCGGCCAGCAACCTGTCAGACGCCCGCTCATCGGCTACTTGTCGCCGGGCTGGCGCGCGCCCGCAGCGCCATAAGCGGACGTTATGCAGGCAGTTAGCTGCGCGCTTCCAGGGCGTTCTTGAGCCGGCTTTGCGCTGGCGGAGCAGGCGCTGCTGTGGTGACCGAGCACCAGACGGTCGGCTACGGCCATTACCGAGAGTGAAATATACGGGATGCTACAGCGGCGTGCTCGCGCATAACGCCGAATCGGCGCGCTGGGCCGGCGTGTCAATCCCTGCCGTGGGCATGCGCAGATTATCCGGTTCTGTCGCGGCAGCGCTGAGCGGCCATGCTTCGTCGTCGTGGCCGCGGCACAGACGACATTCGTGGTGCGTTGCCGAATCCGGCTGAAGTTGTATATCAAGGCGGCGCCGCAAGCGGCGCCGCTGGCCCGCCACCAGCGCCGCTGCTCTGCCTCCGAGAGGCCCGCGCGGCGCGCGCCCTGCCGCAGCCACAAGGCTCGCCAGGTCGGCACGGCTCATTTGTAACGCAGACCGGAAGCAAGCTCCCGATGGTCTTTCTCGAATCGGCCCTAACGCTTGCAGCAGCCCGGCGTTACGTCGGCGGACCGTCAGCAGGCCCGAGATCCGCAGACAGCCATCGCTGGGGACGCAAGTAGATCGCGACCTGCTCGCCAAAGTCCGCCCTGGCGAACTCGATATAGGCCGGGACCTTCTCGGGTGGCAGATATCGCGTAGCGATCTCCCGCAGTAGCTCATCGGTCCCTGGAACCGTGTGCGTGACCGGTCCCTCCACCGATACGTACCGGACAGTCGGTACGACCCGTTCGACCATCAGGGTGAAACGCCCGGCTGCTTCGATGAGCCGGACCTTCCGGGATCCGGCCTCAGTCAGCACCCACGCCTCCCCGCCGGGTGCGTACTGGTACCAGATGGGCACGGTCAGCGGGCCCCGGCCCGGGCCTGCCGACACCGACAAAGCCGCGATGTGCGGCTCGGCCAAGAACAGCTCGCGGGGCGAACCGCGCGCCCACGCGCAGCATCAGCTCGTCAAACTCATGCCGCCAGCGATCCAGGTCTACGCTGAGGCCAGCGGCCATCGCACGATCTTCTGTAGTCCACACAACTCCGGATCATCGGGCGGTGGCCGTCGCACGTCCACGGCCGTCATACCGCACGATCACGAAGTGTCGCTGGAGTACTAAGCAGCCACGCCGACAACCAAGATCACCGTGCATATCGGCGGCTCGGCGAGCGTTCTCCCTGACCTTCCCGGTCACTCAGCGTAATCTGTCAATCAATGTAGCCCCAGGCCGATCTGCGACCGTTCCAGGGTGAGCGATCTGCTGGAGGTCACGGTCGGCCCCTGCCCGAGGTGCTTGCCGATCGAGCACCGCGGCCGCCAGGCGCCTACATCATGCCTGACCAGGGCCCGCTCTAGGCTGCAGAAGCGAGCGTCCGCGACTTTACTTGGTCGTGAATGATCACGCACTCCGCCGGCTTGACCGTCGGCCACGCGGACCAGGGACCATTGATCACGAGCTGTGCTGGGACACCAGCTGGACGGGCGTGTAACCGCCGAGTAGTGCGTGCAATGTTCACGCCGAGCGACGTGGCCGACGTATCGGCCAGCTTTCTGCGCACGTAAGAGTCGGGTCCTTGGGTCCCTGGAGTAAGTGACTGTTGTGCCCAGATCCGTCATGCTAGACGTCAGTTGCCGGTCATCGTAGGAGTTGGTGTGGCCGAAGTTGCTGAGTCGCGCCAGGTTAACCCCCTGTCTAGCGATCATGAACTCTTCCAGATGTACATAAATGCCCTAAATACCGTCCTGAGTGCACCGGATGTGCGCAGATCGTTCGATGAGTTTGGGCTCTCTGCGGGAATCGTGCGCATTAAGATGGTGCACAATGCCCCGCGAGTGCTAAGAACTGCGCAGTGGCAATTCGCAGCGTATCAAAACGCGGTGGCCAGTGAAGTTAGCGCCCTCGCCGCTGATGCTACCATGACTCCCCAAGGAAGTCGCCGGCGTGTGGTGAGCCGATTGCGCGGACTTATGCGCCGACTTATTAGAACGAATCTTGGCGAGGAGTTCTTCGGCCGCGTGACGACTAGGGATCTGGGCCCAGCAGTTCAATTTGCCCGGTATCAGCTTATGGCTGCGATCACGCAGACAGAATTGCTGGCGCAGGTTCGCACGTTTATCAACACAGCACGGCAGAGCCGATTCAGCCATGCATATTCCGTGGCCAGCGACCCAGCGCTCAGCGAAGTGTACGACAGCGCTAACAGAGTCCCCACTCAGATCGAGTCGGAACTCACTGGACTGCTCGATAGGCTGGATGGAGCAAGCATCGGGGTGGCGGGGCCGAGAGGTGCCGGGAAGTCTACGCTCATCCGCGGATATTGCGAGGAGACTGTTTCGGCTGCCGATAGCCGTAAGGGTATGCTCTGGTCGTGGTCCTTGGGCGCTGGCCTGCCTAAGCGTTCCTGGGGGGACCTTCGATGTATGGTTGCTGCACCCGTCGACTACATAGCACGAGATTTTGTCTTGCATCTGTTCGCCGCTTTCTGCAGTACAGTTATCAGTGGCTACGGGAGAGCCGGGAGATTTCACGGCATCTTCTTGAGCGCCTTCTGGGCACGCAGAATCGCACGATTGTGTATGTCTTTGATATGGCTGGCTATTTACTTCGGTGGCTGTGCGGCGATCTTGTTGCACTGGAATAAGACCATCGCGCGAGGGATCTCAGTTCCTTCGTCCTGGATACAGTACACGGGCATCGCGGTAATCGCTGTGGGCCTCGTGGCCTTCGTGCGGCTGTCGGTGGTCGAAATGAGGAAGTGGGCGCGCGAGGCGCGCAAAGGCCGGAAGAGCGGCAGGGCTATGGTTGCGACCGCCCGGAAGCATTTGTCCCGGATCCGTTACCTGCAAACCTACACGTCAGGATTGTCGGGCGGGCTCAGTCTTCGGGGCGGAGTGAGCACTCAGCTATCACGCACTATCGCGCGGGCTGAGCAACCGCTTAGCTACCCAGAGATCGTGGCTGAGTTCCGCAACTTCGCCGCTAGTGTGGCAGCTGACGTACACCGCAGAGGTGACCGAGTATTCATCGGCGTAGATGAACTCGACAAGATAGGCTCGGCGGAGCAGGCTGAACATTTCCTCAATGAAGTCAAGGGGATATTCGGCATCCCGCATCTTTATTTCATGGTTTCGGTATCGGACGATGCGCTCAATGCTTTCGAACGGAGGGGCTTGCCCCTCCGTGACGCGTTCGACAGTTCATTCGACGAGATCCTTCGCGTGGAGCCATTCAGCTATTACGAATCGCGCAGGCTGCTTTACCGAAGAGTCATCGGACTCACCGAGCCCTACGTCGCCTTGTGCCACTGTCTCGCGGGCGGCCTCGCCCGCGACGTCATCCGCGCCGCCCGCCAAGTAGTGCGGAATGCCGCCACCTTTACTGCGGGCATGCCACCCTCCCTGGCGGCATCCCACGCTACTGGGAGCGCTGACGATGCTTCGGCGGAATATGGACTGCTGTACGTCGAGCCCGTCCACAATCTCCCAACCCTTTCAGACGTATCAGGGGCAGTCCTTCATGACGAGCTGAATCGTAAGCTACGCGCTCTCAGCCAGGCCGTAGGACGCATCGACTCCGAAGACACGGCCAAGTTGCAGGACACACTGCATGACATCCCCACGCATCTTGCGGCCGACCAACCGATCATCAATGTCGTCGATCTCATCGCCATGCCAGGCCAGGCTGAGCCACCGCAAGTTGCAAGAGTCCGGCTGGACTTCGCCGCCTATGCCTATTACTGCGCGACTTTGCAGGAAGTGTTCACTGACCAACTGGACGACACACACATGGTCAAGGCAACGAGCACACCATCCGAGCCTGTCAGTTTCGATGCTCTAGCGGCGGCCCGGAACGCATTTACTACGGATACTCTGCTGGCGTGGAACTTGACCACCCAATGCCGCATTGCCTGGTCTCTTGAGACACGCGAACCAGGCGGAACCGGAAGTTCACCACGGCGAAGGCTCACATCCTGACGCCCGCCTTAATCCTTCCGCAGCCAGCATGTCCGGGGATGGCGACGCCCTTCCCACAGACCGGATCTAACGCACAATAAACAAGTTGGCCACAAGCTACCAATGCTAATTCCACTGATTCAGCCTCGCATTAAGCCCTCGCCAGAGTATCTGGGGGTGACCATCACATTCACATACCGGGAGTGATTTGAGCACTTATTCTTGGTACACCGTCTTGAAGACCACGTAGGTCACCGGCGTTCCGCGTGTCTCGCGATCCTGCACTGCACTTGGCCGGCCGCTTCGCAACAGCTGCATACCCACGAATACACATGCTCTGTAACGCATGGACATGCGCGGGGAGCCCAACGCACTCTATTCGGCATTATGTGGGTGATCTTCGATCACCTTCGACCTTCGGGTCGGCATAATGCCTGATCATGCAGGTGATCGAGAGGCGCAGTGCCCATGGTTCGGGTGCCTCACGATCACCTCCATATCAGCCACGACAGGACAGTGATGATGAGGCGCGGTCTTTCTCAGGCAGCGTGTGGAGAGATCCTGACGATGAGGTCAGCGTCGAGAGCTGCGGAGATACGCTCGAGCAGGGGAATGGTCGGGACGACGCCGCCTGCTTCGAGGCGGGAGAGCGCGGGCTGGGTCATTCCGGCGCGGGTGGCAAGCTCGGCTTGGGAAAGTCCCAGGGCCAGTCGCCGGTCGCGGACGGCCTGGCCGATCAGGTAGGCCCGCTGTGCCTCGGCATAGCCTTCACGGAAGTCCGGCCGGTCACGCCGCTCGCGGACCAGCTCGTCGTAGGAGGAGTGGTCGGCAGTCATGTCAGGGCGCCTCTCGGTCGAATGTGTCATGCGCCGGGCCGTGCTCGGCCTCGCAAATCTTCTGGGCTTGTAAGGCGCGGGCCACCTCGGCGGTCTCGGCGCTGCGGGTCTTGCGGAAGACCGTCAGGAGGATGACGCGGCGGCCTGGCGCGAGCCAGTAGGTGACGCGGGTCTGCTGGGCGAGCAGGTGGAACCGCAGTTCCCGGACTTTCCCGCCCAGGTGGCGGGTATAGGGCTCGCCGAGATTCTCGGCCTGCTCTGCGAGCAGGCCGACGTGGAAGTCGACCCGGCCGAAGTCACGGTTGCTCAGCCGGGTCAGCCAGTAACGGACTTCAGGCCCGGCCTCGATCCCGTACAGCCCTGCCATGCATCCGATGCTATATGCATCTGATGCTATGGGCAAGCCTGAGCCAGCATCTCCGCGCTGCTGACTCAGGTGCCCGATGCCATGTAGGCAGCGAGGATGTAGTTGGGGTGACGGTCGAGATTTTTGCGGGCTCTGTCGTAACGCATAGTCGTACGCGGATCGGCATGGCGGGCGGCGATCTGGACGTCGCGCAAGTCCACCCCGGCGTCGAGCATGGTCGTGACAAATGTATGTCTGAGCATGTGTGGGTGCGGTCGGCTGATCCTTACACCGGCGTGATCCGCGAGTCGCCGGAGTCGCCGGGTGGCGGCGTGCCGGTCCATGCGGGCGCCGCAGTTGTTGAGCAGGATCGGGCCGTCCGTCCGGTTGCCGATGGCGTGGTCGATGGCCCTTCCGACCGCTGGTGGCAGAGGGACCAGGGCCACCTTGCCGCCTTTGCCGCAGACTCGCAGGACCCGGTGACCGTGTTCCTCGCCGAGGTCACCCACGTCCGCGTCGGCGGCTTCGAAGATCCGCAGGCCCAGCAGGCCGAGCATGGCCACCAAGGCGAAGTCATTCCGGTTAGCGGACTCGCGGGCCGCGGTGAGCAAGGCCTCGAATTGCAGGTGCGTGAACCCGAGCGTCGGCGACTCGGCCGGCACCGCCGGGCGGCGGACATGCTCGGCAGGTGAGTGCTCCAGCACGCCGTCGATGACGCAGGTCCGGTAGAACCCTGCCGTCACCGAGAACCGGCGGGCCACCGTGGAGGGCTTGAACCGGCGGATCTCCTGCGTCCACCGGATGTACAGCTCCAGGTGCGGACGCCGGGCCGCCAGCGGGTCCAGGCCGCGCTCGGCGCACCAGTTGAGGTAGCAGCGCAGATCAGAGTGGGTGTGATCCCGGGAGGCACCCTTGAACCGGGCGAGATGGGCGGCTGCCATCAGCCGCAGACGGTCAGAATGCGGAACGAGATCGTCGGATCGGACAGAGGCTAACTCCTCGCAGTGCATCATGCATCGACACTGCGCCTTCCCGCTTGAGCAGCAAAGCTCTTTGCACCGCGCGGTATAGCGCGCGACTGGCGGCAGAAGCGGGCGTCTGGCTTTTGGCCCGTAGAGGCAGCTCGTAAACTACCTGGCGGACGTCAGGACGCTGAAGGCTCGGCCGCCCTTGCGCTGAATCCCAACTATAGGTGGGTTGCCCTTTGGCCACGGAGCGAGCCCGTTGCCTATCAGCCAACGGCCGATTGCTGCGCTTCGCAGCTCCGTGCATGATCTCCAGAATGACGCTGACAATTGGACCGTCGTTGCGCCTTGGCCCGGAAGCTGCAGCATGATCGTCGGCCAGCTTGGTCGAAGAAGCGATCGCGATCCTGGCGGCTGATCTTAAGGCCGTAACCCGCCCGGAGTCGTGCGCGCTGCCGTTACTCCGAGCTGTGGCGCGGATCAAGTGCCTCACCCGTCGCTTCCCGAAGTCTGCATTAAGATGGCGCCTTCGGCAGGAGGCCCTCGAGCTCCTTGCCTCTGGCCTCAAGCTCTGCCATGCGATCAGCTAGATCCTGCAGTGCTGGCGGCTGATACCTGCCGCTCGGTTCTCTCCGAAGCAAAGCCTCGATGTCCTTGGCAAACACCGGATCTTCCGAGAGATCTATGGCCGACTGCCTGATCCCGCCACGGCTTCGGAGCGCCGGGTCAAGGACCCGGAATGCGACCAGCTCTGCGGCTAGCCGATGAGTCTCGTCGATGAAAAGACGCATGCACCCACCACGCGACGTAGGCAACGTGATCGACGTTGAGCCCTACGGCTGACGTGCCTGTAGCAACGATGCTGCTCCGCCGGTCGAGGCGCTGCGCCAGCCGCTGCGCGATATTGCCGGCCTGACCGACGTAGGCAACCCACGTCCGCGGCGGCAGCTCCGTACATGGCGTAAAGGCCAGGGAGCTTGGGTACTTCGTGCCAGGGTTTAGCCAGGATCGGCACTGGCGGCTCCTCGAGTGGGATATGCCGAGGGTTCTTGGTTGGCCCAGTATCCGCTCAGCAGCAGCCTTGCTAAGGATTCCTGCACCTGGCTGCAGCTTCTGCAGTGCGATGCTTTACCGGGCAACTTCCATGCTGGAACACAGGAGCCTTTGGCTTGCCGCCTGAGTGGATCGTCGTCGCGGCGGACCGTTCCATCGAGTCCTGAATAGGGGACGGATGTATCGTTGGTTGGACTGGCCACGCGAATCGGCGTACCATTGGTAGCCATGCGAGGATTTCTCTCATTGGAAGTTCAGGGAGACTTCCGTAACAAAGAAAAGCGTCTAGGCGACGGACTTCCTCCGGATCCGAGATCGCGGCGTTATTCTGCTCCTCTAGCCATGGGCGCAGGCCCATATCATCGATCCGGTTCGCTGCGTCAATTGCTGCCGGCATGTATTCGGGGAGACCAACCGCGAGGGCCGTGAGGATCATAAGCCCAGTAGCTGCGCTTGGCCTAGCCGATTCCTCGCTTAGAAGATCGTAGGTTGTAGGGTCCATCAGCGCACGTGCCTTGATAATTCTGTAGATGTTCAGAAATCGTTTCGCGCGCCGAGGGGAGGACCCTACTAGCGGAGCGACGGCACGAAGCTCTTGAAGCTCACCATTGCTCAGCTCTAGTGCGGTTGCCTCTATCGCATCGACTCGTGGATCCGGAGCTTCGGAGCGCTGAAATTCGTCAGATTGGCCTCCTGAGTTAGGCGCTGATCTAGAGGCGTCTTCCGGCGGTTCAAGAGTGTTAGCAGAGTGAGCGAACCGATTAGAGTTGCCTGGCTGTGTATTTACGGCAGTGTACTCAAGCAATTCGGCACATGCCTCAACGCTCATGGAGGGGAGCTGGTAAGAGAGCTGAAAGATCTTGTCCAGGTAGTCTGCTGGCGTAGCATTCGTGTTAGCTTTATTGTGACTAAGCAGGAGCGGATTGACATCTTGCAAGCTTTGCATTAGCCACCGCGCGTCTACGCCGACTACGACAACGAATAGAGGGAGGCTCAATAGAAGGTTCACAGACTCCAGCACCTGGACAACCGTGGCCGGCTGGCAGCGGTCCAAATCGTCGATGTATAGGACAATTCGATCTATCGGGCCATCACCTTCAGAGGCGGATTGCTGCAAATAGTCAGCGAGATCACGAAGGTCACGGTGCGCCAAGGCAACAGCACCCAGATATTGCCCGTAGTCGGAACTGGCGGCTCGCTCAGAGAGATATCGCTTGAGAAGGCGGGCGCCGGTGAGTCGGCTTAGGTCAAGGCGTGCGATAGCCTCGCGCTCCTGAGCAACTGCAAGCTGATGCCGGGCTCGTGTCAGTTCAGCCTCTGTCCTGTTCAGCTCGTCGACCGCAGCTGCACTCTCGGCACGATATTTTGTTTCCTGCTCTGCCAGGCGTTCGTTGAGCTGATTCTGAATGCGTTCGGCAGGCCGCATTAGGCTGCGTACTAGGGAGCTTTGCCGCGTAATCCAAGCCGCCGCTCCTCCGGCCAGTGCTATGAGCTGCCCGGCTTCTGCAACTATGGGCGCCAACGTTCCGTGCCTGGCATGGATGGCCAAACTGGCCGCGAGGCCGATGCCGCCTACCAGCAGGGCCACAGCAATGCCTAGTACGAGCGGAGATCTCCACCAAGGACCAGTGATCGATAGAGCTCGCCCGCGCTCGATGGCTGATCGAACATCGCTGGCAGCTTGAACTACTTCGCGGGCAGTTGCGCCTGCTTCCGGAAGTCCCAACTCCCTTGCTGCCTGGTTAAGGCTTTCACGCAGTTGGTCATCTATGGTCACCGCAGCAAGCAGGTCACGAGCACGAACCTTTGCAGCGCTCTTCCTCGCTTCTGCATTTCTCCGCTGAAGATCAGCCAACTCTTGCCGGGCCCGTTTTGCTGCTCCCTCTGACCGCTCAAAATTGGCGATGGCGTCAGCCTTCGCATCACAAACTCCTTGAACCTTTACGAGGGCATCGTCTAGAACGCGCTCTGGAGCGGATCCATCCTTATGCAAGCACAAGAAAATATGGTGAGTTAGACTTGCCCAGAGGTTGCCCTCAGCGTATTGCCAGGCATTGAACCAGACACTGGCGACCTTACTAGAAAAACCTGAGGATTCTTGATCCGCCAATTGCTGGATTTCACGATCCAAGGCTCTCATGAAGAAGGTCTTGCCGCTTCCCCAATTGCCGTACAACCCGAGTGCCAGTGGCGGAGCCAATGAAGTTGATGCAAGGAGCACGGCCAGCGCGACAGCATCCTTCCGAATCCCGAGCAGGTCCTGGCCACGAGTCGCCTCTTGCGCAAACCCGGGGTCGACCCAGAGTGGAATCGCCCCAGATCGGTAGTCGGCCGACTGCGGTTCAGGGCCCAATGAAGTCGAAGTACTCGTTTGGTCCATATCCCCTGGGCTGGCAAAGGTGAAGGCAGCGTTCCGGACAAAATAAAACTCGCCGCCTGCACCATCTGCTCTGAACTGAGGCTTTGGCAGGCCACGTGCGCTTAGACGCCTGTTAAGCTCATCGTAGATTGCCGAAAGTGACAATAGCTCAGGTGCATCTGGGATTCCCGCCCTTAATATCTCGATCAGGTCGTTTGTGAATGCGGTGTATTTGTCACCCGGAGGAGCGAACGCGGATCCATACCGGGTCGTCGAGGTAAGGACGTACGTGCCCTCGATTTGAGCACGAGGCGAAATCGGGTCATTTGAGCCGTCGCTCATTTCGCCTGCAATGGCTCTGCCACTATAGCAGCAGTCAAGGATCACGACCCGTCGGGAAGGGCAGAGCGCTCGTGGCTAGATCATCAGGATCGGTCTGAGTCAATCCCAGGTAGAGATTGCCTCGTCTATCCACGATCCCGTGTCCTGCAAAGTAAAACAGCAGGAAGTTGGCGGTCGACGCCGCACGTCTAACCGCACGAGATACCAGTGACGATTGATCTGGGTCAACCAAGGTGGAGCACATGTCGGGAAGTACAAAGCCGATACTGGGATCAGTGAATACCTCCTTGAGGCCAGTTATGTTATTGACAACCACTGGAAGGTTTGGAAAGGCTTCACTCTTGTACTGAGATGTACCAACCAATATGGCTGATGACGCTCGCGGATCACGCCGAAATTCGTCGATGTTACTCAATAGCTCCCCCTACCGCAATGCGGGGTGTACCCCGACAACGACTGCGACGGACAGCCCCTTCTGCATGTAACCACTCAATCAAGAGCATACTGTTCCGCGCGCTGCTTTGGAGCTGCAGCCCAACTTAAAGATCTTTAATTGGTGATGTCCACGGGGCTGACGCGTCCTGCTGCTGGCGGTATGCAGGGTGTATGCGGTATGCGCAAGGTGGCGGGTTAACCGC
>WNFJ01247290.1_pt1 | contig 13408 bp, 9 predicted proteins | sample 5400461 | NCBI WGS metagenome assembly WNFJ01 (sample SAMN13153349, study PRJNA577476) | soil metagenome | isolation source: 115 cm saprolite on Douglas fir-dominated hillslope | place: USA:California | collected 2013-09-17 | reverse complement strand
CGTCGATTGACTAATCCATCAACCTGCATTCCTAAAGCTGCCTGATAATATGTTTCTAGTTCTGTTATCTTTACCTCTCTACCTTCGGAACATGTCATCTGATAGGAAGTCTCTTTTGTAAAGTTCTGGTTCTCAGCACCATGAGCATTTATTACTTGTACTAAGACTTGTTCGCATCTATAGCCGGTTGCATCCTCAATTCTAGTGATTCTTGTAATTGAGCCATCATCATGCCGTATTCCATAAGGACGCAACTCTATTTGTGTTGTTTCCAATTCACGTGTTATTGTTCCATCGGCTTGTCGTTTTTCTTTTACCCCAACTGGAAAATCAATTTTGCCAAAAGCACCTCTTTTATCGGCATTGGTAGGATGGAATTTATCCTGAGGATATTCTCCTACGATAAGTGCTGTAGGGATTCCCTGTTTAGCTAACTCTGCAAGCACAAAAGCATTCGATAAATAATAATACGTAGGTTTTAGTATTTGGGTAGATACCATACCAACGAGTCTACCTTCGGCCTTTACTTGTAAATAGCCTTGCAACCCTGCTGCATAAAGGACTTCTGTCAAATGATCTCGAGGAATCCCATAGGCATTGGCAAGGAAGTTGAATGTTCTTTCTCCAAATGGATCTTCTGCCCACTGCCGAATCGCTTCGGCTACCGTAGTATATTCAACTGCTCCGTGATCATATCTTTCATGGGGTGCATAGATTCTCAACCCTAAATCTTCTAATAACGCAACTTGCTGTATCTGTTTCTGGAAATCCGTTTGATGAGGCATAGTTACTCCCAAGTGCTGACCATCTCTCCAAAGAATTAACATATATCCTTATATAATTGATTTGAACGAGGAAATATTCCAGGGGGCTCTTCCTTGAGCACAAATGTCTGGTGTTGCACATAGTTACAGCAGTGCTCAAAAAGATTGAGCCTAGCTTCTCAATCTTCGGTTCTCTTCAGCACTTCCTTCGTCACTGTTAGAAACGCGTTAAGTGCTGGGGACAGCCATTTCTCCTTGTGCCAAAGTACCTGGGTGACGACCTGGAAATCATGCCCCTTCCAGTTCAACGGAGCTAGACGACCCTGTGCAATCTCTGCCGCAACCGTTATTTCAGGCAGAAATGCAATACCCATCGCCGCCATGACACATTGCTTAATCGCCTCCACACTGCTAAACTCAAGGTTCGTCGTTAGATGGACACCATCCTCATTGAGCGCACGCTCGAATAACACACGATAAGAGCACCCTACCTCTGTCAGTAAAAATGGCTCACCTTCCAGATTGTGAGACTGGATGGAAGGTAACTGCACCAGACGATGGTCGGGAGACGCTAGGATGAGAAGTGGCTCGCTGATCAGTGGCTCGACCACAAGAGTGGTTGAGTGAAGTGGCTCATCAATCACAAAGGCGACATCTACGATACCTTCACTCACACTACGTCGCAGGTTAGTAAACGGCAATGGACGAAATATCAGCTTTACCTGTGGAAAACGGTCATGAAACTGGCGCAAGAGAGCCGGTAAACGATAAGTGCAGAGTGTTTCCGAAGCAGTGATCGTCAGCGACCCAGTGGGTACCTCTTCATCCGCGACCGCCTGACGAGCTTCTTCAGATAACGAGAGAATTTTTTCAGCATACGGTAGAAATCGCATCCCAGCATCGGTTAAAGCCACACGCTTGCCCAAGCGATCAAAAAGCCGGACCCCAAGTTCCTCTTCAAGTACCTGTATCTGCGTTGTGACACTCGACTGCACATAATTGAGTATCTGGGCTGTACGACTAAAGCTTAACGTACTAGCAACCAGACGGAAGGTCGCCAGTTGACGCAACTCCATTGCGGGTCCTCCTATCATTTTTTTTGATACATACAATCGAAAACGTTTCCTTGACTTGATACTACCATACAGTTACACTTAATACAAGTAGTGTTATTTTAGCTACAAAGGAAGTACAGGCCATTATTACCGCAACATCTCATGAGGAGGAAAATATGGGACTCGCAATTGTCTTACTCGTAGTCATTATTTTTGATATTGTAGCTCTACGATGGGGTGTTGATAGCAGGGAAAAGATAGACAGTCCTGAATGGGAACGGCGAAAACACTTTCTGTCTGGTGGCAAGAACAAGGAGGAAAGGTTATCAGAAAACATCGACCTTATTTGCATGCCGCAGCTCTCAAGATGCTTGAGCCCCTGCCTGCCTGATTGTGAAAAGTCCTATTAACCTGAGCGAGCTATCATTCCCATGTAGGCCACTACCGAGATAGCAACAGAAAAAAGATTGGAGCCGTTATCGGTTAACGGCTCCCGTTCATGCTTCTCCACTCGACTCCCAAGTCAGAAACAAGAAGCACTTCTTAATTTAAGTATTACTGATCGGAGTTACACCATAACACGTCCGTGTAGTCAGTCAATGCGCTGAGTCATGACCATCTAGCGCAACCTCATCCGGTGAGATATCTAAAGCATGGAGGTAAAGCGACTCACCGCTAGAGATACAGCGGCCCCGAGTTTCCATTCACTCTACCTTTCAGATCCTCCGTGATAGCCATAAATTGCTCTAGCGCGTTCTGCAAATCTTCGACGATGCTGGCAGCAATTTCATCAGGAGGAGGAAGCTTGTCTGTCCCCTCTAGGCTCTCATCGCGCATCCAGAAGAGATCCAAGCTGAGCTTGTCGCGCTTGAGTATCTCTTCATAGCTGAAGGCACGGAAACGTTCGCTCTCCTGGCGCTGGTAGCGATTCTCTGGATGATAACAGGCAACAAAATCATCAAGATGTGCTCGCCTGAGCGAATTAGTGCGCAAGGTAAAATTCATGTTGGTGCGCAGGTCATAGACCCACAACTGTCTGGTCTGCGGGTGGGGACCAGGATCGCGCTTGTCAAAAAAGAGTACATTTGCCTTAACCCCTTGGGCATAAAAGATGCCAGTGGGCAAGCGCAACATAGTATGCACATCGCAGGTTTGCAAGAGGTTGCGCCGGATGGTCTCACCCGCACCGCCCTCAAAGAGCACGTTGTCAGGTATAACTACAGCAGCACGCCCACTGCTGGTCTTGAGCAAGGAATAAATATGTTGCACAAAATTCAATTGTTTGTTGCTGGTCATGGCCCAGAAATCATTCCGATTGACGTTTGCGGCTTCACGCTCGTCAGAACCATTACCATTGCTGCCATTCTTTTTGCCGTTGCCGGGACCCAGGCTGAGACTGCTCTTGCGCCCAAATGGAGGATTAGTTAGCACTATATCAAAATGCTCGCTCGGTTTGGAGCGCAAACTATCTAGCACATGAATCGGCGGCTTCTCTGCATTTTCATTCCCAATCCCATGTAAAAACATATTCATGACACATAGCCGTGCAGTGCTATCAACTATCTCCCAGCCCTGAAAGGCCTGATCTTTCAAAAATTTGCGCTCCTCGCGTGTCATCTCGTAGTGACGTGAAATATAGTCACACGCAGTCAGTAAGAATCCCCCAGTTCCGCAAGCAGGGTCACAAATCGTCTGCATCGGCGCGGGCTGCATCACATCGACAATCGCACGGATTAGTGCGCGTGGGGTAAAATACTGACCAGCCCCGCTCTTGATATCCTCAGCATTCTTCTCCAGTAAGCCTTCATAAGCATCGCCCTTTACATCGGCTTCCATCGTCGTCCACTGCTCCGCATCGATTAGGTCTACAACCAGACGGCGCAAATGTGCGGGATTTTGGATCTTGTTGATGGCTTTGCGAAAAATAATGCCCAGCATGCCCGGCTGCGTGCCCAGCTTCTCCAGAATATGCCGATAGTGCGTTTCTAACTCATCGCCATCTTTTGTGCGTAGCGTTTCCCAGCCTAGGCCCACTGGGATGCGTGACTCCTCGCTATACGGGGGTCGCGTCTGCTCATAGGCCATCTTTAGAAAGAGCAGATAGGTTAACTGCTCTACGTAATCACCATATGACATACCATCGTCACGAAGGATATTACAATAATTCCAGAGCTTTTGAACAATATATTGTGTGTGAGTACTCATATGCAAATAAGTGTTCCCTTCTCCCTACAACTTACTCTTCATCTTCCACCAAACAAAAGAACACATTGCTCCTCTCTTCTGATTAGTTTTTTAAATATAAGCTATCTTGAACAACCACAGCCAAAAAGAGTACAGGAGGGCTAGCGCTCTCCTGCCAACTTTTCTCAGAACCCTGCAATCCTTATAGTTTAGAATATTTGATCCATCATAGCACCTGATCTATTAGGCTGTCAATACGTCGTCTACCCATTCCCACTCATAACCTTCTCTGCGATATCCCTTGAGGTAAGCTCTGGCCGCCGCAGAATATTCAGCATTGGGAGCAATCATTCTCAAAAGTTTCGTCATTGCCCGCTCAGCAGCAGCAAGGGCTAACCAGTCTTGCTCTTTTTCCCACTTCGTCTGATACCGCTGATACTCTTCAACTAGTTCACGTACCTGAATATATATGTCTTTACGCTTTCTATTAAGCTTGCTATGATCGAGGTGATAAGCACGTATAGAGCATTTTACTCGCTCGTACTCAACAGAGCATTCATCTATCGTACGCGATGCAGGGCGTCCATCACGGAGAAAGGTTAACAACTTCGTATCTTTTTGCTTAGTAGGATCAAGCAAGGCAGGTAACTCACACACTAAGTCTTCATAATCGCATTCACTCCAAATCCTTCGACTCTCATCATTGCCCACAAGCGGAAAATCATTGCCTTTGCCACCAACAATTCCTGTCTTGTGATCTGTCAGTTTACTATTACAAAGCTCACAGCAAAAGCGCCAGTTTTTCCATTCAAATGCCAGCCACCAATAACCAGGATGATTAGTTCCTGTTACGCCTCCTTTAGGACGATAATGATCCATATCACCTCTATGACGATCCGTCTTAGTTTCACAGTACCAGCATTTCTCATGCGAGAAATCTCGATAGTGGTCTTTTACTTTGCTCCAGACATGACTATATTTCTTGAAAATATCAGCACGACTCTTTCCATCTGGAAGATTCCTGAGTTCCTCTTTAGCTTTTTCTACAAGCTCTTCCCAGTCATCTGGAGGCCAGCCTTCTCTCCACTGAAAGCGCTCAATATCAATATATCTCATTACCAGTGTCCTTCCTCAATCAATTCGCGAATGATTTCATCAATCATCTCCTTGCGTTCCCGCTGCTGCTCGGGAGTGAGAGAGACTTGCTCACGAAGTGCAGGATCTTCTTTCTTAAACCACTTTTTGAGGAATGCAGCATAAACTGGATCATCTTCGGCAGTGCTAAAGCCAAGCTCATCTAGATAATCAGTCAGTTCACCTAGTTGCTTCCGTTCATCACTAGTTAGATCCTCTTTAGCAGCCAGGACTCGCTGCTCGTCTAACTTCTTCTGAGTAGGCAAATCCAACGCCGAACGCAATCCGAATAGCTCACTAGTCAAAATACCAGCAACTCCCATCCCTCTGGGATTCTCGCGTGGCATCTCCACATATATGCGCTCGTGTGCACCGTCTCTACCTCGCTGCATAATTCGCACGTCTCTCCGTTCTAGTTCAGCGATCACCAATGGATTATGGGTCGCCATAATAACTTGACTGGTTGGCTGTCGTCCTACGACTCGGCGCATAAATTCGAGATATTGCACACTCCAGGCTGGATTTAAATGCGTGTCTGGCTCGTCTAAAAGGAACAGTGCCTCGTCCTCTTTGGTAAAGCGTAGCAGGCCAAGGACCATTAACAACTGTTGCTCTCCTTCGCTCAGGTCACGAAAGGTCAGGGAACCATCTGCGTTGCGTCTTTGTAAGCGAATTCTTACTTCACTGAGGATCTTGGAGATATAGGTACTTTCGAGAGCTTTGAAGAATTCTTGCTGGCTCCCATAATGCGTGTACAGTCGTTTGAGATCTTTTACACCGCGCAGGTAGAGATAGAGATGTTCCAGTATCTGTTTACTAGCAAACTCTGGGGTGATACGCACTTTCAGACGCATGGGAGCCAGAGCGAGATCATAGAGATAGGCAAGCAGGCGACCAACAACTCCGCGAGCGTTCCAGAAGCGCTCATCACCCTCTTTGCTCTTCCAGGGAGGTTCCCGCATGATGAAAAGGACAGAGACCAGTTCTTGAATCCCCAGCAGTTGATCGAGGAACTCACGAATGCTCTGCTCTCCCTCTGCAAGATTCTCTTCCTCTTCGATAAAAAACGAGAGCAGGGCAAATTGGCTATGCACAGGGCGGGCGTAGAGCAGCGGGCGTAAGGGTTTCTCTTTACCCTCCAACAGAGCTCGATAGAAGCGATCCTGGTGCTTATCAAAGTGCTTCTCCATGCGATTGCTGGGACCAGAATAGTAGCCAAATACATAACTTGGTAAGTATTGCCGCTCGCTATCTCCATGAAATTGGTTATAAGGTACTACTTTTGGTATTTCATCGCCCTTGCGCACAGTAATTTGTACCTGCTGGCGTTTATTAGGACGAGTTGGATCAGCATCGACTTGGATCTCGTTGTCGCGACACTCATACTCTAGTTTATACTTGAACGCAGGGGGATCACCAAGATCAAGGTCACGGAAAATGAGAATCAGCGCCTCCAAAAGATTCGATTTACCTGTACCATTCTGGCCCAGTAACACAGTGGTCAGGGTATTCTCAAACTCAATGGTAAAATTTCGCAGATTTTTAAATTCACTGATTTCCAGTTTACGCAACTTCATAGAGCGTCTCCCCACACACTGCTACCGAAATGCAATTGAGAATGTGACTCACTTGTAGCGCTAGGAGCTATTAAATATCCCATAGCCTTGTTTGTTCCACCGTTTTCTTGCTCTGCTCTGTATTCTTTGGTTGTGTGGCAGGCTCCTCCTCTGCTAGCTGTGCCTGTATCTCAGTAGAAGGTTCCAGTGCTTCTAACAACACATGCTCATTGTCTAGCCACGGATCTTTAATCAGCTTATTCTCAATAGCTGCATGTAGTTCCTCGTAGAACACCTCTACCGATTCAGGTTGGTCATCTGCCTTCAGACCCACACGCTTGAACAGCTCATCTGGTGGCAGCGGCTGTCCAGCCTCAACCAGCGTGTCATATAGACCAAGTTCCTGTTGACCAGCACCAGCCTTTCTCACCCGGCGCCTTTTTGCAATCTCCATTGCTACTCCCTTTCGACTTGATTTTACAACTTTTTCGGCTTCTTCTCGCTTCCTCCGCTCCTCTCGAATGTGCTCTAGTAGTACACTGGCAGGCTCGTCTGTTGGGTCCTGCGGTACCAACCGCCCTGCGAACGCTTCCTGCAGGATGCTCTGCCGCTCGTGCTCTGCCCGCTTCAAATTGGCTTCGATAGCCTCTTCCAACTGTGCGATATTCGAGAGACGCGCTTCGACTTCAGCGACGATTTGCTCTTGCTCGGCGAGAGGAGGCAAAGGTATAGGACAGTTACGCAACTGTGTAAGATTTATGGACGCCAGATTCACAGTTTGTTTAGCAGCTTCCAGAAAATAATTACGTCCCTGTTCCGAATTGGCATAAAACATTAGCCACGATGGGGGCATATTTAGCTCCACGAAACGTGCTCTAAAAACATGATTTTGATGAATACACCTATCAACTTCACCTTTCCAAACAGTAGCACGTCCAAGCTTATCTGCATCGCCTCCTTCCGTAAGTAGAACATCTCCCGATCGAAGCAAATATTTCTCAATTTCATCCTCAAGAATTTCTATGGTTTTTATTACACCTAAATCAAGAAAACCTCGTTGAACATTGGCAACTCGAAGATAGGGTAAAGTGGTTGTAATACGTCCCGCAAGGTTTCTTCCTTTGGTCACTCCCCCAATAACATCGGCTAGTTGCTCCACTGTTGCCCAACACCATCCCTCCGGTAACACTGGCAACTTCTCCACATCTGGCCCCTGTGGCTCCTTATAAGCCTGCCTCCACTTATTATCTTTCGGCGCTATCCCCTTCTCACGCATTTTCGCCTCCTGTTCCTCCTCCCAGCGTGCACGCCGCTCAGCCAGAATACGCGCCAGTAGTTGCGCCCCTGTCTCGTCTGCGGGATGTTCAGCCCGCCATTCCTTCGTCAGTTCACCTGCGACTGCTGACTTGAGCAGCGAGGTGCGATACTGCTTAACCCTCCTTTTGGCACTCTGCAAGGAGGCAACTGCGTTATCTAGGCGGGTGAATTGCTGTTCGATGGCTGCGACGATGCGATGCTGTTCGGCGAGAGGAGCTAGAGGTAAAGGTATTTCCTCTATAGATTTAGAAGATAGATGTTTAACTGTCATTGATGAAGTTGCATCATTAATTGCTTTTAAGTAACCAGGGAGCACGTAAAAAAGAAATTTCAAATCAAAAAGCTCTTGATAGACTTCTACTTTGCAAACCCGCTGATTCAAAAGCCCAATAGGACCCTTCCACAAAGCACAATTAAAATCACCGTCCATGCCAACTAACAAATCGTCTGGCTTGACCAAATATACTTCGTCAAAAGGACCATCAAACCTAGTCTCAGTAGAATTGCGAGATATATCCCGAATCCTGATCAGCGGCAATCCTTTTTCCTTGCTAAAACGCTCCGAGCTGAATGCATAGCCATTTAATACCTCGGCAATAGCACCAAGCTCAACCCTTTCCCATGATATGTGCTTGCCCAATAACTCTGATGTAGACTGGTTAATAATATCTCGCACGAATATAGTTAAACTCAAGCGGCTAACCTCTCATTTAATTCCTGTAAAATGCTGACTAGATTGTTGCCGAATAGCTCACTGGCCTTGCCCAGCCCTCCATGCTCGATAAAAGGCGTGTAGCGGAAATCCTCACGCTCGATAGTGAGTGAATTAGCGATGACGTCGCGTATGAGTTCGAGCCATTCACGCTGTTCCTGGCTGAAAGCCACACCACGCCGTTGTTCCTGCTCTTCTAGCCAGAGAGCAAAGCGACGCTCAACTATTTCGCGATAGGGCTCCAGCGTTGCATTCTCATCTGTATCATGCACCATAGTATAACGCAAAAGCGAGACTAGATCGGTGAGCAGGTGTTTAGTATTAGTACTTTTCTGCACACGGTCAGGGTGCAGAGTCTCATATGCTTGCCAGAGTTTGTCAGTGGTCAAGCCTAAAGGTGGGGCTGCAATAGCCTCGGCTAGTTGATTCAAATTGTCTTCGGTCAGGAAAGTATGCCGTGGCTGGCTATAGAAGATTTGCAAGGCGATAATTTCGTCTTTATGCGCTTCTAAAAACTGGCGGAAGCTGGTCACGGTCTGCCGTGCTGCCTCTCGTGCTTGCATATCCCAGCCAGAGCTTAATACTTTGTCCTTGCTGACTGTGTCAATGAGCTGCTCATCGCGTGCCTGAAGATTGAGCAGGGTCTCACGCAGCTCTGGTTTGTCGAAAGGCTGCACAGCCTCGCTAGCCAGACGGTCTGCCGCAGCTTTCATCGCTAACGCGCTCGGCTCACTCTGGCCTGTGGCTGTCTGCGCTGTCCTCAACCGCTCATCGGGGTCAAGTGCGCGTGCGAGATCTAGAATAATGCTGTGCAGGTCTTTGCCGCCGCTTGTCTGACAAATAGTAGCGGCCATACGTTCCATTCCTGGTTTTGTTAGACGTCGATTGAGCCTACTCAGGCGTGAGACTAATGTAGGCAACAGATTGGGATTGCGCCTCCATCTACCCACCGCGATATCATTTAGAATTTTTTGCAAGGGCACAAAGGGCTCACGCTCCAAAGGAGGCTCATCGGTTTTGGCGCTCTCATAAACTCCTACAGCGTCGACCAGCACAAAATGGGTCTTGCCACCGGGTACATTGGGCGTAACCTGACGAAACTCCTCGTCATCTATCACTCTCGTGCCGCGCCCTTTCATCTGCTCAAAGAAGTTTGCACTTTTGACGCTACGCATGAAGAGCAGAATCTCCAGCGGCTTGATATCTGTGCCAGTAGAGATCATATCTACGGTCACAGCAATGCGAGGATAGTAGTTGTTACGAAACTCGGAGATGAGTTCTTCTGGCTTACGTCCAGTGGTCCTGTAGGTGATCTTCTGTGCAAATTCGTTTCCCTTGCCGAACTCATCCAACAGGATATCGACAATATCATCTGCATGGCTATCATCTTTAGCAAAGATCAGCGTTTTGGGCACATCTGTACGCTCCGGAAATATTTCTGTGAACAGGGAGTCTCGAAAAGCACGGATCACTGTGCGAATCTGGTCTTTCGCCACAACATCACGGTCAAGTTGGTTAGGGCTGTAGGTGATACTATCATCTGCTTTCTCCCAACGCACTTTGCGCGTACGTCGGTCACGCTTGTCGATATAGTAGCCCTTCTCGATCGTGCTTCCCTGCGCTGTAATCTGGGTACGAATGGTATAGACCAGATAATCGACATTGACCCCATCGGCCACGGCACGCTCGTGCCCATATTCCATGACCAGATTCTGGTTGAAAAAGCCAAAAGTCTGTTTGTTCGGCGTGGCGGTCAGGCCAACGATAAAGGCATCGAAGTATTCCAGCACACCACGCCAGAGATTGTAAATGCTACGGTGGCATTCGTCAGTTACAATCACCTCGAAGGTCTCAATGGGTATAGCCGGGTTATAGCGCACTTTTTTTGGTTCTTTAAGAGTCTGCTCCTCTTCCTCCTGCTCAAAAAACGATTTTTCTTCTGTCTCTTCGTCTGGCTCATCCTCGCCACTAAGAATGGAGTAGAGGCGCTGGATATTCGTAATGCAGACACGCGAAACTTTATCGATGGTCTTGCCTTGCAGATGTTGGACGTTATAAATCGCGGTAAACTTACGCCCATCATCGGGAGTCATAAACTGCTGGAACTCGTTCAAAGTCTGCAGACCCAAATTATCACGGTCTACTAGGAAGAGTACACGCCGTGCACCGCCAAACTTGATCAGGCGATAGATAGAGTTCACTGCGGTATATGTCTTGCCGCTACCCGTCGCCATCTGGATCAACGCACGTGGATGATTCTGGGTGAAAGAGCAATCCAGATTCTTGATTGCTTCAACCTGACAGTCACGCAAACCACGGGTTGCCAAGTCAGGCATACGCAGTAATTTTCTCCATCTTCAGGGGCCAGAAGCAGCCACTCCTGCAACATCTCTGGTCGGTGAAAACTGAAGACTAACCGAGTGCGTGGCACAGGATCAAGATTGCTAGTGAAACGCGTCTCCTGGCCAGTTGTCTCGTAGTGAAAAGGCAACGGTACACGCGCCACAGGCAAATCGTTGTCCACGCTCGTCAGATACTTCGCGCTCTGCTCCTTCACACCCATCAACGAATGCCCAAACGGTTTAGCCTCGACTACTCCCACCACCTCACGATTGACCATCAGCAAATAGTCTACCGTGCCTGTGCGCACAGAGAACTCGCGAATAGCCACACCTAATCCCACACCCAGATTTAACTTCTGGCGATCCTGCACACTCCAACCAGATGCAGTCAACATCTCATCAATCTGTTGGCGTGCGATCTCTTCGGGCCTCATACCTCTCATCTCCTTGCTAGATATAATGAGATGACTCAGTCTGGCTAATTGCCGCTGGTACGCTGCTCATATCATCTAAATGCCTCAACTAGTTAACCAGACAAAATATATTCAGACACGCTCAAATGCTCCAATACAAATATACATGTTATAGATTATAACGCATTTGTAATTACATAGCAAGCTCTCGTTAATTGATCCCAGGACTTATGAACTCTTGAACAATTGCCGTTTTTGCAATCTAATGCTTTTTGTGATAACCAAAGCTTTTTCTCTGTGAATTCACAGATCTGCTTCTCCCGCCTACCTAATACCCTCAAAGGCAAGCTACCAGCCTTCACAGGCTTTGTCACCAAGCAACCAAGCACTATCATACTAGCAAATACCATTCTTATCTGCTATAATAGGCACTGCCGTTGATAGCGCAACGCAAAACTTATCGAAGAAATTCCAACTAAAGGTGAAAAATGTGGAGAATTTGTCCTCAGAACTGTTAGAAAAAATCCGAGAAGCCACCAAGGCCCCAGAAGGTACTGTAGAATTTGTGTACACCTTTGAAAAGGATTTGTTTGATCCAAGTATCCCTGGTGGTATCATTTTTCACCTAGTGTCTGGAGGCCATTATTTTAGATTAGAAAGAACAGATAATTTAATGATCCGCTTTTACCATACTTCTCCAGGTACAGGTACAAGAGTTGCATCAGTCAACCTAGGAGAAGTTAAACAAAGCAAAAAGGTTTTTTTTGCTTTTACATGGTCACCAGAAGAAATCTACCTATATGTTGGTCCTCAAGTAGAAGGAGGGGAGTTAGCTCATGCAGTTGGTATATCCTCTGAAATAAGCTTTCGAGTGGGAAGGGATGGCACAATCTTACAAGAAGGCAACACAGGAATTCAAGTCATGGGAACACGGTTTAACAGAGAAGGCAAACAGATAGTGAAACCGACGGCTTTAAATGCATGGGAAGAAACCAAAAAAGCGATTGAAATATTATTAACGGGTGAATCAAAGGAGGGCTTTATTTTTGAAATAGTAAAGGCAAATTTGAGCATTGTGATGATGATAACAGGATTTGAAGCCTATTGTAAAATCCGCTTTGATGAGATAGAACAAGAAGGAAATCAAGCAGACCATGAAAGAATAGCAAAAAAACTCGCAGGCAAAAAGGAGAATTTTCAAGATTTTGATGGTTATTGTAAAGATATCTATAATCTGGGATTTGGTATAAAATTTGGGGAACTGGCGAATTTTAATGAATTTAGCCAATTAAAACAGATTTTTGCTTTCAGAAGTAGAATTGTTCATGCATCTCCTTTGCTAACAATGGTAAACGAATTTAAAGTTCCCTCTGAGAAGCCTGTGTTCTCAAATGAAATAGTTCAAAGTTCTTTAGAATTGTTCGACAAGTTTATCAATAAATTGCATGAAGAAACTTTAAATTTGAGAGAGAAAGACAAATAGAATATTGTCGTTTGTAATTCTTTTTTACCTTTATAAATCAGAATAGTACACAACATGCTAAAAATTCGCAATAGTGCCTTTGATGAAGTTCATTCATATCGAGTGTGTGGATAGGATCAGTTTTGTGTGAGAGCAGTTTTTTTTAACATACTGGTCTTGTTCTGCGCGGAACGCATCTGGGAACGTTTGCTGGTTTTCCTCCAACGGGCAAGGAGGATGTGTTGACTGGCGCGGACTTCGTTCGTATCGCTGACGGCAAGATGGTAGAACTGTGGAGCATTCAAGAGACATGGAGTTGGGCTCAGCAGCTTGGCTTCAAGATCTCTCGGGATAGGACAGCAGAATGTGAGTAGAATGGCAAGATTAGCAGAGGCTAGCAAAAGTATGCACTGTTTTTGTCGAATTTGGTGTATACTTATAGCGAGGTTTTAAGATGCAGACTGCCATT
>WNFJ01118962.1_pt1 | contig 13408 bp, 11 predicted proteins | sample 5400461 | NCBI WGS metagenome assembly WNFJ01 (sample SAMN13153349, study PRJNA577476) | soil metagenome | isolation source: 115 cm saprolite on Douglas fir-dominated hillslope | place: USA:California | collected 2013-09-17 | reverse complement strand
TTTGGCCGAAAACTCGACTTGGAGACTTTTGCAGCTGCAAGTTGTGGAAGTGAGCAGACGCGGAGACGGTCGCGTTGTCTCCCACTAGCGTGGCTCAGGAGGAGCTCCTCTCATGTCGCAAACGCCGATTAGCCACCAGGGCGCCGACGAGAGCCGTCCAGCCGGTCTGATGCGAGGCGCCAAGCCCCTGGCCGGTATCGCCTTGAAAATACTCGTGGAAGAGCAACAAATCGCCCCACGCCCCGCCGCGCTGAAAGCGGGGATTTGATCCGAGTGCTGGTCGCTGACCCTCTGCATTCCGGAGGAACAATCCGAGTAGTCGGCGCTCGAGCTCGTCGGCGACTTGCTCGAGGTTCGCTTGCTTGCTTGATCCTGTCGGCAATTCAACGGTGAAGTCTTCGCCAAAGTTGGTATGCAGATGTCGTAGTGATTCGATTGCGAGAAAATTGAGCGGAAACCAGATCGGTCCGCGCCAGTTCGAATTGCCGCCGAACAGTCCGGTCCGAGATTCGCCCGGCTCATAGTCGAGACGAGCGACATGTCCGTCCATGTTGAGGATGAGCGGATGTTCGCGGTGGTAACGCGACAGCGATCGCAGCCCGTAACACGACAGAAATTCCGACTCGTCGAGCATACACGCGAGAATCTGCTTCATGCGCGACTTGCCCACCAGCGAGATCAGCCGAGGGAGTTCATTGGTCGGAGGCATGTGCAGGAATTCTGCAAGGCCCGGCTTGTTCTCGATGTACCAGAGCGCGCGCTCGCGGAACATCGGCAGTCGTTCCCACAGCGCCGCATCGAGCTGTACGGCCGCAAAGATTGGCAGCAGTCCCACCATAGAACGCGCGCGCACCGTGAAAGTCGAGCCGTCGCGCTTGCGAAGCCGATCGTAGAAGAAGCCGTCTTGGTCGTCCCAGAGCTTGCTCATGGCGGCGGCGATTAGAGCGAAATGCTCGAAGAACTTTACCGCGAGGTCTTCGTAGCTAGGCTGATGGTTGGCAAGCCGCAGAGCCATCTCCAGCATGTTGAGACAGAACTTGGCCATCCAGGCGGTGCCATCCGACTGCTCCAGGACATCGCCGTCGGGGAGCATCTGCGAGCGGTCGAACGGGCCGATGTTGTCGAGTCCGAGAAAGCCGCCCTCGAACACGTTGTCGCCACAGGCGTCTTCTCGATTTACCCACCAGGTGAAGTTGATCAAGAGCTTTTGAAAAGCGCGAGCCAAAAAGTCGAAATCGGTGCCGCCATCGATCCGGAACACCGCGAGCGTGGCCCATGCTTGAACTGGAGGATTCACGTCTCCGAAATTCCATTCATACGCCGGCAACTGGCCGTTCGGGTGCGTGTACCATTCGCGCGCCAGCAGCAGCAGTTGATGCTTCGCTGCTGAGGGGTCGATGTGCGCCAGCACCACGCAGTGGAAGGCGAGGTCCCATGAGGCATACCATGGATATTCCCATTTGTCGGGCATGGCGATGATGTCGTGGTTGTTGAGATGGCGCCAGTCCGCGTTGCGACCGGACGTGCGTGCCTCGGGCGGACGTATGATGTCGCCGTCGAGCCAGCGCGCGACGTCGTAATGGTAGAACTGCTGGCTCCACAGCATTCCAGCGAACGCCTGCCGCATCACTGCGGCCTCGTCGTCACTCGCGCTGTCAGGGGTCAGCGCTGTATAGTACTCGTCAGCTTCGCGGCTCCGGTCGGCGTGGATCCGCTCGAAGTCTGCCCCGAGGTTCGCAGTCGGGCCGAGCCCATCACGTCTTAGGCGAAGCCGGAGCTCGACCGTTTCGCCGGCAGCGACTTTGAGGCGATACCAGCAGGCCATTTTTGTACCCTGCCTCGCAGGATTTACCGTCGCCGCCTTGTGAACGACGTGGTCGTTGATGCCGTCCTTTGGATAGGACGTCTGCTCAGCGGTGACGCCATACAGGTACCGGGCATTGGTTTCGTTTTCACAGAACAGCAGCGGCGGCGGCTTTCCGGCCGGATCCGCCCCGGCAGTGAAGCGCCAGCGGCCCAGCAGTTCTTCTTCAGCGATCGCGCCGACGTTGCCAGTTTCAGCAGTCGCCCGGATAATCGGCCGCGCGACACCAGCCTCCCATGACCAGCGGTTGCGGAACCACAGAGTCGGAAGCACGTGAAGCTCAGCCGGATCGGGTCCCGCGTTACGAACGCTGATGCGCATGCATACGTCATCAGGTGATGCTTTGGCGTAATCCGCCGTGATCTGCCAGTAACGATCCCCCTCGAAAACACCGGTATCCACTAGCTCAAATTCGGGCTCGTCCTTGTTGCGCCTTGCGTTCTCCTGCCGAAGCAACGCGTAGGGAAACTCCGCGTGGGGATAGTGGTAACGCCAACGAAGCCACGAGCTGGTCGGTGTTGCGTCGATGTACCACCAGTACTCTTTGGCGTCTTCGCCGTGATTTCCTTCTGGACCACTGAGACCGAAGATACGTTCCTTGAGGAAGGGGTCACCTCCATTCCAAAAGGCTAGAGCAAAACACAGGCGCTGCGCTCGATCGCAAAGGCCGGCAAGACCGTCCTCGTTCCACCGATAGGCGCGCGAGCGCGCGTGTTCGTATGGGAAGTATTGCCAGGCTTGTCCATCGGCACTGTAGTCTTCACGCACGGTACCCCAGGCGCGCTCGCTAACGTACGGCCCGATTGCTTTCCAGTTGCCAGGCGTATCCGGCGACGAATCTTCAAGCCGCGCGTGTTCCGCCGATAGCGGTTTTCGCTTCGCAAGGTTACTCATGGCTATGCGGCTTTCGCAGGCCGCAAGAGCGCCTTGGCCGTCGTCACAACGTTATCGACAGTGAATCCGAACTCCTGCTGCAGGGCCTTCAGCGGGGCGGAAGCGCCGAAAGTGTGCATGCCGATGACCCGACCAGTCGAGCCAACGTAACGCTCCCAGCCGAACGTCGAAGCCTGCTCAATCGCAACGCGGGCCGTGACCTCAGGTGGCAAGACGGCGTCGCGGTATTCCTGCGTCTCGCGTTCGAAGACATCCCAGGAAGGCATCGAGACTACGCGCGAGGGGATACCATCCAAATTAAGTCTCTCATGGGCGTCGGCCGCGAGACTCAGCTCACTGCCGGTGGCAATTAAGATTATGTCCGGCTTACCGTCAGGGGCGTCGGCAAGCACGTAGGCGCCTCGTGCGGCCCCGGATGCCGAGGCATATTTGCTGCGATCGAGGATCGGTAACGGCTGGCGAGACAGCGCCAGCAAGGCTGGCCGATGACGAAGCTGCAGGACGTAGCGATAGACCTCTACCACTTCGTTGGCATCACCCGGCCGGAACAGCGTCACACCCGGCATTGCCCGCATGGAGGCGAGATGCTCGATCGGTTGATGCGTTGGGCCGTCTTCGCCATCGCCCATGGCATCATGGGTAAAAACGAAGACCACCGGTAGCTCCATGAGCGCCGCCAGTCGTATCGCGGGCCGGGCGTAGTCGCTGAAAATCAGGAAGGTCGCGCCGAACGGCCGCAGTTTCGATAGCGCCAGTCCGTTCAGGATTGCAGCCATCGCGTGCTCGCGGATGCCGAAATGCAAATTCTTGCCGCCCGGTGTGGCGGCCTGAACATCGCCTGCACCTTCAAAGGTTAGCAGCGTCTTGGTCGATGGACCTAGATCGGCCGAACCGCCAATCAACCAGGGAACGTTCTGCGCCAGAACGTTCAGGACCTTTCCCGACGCCTCACGACCCGCGAGGCCCTTCAAATCTGCTGGGAATGACGGCAGGTTGCGGTCCCAGCCTACCGGAAGCTTGCGCTCTTGCATCTGGTCGATCTCAGTCGCCAATGCTGGATACTTCGAACGGTAATCGGCGAACAGCTCCTGCCATTTGCGATGGGCTTCAGCGCCTCGCACGCCGACACCAGCGGCGAAGTGTTCGAGAACGCCGTCAGGCACCAAGAAATTCGAGTCTTCGGGCCAACCATAGGCGCGTTTAGTGAGTTTGACTTCTTCAACACCGAGCGGCTCGCCATGCGCCGCGGCCGTATCGTGGCGGTGTGGCGAGCCATATCCGATATGGCTGTCGAGTATCACCAGCGTCGGTCGGCCTTTCGTATCGCGAAACGCTGCCAAGGCCTGTTCAATCCCCGCAACGTCGTTGGCGTCTCCGACATGAACTATATTCCAGCCATAGCCGGTGAAACGAATGGCTACATCTTCGGTGAACGCCAGCCGCGTGCTGCCTTCTATCGTGATGTGGTTGTTGTCGTAGATCCAACACAGATTATCGAGGCCAAGGTGGCCGGCGAGCGACGCCGCTTCAGAGCCAACGCCCTCCATCAGGCATCCGTCTCCGCATACGGCATAGATGTCGTAATCGAAGATGGCAAAATCCGGCTTGTTGTACCGCACAGCGAGCCAGCGCTGCGCGATTGCCATACCGACGCTGGTCGCAATGCCTTGTCCGAGCGGACCGGTGGTCGTCTCCACGCCGGATACCAGGTGGTATTCGGGATGCCCTGGCGCATGACTCCCAAGCTGCCGAAAGCGCCGGATATCGTCAAGGGTGATGGCAGGCCTGCCCAATGTTTCGTACTCCGCATTCACGGCCTGCGTGTCCGTAAGGTAAAGCACCGACCACAGCAGCATCGACGCGTGGCCGTTCGACAGCACGAAGCGGTCGCGACCAGGCCAGATCGGATCTTGCGGATCAAAACGCATGACTCGGTTCCAGAGCGTATAAACAAGCGGCGCAAGCGCCATTGGCGTGCCGGGATGGCCGGAGTTCGCGGCCTGCACCGCGTCGATCGACAGTGTGCGGATGGTGTTGATCGCGAGCTGGTCGAGTTCGGCGTCTGTCATGGCTGATTTCCTCCCGCGGGTGTCGATTACAGGCCGCTTGCGCACGGCAACCGCTGTGCGTGCATCGTCAGCGATAGGCTGCCGCCCATCGAGCAACAGAGCCGGGATCGAGGAGCACTTCGATCTACATTCCTCACTCTCTGCGTTACACTAGCGTCGGGTTGTGCCAGCCGCCCGGCGGCGTGACATTCTTGTCCACTTCGTGAGGCCCCCAGCTTCCGGCTTGGTATTCGTAGACAGGAGTCGCCTTCTTCAAGACCGGATCGACGATCCGCCATGCTTCTTCGACATAATCCTGTCGTGCAAACAGCGTCCGGTCGCCGTTCATGGCGTCGCCGAGCACGCGTTCATATGCATCCATCTCGTTGGCGCCAGGGCGCCGGCTCGCCAACAATTCAACCGGCTCGCCGACCTCTCGATCATCCTCGTCCATCACCATCGTGCCAAGGGCAATGGCCATGTCGGGATTGATGCGAAACCGCAAATAATTAGGTATCGCGGCGCAATGGGGAAAGATCCGCGGTGCGTCACGAAGGCGTACGATTACCTCCGTGCAAGTCACGGGAAGCGATTTTCCGGCACGGATGTAAAATGGCACTCCCTGCCAGCGCCAGGAGTCGATCTCCAGTTGCAGCGCAGCGAACGTCTCCACCTGCGAGTCCGGAGCAACGCCCGGTTCCTGCCGGTAGCCGTGAAACTGTCCGCGCACTAGCTCGTTCTCAACGATCGGCGGAATCGACCTCAGGACCTTGACCTTCTCGTCACGCAGCGATTCGCTGTCGGATCGCGCTGGTGGTTCCATCACCAGGTTGGCCAACACCTGAAACAGATGATTCTGGATCACGTCGCGAATTGTGCCAGTTTGATCATAGAACGCGCCACGACCCTGCACGCCGAAATTCTCCGCCATTGTGATCTGCACGCTGCTCACGAACTTGCGGTCCCAGAACGACTCCAGGAACGCGTTTGCGAAGCGAAAGAAGACCATGTTGTGAACAGGTCGTTTTCCAAGATAGTGGTCTATGCGGAAGATGTGTTCTTCGTCGAACCTGGCGAGCAGAATCCTGTTGAGGTTGCGTGCGGAGGCGAGATCATGCCCGAATGGCTTCTCCACAACGACACGCGCGCCGTTGGTGCAATCGGCATTGTCGAGCCGTTCCACTACGGTTGCAAACAATGCCGGTGGGATCGCCAAATAGTGTGCCGGCCGCTGCGCCGAACCGAGCTGCTTGCGAAGGGCGTCGAACGTGGTCGGATCGGCATAGTCGCCGTCTACGTAACGTAAAAGACCGGCTAGCTTGTCAAACGCAGCAGCGTCGAGGCCGCCGTGCTTTTCGAGGCTATCTCGTACTCGGGCCTTGAGCTGGTCGAGTGTCCAGCCGGCCTTTGCGACGCCGATGACGGGCACATCGAGGTGACCCCGTTTCAGCATGGACTGGAGCGATGGAAAGATCTTCTTGTAGGCGAGATCGCCAGTTGCGCCGAAAAACACCAATGCGTCGGATTTGGTTTCGCTCATGGCTATCTGGGTCTCTCATTGGTTGGCTTTTCCAAGTGCCCACCGAACTCGTAGCGCATCGCCGAAAGCAGCTTGTTCTGGAAATCAGCCTCGCCGCGAGAACTGAACCGCTCGTAAAGCGCCGTCGTCAGCACCGGCGCGGGGACTGCCTCGTCGATCGCTGCTGCGATGGTCCAGCGTCCTTCGCCAGAGTCGGAGACGCGCCCCGCGAATTTGGACAGCGCCGGATCTTCCAGCAACGCTGTTGCTGTCAAATCGAGAAGCCACGAGGCAATCACGCTGCCGCGCCGCCACACTTCTGCGATGTCGGGCAGCTTCAGGTCGTATTGGTAGTGCTCGGGAATGCGAAGGGGTGTTGTTTCGGCGTCCGCCGCGTGCGCCTGCTTGCCAATGTTCGCTGCGCGCAGGATACCAAGCCCCTCAGCGTAGGCCGCCATCAGCCCGTACTCGATGCCGTTATGGACCATCTTGACAAAATGACCGGCTCCGTTCTGCCCGCAGTGGAGATAGCCATGCTCGGAGGTGCCGGCGGGAGCGTGCTCTCGTCCCGGCGTGCGTGGGATTTCACCCACACCCGGAGCGAGGGTCTTGAAGACCGGATCCAGCCGCCGCACTGCCTCGTCAGGGCCGCCGATCATCATGCAGTAGCCGCGCTCAAAACCCCATACACCGCCGCTGGTGCCGACATCCACATAGTTGATGCCCTTCTGCGCCAATTCCTTGGCACGCCTGATGTCATCGATGTAGTAGGAGTTGCCGCCGTCAATCAGAGTGTCGCCGGATTCGAGCAGCGGCAGCAGATCGCGGATCGACTTATCCACGACTGCCGCAGGAACCATCAACCAGATCGCGCGCGGCTTTTCGAGCTTCTTCACGAAATCCGCCACCGATGAGCTTCCCGTCGCGTTGTCCTTCACCAGTTCCGCAACGGCGTTCGGCGACATGTCGAAAACGACACATTGGTGACCATGCCGGATAAGTCTTCGCACCATATTGGCGCCCATTCGGCCGAGGCCGATCATTCCCAGTTGCATGAGTGGCTCCCGTTTTCGATGCTGCGGCGTGATTTGCTCCCTTGGTGCGCTGGTAGCCTGGCGTGTCGATAACAGTGTCTAGTGCGACTTCTCCCTGAACGCGCGATGTCGGCGGATCAATGCGTTGGTCGAGCTGTCGTGTCCAAATTTGGGTTCGGCTTCGTTGGTGAGTTCCGGGATGATGCGTTGCGCCAGCACCTTGCCGAGTTCGACTCCCCATTGGTCGAATGAATCGATCTGCAAAATTGCGCCTTGAGTGAAGACGTTGTGCTCGTACAATGCGACGAGCTTGCCGAGCGCCCCGGGCGTCAGCTGTTCCAGCAGTATCGTATTGGACGGGCGGTTTCCTTTGAACACGCGATGTGGAACGAGCCAATCGGCCGATCCCTCCGCCCTTACTTCGTCAGGTGTCTTGCCGAATGCGAGCGCTTCGCCTTGTGCGAAGACGTTCGCGAGCAACATGTCGTGCTGCTCTCCAAGTCGGTTGAAGGTCTTGTGAAAGGCAATGAAGTCGCAGGGAATGAGGCGGGTGCCTTGGTGAATGAGCTGGTAGAACGAATGTTGACCGTTAGTCCCGGGCTCACCCCAATAGATCGGACCCGTGTCGTAGCTGAGTGCATTACCCTCGAGCGTGACGTGCTTGCCGTTGCTCTCCATCGTCAACTGCTGGAGATATGCCGGGAACCGTTTCAGGTATTGCTCGTAAGGCAGCACCGCCACCGTCTGCGCGCCAAAGAAGTTATTGTACCAGATGGCGAGCAGCCCCATCAACACCGGCAGGTTGCGCTCGAACGGCGCCGTGCGGAAATGCTCGTCAATTTCATGGAAGCCGCCGAGCATGGCGCCAAAGTTGTCCGGACCGATCGCAAGCATGGTCGAGAGGCCGATCGCGGAGTCCATGGAGTACCGTCCGCCAACCCAGTCCCAAAACCCAAACATGTTGGCGGTGTCGATGCCGAACTTCGTCACTTCCTTGGCATTAGTTGACACCGCGACGAAATGCTTCGCGACAGTCTTCTCGTCACCTCCAAGTCCCGCGAGCGACCAATTGCGCGCGCTCCTGGCGTTGGTCATGGTCTCTAGTGTTGTGAAAGTCTTGGAAGAGATAATGAACAGCGTCTCCGCCGGATCGAGATCGCGGATCGCCTCCACAAAATCGGTGCCGTCCACGTTGGAGACGAACCGGAACGTCATCGCGCGGTCGCTGTAATGCTTGAGCGCCTCGTAGGCCATCACCGGCCCCAGATCGGAGCCGCCGATGCCGATGTTGACGATGTTGCGGATTGGCTTGCCGGTGTGGCCGCGCCACGCACCGCCGCGTACGCGATTGGAAAAATCGGCCATGCGGTCGAGCACCGAATGGACCTGCGGCAGAACGTCCTCGCCATCAACCAGGATCGATTGCCCCTTCGGCGCGCGAAGCGCGACATGCAGGACGGCCCGCTTTTCGGAAACGTTGATCTTCTCGCCTCCGAACATCGCATCGATCCGCGCGCGGAGCCCGGACTGTTCGGCCAGTTGCAACAGCAGAGCTAGCGTTTCATCGGTAATCCGGTTCTTCGAATAGTCGAGGTAGAGTCCGGCTGCTTCGACCGTCAAGCGCTCGCCGCGTTTGGGGTCTTGAGCAAAGAGCTCGCGCAGATGCAAGCGGTCGATCTTCTGAAAATGGGCGGACAGGGCCTTCCAGGCAGGAAGCTCGGTGACCGTTTTCGTGGCCGTTGCCATTCATCGCTCCTGTTAACGCGCCATGGCGGCTTGCGCAGTTTGTTTGCGCGAGGGAGTGATCTTTCCCTTTAGCGGACCTTCCCACATCCGGAATCCACCCTTGAATGCGTTGGCATTATCCCCAAGCCGGCATAATGGCGGCAGTTTTTTCAATAGTATGGCGTTGCCGCCGCCAAGCACGACGTCCTCCGGTTGGAGTGCCGCAACCAGATATTCAACGATATCTTCGACGTGCTTCCGCCATGCTTTCCTGCCAAATTCCTCCAGCGCGCGGGCGCCGACATAGTCCTCATAGGTCCGCTTCTTGTACGGTAAGTGCCCAAGCTCCATCGGCTGCACGATGCCATCGACGATAATCGCCGAGCCGAGTCCCGTCCCTAGCCCGAGAAACAACATTTTGCCGCCCCGGTAGCTGCCGAGCGCCTGCATCGCCGCATCGTTGATGACTTTCGTCGGCAGTTTGAATGCCGCAGCGAAGTTGAAGCCGATCCAGCCTTTTCCCAGATTGTGAGGTTCCGCCATAGGCCGGTCATGCACGACCGGGCCCGGATAACCAATCGACACCACGTCATACTCCCAGCCGTCGGCCAGTTTCTTGACGCTCGATACCATCTGGCGGGCCGTCAAGGTCGGCCCGGAGTCAATTTCTCGTTTGTCTTTTTCGCCGGAGGCGAGAATCTTGACGTGGGTGCCGCCCACGTCGATGACCAGGATATTCATTGGGGGACCTTTGTCTCGATTGGGAGTTAGCTTGCCTTCTTGAGCACCTCGGTCTTGGCAGAGATCACACTCATCAGTTCGTTCCAGGATTTGACGAACGACTTGGCACCCTCGTCCTGCAACGTCGCTGCCAGCGCGTCGACATCAACGCCGGCTTTTGCGAATTGCGACAGCACCTCTTCGGAGTCTCCGCCATTGGCCGGCAACATCTCTCCAATCTCGCCGTGATCGGCGAGGGCCCTCACCGTGCCTTCCGGCATGGTGTTGACGGTAAGCGGCGCAGCCAGCGCCTTGATGTACAGGACGTCGGACGCCGCTGGATCCTTGGTTCCCGTGCTCGCCCATAGCAGGCGCTGTGGCCGCCCACCCTCGTTGTAAATACGCCGCGAGCGTGCTGAGCCGAGCAACTCGCAGGCTGTCTTGTATGTTCGTTTCGCGATTGCGATACCGAGCTTGTTGTGTAGAGGCGCGGGAACCTTGTTGGCGACGGCGGCATCCCAGCGACTGACGAAGACCGATGCAACGGAGCCAACATTTGGATTCAGACCGGCTGCAATGCGCCGCTCGACGCCCCGCAGATAGGCCTCGGCTGCAGCGAGGTAGTGTTCCCGGCTGAACAACAGGGTCACATTCACGGGTACGCCGGCGAAGATCGTTTCTTCGATGGCGGGCAACCCCTCCTTGGTGCCCGGTATCTTGATGAAGAGGTTGGGGCGTTTTGCCCGTGCATGCAGCTCCTTGGCAGCTGCGATTGTGCTGGCCGTGTCGTGCGCGAGAAGTGGCGAGACCTCGAGCGAGACCCAGCCGTCTACTCCGTTGGTGCGGTCCCAGGTCGGGCGGAACAGGTCTGCTGCCTGTGCCAGATCTTCGATTGCAAGCTCGAAGAACAGGCTCTCACCCAACTTTCCTTCCTTGAGCTTGCCGCGGATCGCTGAATCATAATCAGAGCTGCTCTTGATCGCCTGGTCGAAGATTGTCGGGTTCGATGTGAGCCCCGTCAGCGACAATTCGTCGATGTAGCGCCTCAAGGTGCCGCTGGTCAGCAGGTCGCGGGTGATGTTGTCCAGCCAGACGCTCTGTCCGAGTTCGTGGAGCTTTTGCGTTGCCTTCATGGCTTTCACCTCCGGACAGCTTCGAGACGAGCGCGTTCCATAAGCAGGCTACCCAGATCACAGTCGAGCAGGTCTCCGATCCGATCCACGGTCACGTCGGGTGTGGCGAAGGAGGCGAGCGCCTTCGCGTCATGCGCATATTGTCCCTGTCGCGGAAAAACGGTGGTGACGCGACTGCCCCAAGCGTCCTTGACCGCGGCGAGGATTCGCGGCTTGTCGTCCACTAGGACGTAGTGCAGTGCCGGATAGCGGGACTCGACATCGTCGAGCGCGAGTTCCTTGTGGATGTAGATCAACACATGCGAGTTGACTGCCTCTGAAAGGCCGGAGCGCTCAACCTTACGCGGTTGAAAAACAACGTCGCCATCAGTGAGTAGGACGGTTGGACCCCACTGACGCAGTCGTTCGAGCACATCCAGCGATCCCGGGTACAGACGATTGGCGAACGGGTAATCGACCAGGAACGAAGACATGGACAACAGATGCATGTCCTGCGGGTGTTCGAGACGGTACCGCTGCAGTGCACCGAGATAGTCTCGATACCCCAGTTCGACAAACAGGTCGTCGAGAATTGCCCAGTACCGGTCGCGACAGGCGGCACCGTACTGGCGCTCGAGGTGGACCTTGATGTCAGCCTGGATGTGGTCGTTGTCGAGAAGTGTATTGTCGACGTCGACCAGAAAGACAACCTGGTTCATCGGTCTTACCCTTACGCAACTCTCTGCAATATGCTCAGCGTGCGCGCCTAGCACGCACGGGCATATTCAAGACTATGTTACTCCGACTGGCGCCTCTATCTTAGTGCGCGAAGGCTGGTGCGAACCGACCTTCGACGTGCCCGGTATCATTCCACAGCCGGATCTCTGGTTCTGACTGATCGTGTTCGTACCCGAGTATGCTCAGGCTTGCAGTGTCGAGCGTGAAGAGTCGTCCGGCCTCCGCATCGAGGCCTAACCAGCGTGCCGCCAAAACTCGGAGAAAATGTCCGCTCGAAAACAATAACACGTTACCTGGGACGTTGCGAACGCGCTCCACAATGCGATCGGCCCGGGCGCCGACTTGATTCGGTGCTTCTCCTCCCGGACAGCCGTCGCGAAACAATTGCCAACCCGGACGCTCTTCATGGATCTCCTTGGTGCGACGCCCCTCGTATTGACCGTAATTCCATTCCAGCAGATCGCAGTCGGGTTCCGCTTCGACGCCGAAGCCAGCCAACTCAGACGTCCGGACCGCTCGCTTCAGGGGGCTCGTGAACACTTTTGCGAAAGTGAAACCCAGCAACCGCGAGCCCAAACTCTGCGCATTGAGTTCGCCGCGCTCAGTGAGAGGCAAATCTGTGAGGCCAGTATGCTGGCCTGAGAGGCTCCACGCGGTCTCGCCATGCCTTGCAAGGCAAATGATCGGAAGGACGGCGCTCATGGTCTCGCCCCTTCAGCTTCGTCCTGCCGGCGCGTGCGGCGGAAAGAACTGAACTCGGCACACTTCGGACTAAGGCATCTCTATCGTCAACGCCGTCAAGGTCCGTGCGCGCACCTGCCCGCTGGTAGCGCGACTTCTTCGAAGAAGCAACGACCCATCCCTCTAGCGTCATGACAGTTCGCCGCTCGACGGGATGTGCGTCTGAAACGCTGACCTATTCGCTATAGGCATTTGCGACTGCGGCGCAGGAGTTCTTTGAACCAGTCCACCTTAGGGAGGAGAGCTGGACGTCGCGGTCGGCGGAGGTGGTCCGGATTCTGGTTGAGATTGGCACATACTGCTCGTCTGAGGCGAAAAGTGCGAAAGTCACTTCTCGACCTGAAACTCTCGTGGGTGGCGGTCATATTCGTCACGCCTGAACTGGAAAACGCTTTACGACCTCGCCAGGGCGCTCTGCAAGGACGAGGAGAAGGTCGAGCGCCCGGCCTCCGATATGCAGCAGCACGCCGTCGTTTTCCAAGAGTCGAAACATTGGGAAACAGCCGGAACGGCCCAAAGGAGATGGACGCAGCCTTGTGATTGTCGCCTGGCACGTGCTGTCAAGCGATCGGCACCCTGCGCCGAAACGGACGAACTCCGTAATAAGACGAGCTCCGTAATAAAATGTCTCCGACATCTGTCGGAGCCGCAGATGAAAAGCGGATCAAAGAAACTGAAGGATCAGAATCGTTGGCAGCTTTGGCTGTTCATCGCCGCAAACGCGGTTCCAGGGGGCGGCTGGCAGTATTCTCGGGTCGGGAATCACCGCGATCAGTCTCGGGGCTGGTGGGGCCTGACGGGCTCGCGGAACGACTCGGGCGCAATCAGCGTTTCGCCTCCGTCGGCGGCCTTACGGCCGCCGGAGTCATTGGTCTCGCAAGCTACGTCCTTTCGGCCCGCGCTACCTTGGTCGTGGCAAAAAAGGTGAATATCCGGTGTGTCTTTTCGCCGCCTCAGGGCATTGACGATACGCCCATCGTGGGGCTCGATCAGCGTCGCGCGAGCGGAGGAGA
>WNFJ01173197.1_pt1 | contig 13409 bp, 17 predicted proteins | sample 5400461 | NCBI WGS metagenome assembly WNFJ01 (sample SAMN13153349, study PRJNA577476) | soil metagenome | isolation source: 115 cm saprolite on Douglas fir-dominated hillslope | place: USA:California | collected 2013-09-17 | reverse complement strand
GACCTGCTGTTCGTGAAGGGCTTCGACGCGGGCCAGCCGATCGTTTACCTGAGCACCGACGCGGGCCAGCCGCTGACCGCGGTGCTGGAGCGCTCCACCTACGTGCCCGCGCTGAACAACGCGTCGTTCAACGGCGGGGATGACTTCCTCGGCTCGGCCCGCGAGCGGCTGTTCGGCTTCATCAACGGCCAGACCGGCGCCAATAACCCGCAGGCGCAGGGGTTCGTGCACCTGGTCAAGGACGGGTTCGCCTCGTCGGACGCCAGCGCCGGCAACACCGCGCTGATCAGCGCCCTGCGCAACGGCGGGGACCTGCTGAACGTGTTCGGCGACTTCCCGACCCTGGCCGACCCGCGGCACGCCGACGCCTACAGCCCGCTGTGGGACGCCCAGCTGGGCCTGTGGACCCCCAAGGCGGTCAGCGAAGGGCTGAACACCCGCCAGATCGACGAGGTGCAGGTCTTCAACCTGGCCGCCACCCGGCCCGACCTGCTGACCGGGGTCGACCCGGCCACCGGCCAGCCCGCCCCCTACGGCTCGGCCGGCGTGGACATCAACTGCGCGGTGATCGGCTTCACCGCCAGCGCCCCCACCGCCAACCTCGCCTCCCCTGCCCCCAACTCACAGTTCCCCCCACGCTAACCGCAGCAACCAGCAAGACGGCGGGCCCCGCAAGGGCCCGCCGTTTGCGGAGCGGGAACGCAGCCCGCTGCTGATCCGCGCCGTGATTAGTCAGCGTCGTGTCCGAAGCGGACAGGCGAGAGGTAAGAAACCAGGCGGCTAACGACGCCAACCATTGGACGCGGGCTGAACGGCCCGCGATGACACTACCGCCGAAAGGACACCAATCCCATGACCGTGACGCTCGGCATACTCGCGGTGCCGGAAGCCAAGGCCGGTAACGGCGACGAGCTGGCGGCATTCCTCAAGGCCGGCCGGGAGCTGGCCGTCGCCGAGGAAGGCACCGTCACCTGGTACGCGTTCAAGATCAGCGACACCAGCTACGGCATCTTCGACACCTTCGCCACCGGCGACGCCCGCACCGCGCACATCAACGGCCAGATACCGGCTGCGCTAGCCCAAGTGTCGGCCGACCTGCTGACCCGCGAACCGCACATTCAGCCCGTCGACCTCCTAGCCGTCAAGTAATAAGCCGGCTCGGCACGGTGAAACCGCGCCCGAGTATGGCCCGGTCCGCCGGGAGGACACGCGGTGCCTGGCGGATCATGTTCGCATGCCTCCAGCGGCGCAATGCCGAACGGGAGGACCGCACCGAGCTCGTCTCGGCGGGCCGCGATCTTGCTGACGATCGCCAGCCCGCCGGGGTAAGGGTAGAGCACTTCGCGGATCAGGTCGTTGACGACGCCAGGGCCGTAGTACTGGGCCGTGTCGATGTGATCGACTCCAGCGGCCGCCGCGGCCTGGAGCACGCCGATGGCCGATGCCCGGTCAGGCCGCCCGGGTGGTGGCGCCCCATAACCGGAAGATCTGCGCACAGACAACCCTCGCCATCCGTACGGCCGACGAGGGTAAATAGCCGGCGATATGGGCGGCGACGGGAACCTCGCCGGTTACAGATAGCGATGAACAGTTATGCAATGCGGGCAGCCTGAGCACTCTGGGCGCCGGAGCGTGGCCCTTGGCCGGTGAATGACCACGAGTCCTCGTCTCTGTCCCCCTCGATCGGGCGTGTGTGGGTCGCGGCTGATCCGGCCGTTCCGCCAGATCACACATCCACGGTGACGAGGTGGTCGGCGGAGCCGCCCCGCCACTCCACCAGGAACAAGGTTGTGTCGTCGCTGGTCACACCGCCCCGCGCCTGCACTAGGGCGTGCGAAAGACTGCGCACCATCTCTTGCACGCCGTCACCTGCCTGCCCGGCGCGTTCCACGAATTCGGTCAGGCGCTCCATGCCGAATTGCTCCCCACCCGGCTGGTGCTCCTCGACGGCGCCGTCGGTGAAGAACAGCACCCGGTCGCCGCGCCGAAGCTCGTGCTCGCTGATGACCGGCGCGGCGTCGCCGAAGCCGATCGGGAGGGTTGCGGGGCTCTCGAGCGCCTGGACAACCCGGCGGTCACGGATCAGCAGTGGCGCCGGGTGGCCTGCGTTGACCCATTGCAGGTGGCCTGTCGCGATGTCCAGGCTCATCACCTGCGCCGTGATGAACTGGTCGGGCTCGAACTGCTCGATAATGGCCGTGTTCATGAGCCCGTACAGGTCGGCGAGCTCGACATTGGCCCGCCTGGCATGCCGGTAGGCGGTGATAGCGAGCGTCGCGAGCATGGCGGCGTTCAGGCCGTGGCCCATGGCGTCGATGACAGCCAGGTGGACGATGTTGCCGTTGATCGCGTAGTCGAAGCTGTCACCGGCGACGTCGTAGGCGGGCTCGAGGATCCCGGCCAGCGCGACCTGCGGGGTGATCATGGTCATCGGGGGAAGCAGCGTCCACTGGAGCTCGGCGGACAGGCTCATCGGTGCGCGGCGGCGGGCCTGAAAGAACTGGTCGGTGTAGGCGTTCTTGGTGACCAGCGTGTCGGCGACCAGGCCCGCGAGCCGCCGCAGCAGCCGGCGGTCATCATCATCGACTGTATCGAGGGTCAGGGCCAGCACCCCTACCTCGTCGCTGCCGTCCAGCAGCGGCAGGTACACCCGCACACCGTCGTCCCGCCGCTCCTCGACCACAGTCATGCGGCTCGGGCTCTCCCGCCATGAGCCGCCTGCCCGGCAGCGGCTGGAGCATCTTCTGGCCATAGTCCTGCAACAGAATGGACACGTCCCGCCCGCCGATCCCGGCCGCCTCCTCCGCGACCAGCGGGGCGATCAACTGGGGCGGCATCTGATGAGCCCGGTCCAGCAGCGTGCCCAGCAACCGCTCACCGAACCCCTCCGACCGGTTCACCACCACCTTGCGGGCGTGCCGCCTCTCTGCCCCCATGCCACCTCTATTTCCCCCTGGCAAGCTCACACACCTGGGGGTGGGGGGGCAGGCGTCATCCGGGCCATCGGCAGTCACCCGCGTCTGGTCGCGGGCTCCGCGGCGGCCGCGGCCTGTTCGGCATCACCGCAGCGGTCGGCTCGCCGCAAAACCGTCTAGGGCGTGTCAATGATCAACTTTGCGCCGTGAGGCGCTGTTGTTCGAGCGGAGGTGAGAGACCTTCGCCTCCGTCCTGTCGCAGCAGGGCGGTGAAGCTGAGGGCAGCCTGATCGGGGTGGTGCAGGGGAGGGCGGGTCGGCTGAAGACGCCCAGATCTGGTAGATATGCCGCTGGCACCCTGACTGATCAGTCGGCTAGCCACCCGCAAATATTCCGCAGGGAGGCGCCAGGAGCCGCCGATCTACCGTCACGCTCCGTAGTTGACACTGGCCACGGATTGGTACGCGATATCCGCCGATCTGTACCCATGGCTACTGCTAGGCGCCGAGTCCGCATGCCGCGCAGATCTGGCGCATCTGCACGCCCGGGGCAGCCGTGCCGCCGCCCGGTAGCCGATGTGTGCGCGCCCGCACGGCTCGTGACTCGCGTAGCGCGATGACTTTCACGGTCGTCGCGCGTCTTATCTGCGAGACGCTGTTAGCCAGGATGTCCGCTGGACAATGAAAGGATGCCTTATGGAGATCACCAATCTGGGTAAGGCGGATGGGCTGCCGCCGGTGGATTGGGCCGCAGTTGCTGAGAAACTCGATGCGGGGTCGGCGCCAGCTGCGGACGCGGTGAACTCCCGCACGACCTGGCTGTCCACCATCAACGAGGACGGTAGCCCGCATGTGACTGCGGTCGGTGCCCTGTGGCTCGACGGCACGTTCTGGTTCCAGACGGGCGCAGCGGTGTTCGATCGCGGTGTCGATCCGCGACGCGGACGTCGTAATCGAGGGTGACGCTGCGCGAGTGACCGAGCCGGGCGCACTGGCGCGCATTGCGAAGGCGTGGGCGGACAACGGCTGGCCAGCCGAACCCGACGACAGCGGGCCGGGCATCACTGCCCCGTTCAACGCCCCATCGCAAGGACCACCGCCGTGGAACGTGTATCGCATTGAGCCACGCTCAGCGATCGTGACCTTGGCGGCGGAGCCGGGCGGCCTGACTCGCTTCCGGTTCTGACGCTGCTGATCGGCTGGGTCGCCCTCATCTGCGATGAGGTGCATCGGGATCATGGTGGGTACGGCAGGCCGGGTGCAACGAAGGGCACGCCGACCTGGGGCCTGGCCGCTGGCAGCTGTCAGGATGCCGCACGGCCGCCTTGTGGCCTGGGGGCTCGGGCTCCTTGGCGTTTTGGCCCGGAGGCTGTTGCGACATTCGTCCTGCCACAATGGCGGCGTGGACGTCAGCGGCATGCGGCGCGTGCAGGCACGGGTCGCCGCTTTGGGCCGAGATGAGCAGGCGGCCGTGTCGTTCGCCGTCGTTGAGGTGATGCGGCCGCTTGCCGAGCTGGGTGATCCGTTCGTCGCACCGGCGGATGCCGGACGGCTGCTAGCCGGTGCCCGTTCGGCTAGCCCGGAGGTGCTCCGGCGGGCCCTGGCCGAGGCCGAGGCGCTGCCGGTGGTGACTGCTGGCGAGGAACCACCGGGTAATGCCGTGTTCGCTGTTGATCTGCTCGCCTGCCTCATCTATGCGATCAAGACGATGACCGAGCCAGATCCGGCGGTGTGGTCGGGGTATTGCCTGCAGCGTGCGTATGACTGCCTGTTTTTCGCCGAGGAGGCCCTGGATTGCCCGGGCCGGGCAGCCGGGCTGATACGTGCCCTGGATGCCTGGCTGGACGGTGACGGCGGAGAGCTGCTGCGCCGGGAGTCCGTGAGTGTCGCCGTGCTGCCCGCCGAGTTGCGGCAGCTCAGCTAGCCGTCGCCCGCCGCCGGGCGGGGGCGGTAGTGCGAGGCTTTGTGCCGTCTGATGTCGCGGCTGGTCGTGCGTGGTGCGGTGATTGGCGACCGCGTCCTCGACGGTGATCTGGTAGGTGTCGGTCTCGATGGTGACCTCGGCGGTCTTGCCGGCATGGGGCAGGCCGACCTGGATCCGCTGCCCGCCGATCATGATCGCGCCGCGGGCCGATACCCGCCGGGTGACCAGCTGGGATTCGGGCAGCTGCGGCGGGCCGGCGGTCCCGGCGCGTGCGCCGCGCAGCCGGGCGCGGGCCTGCTCGGGGACGGGGCAGGCGAGGGTGCGGACCAGGATGCCGCCGGACAGGATGTGAGCTACCGGGCCGTCGAGACGCAGCGTGATCCGCTGCCCGGCCAGGGGCAGGCCAGCTCTGATCACGTGGTCGCCGGCGCTGATGTTCCCCGAAGCGCTGACGGTCCGGTCGACCTCGATGACCGCCCCGGCTGGCGGGGGCAGCGGCGGCCCGGCAGGCGTGGCCCCGGCCGCTGCCAGGCGGGCCAGGTCCCGGGCATCGAGCCGGGAGGGCAGAGTCTTGATCCGGTGCCCGTCCAGCAGCACGTGCACACGGTCCAGCCCCGCCCACAGCCGGATGGTGCGGCCGGTCATCGCGGGCCCGAGCCAGATCTGCTGCCCGGCCAGCCACACGTTGCCTGACGGCGGGACAACCCGGTCCAGCTCGACCGGCCGTTCCCGGGCCTCGCCGCGGACATCCGGCGCCATCACCGAGACAGCGTGGGCAGCGGGGGCGGCCGACGGGGCGTCAGGCCTGGACGCGGCGAGCCCGGCGGGCACGCGCAGCCCGAGGACCTCGCCGGCGGCGGGGCAAACCGGGCGGCGGGGAAGGCCATCGCCAGCGACTGGTGCGGCCGGTCAGCGTTGTATTCCTGCCGCCACGCATCCACCGCAGCCTGTGCCTGCCCGATCGTCTCGAATGGCTCATGGACGGTCAGCAGTTCCTGCTGCAAGGTCTGGTGCAGCCGCTCGATCTTCCCGGTGGTCGTCGGCGACCTGGGCTTGGTCAGCCGCTGGGTGATGCCGTTCTCCCGGCAGATCCGCTCGAACAGCACCTCAGCCGGACGGGGCTTGCCGAACCGGCCGGTGAACTGCTTGCCATTGTCCGACAGCACTTCGCCGGGCACCCCGTAGCTGCGCATCGCGGTCACAAACGCCAGGCACACCGCCCGGCCCGTGGCCCGCATGACAACCGTGGCGATAACGCAGAACCGGGAATCGTCATCAATCCCGGTAATGATCTTGCATTCGCGGCCGTCAGCTAGGAACAAGCTGGCCGTGACGCCCATCTGCCACAGCTCCATCGGCGCCGAACGCTCCCAGCGGCGGTACTGCTCCCGGCGTCGTTGCCGGGAAACCGGCTCGAGCAGCCGATGACGGACCAGGACCCGGTAGACCGTGGACCGGGACACCCCCCGATGGCCGCGACGGTCCAGCTCGAACACCAGCCGCCGCGGACCCCACCGCCGGTGGGATCGGCGCAGCTCGCAGATCACCGCCTCCACCTCAGCGGCGATCCGCCACGGATGGTGCTTCGGCGCGTGAGACCGGTCGGCCAGTCCGGCGATTCCGTCCGCCCCGGTAACGCGCCATCCACCGGTGCACAGTCTGCCGCGCCACCCCGTAACGCTCGGCCACCTCGATCACCGGAATCCCGGACAGCACTTCCAGCACCGCGCGGTACCTCTGCTCGACCACGTTCAGCTCCCGAAGCATGAGCGGGAGTGTCACGCATCAAGTGAAGCCACCGTGTCGCACATCAAGCGGAGCCGGACACGTCTGCCTGGCGTCTGCCTAGGTCCACCGGATAGCCACGGTAGGCGGAGTAGGCGCTTCACGGGTAGGCGAGAATCGAGTTGTGGCAGGGGAGCAGCCGAGCCGCCAGCGCTACCTGGTGCGGTCCGACCATGGCATGGGCGCCCTGTGGTGGTGGATCACAGCTGGGTCCGCGGCGGAGATCACTGCGACATTCGCCGAGGTCGAGGTCATCGACGACCCCGCGACCGCCCGCATGGTCGAGTCGTGGTCGCTGGATGAACTCGACATCGCTGATGCGGTCAGCGGGCCGCTTACGGATCTTTACCAGAAGCGGGAGCAGCAGCGCCAGGATCCCGCGTTCGGCAAGCTTCTGGGCAAGAACCGCGTCTACCTTCGGCTGCCGGATCCTGAGGAGCCTGCAACGTGGTGGCTGACGGAGCACGACTCGGCTGGGCGGCGCCTGCGCCAGGTTGAACTGCAACCCGACGGGACTGCGGTGGCGAGCAGCGTCGCAGACTGGCCGATGAACCCTCCATTCGATCTTGGCGACCCCCAGTTCGCCTCGAACGAGATCTCCCGGGACGAGTTCGAGCGAGCCTGGGAACGCGCGACAAGGGACGGGGAATAGGGGCCCGTGTTGACGGCACGTTTATCTGGACACCAGCTCATGATCAACGGCAATACTCTTTCTTCACTGCTTTCCCCTGGTGGCCGCGATGTCGGCCGACGCGAAACCGCGGCCCACGCGGAGGGCCCCAGGCGAGCGAGCACGAACGATCGGTGGCCATCACAGAGGGTAACCGGACCTCTCGGGTCGCTGCGGAACCGTCCGCTGCCGAGTATGCGTCGGAGTTGGGGCTGCTTTATCACGGCCGTGCCGGAGCGGCAGCCCGCCGATCTGGGAAGGTACCGATGCCAGGGCTGAAGGACAGGCTGACCGATGCTGGATACGCCCTGGGCTGGCTGGTTGTCTGCCGCCTGCCCGAATCGTGGGCGCAGCGTGCCTTCAGGTTCTTCGCCGACCTCGCGTGGCGGCGCCAGGGCCGCGGGGTGCAGGTGCTCGAGGGCAACCTGCGCCGGGTGATCGGGCCCGAGGCGGCAGGCGGCAAGCTGCGCGCCCTGTCCAGGCGGGCGATGCGCTCCTACGCGCGCTACTGGCTCGAGGCCTTCCGGCTGCCGGTGATGCCGGCAGGCCGGCTGGTCGCGGGAACGCGCGACACCGGGCATGTCCGGGCCGCGCTCGACTACCTCGCGGCCGGCCGCGGGGTGGTCTTCGCCCTGCCGCACATGGGCAACTACGATCTGGCTGGCGCATGGATTATCGCCAAGGGGGCAGGCTCCATTACCACCGTGGCGGAGCGGCTGCAGCCGGAGTCGGTTTACGACAGGTTCGTCGCGTTCCGCGAGGGCCTCGGCGTGGAGGTGCTGCCTGCAAGCGGCGGGACGGGCACCCCGTTCGGCATCCTGGCGCAGCGGCTGCGGGCAGGCAAGCTTGTCTGCCTGGTCTGTGACCGCGATGTCACCGGCGGGGGCATCGAGGTGGAGTTCTTCGGCGAGAAGGCCCGCATGATGAGCGGCCCGGCCGCGCTGGCGGTGCAGACCGGCGCGGCGCTGATGCCCGTGATCTTGTGGTTCGAGGGCGATGGCTGGGGCGTGCATGTTCATGAGGAGATACCGGTGCCCGCCGACGGCGACAGGCAGCAGCAGTCGGCGGCGATGATGCAGCAGGCCGCGCGCCTGTTCGAGGCGGGAATCAGGACTCATCCGCAGGACTGGCACATGCTGCAGCGCGCCTTCGTCGCCGACTTCGACCCGGGCTAGGCACAATGCCGGGGAGTTAAGGGCTGGGCGCTGCGGTCAAGTACCGGCCGGGGCCACGGCGTGTCGTGACTGCGTAGCAACCGGAGGTCCGGTAAGACGGGGAAACTGACCAAGATCTGCCCGTTTGCGAGGACCTCCGTTGCGTTCCCAGTCTGCCATTGATTCGGTTGTCTCGACTATCACGAAGACGATTTCGGTGGCGGTGGGGGTGTTCTGTGCCGGTCATCTGGGCGAGCTGACCCGGATCGTGCCGTTCGAATTAGCGGACGCGGTGCTGGCGCAGACGCGGACGACCGAGCGGCGGCTTCGGGTGTGCCGCCGCAGGAGCCGCTGAGAGGATGGGCTCATGGCCGACATGCGCCGGCGCAGCCCGGAACCACCGCCCGCAGCGCCGCAGATCCAGCTCAAGCCAGGGCTCGCGAAGGAAACGCTCCGCGAACTCGCGCCGCTGCTCGCCGAAGAGGGCATCGACGTCGACAACATCGACGTCCCCGACCTGGACACCCTGCAGGCGGCGATGAAGCGCGCGATCGAACGGCACAACATGACCCGCTTCACCCCCGTAGGTCACGCTCGCGACCTGGCCGTCACCGCGCTGCGGCTAGTGATCGAGGCCCTCGCCGACGGCAACACCGCCCTCGCCGCGGCGGTCCTGGAACAAGTACAGCCTGACTCACCCGACAACACCACCGCCACCGTCGCCGGCTGCATCGGCGTCGCCCTCGGCCTGCTCGACGACTGGCTCACCGGCAGCGATCCGCACGCACCCAACGGCCTGGGCCAGCAGGTCAAGCTGCCAGCCGGGCACTGGCTCGGCGAACGCGCCGCAACCGACATCCTGGTCCTCGCCCGCAAGGGACGTGCCTTCAGCTCGCTCGACACGCTGATCGCCAGGCAAGGCGGCGAGCACGTCCTCTACGGCAGCGCCCTCACCCTCGCCGCCGCAGCCCAGACCTGGGCAGCCAACACCAACACGCCGGTCGCCGAGGTCGCTCGCGCCGCGGTACGCTGAAAACGACTACCATCCACGAACATCAGTCACCGTGTTGCGACGATGGCTCGAATCCGCCGCCGTTGGAAAGGGGTCAGTTTTCGGCCGACGTTGACACGCGGCCTGTCCTGTTCCGGTTGATGCTTACACGGCGCCCGTCAAGTGCGTCTCGGCCCGCCAACGTAGCGCTGCCACACTTCACAGCGACCGGCCGGCGTTGGGCACGACCGAATCGAACGTGGCACATCCCCGTTGACGAGTTTCCCGGCTGCGTCATCCCCATTCGGTCGATGCAGCCTCGTAGCGGCGCTCGATGAACGAGCGGCCGGTGAAGTGCCGTACCTAAGCACGTAGTGATCTGCCTAGCCGCCACGCTGTGCTCAGGCGTCGGATCCCGCGGGCTGCGGCGACCTCTTCGAGCGCTATCACGCTGGCTTCGAGAGCATCCATCAGCAGGTCTGTGTACCGGGAGTCATCAAGGACTGCCCGGACAAAGCCCGGCGGCAGCGCGTCGCCCGTGGCACTCTCTTGCTCGACCTTGTGGCGTGAGAGCTTGTCGCTCAGCTCCGTAAGGGTGGGTGCGGCCAGCACCTGCTGGGCAGTCGGGGGAGGATGCGGTACGGCGATCCAGCCAGTCGGGGATACGCCGCGGGTGATCTGCCATCTGTCGCCATGGTCGTGCAGGAGTTCGAGGAGAAGGGGTTCATCCCTGCCCGCCAGGCTCAGGCCGGATCCACCTGATGCCGCCGTGTGCTCCTCCATCAGCCTTGCCTCCTCGGCTGGCAGGGTAAGCGCGCCTCGCCGCGCTCAGTAGGCCCTGTCTGCCCTCGGCAAGCATACAGCAGGAACCATAAGGAACCATAAGGAATCCCAGGGCACTAGGTGCAACCGGCAGGTGCCTACAGTGATCATGTGGGACTTGATCATGACTCGCCAGAGGCACTGTACGTGCAGCTAGCGGCGCTCTTGCGCGGCCAGATCAAGTCCGGGGAGCTTACCGGCCGAGTACCGAGCGTTAAGACCCTGAGCCAGGAACACGGTGTCTCGCACATCACCGCCGAGAAGGCGCTAGACGTGCTGAAGCGCGAAGGGCTAGTCAGGACCGCGATCGGCAAGGGCACATACGTCATAGATCGCCGCTGACACACGCGGTGACACGCAGATGTCACCTGGTTGTCCGTCGATGCCACCGCCCATGTCACTAGAGGCGACCGGCTGACGGCGCATAAACCGAGAGCGTGGAGCTACCAAAGCACCGGGCACTGTCCCTCGTCCGCGAGATCACCACAGCATGACGGTCTCGGCAGTCGCTCTCACCCCCAGGCCAGATCACGGCCTGGGGGCGGGGAGCATCAACGAGAGCCATCTTCGAGCTAGCTACCCGCGACGACTTCCACCGCTGGGAAGCCCAGCTCGCTGCCACCGGCCACTGCGCCAGCCCCGTCCGCCTCCAGGGCCGCATCGACGCCATCGACCGGGCCACCGGCCAGGCCCGCGTCATCTACAACACCGACACCGAACCCGGCGGCGTGCTGCGCATTCCCTGCGGGAACCGCCGCGAGCACGCCTGCCCGGCCTGTTCCCAGGTGTACAAGAACGACGCCCGGCAGATCATCCGCTCCGGGTTGACCGGGGGCAAAGGCATCCCCGCCGCCGTCGCCGCCCACCCGTGCGTGTTCGCCACCCTTACCGCCAGCGGCTTCGGCCCGGTCCACACCACGCACACCGACCGGCACGGACGCAAACTCCCGTGCCGTCCCCGTCGTGACGCCAGCCAGCGCCGCTGCCCCCATGGCCGCGACATCTCCTGCTCTCGCACCCATCCCGATGATGACCCACGGCTCGGCCAGGCTCTGTGCCCGGACTGCTACGACTACACCGGCCACGTCCTGTTTAACGCCTGCGGCCCTGACCTGTGGCGCCGGTTCGTCGTCTACCTGCCCCGCCAGCTCGCCCGCCTCGCTGGCATCACTCAGAAAGCCCTGCGCGCCGAGGTCAGCGTCCGGTTCGTCAAGGTCGCCGAATACCAGGCCCGCGGCGTGGTCCACTACCACGCCATCATCCGGCTCGACGCGCCGGGCCCGGACCACCAGCCACCCCCGGCCCGCTACACCGCCGCGCTACTGGCCGACGCCATCCGTTCCGCCGCCGCTGCGGTGTCCATCGGCACCGCCGCCCACCTGACCCGCCTCAACCTGAAGGCCGCTGGTACCGGCGACACGGCCGCCGTTCCTGTTGTAGGTGCGGACCTGGCGCGTACTCTGAGATTCGGGAGCCAGGTCGACGCTCGCACCGTCCATGCTGGGGCCGATCTGCCCGGAACCGGCAGCGAGCTGTCTGCCCTGGCCGTGGCGAACTACATCGCCAAATACGCCACCAAAACCGTCAGCGCCACCTGTCTCCCTGACCGGCCCGTCCGCGGCGCTGGTGCCATCGCCGCCTTGCGCTGCGGCGCGCACTACAAGCGGCTCACCTCGGTTTGCTGGGACTGGGCAAGGAACCTGCCGCCGCCCAGCTCGGGCTCAACCGGTGGACCCACATGCTCGGCTACCGCGGCCATTTCCTCACCAAATCCCAGAGTTACTCGGTCACCTTCACCCGGCTGCGGCAGGCCCGCCTCACCTACCGCCGCGCCCAGCGACACCCCGACGGCGACAAAGGCCCCTGGGGCCGCGACATCGACGAGCGCACCATCCTGGTGATCTCCGCCTGGCGCTACGCCGGAACCGGCCACGCCACCACCGTCGAACGCCAGCTCGCTCTCGCGGCTGCTGCCCGCGCCCGCGAGCACGACCGCATCGCCCGCGAGGAACTCATGTCCGCCTGACCCATCAGCAACGAAAGGAACCCGTCGACTATGGAACAGCTGCTCTACCGGCCCAAGCAGGCCGCTCAGGTCCTCGGCATCAGCCGGGACAAGCTCTATGACCTGATCCACGCCGGACGGATCACCTCCGTCAAAGACGGCCGCGCTCGGTTCATCACCGCCGACGCATTAGCGGTCTACGTGGGCTAGCTCGAAGCCGAAGCCGCGCAGGCCGCCTGATGCCCCCGAAAAGAAATCCGGCCAAGGGCCGGAGACGCCACAACGGCGAGGGAACCATCTCCGGACCCCGCAAAGACGGCCGCTACGTCGCCGCGTTTTACGCCCCCACCACCGCAGGCACCTACAAGCGGGTCTACGTCTACGGCAAGACCTGGGACCAGGCCCACGACCGGCTGGTCGAGGAGCAGTCCAAGGCGGTGCGAGGCATCCCCGTCGCCGCCGAATCGTGGAAGCTCGGGCCATACCTGGATCAGTGGCTAGAGAACGTCGTCAAGCTAACGCGGCGCGCCGCGACGTAGGCCAACTACGAGACCTACACCCGGCTCTACCTCAAGCCAGGTCTCGGCCACCACCGGCTGCGGCGGCTGTCAGTTGCCCATGTCCAGCGATTCCTCAACTCCAAGCTCGCCGAGGGCCAGTCCGTTCGGAACGTGCAGCTGATGCGGCAAGTCCTCAGCGCCGCCCTCACTCGCGCTGCCCGCGAGGAACTCATCAGCCGCAACGTCGCCCGCCTGGCGGAACTGCCAGCATGGGAGCCGTGCGAGATACGTCCGTGGTCGGCCGATGAGGTATCGCTTCTCAAGAAGCTGCACGTGCCGCCCCGCGACGCCCAGATGATCCTCGGGCACGCGCACATCTCGACCACGATGCAGATCTATACGTTACACGTGGACGAAGAAGCCCGAGACGATGCCCTCATCGGGCTTGACAAGCTGCTCGGCGGCGGCAGGTGACCCGGCAACTGTGGTCAACTCTGGTGTCAGCCGCCACTTTCAAGATCGCCCAGGAAGCGTTTGGGCTGGCTGGTCAGGTCTTCACATTTGGCCGTGAGCTGGCCTTCCGTGACGTGACCGAGATGCCGCCCACAGGTTAAGCGGGCCGTGTCCACGTTGTTATGGGCGGG
>WNFJ01135806.1_pt1 | contig 13410 bp, 10 predicted proteins | sample 5400461 | NCBI WGS metagenome assembly WNFJ01 (sample SAMN13153349, study PRJNA577476) | soil metagenome | isolation source: 115 cm saprolite on Douglas fir-dominated hillslope | place: USA:California | collected 2013-09-17 | reverse complement strand
GGCGGGGCGAAATCGACGATCTCGAACTGGGTGACGCGCGCGCCGAAGTGCGCCGTGAACCGGGCACCCTTCCTGAAGGGAACGTCGCACTGCACGCCGGTGCATCCGGGGAGCCACTGGGGGATACGGGTTGGGTCGCTGAGCAGCTCGAACACCTGGACCATCGGGACTTTGATGGAGTCGATGACAGTGTGTGCCACGGGTCGCATACACTGATAGTGCACCACGTCCCGCGTGGGCACCACCCCCAGGACACGAACCCTGTTGATCACCCGCAAGGTCGACCGCGTGCATCGCTCCGAACCCTTGCGCCACGGAGCGCTTGGGGCGCGAGGCGCTCGGTCGCGGCGTGCGAGCAGGCAACTGCTTGCGCTCGTATGGAGCAGTCGGGATGTGTCACGTCTCAGTGCTCGCCCGCGAGCCGTGCCATCCGGGCGCGCACATCCTTCACCACCGGCTGCAGCTCAGGGTCCGCCTCTTTCCAGAGATCGACGAAGCGGCCGTAGTACTCGAGCGCCGTGGCGCGGTTGCCACGCTCCTCGGCGAGTTCTCCGAGTCGTTTGAGGGTGGCGGCGAGGGTGCGCGCGTCTGCAAACACACGGGTGAACGCCGGCAGCGTGACGGTGCGCTCGTAGTAGGCCACCGCCGAGTCCACTGCGTGGGCTCGATCATACGCGCTAGCGAGCTCGAAGGAGCCGTCGCCCACCGCGCCGATCCCGTTGACGCCACAAATCGGGCAGCCCTCCCCGCGCCACGCCTGGTAACTCGCGATTGCGTCGACGGTCCGCCCCGCGGCGAGCTGCAGGTCCCCCTCCGCGCCATGGCGTTCCGGATCGCCCCGACGGATCCCTTGTGGAACAGTTCGCTCGAATGCCGTGAGTAGGCGGCGCGCGTCTTCGAGCCGACCCGCGGCTGCGTAGTAGCGAGACAGGGCGACGTAGGGCCGGTCCGACGCGGGGATGGTAGTCAACGGGTGGTGTCCAAGCGCTGTCTCAATACGCCGGACGCCCGCCGGGACCTGGTTGCGAAGCCGGCGGTCGATCTCGGCGATACCGAGGCCAGCGAGCAGGTACGCCCGCGGAAGCCCGCGCGCCTCGCTCACCGCCATGAAGTCTTCGAAGTCGCGCGTGGCTCGGGACAGTTTCCCCCTGACTTGATCCAGCGCCGCGAGGATGGCCGTCCCCGCCGCCCTGGTGGCCAGCCCGGACGACGGCCTGTCGCGCAGCTTGAGTGCGGCTTGCTCAGCGGCGCGATAGTTACCGCGCGAGCTCTCCAGGAACGCTCGAGCGAAGAGGACGCCGGGTGCCTGGGGCATCAAGCGAGCGAACCGCGCGAGCGTTGTGTCGGCGTCGGCGAAGTGTCCTTGCCCGACTTGGGCGGAAATCGCGTTGACGTAGAAGGGGGACGCAGTCTCTACCGTCATCGCATGGAGCGCGAGGCGTTCGGCGTCCCGGAACTGGCGCAAGTACGTAAGCTCCAGGGCCAGGTTGTTGAGCGCGATCGTGTTGTCGGAGTCGCGTTCGAGCACCGCACGATAGGCCGCGACGAATTGTGTCGGGTCGTACTCCACGTGGCTGAAGTACGCGGCGACCGCGAGCGCCCGCTCGACGTCGGGGAGGCGCTCGCGCAGGGCAAACGCCTTCGTCAGGGCGGCTGTCATGCGCTCTTGGGAGGCTTGGGCGTTCTCGAGCATCGACGCCAGCTTGCGGTATGCCATGGCGAACCCGGTGTCGAGCGCGGTGGCTTGCTGGTAGAGCGTGGCCGCGCCCTCCCAATCGCCGGCGTCTTCCGCCTGACGCGCTTGGGTGTAGCGGCGCAACGCCGGCAGCGAGCCGGTGGTGACCTGCTCCAGCGGCTCCGCGGCGCGGATCGTCTTCAACGATTCACCAATGCGCTCGCGCAGCTTCTTCGATAACCGATCGATGGCGCCGATGAGGGCGCGATCGTCGGCGGCGGTCTCGCGCACGGCCGTAAGGACCAGACCGTCTCTCGCCGCGACGAGGCTCGCCGACAGCTGATAGCTCTTGCCCACCGGATCGATCTCCCCCGTCACGACCGCCTTCACTCCCGCGCGTTGCGCGAGCTCGCGCGCCAGGGCCAGATCGAGGGGCGTGGCGGGCGCCCGCTGCATCCGCCGGAGCGCATCGGCCACCGACTGCGGCCCGAGCAGCTTCACGCTGAGCGACTGCGAGAGGTCCACCCGGAAGGCCTCCGCGAGTGACGGCCCCAGGGTTGAATCGGCGGTGCGGTTCTCGAAGCGGGCGAGCAGCAGCGGCTCCCGCGTCCGGAATACCCCCGACGCGACGAGCGTCCCTACCGGCCCGATGCCGAGCAGGCGCATCGCCATATACGCGGCGGTGCCGACGCCGAGTGCGGCGAACGCCGCGACCCCGCCCACGACCGCCTTGCGCCAGGTGAGCCATTGGCGCAGGCCGCTCGAGGCGGGCGATTCGATGCGTCCCCGGGAGCGCGCCAGCGCCCGGCGCCGCTCGATCAGCCCGGTGACCACCATGATGGGCAGCCCGGCGAGGAGCAACCCCACCGCAGCGACCAAGACCCAGTCCGGCAGGCCCAGGCCGCGCACCAGCAGGTACACGACGGCGATCACCCCGATTGCCGCCGCCGTGAAGAGCGCCGCGACCCGGGCTGGGTGCGCTCGTCGGATCGCAGCCTCGCTGCCTGACGATGTCACGGTCACCGCGCCCGTGGGTGCGGTACCCGCGGCTGGTGTGGCCATCGCCTCGAGCTGCACCAGCAGCTCCTCGGCCGTTTGCCAGCGATCCGCCGGCTTCTTCTCCAGGCAGCGCATCACGAGCGCCGCGAGTGGCGCCGGCACGCTGGCGCGCTGCTGGGTGATCGGCTCGGGCGGCTGCGTGACCTGTGCCGCGAGCACCGCCTGGGGCGAGGTGCCCGTGAACGGCGGCCGGCCCGTGAGCATCTCGTACGCCAGTGCGCCGACAGCGTAGAGGTCGGCCCGGTGGTCCGTGTTGGGGTCGGCCGCCGCTTGCTCGGGGGCCATGTAGGCGGGGGTCCCGAGCGCTACCCCCCTGGAGGTAAGCGCACTCTTGCCGGTCGACTCGGAAACGGCCTTGGCGACCCCGAAATCGGTGACCAGGGCGTGCTTCCCCGAGAGCAGTACGTTGTCGGGCTTGATGTCGCGGTGCACAATACCGTGCGCGTGGGCGTAGGCGAGCGCGTCGACCACGTCGCGCAGGATGCGGACGGCCTCGCCCACCGGGAGTTCGTGGTCGTGCGCCAGCCGCCCCCGCAGCGAATCACCCTCGATGTGCGGCATGACGTAGTACAGCAGGTCGCCCGCCGACCCGGCGGTGAGGAGTGGCACGATGTGGGGATGCTGGAGTTTGGCCGCGAGCTGGATCTCGCGCTCGAAGCGGTCGACACTCACCCCGGCCGCCATCTGCGGTGGCAGGACCTTCACGACCACGGAGCGCCTGAGGCGCACCTCCTGGGCGAGAAAGACGCGGCTCATCCCGCCACCGCCGAGCTCGCGCTCGATGGTGTAGGCACTGCCAAGATGGGCCTGTAACTGCTCGCGGAGCTCGGGCGCCACGCTACTCACTGGGCTGTCGTTGCCCTACGTTAGCAAGTGGAGTTCGTAGCGGATAGGGCGAGCGCCCAGCAGGGCGTCACCCCGAGCCAGCGCGCTGCCGGTAGTCGGCGGTCAGCGGCAGCCCGGCATCGTACTCGGCGTAACCCAGAACGTGTAGACGTCGCAGTCGTCAGACGCCGGCGGGCGTGGGGCGGGGATGGCGTGGCGCACAGGGGGGAGGCCGCGCAGATAGACGATCAACGCGCGGATGTCTTCCTCATCCCAGTTCGACGCATGATCCCAGATCATCCCCTGCCAATGCAGCGCGCGGCCGTCCCGGCTGACGCCGGCCCGGATGGCGCGGGCGACCTGGGCGTCGCTCCAGGCGCCGATCCCGGTCGCGGAATCGGGCGTGATGTTGCGCACCCAGAGCGTGCCGAACGGGACCCAGTTCACCTTGAGCCCGCCGCGCCCGTCGGTTCCATGGCACAGAGCACACGACGCCACGGCGAATACGTAGCGCCCGCGGGCGGCTAACGCTGCTTGCTCGGGAGTCGCGAGGACGGCGGGATTGGGCTGCGGCACCGCCCGGGCGATCGGTGCGGCGATCTGCTCGGGCGGAATGACGCTCAAGGTCGGGGTGGCGTAGAGCACGGCGCCGACCACACCCAGGACGACCAGTCCTGCCACCGGCCCGGCTGCTCTTATCCAGCCCCACATCCCGTGGGGAGCGCGGCGGTCCGCCGGTCCGGCTAAGAGGAACAGCGCCGCTCCCCCGAGCAACACGAGCCACTGCGCGCCGACGAGGATCCGCTGAACCAGGTCGCGCGGCACGCCCGCGGTCATTACCCCGAAGTTGCCAACGGCGTAGGTCGGGGGGGAGGCCCGCCACGATCTTCGCGACGACCGTTTCGACCCACCCGTAGTGCAGCGGCGCGGGCGCCTGGTTGCGGACGGCGGGCAACGTCTTCAGGTAGCGCCCGATTGCGAGGGCGTCATCGTGGGTGAAGGCGTGCAAGAAAACCCACGGCATGGCGTGCGGGTTGAGCGGGCGCTCGGGCGCTCGCCCGTTGCGAATCGCGGTCGCGATTTGCTCGTCCGTCCAGGCGCCGAGGCCGGTCGCGCTGTCGGACGTGAGGTTCCGGCTCACGTAATACCCGTGCGGGTAGAGCCCGACCCGCATGCCGCCGGCGAGATAGAAGTCGTCGGCGCTGTAGATGCCGGTGCGGTTGATGATGGTGTGACACAAGCCGCACATCTCGGCGTGGACCAAGTATTCGCCCCGCGCCACCAGGTCGGCCTGGTGCCCCGGCCCGTCGAGCTTCCCGCCTGGCGCCCAGGGCGCTGGCCGCGCGAGCGACTGCACGTAGCTCACGAGGTCCCAGCGCTCGGCCGCCGTGGTCGTGGCGGCGAAGGACGGCATGGGGCCGGGCGCGAGTCCGGTGGTCAAGCGGAGCCACACGTGCTCCGGTTCACTGCCTCCCCGGAACGTCCACGGGGCCGTGAGATCGCGCGACAGAACGGGGTAGCCTTTCGCGTCTTTCAGCACCATCCGCGCCCGGCCGTCGCTGCCGTGGCAGGTGACGCAGCCCTTGCTGGTGAACAGGGTCCGGCCCCGGGCCAGGCTCGCCCCAGTCGGGGGGATAGGGGGCGGCACCGCGATAGGCCGGCGCGCCGGCGTCGCGGGCGCTCGAGACAAGGTCTTCACGTGCGCCACGACCGCGCGGATCGCCGCCGGGTCGAGCACGTCGTGCCAGTAGGGCATGGCGCTCGCCGGCAAGCCGTCGGAAATGACGCGAATCAGATCTGCATCGGTGGGAGGCTCGGCCCCCGGAGTGGACTTGTATTTGAACTGGCCGAGCGTGAAATCGCGCGGGCGGGGGATTAGCGATGGCGCGGCTGGTCCGTTTCCCCGGCCATCGGGCCCGTGGCACACCGCGCAGCGTTCGGCGTAAACGCGGCGACCGAGTGGCGCGCCGGGCCCGAGGTCAGAGCCCGGCGGCCAGGCGAGGTCAGCGTAGACGGCCGGGTCTGGCTGCCAGATTGAGGTCGGGTGCGCGTAACCCAAGCGCGCGAAGATCGAGCGCCCAACGTCCAGCGCGAGCACGAGCCCGAGCGCGACGAGGGCGACGCGATAGCGCGATGTCTTGAGCCAGCTCACCCCAGGCGGCGCCATAGAGATCCAGCCCCAAGTTAGGGCTCCCCGGCGCTTCGCTTCAAGGTGTGCCCGCTCCGTGGCGCCGACCGCACCAGCACCGTGGTGCGGTGGCGCCCGGTCGCAGGCGAGCGTTCGATTGGGTGGAACGCTTGTCCCGACACAGCGCGCGGTCGGCCCGATCGAGCAAACGCGCGACCAAGTCCCGGCGCCGCCCCGTGTGCCGTGAGCCGTTGCCTGCGGATCGTCAGGTCGCTGACGGCGTGGGGTTCGCTCGAGGGGGAGGAGGCATCCGGGCCGCGATACACAGCCGCGTCAGGTGGGTGAGCCACCCAGAGACGCTGCCATGCGAATCGAGAAACCCCGGTGCCGTGCGGCGCGCTTCGACGAAGATGTCTGCCACCGTCGCCTCCACGAGCTCGGGATCGAGCAGGGTCGCGTACGCGGTCGCGTACACGGTGCTCCGGTAGCGGGCGAGCAGCTCCCTATAGGCGACTGCGTCGCCGCCAGCCATCTGCTCGACCAGCCCTCGATCCGATGCTTCTTCGATCGGACGGCGAGGCATACGATCTAAGGAGTGCGCTCCGGCGGGTTCCGTAACGGCGCGGCGTTCCTCGACCTGGCTCATGGTGCTGTGACGCAACTCCCACTGGGCCAGCGCCGAGCGAGGACACGAGGGACGGGCAGGGGCGCGTCCTTTGCGAGGGCCTCGGCTGCCGGGGCCGGTGGCTGGGCAAGTGATGCGAAGAAGGCGCGGAGGACCGCGTCCGACCACAAACCTCGCGACCCTTCAATCGTCGCTACCGCCGCCCTGCGCGAGAACGCCTGGCGGTAGGGGCGCGTGGTCGTGAGTGCGTCAAACACATCCACGATCCCGACGACCTGCGCAGACAGGGGAATCGCATCTCCGCGCAGGCGATCGGGGTATCCCGTGCCGTCGTAGCGTTCGTGGTGATGGCGGATGATGGGCTTCAAGTCCCAGGGGAACTCGACCGCGGCGAGGAGCTCGATGCCCCAGATCGGATGCATCTGCACGACCTCGAACTCGGCGCGCGTTAACGGGCCGGGCTTGTTCAGGATTTCATGCGGTACGCGCACCTTCCCCAGGTCGTGGAGGTACGCCCCGATGCGGACCGTCGTCTGCGTGTGCTCGTCCATGCCCAGCGCCCGCGCGACTGCGACGCCGGCTCGCGCCACGCGCTCGCAGTGGCCAAACGTATACGTGTCGCTGGACTCGATCGACTGACCCCACTCCCGAACCACCGCCAGGTAGGTGGTCTCGAGCTCGGCCATCTTGCCGTCGACGTGGAGCAGCTCGACGCGCGCATCGAGTTGCCCGAACAGACGGTGCGCCGCGTTCAGCAGGGTGAGCGCTTCCTGATTCCGGCTCATCGCCTGATAGAGGAGGGCCAGCTCCCGCGACGCCTCTGCTTCGTTCAGGACGGCGCCAGCACGCGCGGCTAAGTCGATCGCCGAGTGGAGCCGCGACTCGGCGAGGGCGGGCCGGCCGGTCTCGCGGTACACCATGCCGAGCACGCGATAGGCGTCGGCCTTGGCGCTTTCCACGCCGACCTGATTAAAGACCGCGAGCGCCGTCTCGGCGTTACACCGCGCGTCCTCGTATCGCCCTCGGGTGACGTGGACCTTCGCATGGTTCACGAGGCACAGGCCCTTCAGATAGGCGTCACTGGCGCGGTCGGCGATCGCGTAGCTCAGTTGGAAGTAGCGCTCCGCTTCGTCGAATTGCTGAAGGTCGGCGCTCGCCATGCCGAGGTTGTGGTAGGCAATGGCGCAGCCGTGCTCGTCGTTTGCCGTCTGGCAGGCCTCGAGGGACCGCCCATATCGTGCGAGCGCTTCGGGGTAGTCGCCTTGGATGTTCGCGAGAATACCGAGATTCTGTTCGACGCGGGCGCGGAGCTCGCGGCTGTGCCCCCCGAGCTCCAGGGCGCGGAGGAAGTTGTGGCGGGCATCGGCGATGGCATCCGTTTCCAGGTGGATCCCGCCGAGCGTGTTGACCGCTTCGCCGGCGAGCACGGTGTCACCCGCCTGGCGGGCCGCGGCGTGGCTCCGGTGGCACAGCACCCGCGCCTGGGACGAATCGCCCGCGCGGTGACGCAGGATAGCGAGCCGCCGGAGGGCCTCGGCTAACACCGCATGCTCGCCCGCGGACTCTGCCCCAGTGATGGCCGCCTCGTAGGCCGCGACCGCGTCCGGGATACAAGCCGCCCGCTCCTGGGCGCGAGCTTCGTGGAGCAGGTGAGCCGCGGGGCGCACCAGGGCGCGCGGGCCTGGCGGCCGGGGGGCGGGGCTCGGGATCGCCGTCACGACCCGCTACCAGGCCACCGCATAGTTGGAAAAGTGATGGACCTGCCCCGTGACCTTGGAAGCGAAGAGGTTGTCGAACGATAAGAGGTACGAGAGGATGTTCAGGTTGTCCCCGACGTACGCGACCTGCTTCGGTAGCAGCAGGCCGAGCAGGTTGCAGTTCGCGTAGCTCATCGTGAGATAGGCAGTCCGTTGGAACTGGAGCCCTGCCGGCCGGAACCGGACCGCGTTGACCCCGTAACCCGTCAACAGCTCGCCCGTGATGGCGACCGGGGCGGACAGCGCCCCGACGGGGACCGTCAGCGTGTGCGGTCCCACGCGAATCGTGCCGCCCGCATACCCGATCGTCTGGGTCGCAGAGGCGTACGGCAGGTTGGAGCATTGCAGGAGCCCGACGGCCCCCAGGAGGCCCCCGATCAGCGATGTCTGAGGGCGGGGCGGCGCTGACTGCGGAGCGGTGGTGAGGGCGCGGTCGGTGCAGCCGTATACGATCAGCGCGACCACCAGCAAACGAACGGCCTTCATGGCATCACCTTTCATTTCCGTGGGACGGAGTCGCCCGGACGTCCTCGCTGAGCGTCCTGACGCGAGCCTGCGTGTGGCCCCGTCGTGGATCCGTTGTCCTTCTTTGTGACCAAGAGCTCCGGGATCGCAAGCACTGCTTCCAGTTTCTCGCTCTCCGCCTTCGCCCGCAGCCGGTCGAACGTCGCGCGGGCCGTGAGCGCCAGCTGTTTCGCCTCAGCGACGTCGCCCAAGAGGGCGAGCAGTTGGGCAAGATCGCGCTGCGCACTGGCGACGAGCAGGGGCCGCTCTTGTGCCGTCGCGCGGTCGATCACCTGGCGCAGCATCGCCTCGGCATCTTGTGTCTTCCCAGCGGCGCCCAGCGCCACGGCGAGGATCCGTAGGTCCTCGCTCTCGAGCACCGTGTCCTTCAGCTCACGGTGCACCGCCAGGGCGTGCTCCGCGTCCCGGATCGCGAACTCGGGCTCAGCCCGTATCACCCGGATCTCGGCCAGTCCCGCGAGGGCCTGGCCCTGAAGCGCCCGGTCGCCCAGTCGCTCGGCCTCGCGCACGGCGGCCTCGGCGGCCTGCATGGCGTGATCGAGCTGCCCCTGCTCGCGGTAGCTGATCCCGAGATTGTGTTGCGACTCGACGACGCCGCGGTCGTAGCCGGCCTGCTGGTACGCGTCGATGGCGCGCATGTAGGCGTTGATCGCGCGGCGATAGTCCCCCTGCATGTTGGCGATGATGCCGAGGTTGTTGGCGCACCGGCCGACGCTGGCCATATCGCTTTCCTCCGCCGCCTGTTCCTGCGCCCGCGTGAAGAAATAGGTGGCTTCATCGACCCCGCCCCGCTCCAGCGCGATGCCGCCGCAGACGTTGAGCGCCCGCACTTCCAACGCCCGATCCCGCAGCATGCGCGCCCGCAGCTGCGCGACCATGGCCCACTGCTGGCCCAGGGCCAGGCGGCCGAGTCGGCCGTGCGCGATGCCACACAGCAGGGTCAGCATGGGGGACTGCTCGAGCTCGTCCGCTGAGCGCTTGCCCAGGTACGTGAGGAGTTCGGCGTAGCGCCCGCCATCGGCCAATGCTTGCGCTACATGGAGCGGCACGAGCGATCCGCGCAGCTCGGCCGCGAACTCGTCGCTCCAATCCTGATTAGCCAGATTGCGGATTTCGCCTTCGGCTCCGAGGCGGGTAAACACGGCCTTCGCCTTCCGTGCGGCGGCCTCGGCCTCGACGCTCCGCCCGCTGCGGCGCAGGACCATCGCGAGGTCGCGTGTCGCTTCGGCTAGGAGCTGAGGCCGCCCGTGCGGCTCGGCCCGCGCGATCGCCTCTCGCAGCGCTCGCTCGGCGGCTGCCAGCTGATCCTCGGCCAGGAGCAGCGACGCCGCGACACGCAGATCCTCCGCCTCGCCGACGGTATCGATCAGCCCGCGGCGCAGCTCGCCCACGCGGTCCAGATCGCCCCGCGCCTGCTCCAGATCGCCGCGCAGCACACGAATCTCCGCACGCCCCCGGAGCGCCATCGCGCACAGCGTGCGATCCCCGGCCGCTTCAGCGTCGGCGACGGCCCGGTCGGCCATTGCCAGCGCCCGGTCGAGCTCGCCCTGCTCCCGATACGTGATCGCCAGGTTGTGGTAGCACTCGGCAACGCCCTGGCGCAAACCTGCCTGGTCGAAGGCGGCGGCGGCGATCTCCCAGGACCCGATCGCCTCCGCGTGCCGCCCGCGCAGGTTGCTGATGATCCCCAAATTGTTGGAGCAGCGGCCGACCGTGGCACGATCGCCGTCGCGGCTGGCGGCCATGAGGGCCTGCGTGAAGCAGTCCGCGGCCTCGTCGATCTGTCCGCCGACCAAGGCGATGGCGCCCCGCGCGTTGAGGGCGTGTCGCTCGACCGCCGGGTCGTCTTGCTTGCGCGCCCGGTCCAGCGCCAGCTCGAGCCACCGCAGGCCTTCACCGTGGCGCCCGAGCCGCGCCTGCGCTGTCCCGTACAGCAACGCGAAACTCGGCGAATCCGCGAGCTCGGCCTCTTTGCGCGCGCCCAGGTACGCTATGACCTCGGCGTGCCGGCCGGCGGCGGCGAGTTGCCGGGCCTCTTCGACGATCAGTGACGACGGGTGCATCGAGCGGGTCCTCCGCCTACCAGGAAACGGCATACTCGGAGAAGTGGGGTAACGCACTCGTGAACGACCTGTCCGAGAGCGACTGGGCCGCCGGGATTCTTGACCACGAGCTGTCCGCGCCCTCGCGATACCACAGCCCCAGCAGTTGGCTCTCGATGTAGGCGTCGGTGCTGTCGACCACGCCGTCCCCGTTCAGGTCGCCGCCGGCGCCGCCGTACCAGATTTGCAGCTGGGCCGGATCGCCGAACAGCAATCCCGTCGGATCGAGCGACACTTTGACATTGAACGGGTCGACGGTCACCGTCATCAGCACCGAGTCGCCCAGCGCGAGGGTGCCGAGACCAGGCACATAGGCCGGATCAGCCGCGGTGAGCCGCAAGAAGGCCGAGCTCGTGTCTCCGGTGGAGCTCAAGTAGTTGATCTGGACGGAACGTTGCTGCCCCCGAACCGCCCAGAACGACGCCGAGTACTGATACAGACTGAGCCCGTACGACGAGGAGGCCAGTAGCAGGCCGTTCGTGCCCCGACCCGAGAGCGCGCCGATCGCGCTGAACTGCGGGGGGGCAGCTCCCGCCCATCGGAGGAAATGCGGGGCGGTAGCGAGCGACAGTTGCGGCGCGGTGGGATGGGGTCCGCTTTCAGAACATCGAGCTGCGAACAGCGCCAGGGCCAGCGGGATCAGGAAACGGCGCACGACGCTACGATTCTCCGAGTCCATGTCGGTCCTCACCAAGCGATGGCGTAGTTCGAGAAATGGTGTAGCAGCCCAACGACATACTGTTGGGCTTGGCTCCAGGGGTTCTTCTTGGCTTTCACGTATGTCTGCAGGTACCCCAGGATGCTGAGTGAATCGCTGACCTGGGCAATCCGGAGGGTGCTACTCGTTGGCACGCCGCAGTCGGTGTAGTTGGTGTAGAGCAAGGCGGACCATCCGTCCACAGTCGGCTGGAAGACGAGACCGTCGGGGTAGAAGCGAACCCATCTCACGCTGCCCGAGGCCGGCGCCACGGCGGTGATGCTCACCGTGGTGGTGAGCAGCGCCAGCGAATCGACGTACAGGTAGTGCGGGCCTACGGCAAAGTATCCCCCTCGAGGTCCGATCACCTGCGTGACCGAGTCATACGCCTGGCCACACAGAACCAGGCCGGTGGATTTCGTAGTGGTGCTGGGCGAGCCGCGAGCCGCCTGCAAGGGCGCGGTCGGTGCGGCAGTCGGCGAGCGCTCGCATGCAAAACCTGCTGCCAACGCGGTGAGCGCGATTGTGACACGACGAGCGGCCTTCATGGCCTACGTTCTCCTCACGGGCGCGGGGAGTGCTGCCAGGGAGTAGCACGGGAGGGGTGCCTTGACTGCGGCGGTCATGTTTGACACCTTGTGGTCAAGTTGCGTCCCACTACCTACTGCCTGAGTGGCGTTTCAGTCACTAAACTAGAGCTCAATTGAGACCTGTCAAGACCGATCACGGATCGAAACAAGGCCCCATCGTAGAGCGCCTTGCGACCCTGCTCCAGATCTTTAGCCCCTGGCAGGGCATCTCATTGACCTATCGGCAGTTCGCTGCCGAGATCGGTGCGCCCGTCACGGAAGCCGCCGTCAAGAAGTGGCCCCAACGCAAGAAGGTTCCGGCTGACGTGGCGCGCCTGATCGTGACTAGAGCGCGGGAGCGCGGTCTGGTGGGCGTGACGTTGGAATGGGTGCTCTGGGGCGAAGGCGCAAAGCCTCAAAAGGCTCCGAATACGACCCTGAATATCCCCACGAGTGACGCGTCGCCCCTCCCCCAGGTGGCGCAAGCACAAGGCGTTGGCCTGCCAGCAGCACCCCCGGGGCCCCACGGGCCGTTTCCCGCGCGCATCGCCCGGGCCCTTGAGGCGGACTTGAGCCACAACGAGCTCGGCCAGTGGTCGTCGGCGGAGGTGCAGCACACGGTCATCTGGGCGCTCAAGGATCTGGCCCGGCGGCTGTGGGTGCTGCGCTTCAGTATGGGTGAGACCTTCGAGCTGACCGACGACTGGGCCGGGACGATTGGGCTTCCCGTTCGCCCGTCGGAACCGTCATCGAGCGAAGGCAACGAGCCGACCGCTTCGCCGGTAGCGTTACCGAATCGCTCCGTTGGTGACCGCACGGCCGAAGCTTAGGACCAGCGACTCGACCTCGACGCCGTAACTGCCCGGCGTGACCGTTATGCCGTCCTCACGCCGGAGGGAGAGCTCCAGCCGCTCCAGCCGGTCGAGCCGTGGGCGGTCGGCGCGGCCGCCGCGATCCGCCGCCGGTCCGACCCAGTAACTCCACTCGCCCGGGAACCCCTCTGGGAGCAGGACGCCACGGCCGACCGTGAAGGCCGCGAGCGGTAGCGACTGCTCGCTCCAGCTCCCGTCCACCGGCACGGCCGCGCTCCAGCTCGTGCCGTCGTCCTCCATCAGCGTGATGTGCAGGATCTGATGGGGTCCGAGGCCGCGCAGCCGCACGTGCATGGTATCCGCGCCGGCAATGGTCTCGCGGCGGGCCCGGATCTGCTCCTTGATCACGAGCGACGTGGTGTAGTCAACCAGGCCCGTGCCGCTTGCGTTCACGGGCAGCTCGAAGTGGAAGACTGGCTCGCCTGTGACCCCGGACAGCGCCAGGCGGAAGAGCCCGCGGCGCCCCGCGTCGCCGATGCGGCTGAAGGCGAGGCGCGCGGCGTCCCGGCCGGGATCGAAGAGCCGCAGCGGCGTCTGGGGGCCGGCCACCACCAGCTTCCAGGATGCCGAGTGGTG
>WNFJ01226334.1_pt1 | contig 13413 bp, 9 predicted proteins | sample 5400461 | NCBI WGS metagenome assembly WNFJ01 (sample SAMN13153349, study PRJNA577476) | soil metagenome | isolation source: 115 cm saprolite on Douglas fir-dominated hillslope | place: USA:California | collected 2013-09-17 | reverse complement strand
TTTCAATCCACGGCCCACGGGAGAGTGGGCCGCAACCGGCGTAGGTCGGCTTGTATTCTCTTGCTTCAGCTTGTTTCAATCCACGGCCCACGGGAGAGTGGGCCGCAACCATAAAGCCAGGCACACGAGATCTATCGCTACCAGTTTCAATCCACGGCCCACGGGAGAGTGGGCCGCAACCATAGTGCAGGTGAAGTGGTGCAGGGATGCTATCAGGTTTCAATCCACGGCCCACGGGAGAGTGGGCCGCAACACCCGATATCGCGCCAGTTGCCGGTGAATATATCGTTTCAATCCACGGCCCACGGGAGAGTGGGCCGCAACATCAGACGAATGGGATTGTGAACGATGGAACGGAGTTTCAATCCACGGCCCACGGGAGAGTGGGCCGCAACATCTTCAACCAGCCGTGATATTCGCTTGCTAGGGGGTTTCAATCCCGGCCCACGGGAGAGTGGGCCGCAACGATATTCACCTGGCAAATATCCTTTGCCAGTTTGAGGTTTCAATCCACGGCCCACGGGAGAGTGGGCCGCAACAAGAGTTTAGTGCTGTTGTCTTGCAATTAGGGTAGTGTGTTTCAATCCACGGCCCACGGGAGAGTGGGCCGCAACGTTGCTTGATGGCTCATTTCATGTCGTGCTACAGGTTTCAATCCACGGCCCACGGGAGAGTGGGCCGCAACAACGAAATGTGTGGAGGGCTGCTTGACTGGTTTGGGGTTTCAATCCACGGCCCACGGGAGAGTGGGCCGCAACCCTGACACGCCGTTGATGATGGCCCAGAGGGCGATGTTTCAATCCACGGCCCACGGGAGAGTGGGCCGCAACCTTAGAATGGATGATCGAGGCTGTCATCTCCTCGACGGGTTTCAATCCACGGCCCACGGGAGAGTGGGCCGCAACCCGCCCCAACCGTCCCCAGATACTGGCTCATCGACATGTTTCAATCCACGGCCCACGGGAGAGTGGGCCGCAACTTTCGGGTTCCAATAACAATTTCTCCCTGTGGATGTTTCAATCCACGGCCCACGGGAGAGTGGGCCGCAACCGCACGTGATCAGCAGCAACGCCACTTTGAGCAGGTTTCAATCCACGGCCCACGGGAGAGTGGGCCGCAACTTGAGCGGAAGAACAACCTGGATGTCATTCAAACAGTTTCAATCCACGGCCCACGGGAGAGTGGGCCGCAACGGCTCGCCTACCAAACTAGTTCTGGAGCCAGTGTATTGGCCTGATTACGCGAACCTCTTTGATTATATCGTATGATGGTACATTTTTCCACAATCGTGACGGCTTTTCGTATACTACCTATGGTGTTGCACTAGCTCATAAGGTTTAGGCAGAGGTGGGTGTATGGTTTGCGCGGACCTCGTGCTTAGGTATTCATTGCTTGAGGTTCGCGCCCACAATCCCATCCGACTTACACTATTAACGGGCCATTAAAATCGATTCTGTGCTCTATGCCATACGTCCACACGTACTTTTCACGCGGCTGTGGAAGGCGGTAGATGCGTAAGCTATCCTCCTGGAAATCAATGCAGTTGAGTAATCGGTGACGTAACTGCTCTAATTGCATCTCGTTCAATGCACATTCAAATACAGATTTCTGTACCCGTTGTCCGTAAGCCAGACAGGCTTCGGCTACCTTGCGTAGGCGGCGTTTCCCAGCAGCAGTTTCCGTACTGACATCGTATGTCACTACAATATCCATTAGCTATTTCACTCCTCATTATCACCGATACATGTAAGGTAAATAGTCGGGTACATCGCCCCTGAGATGCCGGGCTAACAGCCGAGCTTGGATGTGTGGAATCAACCCTAGAGGTGTCTTCTGGTTCACAACACGATGCTGCACCTCATCTTGTTTTCGATTTTGATACGCCACCAGTACATCCTTTCGCGCTTTATCAGTAAGACGCATAGCCCCTCCTGCCAGGACAACAAAATTATCTCGTTGAATCTGGCGGCGATTGATTAGCGATAGAACCAGTCGGTCTGCCAGAATAGGACGCAATTCCTCCATCAAATCAAGTGCCAATGCAGGACGACCAGGCCGTAGGACGTGGAGGTAACCAACTTGGGGATCAAGCCCAACCCCTTCGGCAGCTGCTACGCAGTCACTACGTAACAAGGTGTAGGTAAAGGAGAGAAGCGTATTTATACGATCAAGCGGTGGGCGCCTCGTGCGTTGGTGAAAAGCAAACGCTTCACGATCTTCACGTACCATCGCATCAAAAGCTCCAAAATAGGCTCGCGCTGCTTCCCCTTCATAGCCACGCACGGCATCAATCGTTTTACATCGCTCCAATTGTGCTAGCGATAATTCCGTCGTGTGCGTTGCCTCCATCAAGCGTGCTTTATCACTTGCATCAATCGTCTCACGGCTTGCACGCAAAAGAATCTGTCGGCAGTTTTGTATTTTGCCTGCTACCATATTGCGAACGATATGCAGTGCCGATGCCTCGTCAATCAACGCGAGATGCTGTGCCTGGCGCAAAAGTACGTTACCATGCGTAGGGCCTGCGATACGCGCCCGAAATTGTCCGGACTGATCCAGGAGTACTATCTCACGCCCATCAGCGGCACACTTGTGAATCAACGCAGGGCTGAGGAGAATATCGCCAAAGCACACAATGCTGCCAAGATGTAGTAGAGGCATACGTACAGGCGTTTCAGATTTGACCTCCATACGTATTGTGTCGTGTTCAAGATGGAGATAGGCACGGTCTCGCGTGACATACAACGTATTTAAAACTTCTTTCACTTTTTATTCCCTTCGGTTTTTTCAACCTCAAAAAGTGTGGAGCGATAGGATCGTAATCGTCCTGGCTGAATGACCACCTGTGGGAGACATGAATCTACTAGCGAGCAATGCCGACAGCGGTGGTCATTCACAGCGGGCGGCATATATAACGTATACAACATGGTTCGTACTGCAATCGTCGTTTGCGCTACCGCTGTACGTAACGACTCGTCGAAAGTGATCTCCCGACGAGTACGTGATCCACAGTAATAGATAGCTCCTTGCCTCACAGGTACTCCAAACATCTCTTCCAGGCAAAGAGCTTGCGCACATACTTGTATTGCTTCGTATTGCCACTCGCGTCGCTTGCCAAGCTTATATTCCACCGGGTAAGGTATCTCTTCATGAAACTCCACCACATCTGCTCGCCCAATCAACCCTAGACGCCGCGACCATAGCGGCAATCCTCGTTCTACTCGTATAGCATCTTCGTGACGTATGGTACTCTGATCTACTCGTTCATGTGCCAGGCTACCGCGCAGTGTGTAAATGTTCTCATCAAATGTTTGTTCTACATGTATCAATGCACACTGGCGAGGACAATAGCTGTAGTGCTCAAGTGCAGAGATCATGACCTGTTCTTGTTCTTCCTCACCGCTCACCTGTCTTTCCATACAGATACCTCTTTCGACTGTTACTTCTTTGTTTCTGTGAGAGGGTGCAGACGGCCCCCATTTGCCGTCTGCATCCTTTATCCGATTTTGTTGTTAATGTACAGGTTGATTGCTTAAGGCAATCTGCAGGCCAATCTTCTAGCTGGCTGCACCGTCCGTCTAACAGGTTGGCACCTATTATCCCAGCCTGGTCAGCGCCACACCATCGGGTAAGTTAGTATCGTCAATCTGCACTGTATAATCGGTAATATGGCGCGGCGCCTCAACATTTGCTGCACGTTTCACATGTATACGTTCAAAGAGACGGTGGGCAGGCGCATTGCCTAACGTATTGGCATGGCTAAAGATGTAGAGACCCTGGAGGGCCATCATCCCGCGACTGGCAGAGCGGTCGGTATCCCACATGGAACGGAAGGCGGCCCAGAAGAGTTCCAGGTCGTCGGCAGAGAAACCTGTCTGTTTGGCAAAGTGTGGAATGATAAACCCATAACCCAGGTAGAGGCCATAGGGAACAAGTGTCTTACGTCCCATCGTACTAGTCGTCTTTTTGTCTTCCTCAATCTTAGCCACTGCCACGCGGGTAATTGAGAGGTCAAGTGGGATAATAGGATCGATAGATTGAGCAAAGGTGATTTGAATGGGGCCACGTACCTGACCAGATGGATATTCACCAGTAGACATGACAGCTCCGAAGGTACGCACATCATAAAACTGTTCGCAAAGCCAACCTCGGCGGGCTTGCTGCCTGCTCGTCTGACTTTCAGCAGTGCTCTCCTTTCCCAATTCACCCCCCTTTTTTCCTTTCGTAGGTTTGCCATCTTGCGTGGTTTCGGCCGTAGTAGCTAAGTCATCTGCACCAAAGATGGCTTGATGGGCACGTTTGTGGAAATCGTTGAGCGCAATACCCTTGTTCTGGATATAAATACGGTAGTGTTCCTCCTCTCCACGAGTCATATCAACCCAATCACGCACCTTGCGCTTGATACACACGTCGGTGATGAGGCCATGCATCGTCTCCGGATCAACTCGCGGCAGATTCCCCGCATCCGGGTCGCCGTTAGGATTTCCGTTGGTTACATCGATCAAAAAAGCAAAATCGTGCCTTTTGCCGGGGTCACAGTACATCTCTGTCATTGTTGTTTCTCCTTTGTTTTATTTCTCAACATGTTGTCATCCGTAGATAGGTTGATCTGTATCGTGTATATCTCCATTAATCAGCCTGCTGGTCTCGTGTCTCATCATCTTCTGACTGCTCTGACTTATCATCACTGGCTTTGTCCTGCCCTTTTTGGTAGAACCGTGCTTTTTGATGGTAATAGCCCAGAGCAAACAGCCCTTGTTGTTTGAGGGTCAGCAGCGCCGGGATATCTCTGAGGTCATTCAGCAGAGCAGCCAGCTCTCTATCCAGGAATAAGGCACGCCTTGCGCCACTCTTCTGCCGTATCGTCGCCAGGTGTGGCTGCACTCCCCGCAGCAGTCGACCAAAAACAGAGGCCGGTGCTGTTGAAGCGGTGCCGTAGTAGCGGTCAACGATAGTGGCATTGATGTCACCTAATGCATACCACTGGATACTATTCAACTGGGCGAGAAGTCGACCACAGAGATAGGCCGCACGCTCGCGCTCTTCGTTTCCGGTTGTCATGTCATAATCTCCTTTTCCTTGTACTGATGGGTGCGTTTCCTGCGAAAGAAGGACCATTTTGATAAGCGCGGCCTGAACCGGTTGGACGTTGCGTTCCGCCCGTATACGCCCCACGACGCTATATAACAGGGTATCAGGCAAGGCTCCACCCAGGAGGGCGACATGGAGTAGTAGTTGTCCCACGCGGGCGAGTGGTTTTTCCTTCGATTTTTTGTTGACAGTCGCATTGATAAGCTGCCACAAGGGGAAAACCCGTAGCTCCCCGGTGGCATCGCAGATTTGTTGGAGGCGAAAGTATCGTGCAAGATGTGTCTGTACATCACCGAGAGTCGTCTCCACCCAATCACGAAGTACAATCCGCGAGCCGCTGGCCGAGAGAGTTGCAGCGTAAAAGCTTGTGGGTGCAATGTGTAGATTCTTCGCCTTCCCTTCGTACTGTGCCTTCAGCAGTTGTTTGACTTCGTCGGGTTCAGCCTGGAACAGCTTCGGCAGATTCATATTTGCTGTAGGATCACGTACCCAGAAAATGTACGCCAGTGGAGGAATCACCACATGGGTATCTTCCTTACGCAAAAGCACATTTAGTGCGTTTCCGAAGCGTTCCCCACAGGCTTCACAGGTAGGAGCAATAAGCGATGCTTCAAGCCCATATGATTCGTAGGCAGCTTCGTTGGCCGATATCAAAGTCATACCGCTCGATTGGCCGCCGGGGATACCTTTGATGACGATGGGTAGCCGTTTGACGGGAGGGCGCATTTCTCCGCACACGAGACACTGCATGACCTCCTGAGCATTCTCCTCGGTCGTTGCCCGTGTCGCCCAATAGCGTTGCACTTTGGGCAGATCGATTGGTTGGACACCGCCAACCTGAAAGAGGACGTTGTCGCCAGCGGCCAGATTATTTTCCTCGGCGATACACAACAGGTCTGTGCTCGTAAGGAATTGAGCAACGGCTTCAACACCAGGCTCATGTGTCGCTTGCGCACAGGCTTGTACCAGCTCCACATAAGCAGCGTGTTGAGCTGACACCCGCTCTGGTTTCTTACCGTCTCTGACCACACCAAGCGTATATTCCACCGTATCCGCTAAGAGAAGCGGAGTAATTGCTACAGTGCGCTTACTATGTGGAGCGAGATGTTCCTTTCCCCGCTTGTTTACAGCGTCTATATAGTCAGTTACCCCTTCAAATGTTCCGTCAACACCAAGCCGAATAGTATAGCGGAACGGCCTGGTTTGATACAGCGGTGGTGGTAGGCCGATCTGGTCGGCATACTCGCTCAGTTTCTCCAAGAACATGGCTATTGTTCCTTCCGCTGATAGAGCGATGCTGGGACACGCAGCACACCGCTATTGAGCTGCGCATGGAAGAAGCGCGGCTCGCCTCTTCCGCTTTGATCGCCGGTGTACTCCAAATCAAAGAGCATTCGTCCCAGGTCTACCGTAATATCTTGTAGCTGTGCTTGCTCATTGGCAGGTATCTCTGTTCCAAAAGAGGCTGAGAACTCGCGACATCCCAGATACGGGACGTGGTGACACTGACCTCGCTGGACACGGCGACGGAACTGGTCGCGATACTTGGCCGCGTCCTCCTGAACTCCTGGCTGCGCTACTGCCTGGGCCACGATCTCGTAAGCGACATCGCGCAAGCAGAGCGTATGTCGCTGTGTGCGATCTTCATCAGCGTAGTAGCGCACACTACCTTCGTACCTCCGTTGGGCTGTTGCATGCGCAATTCGGTTTTTCACTTCGTTGCGGAGCATGGAAAAGTAGCGTATCGGCTTCAACACGCGAATTTCCTGGATGTGCCATTGAAATTCGGGCTTCCAGTAGATGGCTTCTAGGACACCACGTGCTGCTGAGGGTGTCATCACCTCGTAGCTTACGCGCTCTACTTTCATTTCTGGTCTGGTGAAACAGGCAAATTTCCCCCAGACCAACAGTTTGAGAGGGGGATACTCCATTATAAATAAACTCCTTTCCCTTCTATTGGTTTTTCCTTCCCTACAATATGTTGCGCTCTGCATCCTGTGCACCATTGACGATAATCCCGTACACCTCATCATAGTGCCCGTTCCATTCCCATAATCCTGGTACCACTTCCTCAACCAACCCTTGCTGTTTCGCTTTTTTGAGTTCAAGAGGACGTAGATTCACGATAAATGGTTGTAATGCACGCAAAAGTGTGCGGTTGGGTTTAGTACACAGTTCATTGAGCCACGTTCCTACTGTTTCCTCTGTTGCTGGACGGTTGGGATACCTCACAACGACTGGGAACTGGCTCTCTTCAATCATGCAAAATTTTTCGGCGACTGCGGGATAATCGAAGCGTGTCCGAGAAGCTTCGATCTGCTTGTTATCAAGATCAACCTCGCTGTAATACTGGCGAAAGTATTCCTGAAAAAGAGCCGGATCATTTAGATCGGTATCCCGCCTTTTCAACAAAATCCTGGCGATATCCGTACCGGTTTTGTATGGCCCCGGTGGTACACCGCCATCTTGCGGAATAAACACGATGACGGTGCCACCCAGGGGACGTGTTCCTTCGCGGTTCGCACGACCTGCCGCCTGGACTATTCTGTCGAGAGGTCCTAGCGCACGCAACACCAGGGGAAAATCGATGTCCACACCGGCCTCGACAACCTGTGTGGCAATCAGGCGACAGGGTTCTCCTGCTTTGAGACGTCGTCTTACTTCTTCCAACACAACCCGCCGATGCGCGCCACAAAGTCGCGTTGAAAGATGAAACACGGATGGATCGGGTTCGGTATCCAGAGTATCGGCTGGTTTGAGCGCATCGAGGACCTTCACTGCGTCCGCACGAGTATTGACAATCACCAGCACCTGTTCCTGGGCCTGAACACGGCTGGCGACCTGCTCCCATGTCCAGATTTCTGCCGGACCTGGCAACTGGTATTCGACACGCCTGAGACGTTCAAAGAAGCGCTCTGGCCGTGGGACAATTTCGCGGATAGTGGGCAAACCGCCGAATCCTGGGCGTGGGTCAAAATCGGGTTGGGTCGCAGTGCATAACACCACCGTTGCCCCATAATGCTCAACTAGCTGCCGCAACACGTCAAGAATGGTCGTCAGCAGGGTAGTCGGAAGCATCTGAACCTCGTCCAGAATAATCACACTTTGCGCAATGTTGTGAAGCTTTCGACAAGCGGTAGGCGTGTTACCCAGAAGACTTTCAAAAAGCTGTACAGTGGTAGTCACAATCAGCGTTGCATCCCAATTTTCCGAGGCCAACCTATTTCTGATTTCAGCAACGGTGGGGCGCTCCGGGTCTTTCCAGGCGACACTGCTATGGTGTTCCAGCAAAAAAGATGCGTCAGGGAAGACCTTTCTGAACACATTCGTCGTTTGCTCGGTTATGCTGGTATAGGGTATCGCATAGATAATGCGCTCAAAACCATACCGACCTGCATGTTTCAAGGCAAAGCCCAGGCTTGCCAGTGTTTTTCCACCTCCTGTTGGCACAGTTAAACGGAAGATGCCTGGACTCTGCTCAGCAGCTTCAAGGCAGTGCTGGTAGACTTCTGCCCGCAAATTGTTGAGGGTACTTTGACCAACCCCAGCAAACCTCTGCTGATACCAGTTCTGAAATTGAAGCAGTACGTCAGCTATTGGAACCGCATTGTTCCGAAGCATTGCTTTGCCTGCATTAAAATGCTGCTCAGTATCCAAAAAATCTGCGTCTACCAGGGCTGAGAAAGCCATGCGCGTAAAAAACTCGCGCTCAATATCCGTGGCGATATTTGCAGGAATCAGGTCTTGAGAGAGCGTTTGTAGCTCTGGGAGAGAATCTCGCGCCGTTGCGATAGCTTCCAGAATAGCTCTTTCAGAAGCTTTACCTCGAATGGTCGTTTTGAGGTCGGCCATCGACGGTAAGCCTCCATGGTGACCGGCAATCATTAATGAGAGGAAGCCGTTGGGATCTATGAAGGTTCCCAATAGCGTACCGGCTCCCTTATGATCTACACTTTTGGGCTTTTTCGAAGGATTACATTCAGCCTCCAGAAGATACTGTTGAAATGCCGGATTGTATTTGCCGATGTCGTGCAAGAGCCCTGCAGAGCGGGCCAGTGTCACAGCTCCAAGTGGAGAACCGTACATGGCGGCTGTGTCAGCAACATTGCGCAGATGCACTAACAAGTCTTGCCGCTTGCCAGCGGCATTTTGAGTGTGGGCAATAAATATCACTCACAACCCTCCCCATCACTATGTTGTAGTCTGTAACCAGACTACAGCTTTCTTCATATAACCTCACTATCCTGTTCCCCAACAGTTTAGTGAGAAATAGCTATACACAAACTGATCTTTTTGGAAGTCCAAAAAGAGGTTATCATCTATAGAACGAACCACTTTTGGCCTATCGTTAAAGCGCATGTTGGACTATAAAGTTATATTAAAGTATATAGAAAGACCCGATGCTTTATTGTCCGCTACACCCTATAGTGTCATGCTGCTTCCCAAGGGGGTTTTTAGATAACCTTCCTCCTGGAAACTACATCCATGCCTTTGCGCCTCGGATAGTTCAGCATTGATGTGTGCTGGAACCGTGGCACAGGGGGTGTATGAATAGTTCCGGTGCGTTGGACCCAGGACAAGTTGAATAAGCGGTAGTAATCGACGAGGAAGATGAGGGCAGATCAATCGGCGGTGGGCGCGGTGAACCGGCCCCTACGGCTGATTTGCAAGCAATTCATATTCCCTAATACTGGGCGCTTGTTGACAGGGAACCTCTGCTATGTGATACAGTTTGATGGTTGACTCAGCGGGAACACAGATAGCACGATTGGGTCTTTTCACGGAGTAAGCCGCGCTCTTATGAGCTATTGAGGAAAAGGGGGTCGAATAGAGATGATAACGCCGGTGACAAAGCAGATATACCAGGTAAAAACGGGGGCTGTACATCCTTTGGGTGCGGTGCCTGATGAACAGGGGGTGAACTTTGCGCTCTTTTCGGAGCATGCGGCCTCTGTTGAACTCCTCTTGTTCGCTGCGCATGACGATCCTGAGCCTGTGCAGACTATTCTATTGGACCCGGTGATAAACCGGACCTTCCATTTCTGGCATGTGTATGTTATAGGAGTGAAGCCGGGCATGCATTATGCCTATCGCCTCGATGGTCCACAGGATGTGCACGAGACGGGGAATCGCTTTAACAGGCACAAGGTCGTGATTGATCCGTACGGCCGGGGCATTACTACCGCGCTATGGAGTCGCGCAGGAGCTTGCACAGCAGATGATAATGTAAGTACTGCGATGCGCAGCGCGATTATAGACACCCCGGCATTTGATTGGGAGGGCGACCAGCCTCTGCACAGGCCGATGAGCGAGAGCATCATATATGAGATGCATGCTGGCGGTTTTACGAGGTCCCCATCCTCTGGCAGCCAGCATCCGGGCACCTTTGCAGGTATCGTCGAGAAGATTCCTTACCTCCAGGAGTTGGGCGTCACGGCTATTGAGCTGCTGCCGATATTTGCATTTGATGAGCAGGGTATCAGCCGGCTCAGCCCTGTGGATGGCAGACCTCTCAAAGACTTCTGGGGATATAACCCCGTTAGCCACTTCTCCCCGCACGACGCCTACTGTCTTACACCTGGCGAGGGGAGCCACATCAGAGACTTTCGCGAGATGGTCAAGGCTTTGCACAAAGCAGGCATCGAGGTCATTCTGGATGTTGTCTTTAACCACACCAGTGAGGGCAATGAACTGGGCCCTACCATCAGTTACAGGGGCATAGATAACAGTACCTATTATTTGCTCGTGCCAAACGATAAGCAGTATTATCTCGATTATAGTGGCTGCGGCAACACCTTCAAATGTAACCATCCTCTTGTCGATAAGCTGATTGCAGATAGCCTGGAATTCTGGGTCAAAGAGATGCACGTAGATGGATTCCGCTTCGACGAGGGGTCCATCCTGTCGCGTGACGAAAATGGCAATCCCATGGCCTATCCCCCCGTCGTGTGGCATATTTCACTGGATGAAGTTCTTGCCGATACAAAAGTTATTGCCGAGGCGTGGGATGCCGGTGGCCTTTACCAGGTCGGGAACTTTCCCGGGGAACGCTGGGCGGAATGGAACGGGCGCTTCCGCGACGATATCCGTCGCTTTGTCAAAGGCGACCCGGGGTTGATCGGCACTGTGGCCTCGCGGATCGCGGGCAGCTCGGATCTCTACCAGAATAAGGGGCGCATGCCGATCAATAGCATCAATTTCATCACCTGTCACGATGGCTTCACCTTGAATGACCTGGTTTCCTACAATGACAAGCACAACGAGGCCAACGGCGAGAATAACCGGGATGGCATCAACGATAATCTGAGCTGGAATTGTGGCGTCGAGGGAGCAGCGAACAATCCCGACGTTGAGGCGCTGCGCGAGCTGCAGATCAAGAATTTTGCGACGATTCTGCTCCTCTCGCGAGGCGTTCCTATGCTCCTGGGCGGAGATGAGGTCAGGCGGACGCAGCAAGGAAACAACAATGCTTATTGCCAGGATAACGAGGTTAGCTGGTTCGATTGGAAGCTGGTGGAGCAGAATCAAGGGCTGTTCAGGTTCTTCAAATACATAATTGCGTTCCGCAGGAACCATGTTAACCTGTGTGGTGGAAGTTTCTTTACCGGCGAACCGAATGCACAGGGGCAGAAAGATATCGACTGGCATGGGTGCAAGCTGTACAGTCCCGGCTGGAATGATCCCAACTCGCGCGTGCTGGCATTTACTATCTGGGGCCGATCGCAGGATGATGATATACATGTCATACTCAATATGGAGTGGCAGGATCTTGATTTTGATGTTCCTCCTCTGACTGGCCGGCCGTGGCTCAAGGTGGTAGATACGGGATTATCGTCTCCTCAAGATATTGTCGAACCTGAGCAGGCGAGCGAGGTTGCTGGTAACGTGTGCCGGGTTACAAAGCATAGTGTGGTTGTGCTGGTTGGCAGGAGAGGGGTGGGGGTGATGGTGTAAGTCATAGGCGTCAAGCCTCCTCCGGGGCGATCGCCACGAGACCCCTTGCAGGGCAAGTACAAGGCTGGTAGGGCGACCACAAGGGACAATACATTTCAAATAAGGAGAAATGAGCGTAGGGGCGCAATTCATTGCGCCCACCTGGGAAGTCGATGCATGCCACAGGGCGCAATGAATTGCGCCCCTACGCCTCTCTCGCCTCTTTTCCCGTCTTCCCTTTATTTGAAATGTATTGACCACAAGGGATCGCCTATTCGCACCAACTTAAGGGAGGCGGCCCGATCCCCAAGGTTGACCGCAAGGGTCAACCAATATGCATCAAGCTCAGACGGGAAGTCAGGCAGGAGGCCGGGCGAGCCGTAGGGGCGAGGGTGGTGGATGAGCGGTTGGGTGGGCCTTGAGGGTCGCCCGCGGGTGGGGATGGGATCGTGTACATCCAAGATGGGAGCCGGGGGAACAGGACGCGGGCGACCCTCAAGGCCCACCCCGCCGCGCCGCACCGCCCTCGCCCCTACGGAAGTTGATGGGCTTGTTCTTAGCTTGATGCATATTGGTTGACCGCAAGGGTCAACCCTACTATAGACGGCCCCCCATCACCCGCGTGTTCGATGCGCAGCATCGCATCGTGTAGAGTAGGGTTGACCCCAGAGGCGTGAACTTCAGCACGTGAACACAGGGACTTCTTGGCTTCAGTTCACGCCTCTGGGGCCGCTCGGCTGCCATCTGTCATCCCTTCGCTTCTCTCAGGGCCGGCTCTGAGCGCGAGCTTTGGATCTGCGCTCTGCCCAGCGAGAGATCCTTCGCTGCGCTCAGGATGACAGCAGTGCTGAAGTTCACGCCTCTGGGGTTGACCCTTGCGGTCAACCTGGGGGTCGGGCGCGGGCCACGCTGCAACCTTAAGTTGGTGCGAATAGGCGACCACAAGGGACAATACCGCTTAAATAACGAGAATGACGGGAAAATGACGGGAAAGCAGGCGAAATGGGTGGAGGGGCGCAATTCATTGCGCCCGCCTGGGGCGCCGATGCCCCCTCCACTCTGCCGTTATTCCCTCCACCTTTCTCCTCCTTGCACATATGTAAGCGGTATTGACCACAAGGGATCGCCCCTACCATGGACGATGCAGGGGAGTGTCAGATAAAGAACTGCTTGTAGGGGATACGCTCTTGACCGAGCCAGCTTGTGAAGGTATCCAGGCTTGCCTTGATCGTATCGGAGCTGCCCAGTTCTCCTTGCAACACGAGCCGATCGAGCAGTGCCAGGAGCAAGAGCTCTTTGCTTGTCTGGGGAGCCTCCTCTTTCACCTGGCATCGCCTCACCAGGAGCGACACAAAGGCATCAAAGTGCGGAGCTTCGATGGTCAGGTAG
>WNFJ01210293.1_pt1 | contig 13413 bp, 10 predicted proteins | sample 5400461 | NCBI WGS metagenome assembly WNFJ01 (sample SAMN13153349, study PRJNA577476) | soil metagenome | isolation source: 115 cm saprolite on Douglas fir-dominated hillslope | place: USA:California | collected 2013-09-17 | reverse complement strand
CGCGCTATGTGTCCGGATGCTGCGCGACCACGGCCAGGCGCAAAAGTATTATCACGACCTGGAGGGGTACAACAGCCGCTTGGATGCCATACAGGCAGGGGTCTTGCGGGCCAAGCTCCCCTATCTGGCCGAGCGCAATCGCAAAAGGCGCGAAGTGGCCGTTGGTCATCATCAGCCGCTCCAGCCGTTGGCAGAGATTATTATGCCGCCTTACGAGCCCTCTTTGTCCAAGGCGGTTTACCACCTCTATGTAATTCGCTTAAAGGACCGCGAAGGACTGCAAAGGCACCTCGCCGAAGCTGGCATCGGCACCGGAGTTCACTACCCTGTGGCTCTAAATCTTCAGAAGGCTTATCTCGGTATGGGCTATAAGAAAGGTGACTTTCCGATCGCCGAGAAAGCTGCCGCCGAAGTTCTCTCTCTGCCCATGTATCCGCAGCTTCGGCCGGAGCAACAGCAGCGGGTGGCCAAGGAAGTTTTTGATTTCTTTGGGTACAACACAAGTGTCGCTGCTTGACGCCTCATTTTCTGGCACAGGCAAGCGTGATTTGGACACGTTGAGAGTGCCCTTGAAACGATTTCTTGTCACCAATTCTATCTTCGCCTCGATAGCTTCGATTCACACTTTATATTAGCGAAAACATATTAGCCGGGAATTGGTCGGCCACATCCTCGATATCATCCGGCGATCTTGAAACTGCAGCAACTGATTCATGATGACGCAGTCGGAAAGATCAACTACTTGTATTCCGATCGCCTTATTGAGGGAGAGTGAAAAATGTTGCGCAACCCAGGCTCAAGTTCTGCGTCGCTCAATTAAATAAGGATAGCCAAGGAGAGTCATGAGAACGAATCAGCGTTGGGTCTTGGCAGGTGCAATCCTCCTGGTACTGCCGCCGCTGATAGTAGCGATGCTAACGATGTCCCATTGGAGCCGCGCCTCATCGCCGTCACCCGTGGCAGACATCGCGAAGATCAGTGTGACAATTCCGCCGGGGAACACGGCCAAGGCGGTAAACAACTCGGCGGTTAGCTTTTATAAGGACGTCGTTCCGGTGCTGCAGCGCAACTGCCAAGGTTGCCATCGTCCGGGCGAAATCGCCCCCATGTCCTTCCTTGATTACAAGAGCACCCGGCCTTGGGCCGGGCTCATGAAGAACGCCGTACTGCTTCGAAAAATGCCGCCGTGGTTCGCCGATCCACGCTACGGCAAGTTCGCCAACGACCGCCGTCTCCCTGAGGCCGACTTGAAAACGTTGGTGGCCTGGGTCGACGCAGGCGCACCCGAAGGGAATCCCAAGGAAGCTCCGGCGCCTGCGAAGTGGACGGCTGGCTGGAAAATCGGCAAGCCTGACCTCGTGTTCGAAATGCCCAATGCCTTTAACGTGCCGGCATCGGGAATTCTCGAATATCAATACGTCGTGATCCCGACCGGCTTCACCGAGGATCGGTGGGTGCAGATGACCGAAATGCGGCCGGGCAACCCCGCCGTAGTACACCACGCGAACGCGTTCCTGCGGCCGCCTGGATCGCAGTGGATGGCCGACGCCCGGCCAGGCGTAGTGTTTCTGCCGTCGGCGGCCCAAAGCAAAAGCGGGATCGCCGGCAGGGACGAGTATGAGCTGCTGGCCAGCTACACTCCGGGTATGCAGCCCTGGATGGCCCGTCCAGGGGCGGCCAAGTTGGTAAAGGCCGGCTCAGACATCGTTCTGGAAATCCACTACACCCCCAACGGAACGGCCACGACCGACAAGACTAAGTTCGGACTGATCTTCTATAAAGGACAGCCGGAAAGGCGCGAGTTGACCATGAACACGACGAACTCGGATTTTGAGATTCCGGCGGGCGCTCCGCATTATGAAGTGAAATCCCAGTATGTGCTGGGAAGCGATTCGGAGCTGGTGGGGACGATGCCGCACATGCATCTTCGTGGCAAAGACTTTTCTTACAAGGTGGTATATCCAACCGGAGAGTCGAGTACACTGCTATATGTACCTCAATACGATTTTCACTGGCAGCTTTACTACTCCTTCGAAAAGCCTGTGGTGATGCCGAAAGGTACCCGCATCGAGTGCACGGCGCATTTCGACAACTCGCCGAATAATCCAATGAATCCCGATCCGACCAAGAATGTGCGCTGGGGGCAACAAAGCTGGGACGAGATGATGATCGGTTGGTTCGATATCAGCATTCCGGCCAAGACCGATCCAGGGAATCTCTACCGCTCCCAAAAGTCGTATAATCGTTTTTTTTCGTGGCTGCTGTGGCGACGGTAGCCACGGTGAGGAATGCGAGGCGGGCCGAGATCCCCCGCAATGGTCAGAAGTATTCCGCACGGCCGCGCTTTTGCTGCAACCTTTGCTCCCTTGTCAACTAGCAACGCTGGTGCGCAGCTAACTTTCGTTTCTGACAGGAGCACTCATGATTCGGACACCCCGAAAACACCCGGGAAGCAAGTTCTTCTCGGCAATTCTAGCTTCGCCAGAATGGCTCCGATTCAAACTTCTTGCAGCGAAAACAAATTACCGCGGAATGATGAGAACTGCATTCCCTCCCCTCTACGAACCGTTGACAGTCCTAGCCTCGAGGTGACGTCGATGTCTCATCACCACGAATCCGGCATCCCAAGGGATGACGAAAACCATACGGCTTTTCCTATCTCCGAGCCTGAGAAACCCGTACGGCCTTCCCTTCGTGGCCAATTAATGATGCGGATCGACAGGCGCCGACCGATCACCAACAGGGGGAAGATCTGGATCGACTTGGACAACTCGCCACACGTGCCATTTTTCGGACCCATCATCGAAGAACTCCAGAAGCGCGGTTATTCTCTGGTGCTCACCGCACGCGACTGCTTCCAAGTGCGCGAACTGGCAAACCTTTTTCACTTGAAGTACAAGCTGATCGGTCGTCACTACGGGAAAAATAAGATCCGCAAGATGGCGGGGGTGTTCTTTCGTGCTCTGCAATTAATGCCTACCATTTTGAGGGAGAAGCCAGATCTCGCCGTCTCGCACTGTTCGCGCTGCCAAATCGTTGTATCTGCATTCTTGGGCATTCCCTGCCTGCAAATCAACGATTATGAATTTGGTGCGCCTTGGGTTTTCGTTCGCCCCACCTGGTTAATGTGCCCGGATGTTATTCCGAATGAAGTTGTCCCCAGCTGTGCGAAACGGATTCTGAGATATCCGGGCATCAAAGAAGATGTCTATGTTCCACGATTTGTTCCGAATCCTTGCATCAGGCCTCAACTCGGTCTTCAGGAGCAGGATCTCGTGGTCACGATTCGCCCGCCCGCAAGCGAAGCCCACTATCACAACACGGAGAGTGACGAACTCCTCAAGGCGGTAGTTGAGTTTTTAAGCAGGAAGCCCGACGTGAAGCTCGTAGCGCTTCCTCGAAACAAAAAGCAGGAGATTTGCTTAAGGAAGCATTGGCCTGACCTATTCTCGAACGGCACGATACGCATCCCGGCGCAGGCCGTGGATGGCCTCAATCTGCTTTGGTACTCGGACTTAGTCATCAGCGGTGGCGGCACGATGAACCGCGAGGCCGCGGCTCTGGGCGTTCCTGTCTACAGTATTTTTCGCGGCAAAATCGGCGCTGTGGACCGATATCTCAGCCAAGCAGGTCGGCTTGTACTAATCGAGAATGTTCCAGACGTGCAAACCAAGATTCAAGTGGCTCGAAGAATTCGACCCGCCAGGCCCCCCAACGTTGATGGCATAGCCTTGAAGAGGATTGTGGAACAGATCGTCGCGATCATGGAGGCGCAAAATCCGATCCCGAAGCAGATGGAGACGGAAACGGAAAGAAGCTCGCGGGAACGTGACGTCACGGGTTTGGCTGGTCAGAGGTTTGTCGAATGATAATCCTGACTGTGGTTGGCGCGCGCCCCAATTTCATGAAAGCCGCACCGATCATCGCGGCAATCAACGAACGCAACGAGCGGATCCCGGCAAATGGCGCCGGCCGTGGAGAGCGATCGCCCGAAACGATCCGGCACATCTTCGTTCATACCGGTCAACACTATGACGAATTCATGTCCGGCTCGTTCTTCACCGACCTTGAACTTCCAAAACCTGATATTCACCTCGGCGTAGGTTCGGGATCGCACGCAGTGCAGACTGCGGAGATTGTGAAAAAGTTCGAAGCCGTGCTGTTGACGGAGAAGCCGGACGTTGTGGTAGTCGTCGGAGACGTGAATTCGACCCTTGCTTGTGCCTTGGTTACCGCCAAGATCTGTTTCGACTCAGCTGGTTCTAGGCCCGTGATCGCGCACGTCGAAGCAGGGTTACGCTCTTTCGACCGGTCGATGCCCGAAGAGATTAATCGCATTCTTACCGACCATGTCTCTGATCTGCTCTTTGTAACGGAGGAAAGCGGCCTTCAGAACCTGCAGAACGAAGGGATTTCGCCCGACAAGATCCATTTCGTCGGCAACACGATGATTGACTCGCTCCTGGCTTTCAAAGAGAAAGCTGAGGCTTCGACAGTACTGGACAAGTTGAAGCTTCGCCTAAATGCAAGAGGTAACGGTGGCGGAAAGTCGATTTGCCGATACGCGCTTCTAACGCTACATCGACCATCCAATGTGGACAATCGGAGTGCCTTTCTCAATATCTTGGATGGGCTGGAAGATCTTGCCGCGGATTGTCCCATTGTTTTTCCCATCCACCCTCGAACACGACGGCGCGTCCAGGAATTTGGCTTGCAGTCTCAACTGGGCCTGAACGAGGTCGAAGTCAAACCTAATTTGGCGATGTCCGGAGAGGGCCTCCGGAACATCATTCTGACCGAACCGTTGGGCTATTTGGACTTCCTCTGCTTAATGAAGCACGCAGCACTGGTCGTGACTGACTCTGGCGGCATCCAGGAGGAAACCACGTGCCTAGGCATCCCCTGTGTGACAGTCCGAGAGAGTACGGAGAGACCTATTACCATCGAGAGCGGCACAAATGTTCTCGCCGGCACTCAAAAGGAAAAAATCAGACAAGCCGTTCGCCGCCAGATGGCGACCAAATATTGCAATGAGCGTGCGCCGGAGAAGTGGGACGGACAAGCCGCCAGAAGAATCCTGGACGTCTTGATCCGCACGCAACTCGCAAAGACTTCGTCTCAACAGTCCCTTATCCTGCAAGCCTGTGTTTAAGCGTTGATGCCCATGACCCCGGAACACTCCTTTGTGACGGACAACGACGCGGAAGAAGCGTTTGTGAAGCTTCTGGCCTACTGTCAGGCAAACGATTGGGCAGGGTACGACCCTTACGATGCTTTGAACAGCAAGGCTTTTAAGGCCCTGCCATTCCTGAACTTCAGACTTTCTCGACTCGTCCTTACCCAAGCTTTGAAGCGAAGCCCGATTAACATCCGCCGCCTTATGCTCATTCCAAAGACCCAGAACCCAAAAGCCATCGCGCTCTTTCTATCGGCGCTACTCAAGCTCTCGAAAATCGGCGTGTCCAACTATGAGAGCCTCGTCAGCCTGATGATTGATCGCGTGATCGCCCTCCGGTCTCGAGGCCTTCCTTATTGGTGTTGGGGGTACAGTTTCCCCTGGCAGACGCGCACGATTGTGGTGCCCGCAGGCGCGCCCAATTTGGTCTGCACATCATTCGTCGTCAGCGCGCTCCTAGATGCCTTTGAACAATTCCAAGAGCCAATGTATCTGCGCATGGCGGTGAGCACGGCAGAGTATATCCTGAACGACCTCTACTGGGCCGAAGGCAGCTCCGTTGCTGGTTTCTGCTATCCAATGCCGTCGCTTCGGGTTCAAGTCCACAACGCAAATTTTCTTGGGGCCGCGTTATTGTGCCGTGTGTACAAACACACGGGCGAGGAGAAATTCCTCGCTCCTGCCCTCAGGGTAGCCCGTTTTTCGGCCGCAAAGCAAAACGCAGATGGCTCGTGGAACTACGGAGAGGCGTCTTCACAGAGATGGATCGACAATTTCCATACCGGATATAACCTGTGCGCGCTGCGCTCGATTGGCCACTATGCCGAGACAACGGAATTCGATTCGTGCCTCCGGCGAGGGTTCACATTCTACCGGGCCCACTTTTTCCGCGAGGACGGTGCAGTAAGATATTTTCATGATCGCACCTATCCTGTGGACATTCATTGCGTGGCACAAAGCATCATCACGCTTTTGGCTCTTAAAGATCTCAACCCGGAGAGTGTTCCGTTGGCCCGTGTGGTGTTCCGATGGGCCATGAATCACATGTGGGACGATCGAGGTTTCTTTTACTATAAAGCTTTTCGCTATTACACCAGCCGGACTGCGTTCATGAGATGGTCTCAGGCATGGATGCTCTTGGCGATATCCACGATTCTGTGCGAATCAAACATGGCTGTGAAACGCGCACCAACCCGCGATTCAATAGCTCTCGTTGAGGCATGCTGACACTCCCCACGTTCGTTCTGATTACTCCGGCGCGGAACGAGGCACAGTTCATTGAACTGACCCTCAAATCCGTGATGGCGCAGACAGTCCGGCCCCTCAAATGGGTCGTCGTCAGCGACGGTTCGACCGACGGGACGGACGACATCGTGAACAAATATGTGGCTGGGCATCCATGGATTAAACTCGTCCGGATGCCCGAGCGGCGTGAACGGCATTTCGCCGGAAAAGTTCATGCTTTCAACGCCGGTTCCCTCGAGGTGAAAGACCTGAAGTACGACGTCATCGGCAGCCTAGACGGTGACATATCCTTTGAAGAAGACTACTTTTCTTTCCTGCTTCGGAAACTTGCCGAGGCTCCCAGACTGGGGCTGGTCGGAACGCCGTTCAAGGACAGCTCGAGTCCAACCTACGACTATCGATTCGTTAGCATCGAGCACGTCTCCGGCGCGTGCCAACTGTTTCGGCGTGAATGCTTCGAACAGATCGGCGGATATGTGCCCGTCAAAGGCGGGGGCGTGGATCATATTGCGGTCATCACTGCAAGAATGAAAGGTTGGAAGACCAGGACGTTTACGGAGAAAGTGTGTCTGCACCATCGGGCCATCGGGACGGCCGAGCGCGGAAGGTTGATGGCGAGGTTTAGAGCTGGTGCCCAGGATTACGCTCTTGGAGGTCATCCGATCTGGGAGCTTTTCAGAACGGTCTATCAGATGACTAAGAAGCCCTTTGTAGTGGGAGGTCTAGTACTGGCGACCGGCTATGCTTGGGCGATGGTCCGGCGTGCCGAACGGCCCGTATCCCAGGAACTCGTGACGTTCCGCAGACGCGAACAGATGCGGCGATTGAGGAAGTTTCTCACGGGCAAGAGTTCTTCGCCGCAATCGCACCTTGCAGCCTCCTCCTAAGAGCGCTTGAATCGGATGGGCAGGTGGTCCGCCGACCTAACTCGTGTGCACGAAACCTTGATCTCTACGTCTGGTTGTTTGCTTCGAACAGGCCAAACGTTTTTGTAAATATCAAATACCTTAAGACAGTTCCGGGATGGCATATCGACGATGCAGCCTAGAAGGCGAAAGACGTTTGCGCATGCTCGAGCGTAACCGAACCTCGTCGCGCAGGATGCGTGAAGTGGGCTACGGGCCGGTGAAGGGCTGAGGCAGTTACAACTGAAGATGGCGCCCGCCTGCGTTTTCAGGGGATTTGACACCGCTCCCCAGGCGATCGAGTTGAGCTGCAATCGAAGGTGAGTATCAAGTGATGACAGCGGCGCCAAAGCTCGCGGGCAACGTGCTCGACCGAAATGTCTACATCAACGGTGAATATCTGGAGAAAAATCCGAGCTGGTTCGTTGAAGAATCGCCATTTAAAGTCAGGTACATTCTGCGGATGATGGAGAAGCATCATCTGCAGCCAAGGACCATCTGCGAAGTCGGTTGTGGCGCAGGGGAAGAGCTCAAACTCTTGCAGGAGAAGATGGACGTCGCCTGCCGTTTCCGCGGCTACGACATCTCGCCGCAGGCACTTGAGATGTGCAAAAGCCGGGCGAACGAGCGACTTCAGTTCAAACTGGCGGACATCAGTCAGGAGACGGACACCTTCTTCGATGTGATGCTGGTTCTCGATGTCATTGAACATGCCGAAGATTATTTCGGGCTCTTGAATCAGATCCGTTCGAAAAGCGATCTGAAGATATTCCATATTCCCCTGGATTTGAGCGTGCAGGCCGTGCTACGCAGACGGGGCCTCCTGAACCGCCGAGAACAGCTCGGACATATTCAGTACTTCACCAAAGAGACGGCCCTCGAGACACTACGCGACGCGGGTTATGAGGTCCTGGACTACTTTTACACTCCTCGGTCCATTGAGCTCGGAGATGAACTCGTTAAGAGAATCGCCCGGCTGCCGAGGAGGGTCTGCTTCGCGATTCATCAGGACCTGACAGTCCGGATTCTGGGGGGGTACAGCTTACTGGTCTTGGCCCGCTAAGGAGCACCTCCCGCTCTGAACTTTTAATTATCGAACGTCGCGGCGGCACCAGGAGATAAGCCATCGCCACGTCCGCCACAATTCAGGCCAGAATCCGAAGGAAATGCTGGTTGGGGGTAGCCCTCCAGAAACAGGAAGGCGTTTTATGACAAGGTGTGACGTAGCAATAGTCGGTGCAGGCCCTTATGGCTTGTCCGCAGCCGTGCACCTGCGCACAGTCAAAGGCCTGGATGTGTGTGTTTTCGGTGAGCCCATGTCCTTTTGGGAGCGCAACATGCCGGTCGGCATGTTTCTACGCTCCAATTGGACCGCGACGCAGATTGCGGATCCAAAACACTCGCTAACGCTGGAAGCCTACCAGATGGCGACCGGCAATCATCTGCCCGCTGGATCCGGAACATCCGCAAGGCCCGTGCCGCTTGACAGCTTCATCCAGTATGGAAAATGGTATCAGCGCGAGGCAGTGCCCGATCTTGATCAGCGCAAAATTTTCCGGATCGCAAGCATTGGGAAGGGCTTCTCGGTCGAACTCGACGATGGTGAGTCGGTCGAAGCACGCCGCGTGGTTGTCGCTGTTGGTATCGGTTCGTTCGCTTGGCGACCTCCGGAGTTCGAAGGCCTCCCATCTTCGTTGGCGTCCCACACATCGGAACACCGTGACCTTCGAGAGTTTGCCGGGAAGCGGGTGCTTGTGGTTGGCGGCGGGCAAAGCGCACTGGAATCAGCTGCGTTGCTGGACGAAGGCGGCGCCGAAGCCGAAGTGGTCGCGAGAAGGCACGCGATTCACTGGCTTCACGGATGGTTATCCAGCACCCTTCATCATCGCTTGGGGCTCTCCATCAGGAAGATGCTCTATGCCCCCACCGACGTTGGTCCTGCCGGCATCAGCCAGTTAATGGCGCGGCCAGACTTGGTAAGAAGACTGCCCCGCTGCCTTCAGGATCGGCTCCGCGAACGGGCCGTTCGGCCTGCGGGTGCGCGTTGGTTGGTGAATAGGCTTCGGGACGTGCCGATCCGGCTCGGACGACGTGTTGTTTCGGTCCAGGCGTTGGGCGAGAGGGTAAACGTTAGATTGGACGACGGGAGCGAGCGAACTGTTGACCACGCTCTTCTAGGGACAGGGTACCGAGTGGATATCGCGAAGTACCAATTCCTTTCTAATGACCTCGTGCAGTCCATCTGCCGCCACGGCGGTTACCCTATTTTGAAGCCAGGCCTCGAAACTTCCGTGGAGGGTTTGCACATCCTTGGTGCCCCAGCCGCTTGGAGCTTTGGTCCAGTCATGCAATTTGTCTCCGGGACACAGTATGCTTCCCGGTCCCTGATCCGCCGCATCGCCGGGAAGGCTACAACGCAAATGAACGGTGAAGAGGTTTTATGGTCGCCAGAGACAAATCAGTCCACCGCGTGACCTCTCAAGTTGCAGGGATCTCATTTCTACTGAGGATTGGCGACTTGCCCTTTGGAGTCTCCGGATTGCACGAGACAAAGCTTGGCACAGCGTGAATTTTCAATCAGAGAAACCGAACAGATGAGCCAAAGCGACATCAGAGGGCCGAGTCAGGCTGATTTTGCCCGCGCGTTCCAACGAAAAGCGTCGCCAATCCCTGCCGGCGACGTAGGTCAGGGACCGGGAAACATGCGCGCAGATAAAGTGGGTGCCGTAGTGATTGGGGGTGACTACCAGGGACTCGGAATTGTTCGCAGTCTTGGCCGCCACGGCGTGCCGATTGGTGTAGTCGACGATGAGATCTCTATCGCCCGTTACTCCCGGTATACCACGTTCGCTCAGCACGTTTCATCGCTTGGCGATGCAAACAAGACTGTCCAGGCACTCATGGAGGTGGGCCGGAAGCGAGGACTTCAGGGCTGGGTGCTCTATCCGACGCGGGATGAAACCGTTGCTACTTTGTCCCAGCACCGCGAAGAACTTGGGGAAATCTTTCGTGTTACCACCCCAGCTTGGGACTCGGTCAAATGGCTTTGGGACAAACGCAACACCTATAGCCTAGCCGAAAAGTTGGGAATTCCAGCGCCGCGAACTTGGTACGTCCGAGAGCTGAGAGACCTTGACCAGATCGACGGTCATTTTCCTGTCGCGCTCAAACCCGCGATTAAAGAGCATTTCAGCTATGCGACCGGGGACAAAGCCTGGCGCGCCGACAGTGCAGCTCAATTGCGACAACTCTTCGAGCGCGCTTCGCAATTCATGCCTCGCGATGAGATTATGATCCAGGATCTTATCCCAGGCGATGGAGACTGCCAGTACGCCTACTGCTCGTTCTTCAAACAGAGACAATCTGTGGCCAGTCTCGTCACATGCCGGCGCAGGCAGCATCCGCTCGAGTTCGGGCGTGCGAGCACCTACGTCGAATCTGTCGAAATGCCACTATTGGAAGAATATTCCCAACGCTTTCTGCGCGCCATCGACTTCTATGGGCTGGTCGAGCTGGAGTACAAGCGCGATCCTCGCGACGGGCAATACCGCCTATTGGATGTAAACGGGCGTACCTGGGGCTACCACACAATTGGTCGTCGAGCCGGCGTTGACTTCCCGTATTTGATCTTCGCGGATCAGTTGGGCCAACCGACTGAACTGGTCCGGGGCAAGGCTGGAATTCGCTGGATCCGCCTGCTTACGGACCTGCCCACAGGAGTGCTGGGAATCCTGAAAGGTAAGTTAAATTGGCAGGCTTATCTTCGCTCACTTCTCGAGTACGATGAGGAGGCAGTCTTCAGTGGGGCAGATCCCCTCCCCGGGTTGATGGAAATCGCGCTGGTTCCGTATCTTTCGGTAAAACGAGGTTTCTAGCCTATTGAACGGCGGCAATTCCTAGTCTCTAGCATAGGCGTCGATTTTCGTTACGAGTTGGGTCACTACAGCAAAACAGGTTCTTAGCCGCATGCAAGGTGTTCTATTGAACGCAGCCGGAAGGCTGCTCTACAGGCATGTCGCCTGAAAGCTCCTGTGCGTGCGATTGGGCAAACCGTGCGTTCCATATGAGCGCTGCGCCAGAATCAAATCCGATAAACACGCAGGTGGACACAGCCTTCCGCGATTACTACCGATGCCCGGAAGCCTTCGCGGCCTTCACTCCAGTCGGAAATCTGTCGGAAGACTGCGGATATTTCCGCCTTGGTCCGGACGTAATCTGTTACGGTAGGTCTTCTTCAGGTTTCAGAACAGAGCGCGCAACAGGCGAACTATACGATGTGGAAGAAAATGTCGTTGCGGACGGATCCAGCCTCAGCCTGAGGCTGCCGTTCAATCCGACGGAGATCATTGCTAACGTTCGCTACGAGCGGTATACATCTAATTCCAACGGACGTGAAAACGCTCCAACAGCCACTTCCGTTCTCCGAAAAGCCTATTATCTGACGCGGCCATTTCTGCCTGTCTCTGTACGGAAGCGTTTGCAAAAGATGCATCTAAAAGGCTGGAAAAATATTTCCTTTCCACGATGGCCGGTCGACGCGAGCGTTGAGCGAACATTAGAGAAGCTGATGACGTTGCTGCTGAGAACCCACTCGATGAACCGCATCCCGTTTATCTGGTTCTGGCCCCAAGGCTATCCAAGCTGCGCCGTCATGACTCACGATGTGGAAACATTACGTGGAAGAGACTATTGTCACCAACTGATGGATTTGGATGACGCCTATTCCGTCAAATCCTCTTTTCAAGTCGTGCCGGAACGACGTTATTCGGTATCAGAAACTTTCATAAATTCTATTTGGAACCGCGGATTTGAAGTCAACATCCATGACTTGAATCACGACGGCCACCTGGTCAGCGATCGCCGGAGATTTCGGCAACGCGCCAAGCAAATCAATCAATATGGAAGAGCCTATGGAGCTGCCGGCTTTCGTTCGGCTGCACTGTATCGGAACCTCGACTGGTGGGAGGACTTGGATTTCGCCTATGACATGTCTGTTCCCAGCGTCGGCCATCTCGAGGCGCAACAAGGGGGCTGCTGTACGGTAATGCCCTTTTTTGTGGGGCATATTCTGGAGCTACCCGTCACTGTTGTGCAGGATTATTCATTGTTTCATATACTCAACCAATTCTCGGCCGATCTGTGGGTTCAGCAGATCAATTCTATTTCGGAACATCACGGGTTGCTCAACTTCATTGTCCACCCGGATTATGTAATCCAGCGTGAAGCGCGGGATACGTACATTTTGCTGCTAGCCCATCTCGCGCGCTTGCGCGATCAAACGCGCATTTGGATCGCTCTCCCGCAACATGTCAATCATTGGTGGCGTCTGAGGGCCCGCATGAGATTGGTTTACGACCGAGCGGGATGGAAGATCGAAGGCGAGGGTCGGGAGCGAGCTCGGATTGCTTATGCAAGTCTAGAGGGAAACCACCTGGTGTACAGCCTGGAACCAGACGGTCAGGCTCGCGCTGATGCACGGAACACGAACCTCACTGGGAGTCCGGTGACGCTCGCTCGCGAGCTGCCATGAACTCTCCGAATCTCTATCTTGATGGTGAAGGCCTTCTAAGAATCCGAAGTGGCATGTGGAGGAATCTCCCTGGAAGGCAAAGCAGGTGCTCCGCATGCTTCGGCAGAACGATCTGACTCCGAAGAGTGTTTGCGACGTGGGATGCGGCGCAGGCAAGGCGCTGAGCCAGCTTCAGAAGGGTCCGGACCGCGATTGTTATTTCCGGGGTTATGACATCACTCCCGCTTCTGGCCGCGATGCTGGGCAAGCGATTCCTGGGCGGCAAAGGGGTCTAGCACTTCCCCGCGTTTCGAGTAAACCCGTCAGTGGCTCGAACGTCTGCAGTCAGGCACATCCCGTGACCAACGGAACCATTAATTCTTACCCCGGTCTTCTTATCGTGAACGCCGACGACTGGGGACGAGAGCCCCGCACCACAGGCAGGATCCTCGATTGCGCCCTGCGGGGTGCCGTCTCGTCCGTGAGTGCCATGGTCTTCATGGAGGATTCAGAACGAGCTGCAGTGATGGCCCGAGAATCGGGAATCGACGCTGGCCTCCACCTTAATTTTACGACGC
>WNFJ01021065.1_pt2 | contig 13413 bp, 13 predicted proteins | sample 5400461 | NCBI WGS metagenome assembly WNFJ01 (sample SAMN13153349, study PRJNA577476) | soil metagenome | isolation source: 115 cm saprolite on Douglas fir-dominated hillslope | place: USA:California | collected 2013-09-17 | reverse complement strand
AAGCAGCGGATGTGCCGCCACGCCTGGCCGAGCCGCTCGCGGTGATCCGGCAGGAGGCGGAGCGCGCCTCGGCGATTGTCCGCAACCTGCTGTCGTTCGCGCGCCGCCAGGAAGGCGAGCGCGAGCTGCAATCGATCCGGCCGATTCTGGAGTCGACACATCAGCTCCTCAAGAACCAGCTGCTCGCGGCGCGCATCGAGCTGACGCTCAGCTTCGAGCCGGGCTTGCCCGAAGTCCAGGTACACGCGAATCAGATCAAGCAGGTCTTCGTGAACATCATCAACAACGCGGCCCAGGCGATCACCAGCACACGCGCGAAGCAAGGCGGCGGCCGGATCGAGATCGCGACCAGGTGCGAGCCCGACGGGCTCTCGGTCAACGTCTCCGACAATGGCCCGGGCATTCCCGAGGCCGTCGCCCAACACGTGTTCGAGCCGTTTTTCAGTACCAAGTCCGAGGGCGAAGGCACGGGGCTCGGCCTCTCGATCTGCCTCGGTATTGTCAAAGAGCACGGAGGCAATATCGCGGTCGACCCCGGTGGCGCGGGGAGTGGCCGCGGCGCGACGTTCACCGTCGAGCTGCCGACGGGCGTGCGCGTCGAGCGCACGGCGCGCGCCGGCGGAGCGGAGGCCAAACCTGCTCCCGCCGAACGGCAGGAGCAGCTCCGGGGGCTCGTCGTCGATGATGAACCGCACATCCTCCACTACATGCAGGCGACGCTCGAGAGCTGGGGGCACGAGGTCGTGCTGGCGCACGATGGCAGCCAGGCGCTGAAGCGCGCGCTGATGCAGCCGTTCGACCTGATCATCTGCGATTTGCGTATGCCCCGGCTCGGCGGGCGCGAGATGTTCCACACCCTCGCGCGCATGCACCCGACCGTCGCGGACCGCATCATCTTTGCCACAGGCGACACGGTCCGCGGCGACACGCTCCAATTCCTCGAAGAGCTGGGCCGTCCATTCCTTCAGAAGCCCTTCAAACTCGACGCGCTGCGCCGCGTGCTCGCCGGAGTGGAAAAAGCTGGGATTCGGAGCTAGGGCCCATGCGAGTCCTGCAGGTAGACTCCGGCCGCGAATGGCGCGGCGGCCAGAATCAGGTCCGGCTGCTGTGCCGCGAGATCGCTAGAAACACCGGGATCGAGCAACTCCTCTTCACCAAGCATGCCAGTGAGCTCGCGCGACGCGCCGGTGCCGCTGGGGTCACGGTCCAGGGGACGGCGTGGGACATCGGGCTGGACCCGCGCGCCTGGTGGCAGCTGCGCCGCACGATCGCGGGGTTCCAACCCGATATCATTCACGCGCACGACAGCCACGGCCTCACGCTCGCGACGACGGTGGCGTGGGGCCGCATCCTGGTCGCCGCGCGCCGGGTGGATTTTCACGTCGGGCGCTTCGGCGCGTGGCGGCGGCCCGATCGGATCATCGCCGTGTCCGAGGCCGTGAAGCGGATCCTGATCGGCGATGGCATTGCAGCGGACGCGATCACCGTCGTCCCCGACGGCATCGATGTGGAGGAAATCCAGAAGGCGGCGACGCCCGCGCTGGACATCCGCAGCCAGCTCCGCATTCCCGCTGGCGCGCCGCTGGCCGTGCATGCCGCGGCGCTCGTGGACCACAAGGACCAGCGCACGCTCGTGCGAGCCGCGCGCCACGCGCACGAGCTCGAGCCCGCGCTGCACTGGATCATCGCGGGCGAAGGTCCGCTGCGCGTTTCGCTCAGCGACGAAATTGCGCGGCTCGACCTCCGGGACCGGGTACATCTCGTCGGGTATGTCAACCGCGTGGAGGCGCTGATCGCCGAGGCGTCGATTTTCGTGATGTCGTCGAAGACCGAGGGGCTCGGCAGTGTCATTCTGAACGCGCTGGCGCTCGGTCGTCCCGTCGTCGCCACCGCCGCCGGCGGAATTCCCGAAATCCTGCCGGCCGACCTATTGGTCCCCCCGGGCAGCGCCGACGCGCTGGCTCGCAAGGGCGTGGACGTCCTGCGCCGCCCTGCGCCCCTACCCTTCCCGCCGCGCTTCACGGCGCGTGCGATGGCACAAGGAGTCTTGGACGTCTATAGGGCCCTTCTCTAGATTGCAGGGCCATGATCTACGTCTGCGTGCCCGTCCACAACGAAGCCAGCACCGTCGGCCTCGTGCTCTGGAAAGTCCGTCAGGTCTTCACCGCCTTTCAGCGGGAATACCAGATCATCGCGTGCGACGACGCGTCGACCGACGCCAGCGCCGAGGTGCTCACGTCCTACGCCCGCGTCCTGCCGTTGACGGTGATCAAGCACCGCTCCCGCCAGGGATACGCGCGCAGTCTCGAGGAGCTCCTCCGGCTGGCGCTGCAGCGAACTGACCGTCCCAAGCGTGACTGCGCGATCACGTTGCACGCCGACTTCGTCCACGCACCCGAGACGATGGAGGAGATGGTCAAACGGCTCGAGTCGGGGGCGGACCTCGTGGTCGCCGAGCAGGATCGCGAACAGGGAGCGCGCTCCTGGCCGGAGCGCTGGGCACGCAAATGGGCGCCACGGCTGCTGCGCGTGGGGGGTGGTGTAAAGGACTCGATCTCCGGGTTCACCGCCCTACGCCTGATCGTGCTGCGGCAGGCGACCCGAGGCGGCGAAGCGACGTTGCTAACCACGGACGGATGGGCCGCCAACGCGGAGTTGCTGGCCCGCCTCAGCCTGCACGCTCGCCGCATCGAGGTCGTCCCCAGCGCCGGCCGCTACGACCTCAAGCAGCGGCCGTCCCGCTCTAGCCCGTGGCAACAACTGCTCGGTGCCTGGCGCTCGCGTGGCCTGATCAGCGCCGCACGCAAAGGCTCGGCGTCGCTGCTCGTGTTGGCAATCCTCACGGCGGCACAGGCGCTCGTCGCGCAGGACTCCATCTGCACAGGCAAAATCGTCAGCGCTCAGCCGGCGCCCGCCGTGCCCTTCCCCGTGGGCGAGCGGCTCTCGTTCGGTGCCCGGTACGGGATCTTCAGCGTGGGCAGCGCCGCCATGGAGGTCATGGGAATCGACACCGTGCACGGCGTGGAGGCCGTGCACATTCGATTTCGCATCACGGGCGGTGCCCTGTGGTACCATCTCGACCAGACCATCGAGTCGTGGGTAGGACGGTACGACTTTCGCTCGCGGCGCTACTCATCGATTCAGGATGAGCGCGGCAACCATCGGGAGAACCGGTATGAGATCTATCCCGACTCCGGCTACTATCGTGAGGTAGGGCGCGACACCACGTTTGCCACCGTGCTCGAGCCGCTCGACGACGCAGCCTTTCTGTATTGGATCCGCACGGTGCCGCTCGAGGTCGGGAAGAAGTATGAGTACGCGCGGTATTTCCGGCCCGATCGTAACCCCGTGATCATCGAGGTGCTGGGGCGCGAGCGGGTCAGCGTGGCGGGCAAGAAGTGGCAGGCGATCGTTGTACGCCCCAAGATTCCACAGGGGCGCGGCATATTCGCGGAGAAGTCGGAGACGCACATCTGGCTGTCGGACGATCCGCAACGGATTGTGCTGGCGATCCAGTCCAACTTCTCGTTCGGCCAGGTGACGCTGAAGCTCAAGGACTACGTGGTCCCGGGAATGACGCGGCCATGACCGACTACCGCGAAGCCGACTTCTCTCGGCTGAAGACCGTGCCCGTTGCCAAACGGGCCAACAAAGTCGATGCCTCGCTCCTCGCCCACCCGCCGCTGCCCTCGGATCGTTCGTTCAACGCCTTCATCGACGGGTTGCCCTCCATCCTCGCCGCGCAGGATCTGCGCTATGTCGTCGACCGGATCGCGGCGGCGGCCGGGCGGCGCGCGGTCCTGGCGATGCTGGGCGGGCACGTGATCAAGGTGGGGCTCGGACCGCTGCTGATCGCGCTGATGCGCAAGCGCGCGATCACCGCGATCGCCATGAACGGGAGCGCGGCCATCCACGACTTCGAGCTTGCTGCGTACGGCGGCACGAGCGAAGACGTCGCGGCGGGGCTCGGTGACGGTACCTTCGGCATGGCGGAAGAGACCGGACGCGAGATGAACGCCGCGTTGGCGCGCGGCGCGAAGAGCGAGCAGGGCGCGGGCGAAGCGCTCGCGGAGTATCTCCGCGCGCGCAAGGACCTTCCGGGCCGCGACGTATCAGTCCTGCTCGCGAGCGCCGAGTTGGGCGTGCCGGTGACGGTACACGCCGCGATCGGCGCGGAGATCACACATCAGCATCCGACTGCCGACGGCGGCGCGATCGGTATCACGAGCCACCGCGACTTCAAGCGGCTCGCGGGTGTCGTGCCTGAACTCGACGATGGGGGGGTGGTGTTGAATCTCGGCAGCGCCGTCGTGATGCCGGAGGTGTTTCTCAAGGCGCTGACCATCGCCCGCAACCTGAGCAGTGGAAAGCCCACGAACTTCACGGCGTGTGATTGCGACATGCAGCGGCATTATCGCCCGCGAGTGAATGTCGTGGAGCGGCCGACGCTGGCGGGGGGCCGCGGTATTCAGCTCACGGGGCACCACGAAATCCTCTTCCCGATGATTGCGTGGGCGGTATTGTCCCGGCTGGAAAACCGGCAGCTTTAGGAGGCTGGGCGCCCCTTGATCATGTCGCGGATGCGATCAGCGGTACGGGGACTGACGAGCCGTAACGCGAGGTAGACGACGAAGCCGATGAACGCGAGCCACAGCACCGTCATCGCGAGACCAACCAGGCTCCCCAGGATGCCGAAAATGAGCTTGAGACCGAGCCATGCGAGAACGGCGAGAATTGCGAACCCCAAAATGCTCCGGAACATGATTTCCTCCGTGGTGTCCGGTGCGTCTGCAGCGTACGCCTAAATGTCGCACAAAGTTTCTACCTGTGAAGTGTTGGTGGCCGGCGGCGGTATCATCGGCGCCGCCTGCGCGCGGGCCTTGGCCCTGCGGGGCCTCAAGGTCCTGATCTGCGAGCCGGGCCCCGATCCGGCGGCGGCGTCGGCGGCCTCCGCCGGGATCCCTGCGCGCCCTCGGCCTGCGGGCCCGCGACCTCTACGAGTCCCTGGCCGTTGCACTTGCGGACGCGACCGGCATCGACATCGGCCTGTGGCGCGAAGGCATCGCGTCCCTGGCGTTCGAAGAGGCGGAGGCCGCGCGGCTGCGTGACGCGGTCGCGCATCAGCGTCAGGCGGGCCTGCGATGCGATTGGCTCGAAGCCGCCGAGGTGCGGGAGCGCTTCCCGGCGACTGCGCCGTGCCTTGGGGCCATGTTCGCTCCGGAGGACGGCGCCGTGGATGCGCCCGCGCTGACCCGCGCACTGTTGGCGGATGCCAAACGACTGGGCACGCGCACGTTCGCGACGCGCGTGAATCGCATCACCACGATTCTCGGTCGTGTGACAGGTGTAGAGATTCCCGCAGGCAAGATCAAAGCGGAGCACGTGGTCATCGCCGCGGGCGCCTGGTCCACGCAGATCGAGCACCTGCCGCGATCGCTGCCGGTCGAGCCGGTTCGCGGGCAGATGGGGGCTGCGCCGTGGCCCGCCGACATGCCGCGCGCGGTCCTCTACTACGATCACGGGTACGTGCTGGCGCGGAGTGGTGAAGCAATCTTCGGCAGCACGATGGAGCATGTGGGATTCGACGGCGGTGTCACCCCGGCGGGCGTCGCGGCGATCGTCGCGGCGGCACAGCGGCTGCTGCCTCACCTGCCGGCCGTCCCGACGCGGACCTGGGCGGGGCTGCGGCCACTGACGCCCGATGGACGACCGATTGTCGGCGCGGATCCGGAGGTGCGCGGGCTGTGGTACGCGACAGGCCATGGGCGCAACGGCGTTTTGCTCGCGGGACTCACCGGCGAGATCATCGCAAGTCTCGTCGCCACAGGGGAATCCGAGATAGAGATTGCCTCGCTCGCCCCGGAGCGATTTACTTCCTAGGATGTTCCGCAGGTGCGCGTTCTGTAACGCGGCGTTTGACGGTGATGGCGGCCCCTCGGGCCTCGGCGTCGGGCGCCGAATCGCTTTCGATGAATGGAGGGGGCGGCTGTGGGTCGTTTGCCCCCGCTGCAGCCGCTGGAACCTCACTCCCTTCGATGATCGCCTGGAACGTATCGAAGCCGTGGCGCGCTCCGCGAGCCGGGGCCGGATCGCTGCATCAACCGATCAGGTCGCACTGATCCGCTGGGAGCGCTATGACTTCGTGCGCGTCGGCAAGCCGCCGCGGGTCGAGCTGGCGACGTGGCGGTACGGCGAACGGCTGCGCAATCGCCAGCGCGAGCGGATGAAAGTTGTGGTCCCGCTCACCGTCGCAGCCATCGGTCTCGGCATCGCCGCGAACGTGGCGGCGGGCGGCGGGTTCGGCGTGGTCGTCTGGAACGTCCACCGCTTGGCCGATTGGTTTTATCTCCGTCTGGTGGGCGGCCGCAAAGTCACGCTGAGCGAGCCTCCCATCTGCGCTCGCTGTGGCACACTCATGCAGCTCCGCGCACGCCACGTTCAGCATTCGCGCATCGTCCCCGATCGCCACGCCGACATGGCGGTGGTACTGAGTTGTCCGAAGTGCCACGGCGAAGGCGCTCAGCTCACCGGCAGCGATGCGATTCACACGCTGCGTCAGGGACTCACCTATCTGAACCTCAGGCGGGGTGGTCGCCGGCGCGCGGAAGATGCCGCGCGAGAAGTCGACCAGGCAGGCGGTGCCGATCGCCTGGTGCGCGACATCGCGCATCGGGAGCTGACATTGCGGTCGCTCCGGGCAGAGCGCGGCCTCGCGCTCGAAATGGCGGTCGATGAACGGGCCGAGGTCCTGGAGCTCGAGCGCCAATGGCGCGAAGCCGAGGAGATCGCCGACATCGCCGACGGGACCCTCGGGACGTCGACGGAGGTCGAAAACGCGTTACGCCGGCTCAAGCACCGCGACGGAGATCAACCGTCTGGTTGAAAAATGGCCTACCACGTGCTCTGAGCACACACTATCTTCGTCGTCCATGGCCGCCCCCCTCGTACAGATTCAGCCTGCGATTCCGCCAGAGCAGACCCGTAAGCCCCCGTGGCTAAAGGGGAAAGCTCCGGGGGGACCGAACTACGTCGCGCTCAAGCATATGATGCGCGACCTCAAGCTGCATACGGTCTGCGAGGAAGCGCACTGCCCCAACATCGGTGAGTGCTGGGAGCACAAGGCCGCCACGTTCATGATCCTGGGCGACATCTGCACGCGCAATTGCGCCTACTGCGCCGTGGCCCACGGGACGCCTGCTCCCCTCGATGCCGGCGAACCGACGCGGCTCGCCGACGCCGTCCTCCAGATGGGACTGAAGCACGTCGTCATCACCAGTGTCGATCGCGACGATTTGCCGAACGGCGGCGCTGAAGTGTTCGCCGCATGCATCGCGGAGATCCGGCTGCGGCTGCCCCAGACATCGGTCGAAGTCCTGATTCCCGACTTCAAGGGCAACGCCGAGGCACTCCGCCGCATCGTCGCAGCGCGACCAGACATTCTCAATCACAATCTCGAAACGATCGCGCGGCTGTATCGCATTGCGCGGCCCGGCGGCCGCTACACGCGCGCGCTGGAGCTGCTCGACCGTGCCAAGGAGATGAATCCCGAGCTGCTGACGAAGTCAGGGATCATCTGCGGGCTGGGAGAGGATTGGGACGAGCTGCTCACGGCGCTGCGCGACCTGCGCGCGGCGCGCGTCGACATCGTCACGATCGGCCAGTATCTCCGGCCGTCCGACCAGCATCTGCCCATCGCGCGCTGGTACACGCCGGACGAGTTCGCCGAGCTGAAGCGTTATGGCATGTCGTTGGGATTCCGTCACGTTGAATCGGGCCCGCTGGTTCGGTCCAGCTATCACGCGTGGGAGCAAGTGGAGGCAGCCACCGCATGACCGCCACCGCCAGATCCGCAAAAACCACCCCACCCTCGGCCGTGCCGCAGACCGAGTTGCATCTCAAAATGCTGCGGCAGATGCTGCTGATCCGCCGCTTTGAGGAAAAGGCAGCGGAAGCGTATGCGCTGGGCAAGATCGGCGGATTCTGCCATTTGTACATCGGCCAGGAAGCGGTCGCCGTGGGCGCGCTCGCCGCGCTGCGTAACGACGACTACGTCATCTGCTCCTATCGCGAGCACGGCCAGGCGTTGATCAAGGGCATCTCGCCAAACGCGGTCATGGCGGAACTGTTCGGCAAGGCCACAGGGTGCTCGAAGGGCAAGGGTGGCTCGATGCACCTGTTCGATGCCAAAGTCGGCTTCATGGGCGGTCACGGCATCGTCGGCGGCCACATTCCGCTCGGCGCCGGTCTCGCGTTCGCCAGCAAATACCAGGGGAATGACAAGGTCTGCGTCTGCTTCTTCGGCGAGGCCGCGGTCAACATCGGGGCATTTCACGAGACGCTGAACATGGCCTCGGTCTGGAAGCTGCCGGTCATCTTCCTCTGTGAGAACAACCGCTACGGCATGGGCACGGCGTTCGAGCGTGTCGCGGCCGTGACCGATATCGTCGAGCATGCGTGCAGCTACGACATGGCCGCCGAGCTCGTGGACGGGATGAACGTGCTGACGATGTACGACGCCACGCGGCGCGCCGTCGAGCGGGCACGCAAGCAGAGCCATCCTACGCTCCTCGAGGTGCGCACCTACCGCTACATGGGCCACTCCATGTCCGACCCGCTGCACGGCGTGTATCGAACGAAGGACGAGGTCGAAGAGCAGAAGGCCCGCGATCCCATCGCGCAGCTCGCCGGCAAGCTCAAGGAAGACAGGGTCATCGATCAGGCCGCGCTCGATGCGCTGGACGCCGAGATCCGCGCGGAGGTCGAGGCGGCGGTGAAGTTCGCCGACGAGAGTCCGGATCCCGAACCGGGCGAGCTCTTCACCAACGTGCTGGTCGACTGATGGCCACCCTCACCTACCGGGATGCCCTGAACCAGGCGCTGCGCGAAGAGATGCAGCGCGATCCCAACGTGTTCCTGATGGGCGAAGAAGTGGGCGTGTACCAGGGCGCGTACAAGGTCAGCCGAGGCCTGCTGGAGGAGTTCGGCCCCAAGCGCGTGGTCGACACGCCCATCGCGGAGCTGGGGTTCGCGGGGATCGGCGTTGGCGCGGCGATGGGCGGGCTGCGCCCGGTCATCGAGTTCATGACCTGGAACTTCGCCGTTCTGGCGCTCGATCAGATCGTCAACTCCGCCGCCAAGATGCTGTACATGTCGGGTGGCCAAATTCCGATGCCGATCGTGTTCCGCGGTCCGAACGGCGCGGCCCTGCAGCTTGCGTCGCAGCACTCGCAGGCGTGGGAGAGCTGGGTCTCGCACATTCCCGGTCTCAAGGTCGTGGCGCCGGCCACGCCCGCCGATGCCAAGGGGCTCCTCAAGTCCGCCATCCGCGACAACAATCCCGTCATCGTGCTCGAAGGCGAGATGCTGTACAACCTCAAGGGCGAGGTCCCGGACGGTGAGCACATCGTCCCGATCGGCCGCGCGGATATCAAGCGTCCGGGCACCGACGTCACGCTCGTCTGCCACTCCAAGACGCTGACGGTGGCGTTGAAGGCGGCCGAGCAGCTCGCCGAACAGACCGTGTCGGCGGAAGTGCTGGATCTGCGCTCGATCCGGCCCCTCGACGAGGCGGCGATTCTCGACTCGGTCAAGAAGACCAACCGCGCGGTGGTCGTGGAAGAAGGATGGCCCCATGCCGGGATCGGCGCGCAGATCGTCGATCTCATTCAGCGCGATGCGTTCGACGACCTCGATGCCCCTGTGCAGCGCGTGACCCAGGCGGACGTCCCGATGCCTTACAACAAAGTGCTCGAGCGCGCCGCGAAGGCCTCACCCGAGAAGGTCGTCGCCGCGGCGCGCCGCGTCCTCTACCTCGACTAGACAATGGCCACCAAAGTTCACATGGAGGCGCTCTCGCCCACGATGGAGGAGGGACGTCTCGTGAAGTGGACGAAGCACGAGGGCGACGCCGTGAAGTCGGGCGACACGTTGGCCGAGGTCGAGACCGACAAGGCGGTCATGGAGCTGGTCGCGCGGGCGGATGGGCAGCTGCTCAAAGTGCTGGTACCCGAGGGCACCACCGTGCCGGTTGGGAATATCGTTGCGTGGATCGGCAAGCCCGGAGAGAAACTCGACGGAGCGGGGAGCACGGAGCAGACGGCCGCGAAGCCGGCGCCTGCCGCTGCAGCTCCGAAGCCAGCCCCCGCTCCAGCTCCCGCTCCCGCTCCGGTTGCAACAGCGACCGATGCAACGCGAGTGAAGGCATCTCCATTGGCACGGCGGATCGCCAAGGACGCGGGTGTCGATCTGAAGCTGGTGCAGGGATCAGGGCCGGGTGGCCGAGTCATCAAACGCGACGTCGAAGCCGGTGCGGCACATCCGAGCACCGCCGGACAGCCGAGCGCAGCGCCACCTCCTCGCTCCGTGCTCCGTGCTCCAACCGGAGTTCCGTACGAGGACGTCTCCCTCACCCAGATCCGGAAGACGATCGCCAAGCGGCTGGCCGCGTCGCTCGGACCGATCCCGCATTTCTTCCTCACGACCGAGATCGACATGGAGCGCGCGGCCGAAGCGCGCGAGGCGCTCAACAAGCAGCTCGGCGAAACGGGCGGGAAGATTTCGTTCAACGACATCGTCATCAAGGCGGTGGCACTGGCGCTCGTCCAGCATCGCGCCTGCAACGCCTGGTTCCAGGAAGATCACATCCGGTACTGGAACGAGGTCCACGTCGGCATGGCCGTCGCGATCGAGGACGGGCTCATCACGCCGGTGATCCGCAATGCCGACCTGAAGAGCCTGCGGCAAATCGGCGCGGAGTCGCGCGAGCTGGCGGGACGTGCCCGGACCCGGCGCCTGAAGCCAGAAGAATACACCGGCGCGACGTTCAGCGTCTCGAACCTTGGGATGTTCGACATCGATCAATTCACCGCCGTCATCAATCCGCCCGAGGCCGGCATCGTCGCGATCGGGAGCATCGTCGCGAAGGCCGTGCCCGACGGCGATCGCGTGGTGGTGCGCCGCCGGCTGCGGGTCACGATGAGTTGTGATCACCGAGTGATCGATGGGGCGACGGGCGCCGCGTATCTGCAAACGCTGAAACAGATGTTGGAAAATCCTCTCGCCATGCTCTTGTAAGAGGTATCAGTGGCAAACTCGTTCGACGTCATCGTTCTCGGCGGAGGGCCGGCCGGCTACGTCTGCGCGATCCGCTGCGCGCAGCTGGGGCTCAGCACCGCCGTGGTGGAGCAGGACAAGCTCGGCGGCGTGTGCGTGAACATCGGCTGCATCCCCACCAAGGCGCTGCTGCACTCCGCGTACATCGCCAATCTCCTCAAGGAGTCGAAAGACTTTGGCGTCGAGGCCGGGAATGTCACAACGGACTACGGCGTCGCGATGAAGCGGTCGCGCCGGGTTAGCGACCAGAACTCGAAAGGCGTCGAGTTCTTGATGAAGAAAAACAAGATCACCGTCGTGAAGGGCAGCGGTGTGCTGCAGCCGGGCAAGAAGGTGAAAGTGGGCAGCGACGTCTACGAGGCCAGGAAAGCCGTCGTGATCGCCACCGGCTCGCGCGTCAAAGGCATTCCGCAGATCGGTCTCGAGATCAACAAGACGACGGTCATCTCATCCGATGAAGCGCTGCTGATGGAACGCGTGCCGGCGTCGCTCGCGATCGTCGGAGCCGGCGCGGTGGGCATGGAGTTCGCCGACATCTTCAACGCGTTCGGGGTGAAGGTCACGGTCATCGAGGCACTCCCCCGCATTCTGCCCCTCGAGGACGCCGAGGTGTCGGATACGCTCAGCAAGAGCTATCGGAAGCGCGGGATCGAGGTGATCGCCGGCGCCAAGGTCACCAAGGCAACCGTCGCCAAGGACAAGGTGACCCTCGACATGGAGGCAGGGGGCGAGAAGAAACAGATCGTCGCAGCCGCCGTGCTGCTGGCCGCGGGGCGCGCGGTGAACACCGAGAACATCGGTCTGAAGGAATGCGGGATCCAGCTCACCGACCGCGGGTTCATCAAGGTCGACAAGAACCTGCAGGCGAGCACGCCCGGCTACTACGCGATCGGCGACGTCGCGGGACCACCGATGCTCGCCCACAAGGGGAGCCGGGAAGGCGTGGTCGTCGCGGAGCTCATCGCGGGCCAGAAGCCGCATGCGATCAAGTACGATAACGTGCCCAGTGTGACCTACTGCCATCCCGAGGTGGCGAGTATTGGCCTGACGGAAGATCAGTGCAAAGAGCAGAAGCTCGACTACGTCGCGGGCAAGTTCCCCTTCTCCGCAAACGGCCGGGCGCGCGGCACTGGGGAAACCGAGGGCTTCGTCAAGATCCTCCGCGACAAGAAATACGGTGAGATCCTGGGCGCGCATATCGTCGGCGCCCACGCTTCCGAAATGATCCATGAACTGGCAGTGGCGCGCGAGAACGAGTACACCGTCGAAGAGGTCGATCTCGCGATCCACGCGCATCCCACGATGTCCGAGGCCGTGGCGGAGGCTGCGCTCGATTCGCAGGGCCGCGTGATCCACGTGTGAGTGAGACATCGGTCAAAGATCCGCTCGCCCTCGGGTTGGGCTCTCTGGCCGCAGGTGTCGGCTTTGGCGGCGCGTGCCTCACGGCGGCGCAGATCGTCGCCTCCATTCTGCGCGGCGATGTCGAGCCCAGCGCGTATCGTGACACGGCCGCCGATCCGCTGCTCGCCGGACTGATCGCCGCGGTCGGGGTCGGCGGCGTGGTGGCGTGGTACCGCGGTGGCGCCCTCGATAACATCTGGCAGCGCGGCGTGATTGCCGTATTGGGAGCCGTCGGGGCCATTTTGATCGGGTTTCTCGCGGCGCCACTCGATCGCTTCTTCGGCATCCTCGGGATCGTCGTCTGGCTCTTGCTCAACATTGCATTCGGCATTCTGGCCACGCGCTGGGCAATGCGGGGTAAAGGGGACGAGGGAATCGGGACGGGTACGCCATGAGCGTGGTCGAGGTCATTCAGGCGGGGACCGTGCCCTACGAGGACGCCCTGACCTGGCAGCGTCAGCTCGCCGAAGAGCGCATCGCAGGCCGGCTCTCGCACGACGTGTTGCTGCTGCTCGAGCACCCTCCTGTCGTCACCTTGGGCCGGAATTCTGATGCCGCGCACCTGCTCCGGACGCAGGGCATCGAGGTCTTCGAGGTCGAGCGCGGTGGCGACGTCACGTTTCACGGCCCGGGCCAGCTCGTCGGCTATCCGATTCTCGATCTCCGCGCATACAAGCAGGACCTGCACTGGTACCTGCGCACGCTCGAACAGGCGCTGATCGAATCTCTCGGCATTCTCGCCATTCCCGCCGAGCGCAATCCCGGACTTACAGGCGTCTGGACTCGGGGGAGGGGCCGCAAGATCGCGAGCATCGGCATTCACGTGAAGCAATGGGTCACCTGGCACGGGTTCGCGCTCAATGTAACGACCGATCTGACGCATTTCGATCGCATTGTGCC
>WNFJ01052978.1_pt2 | contig 13416 bp, 14 predicted proteins | sample 5400461 | NCBI WGS metagenome assembly WNFJ01 (sample SAMN13153349, study PRJNA577476) | soil metagenome | isolation source: 115 cm saprolite on Douglas fir-dominated hillslope | place: USA:California | collected 2013-09-17 | reverse complement strand
AGATCGCCGAACCATTGATGCGCCATCTCATGCGCCAGGATGTTGAAGATGCCGCGCCGCGCGGTATCCGCGTTGGTCGCGGGGTCGAACAGCAGCCGGCTTTCGAAAAACGTGATGCCGCCCCAGTTCTCCATCGCACCGCCGAAGCCGCCCGGCACCGCCAGCAGATCGAGTTTCGGCAGCGGATATTTGACGCCGAAATAATCGTTGTAATACGCCAGCAGCTTCACCGCGCTGTCGAGCGCAAAACGGCCCTGCCGGCTTTTGCCCGCGGTCGTGACCACGCCGACGGTGACGCCATCGGCGTCCGCGGTCAGGCGTTCGAGTTCGCCGGCGGTGAGCACGAACAGATAGCTCGACATTTTTGGCGTCGGCGCGAAGGCGACTTTCTTAAGGTTTGATCCTGCCGACTCCTCGCGCACGACCGGCATGTTGCCGACCGCCAGGAACGTGCTTGGTACCGTCACCGTCAGCGCGAACGTCGCCTTGAACGCCGGCTCGTCCCAGCATGGAAAGATCCGTCGCGCGTCGGCCGGCTCGAGTTTGCTTGAGAGCAGCCGCTTCATGCCGTTGCCGGTCGGATAGTCGACGTAAAAGAGACCGGTGCCGAATTTGTTGATCCGCGCCGTGAACGCGATCCGCAGCCGGTGCGCACCGGGCGCGATCGGCTGCGCAAAGCTGAGCGTCGCGGTCTGCGCGCCGGCATCGAGCGTAACCTCGGCGCGCTGTGCGTCATCGTCGAGGCTGGCGGAAGCGAAACTCGTGTCGACGGCATTCAGCGTCAGCCGCGTCACGGGCTCGCGCACCTCGATATCGACGATCTCGACACCGGGAAGCGCAAGGCTCTCCAGATCCGGCGTCAGCTCGATCGCATAATGGACGGGAACAACTGTCTTGGGCAGTTTTCCGGGCGAGCTGTCGAAGGAAAAAACCGGCTCGGCCAACGCAGCGCCGGAGAGCGACAGCAGCAGCGCGATGGCGGCGGCAACGCTCCGCCGCAGGAATGCCGGCAAGACCGCTGTGGCGTGAGGCTGCTTCATGCTGTTCCCTGCCGGCTTAGAAAAGGGGGGCTCCCATGCGGGTCAGTCGAAGACCCGCGCGAGGGCGGACTGGGCCTCGCGCTGGATCAGGCTCAAATGATTCTTGTCGCGAAAACTCTCCGCATAGATCTTGTAGACGTCCTCGGTGCCCGATGGCCTCGCGGCGAACCAGCCCGTCTCAGCCTCGACCTTGATGCCGCCGAAGGATTGATCGTTGCCGGGCGCCTTGGTCCTGACAGCGCGGACCGGCTCGCCGGCCAGCTCCTTCATGTTGAGTTGCTCCGGCCCCAGCGCCTTCAAGGCGGTTTTCTGCTTCGGCGTCGCCGGCACGTCGATCCGCTCGTAGAAGGGAACGCCGAGTTCTTCGGTCAATCCGGCAAACAACTGACTGGGATCGCGGCCGGTTTTGGCGAGGATTTCGGCGGCCAGAAGCCCCATCACGATGCCATCCTTGTCGGTGGTCCAGGCCGAGCCGTCCCGCTTCAGGAACGACGCGCCGGCGCTTTCCTCGCCGGCAAAGCCGAATGCGCCGGAGCCGAGCCCATCGACGAACCATTTGAAACCGACCGGGGTTTCGACCAGCTTGCGCTTCAGCTTGGCCGCGACGCGATCGATGATCGAACTGCTGACGATGGTCTTGCCGATCGCCGCCCGCTGTCCCCATTCCGGCCGATGCTTGAACAGATAGGCGATCGAGGTCGCCAAAAAATGGTTCGGGTTCATCAGGCCGCCCGACGGCGTCACGATGCCGTGCCGGTCGGCATCGGTATCGTTGGCAAAGGCGACGTCGAATTTGCCGCGCATCCGNATCAGGCTGGCCATCGCAAACGGGGAAGAACAATCCATCCGGATTTTGCCGTCCCAGTCGGCGGTCATGAAGCGGAATGTCGGGTCGACGGCGTCGTTCACGATCGTGGCGTTGATCCCGTAATGTTCGATGATCGGCTGCCAATAGTGAACGGCCGCGCCGCCGAGCGGATCGATGCCGATTTTCACACCGGACGATTTCACCAGCGCCATGTCCACGACGTTGCCGAGGTCGGCGACATAGGGCCCGATGTAGTCGTAGAGATGCGTCGATCGCGCCTTGCGGGCCCGCTCGTAAGGCATCCGCGCGACGCCTTTGAGTCCCGCCGTCAGATAAGCGTTGGCGTTCTTTTCGACGATCGCCGTGACATCCGTATCGGCCGGGCCGCCATGCGGCGGATTGTATTTGTAGCCGCCGTCTTCCGGCGGATTGTGCGAGGGCGTGATGACGACGCCGTCGGCGAGGCCGCTCGTCCTGCCCTTGTTGTAGCTCAGGATCGCGTGCGAGATCACCGGGGTTGGCGTGTAGCCGCCGCGATCGTCGATCATGATGTCGACGCCGTTGGCGGCAAATACCTCGATGGCGCTGGCCAGCGCCGGCTCGGCGAGCGCGTGGGTGTCGATGCCGATGAACAGCGGGCCGGTCAAGCCGTTGGCGCGGCGGTGATCGCAGATCGCCTGCGTCGTCGCCAGGATATGATCTTCGTTGAAGGCATTCCTGAACGACGAACCGCGATGCCCCGATGTCCCGAAAGCAACGCCTTGCAGGGGATCGCCCGGGTCGGGCTTGTTCACGAAATAGGCCGTCACCAATCGGGGAACATTGACGAGAGAAGCGGGATCGACCGGTTTGCCTGCGGCGGGATTGGGGGCAGTCACATGACCTCTCAGGGGCGATGGCAGCTCTGAAGGATCACTTTATACCCGGAACAAGCATCACGAGTCATCGATAGAATGACAACTCACTCAGATCGACGCGCGAGCCGAAAATTGCTCAGCCTCCATCGAGAGAGACAAGCACGCTTGGGTCACTGATCTCTTGTCCTGATAAAATGGACTTTCGAGCGAGCGGAGTACCGTCTCGCCTCTCGCGACAGGTCAGCAGGAGAAAAATGGAGCGTCGCAGGCATCGGGCATGAACGCGAGATATCCTCTTGCGCCAACGTCATGATGTCTTCTTGCGCCAGCGTCATGCCGTTTTCCAGCCAATCGCCGGCAACAGAGAAAGTGATCAGGATCGTCAGACAGACCAGCAGGACGATGACGCCGGCAAGCGGGCGCGTCCTGCGCTGAACGTCGCGACCCGCCGCTCCGCAACTGTTTGTCGTGGTTTCCGTCATGCATACCTCGCACCCGAGTTAGGTCGCGGCCGCAGCGCTTTCAATGTCCAGCAAGCCGATTTCGACGACTAGTCAGCGCTCATCAATGCAATGTGATGACCCGCGGTCGCCTCGTCCGCCGAAAACAGGCATTCGATGCACATTTCCTGGGCGGCAACGGTCTGCGGCGTGCCAACCGTCGTCACCATTGAGAAATAATTGAAGAGCCGGTCGCCTTTGACGAGGCTCAAGGGAATGACAGGCATGAAGCTAAACACGACAGGATTCTTCCACTCTGCAATTCCTTGGTTTTTTCGTCTACTACGCGCCCGACCGACTCCCGATAGACGCGCTCGAACAGCCCCCTTGCCGCATCCTGCCAATTCGCTGGGAACGGGCGCATGCCCTTGGGGTCGAACATGAGGTGCAGCATGGATAATTATCGCGGCCACACTTCCCACGTCACCACGCATACCGCACAACGCCCTTGCCGGCGTAGCTGCGGGTGACGCTGGAGAACTCGCCCTCGAAGGTGGCGGCGAGCGAGAAGCCGCTCAGCCATTTCACCTCGGCGGATGCGGTGGTGTCGCAGATGCCCGACGTCGCCGCGCGCAACTGCCCCAGCGCTAGCGCCCCACGCCCGGCCTCGTGGGCCGATATGCTCTCGTTCACTTGTGCCTCGTCCGCTTCATGATTCGACGAGGCGAAGCCGCAAGAACGTGACCTTCGGGGGTCCGGTTTCGCGCCACCATCAATGGCGGCTTGTAGCGATCTGAAAATCGCCGCGCAAGCGACGTTACCATGACGATCGCAGCGCTGCACGGTTCGGCACTCGGTATGCCGCGGCCCCCGCAAATCCGCATTCCATCGCCCGAAAAGCATCCCTTAGAATAGATATTTCAGATATCACTTATTGACACTTTAACATCATTAATTAGGATGCAGGAATGATGTTTGATATTGGCTGGGGTTCCGACCGATGATCACGGCAGCTCAATTGCGGGCTGCCAGGCTGCTTCTCGGCGTCGATCAGCGCCGTCTTGCAAAACTCTCCGGGCTCTCCGTGCCGACCATCCAGCGAATGGAGGCGAGCGAAACAATGGTTCGCGGCAATGTCGATTCGCTGGTCAAGTTGATCGCCGCATTCGACGCCGCCGGGATCGAGATGATTGAAGAAGGAGCCGTCAGCAATTCGCAGGGACGCGGGGTGCGTCTGAAGATGAATTCGGGTTCGGCCAGGGCCTATCTGGACAATCAGGCAGAGCACAAAACGTCGAACGGCACGCGGGGGCGCGCCTAATGGCTCCCGTCGTCTTGCAAATGTCATGTGTCGCGGGATTACTGGGGATCGCCGGGCTTGCGGTCTTCCTGAGCCGTGCCAAGAGCGCCACGGCGATCGTTTACAGCCTCACTCTGGCTGTTTCCCTGCTCGCCTTGTTCGGGTCGATCCGCTCGCTGCTCGGCGGCGTGCCTGATATCTCCGACCTGACCTTGCCGATCGGACTACCGTGGCTTGGCGCCCATTTCCGCCTGGATGCGCTGGCGTCGTTCTTTCTCGTGGTGGTCAATCTGGGTGGTGCGTCGGCAAGCTTCTATGGCCTCGGTTACGGCCAGCACGAACCGGCGCCGCACCGCGTGCTGCCGTTCTTCCCCGCCTTTCTGGCCGGGATGAATCTGGTGGTGCTGGCGGACGATGCGTTTTCCTATCTGCTGTGCTGGGAATTCATGTCGCTGGCTTCCTGGGCGCTGGTCATGGCGCATCATCGCGAACCCGGCAATGCCAAGGCGGGTTACGTCTATCTCGTGATGGCGAGCTTCGGCACCCTCGCCTTGCTGCTGGCCTTCGGCCTGCTGGCCGGACCGGCCGGAGATTACGGATTTGCCGCCATCCGCATCGCCCAACACACGCCCTATGCAGCAACATTGGTGCTGATCCTGATGTTGCTCGGCGCCGGTTCAAAGGCCGGCCTGGTGCCGTTGCACGTGTGGCTGCCGCTCGCGCATCCGGCGGCGCCAAGCCATGTTTCGGCGCTGATGAGCGGTGTCATGACCAAGGTCGCGATCTACGGCTTCATTCGCGTCATCTTCGACCTCTTGGGACAGCCGACCTGGTGGGCCAGCGTGGTCGTGCTGATCCTCGGCGGCATCACCGCCGTCATGGGGATCCTCTACGCGATGATGGAAAAGGACCTGAAACGCCTGCTGGCCTACAGCACGATCGAGAATATCGGCGTCATCTTCGCAAGCCTCGGCCTTGCACTGGCCTTTCAGGCCAACGGCCTGAAGCTCGCGGCGGCGCTGGCCTTCACCGCGGCGCTGTTCCACGTGCTCAACCACTCCTTCTTCAAGAGCCTGCTGTTCTTCGGGGCCGGCGCCGTCCTGACCGCGACGGGCGAGCGCGACATGGAGAAATTGGGAGGCCTCATTCATCGCATGCCGCAGACGAGTTTCGCCGTTCTCGTCGGCTGCGTCGCGATCTCGGCGCTTCCGCCCTTCAACGGCTTCGTTTCGGAATGGCTGATGTTCCAGGCCGTGCTGCAAAGTCCGGAATTGCCGCAATGGGCGCTGAAGATCGCGGTGCCGGCGGTCGGCGCGCTATTGGCCCTGGCGGCGGCGCTGGCCGCGGCGTGCTTCGTCAAGGCGTACGGCGTGACGTTTCTCGGACGACCGCGCGGAACGGCAGCGGAAACCGCCCATGAGGTCGACCGCTACTCGCTTGTCGCCATGTTCATCCTTGCCGCACTCTGCTTGCTGGCCGGAATCCTGCCGGGGCTGGTGATCGACGCGCTTTCACCGATCACAACCGCGATTCTCGGCGGCCGGATGCCGATCCAGGCCAATGAACCCTGGCTTTCGATCGTGCCGATCGCGGAGAGCCGCAGTTCATACAACGGGTTGCTGGTGATGGTCTTCATCACGATATCGGCTTCGCTTGCCGTCTTCTTTATCCATCGCTTCGCCTCGCATGCGCTGCGGCGGGCGCCTGCCTGGGGCTGCGGCTTTTCCGATTCCACGCCCGCTACGCAGTATTCGGCGGGAAGTTTTGCGCAGCCGATCCGCCGCGTGTTCGGCACGATGCTGTTCCACGCCCGTGACCATGTCGAGATGCCGGCGCCCGGAGATACCAGGCCGGCGCGGCTCAGAATCGAATTGCACGATCTGGTCTGGGAGGGAATGTACGCGCCGATCGCGGGCGCGGTCGGCTATTCCGCCGATTGGCTCAACCGCCTGCAATTCCTGACCATCCGGCAATATCTCAGTCTGGTCTTTGCCACCCTCGTCACGCTGCTGCTGGTGCTCGCGATATGGTCGTGATCTCCGACATCATCGTGCAAGGTGGGCAGATGTTGCTGGTGCTGTTGCTGGCGCCGCTGCTGACCGGCTTCGTGCGCAAGATCAAGGCGCGGCTGGTGCGCCGCCAGGGCGCGTCGATCTTCCAGCCCTATCGCGATCTGCGGCGCCTGCTGCGCAAGGAGGTGGTGCTGGCCGACAACGCCTCGTGGCTGTTCCGCGTGACGCCCTATGTGACGTTCGCCGCGATCTGGGTTGCCGCCGCCTTGGTGCCGACCTTCGCGACCGGCCTGCCGTTCAACTGGACCGCCGACCTGATCGCCATCGTGGCGCTGCTGGGAAGCGCGCGCTTCTTTCTGGCGCTGGCGGGAATGGACGTCGGCACCAGTTTTGGCGGCATCGGCTCCAGCCGCGAAGTCATGATCGCGGCATTGGCGGAGCCGGCGATGCTGCTGATCGTGTTCTGCATGGCGCTGGTTGCCGGCTCGACCCAGCTTTCGACGGTCGCGAATTTCCTGGCCTCGTCCTATGTCGGATTGCGGGTATCGCTGGGGATGGCGCTGATCGCGCTCATCATGGTGGCGCTCGCCGAGAACGCGCGCATTCCGGTCGACAACCCGGCCACGCATCTGGAGCTCACCATGGTGCATGAGGCGATGGTTCTCGAATATTCGGGACGTCACCTCGCGATGATCGAGTTCGGCGCCTTTCTCAAGCTCCTGCTCTATATCTCGCTGATCGCCTGCGTGTTCCTGCCCTGGAAGATCGCCCTGTTCGGCACCGGCCCGCTGGCCTACGCCATCGGCGCCGGCGCCTACATCGTCAAACTCGCCGTCGCCGGCTTTTTGCTGGCGCTGTTCGAGACGGCGACGGCGAAGATGCGGGTTTTCCGCATTCCGCAGTTTCTCGGGGCCGCGCTGATGCTGGGCCTGCTCGGTACGCTGCTTCTGTTCGTGTCGAGGAGCTTCTGATGCAGATGCACAGCCTCGCCTTCGACGTCTCGCATACGCTGGCCGGCGGGCTGGTCCTGATCAGCTTCATGATGCTGTATCAGGACCGGCTTTATTCGCTGCTCAACGTCTTTGCGTTCCACGCCCTCGTGCTTGCGCTTTCCGTCGCCTGGCAGGCCTTTATCCAGCAGGCGCCTCATCTCTACATCACGGCGGCCATCGCCCTCGTGTTCAAGGCGATCGTCATTCCGGTGGCGCTGCATCGCATCGTCAAACAGCTTGGCATTCATCGCGACATCGAGTCGGCCGTGGGCATCGGCCCGACCATGCTGGCCGGGATGGCCCTGGTCGCGCTCTCCATGGTCCTGATGCTGCGGGTCACCGCCGAGGCCGATCCGCTGGCGCGCGAGGATCTCGCCTTTGCCCTGTCGGTCGTGCTGCTCGGACTTCTGGTCATGGTGACGCGGCGCAATGCCGTCAGCCAGGTCGTGGGATTCATGTCGCTCGAGAACGGACTGGTGCTGGCGGCCACCGGCGCCAAGGGCATGCCGCTCGTGGTCGAGATCAGCGTCGCCTTTTCGATCCTGATCGCCTTCATCGTCATCGGCATCTTCCTGTTCCGGATCCGTGAACGCTTCGATTCCGTCGATGTCTCCGCCCTCGACGACTACCGGGGCGAGCAGCGATGAGCGCGGCTTCCTTCGATTCCATCGCAGCGGTCCTGCTGATTCCGATCGGCTCGGCGGCGCTGCTGGCCGCGCTGCCCGGCTACCGGGTCACGGCGCGCCTGAACGTCGTGGCCAGTTTCGCTACATTCCTGGCGGCGCTGTCGCTGTTCGTGATCGAGCGTCCGGAGCCGGGGCGGTATGTGCTGGTCGACGACCTCAACATCGTCTTCATCGTGCTCAACACCTTCGTCGGCTTCACCACCAGCATCTTCAGCGCGAGCTACATCGCCCATGAACTCGAAGCCGGCCGCTTGACGCCGACATACCTGCGTTTCTACCACGCCATGTACCAGACCATGATGTTCGGCATGAATCTGGCGTTCGTGTCGAACAACATCGGCCTGATGTGGGTCGCCGTGGAAATCGCGACGCTGACCACGGTGCTGATGGTCGGCATCTACCGCACCCACGCCGCGCTGGAAGCGGCGTGGAAATATTTCATCCTCGGCAGCGTCGGCATTGCCTTCGCGCTGTTCGGCACCATCCTCGTCTACATGGCGGCGCGGCCGATCGTGGGCGAAGGCCAGGACGGCATGGTCTGGACCCTGTTGATCCGACATGCAGCCGCCTTCGATCCCGAGTTGCTCAATGTCGCCTTCATATTCCTGTTTCTCGGCTACGGAACCAAGGTCGGCCTCGCGCCGCTGCATGCCTGGCTGCCCGACGCCCACGCCGAGGGCCCGACGCCGATATCGGCAGTGCTGTCGGGCCTGCTCCTGAACGTCGCGCTCTAAGCGCTGCTGCGCTTCAAGATATTGCTCGCCGCCAATCCTTCCGCGATCGCGCCGGGCCCGCTGATGGTGACGATGGGCCTCGTCTCGCTGATCTTCGCGGCGTTCATGCTGTACCGCCGGCGCGACATCAAACGGCTGTTCGCCTACTCCTCGATCGAGCACATGGGCATCATCGTCTTTGCGTTCGGGATGGGCGGCCCGCTGGCCAATTTCGCCGGGCTGCTGCACATGGTGATGCACAGCCTGACCAAGTCGGCGATCTTCTACGCGGTCGGCCATATCTCGCAGATCAAGGGCACGCAGCGGATCAACCGGATCCGGGGCCTGACGGTGACCCATCCGGTGCTTGGCTGGGGTTTCGTGGCGGGCGTCGTCGCAATCGCCGGACTGCCGCCGCTCGGCATCTTCATGAGCGAATTTCTGGTCGTGAGCTCGACCTTCGCGCGGCAGCCGCTGCTCGCGATCGCGCTAGTGTTCGGGCTGCTGCTTGCCTTCGGCGCATTGACGTTGCGCCTGACCAGCGTCGCGTTCGGCCAACCTCGCGGCAGCACGGCGTCGGCGGACGCTTCCTACGTGCCGATGTTCGCCCATCTTGCACTGGTTCTTTGCGCGGGAATCTATCTTCCCGCGCCGCTCGTGGTCTGGTTCCAGCACGTCGCTCGTCTGCTTGGATAGTTGAGGGATGAGCGGGATATGCCACCGCTGATCGACCTGATGCAGGAAGGCCGCACCATCCAGCAACACAGCCCGTGGCCGCGCGCCGTGGTCGATGCGCACCTCTGGAATTTTGCGGCAAGCGAACTGGCGCAGGGACGCTGGAGCCTGCTTGGCCTCTGGGGTGAGCCCGCGACGGTCCACATGGCGATCATCGACCGGGATACGGCGGAAATCGCGGTTGTCAGCCTGGATTGCCCCGATCGCGTTTATCCCTCGGTCGGCAAATACCACCCGCCGGCGCTGCGATTGGAGCGAACGATCAACGACCTGTTTGGCCTGTCCGCGCAAGATTTGCCCGATAGCCGCCCCTGGCTCGATCACAACCGTTGGGGCGTGCGTTTTCCCTTAGGTGATCGCATCGACACGTTGCCGACGACGGCGCCCTACCGATTCCTCGCGGCGGAAGGCGACGGCCTGCACCAGATCGCGGTCGGTCCGGTGCATGCGGGCATCATCGAGCCCGGGCATTTCCGGTTTACCGCCAGCGGCGAGACCGTGGTCCGGCTGGAACAGCGGCTGGATGCGAGGCGCGAGTATCGAGCGCGCAGCCCAACTGGCCGGACGCGTATCGGGCGACAGCACGGTCGCCTATGCTTATGCGTTTTCGAAGGCTGCCGAGGCGGCGCTGCAACTTGCCGTGCCGGACCGCGCGGTCTGGCTGCGGGCGCTGCTTGCGGAACTCGAGCGGCTTGCCAATCATCTCGGCGACATCGGCGCGATCTGCAACGACGCGTCGTTCGGCTTGATGCAGGCCCATTGCAACGTGCTGCGCGAGGACGTTCTCCGCGCGGCGAACACAGCCTTCGGTCACCGCCTGATGCGGGACGTCATCGTTCCCGGCGGGCTGGTTCGCAACCTCGACGAAACCGGGCAAGCCGCCATCCGTGCGACGCTCGACAATATCCACGTTCGCTTTCCCGCACTTGTCGAACTCTACGACAACACCGCCTCGCTTCAGGATCGCACCGTCGGCACCGGCGTCGTCACGGCGGCCCTGGTAAAGCAATATGCCGCGGGAGGCTATGTGGGCCGTGCGTCCGGGCGCGCCTTCGACGCCCGCCGTGCTCCCGGATATCCCCCGTATAATGATCTGCGCTTCGAGGTACCGGTGCTCGACGAGGGTGACGTCAACGCCCGGGTCTGGATTCGGATTCGCGAAGTCGAGCAGAGCCTTGCTTTGACAAATCAGATTCTGGACCGGCTTCCCGGCGGCCCGCTGCGCGTGCCGGTCGCCGCCGCGGCCGGACCGCGCGAGGGCATGGCGCTGGTCGAAGGTTTCAGGGGCGACATCATGGTCTGGCTCCGGATCGACGGCGGCCGCATCGACCGCTGCCATCTTCGCGATCCGTCCTGGTTTCAGTGGCCGCTGCTCGAGGCCGCCATCGAGGACAACATCGTCGCCGACTTTCCACTCTGCAACAAATCGTTCAACTGTTCCTATTCCGGCCAGGACCTGTAGGAGAAGGCGATGCGCAAGCTTCTCTTTCAAAGTTTTTTCCAGGGACCGTTCACGGAGCCGGCGCCCGCGCTGGACGCGAGCGCCGTCGAAGAACTCGCGACGGCGCTGCAGCGCGCCGCGCGGCGGCGCCTCGGCCGAAGCCTCTCGATCCGCGAAATCGATGCCGGATCATGTAACGGGTGCGAACTGGAGATCCACGCGCTGAACAATGCCTATTACGACGTCGAACGTTTCGGCATCCGGTTCGTCGCCTCGCCCCGCCACGCCGACGTTCTCATGGTCACCGGGCCCGTGACCAAAAACATGCGCGATGCGCTGGAGCGAACCTATCATGCGACCCCGGATCCGAAATGGGTCGTTGCCGTGGGAGATTGCGCGCGGGATGGCGGGTGTTTTGCCGGCAGCTACGCGGTGGTCGGAGGGGTCTCGCAGGTCGTTCCCGTCGATCTTCATATTCCCGGCTGTCCGCCGCCGCCGGTTACGATTTTGCAGGGACTGCTCGCCCTGCTCGATCGAACGGCCAAAGGCGCCACATCCATTGCTTGAGACCAACGTTAGCGGGTCCGTTCCAATGTCCGCGGCAGCGAAGGTTTGGACTGCTTGATGTTCTTGATCTTTGGCTTCGTCACGTGTTCCCTGAGACGAACGCCGCGACCACCTGTCGAACTCGTCACACCCGGATTGATCAATTCGATCCCTGCATTCTCCAGTGCCGAAACCAGCTTCATCAGGGAATCGACGTTGCCGCGGATCACGCCGTCGCTCGCTTCCATGCGCTGGATGGTTGGGACCGAAAGATCTGCAAGGTCGGCGGTTTGCCGCTGATCAATGTTCAGGAGCGCACGGGCCGCCCTGAGCTGGTTGGCCGTAATCATGAAAAGGCGGTCTCCGCTGAGATTGGCATCGAATATATCTACACCGTACGAATTGGTGCTTCAAGCATCAAATTAGATGCAAAATATATCATCGGAGGTTCGGGCCCGTGGAACGGCCCCGAGCTGTCCGGGGGCTTGTCGCGAACCCCGCGCCAGATGCGGAAACATTATGCGCCATTCCTGAAAGTGTTGGCGTGCTACACGTCACATGATAATAGATGTTCTGCGCATCTATTATCATGCTCGACTCTTTACGTGGTTATCCTGTGAAATTGCTGGGACGCTATCAAGGCAGGAACGGCTGGATCGATATCGTCGAGTGCTCCTGGGACGGCACGCGCGTGTATTTCGAGGAAGGCGTGCGGCAAAGCCAGGCAACGCCCGACGGCGAAAGCGTGTTCACCTACGTCAAGCTGATGGACGAACTTCTGTCCAGCTCCCGACATATCCTCGTGCTGGGCTGCGGCGGCGGAACGCTAGCGACCAGGCTGTCGCGTCTTGGCAAGCGGCTGACCATCGTCGACAACAACCCGATCAGTTTCATCCTCGCACAACGATATTTCGAGCTGCCGGACGAATTGCCCTGCATCGTCTCCGACTTCCGGAAATTCGTGTTCGACGACCGCGCCTACTATGACGGCATTGCAATCGACGTCGGCGGCCCCGGATTTCGCTTCATGGAAGAGTTCGATACCGAGACCTGCGACGCGATCCGTTCCCGCCTCGCACCGGGCGGGCGGATCGTGATGAATGTCATGGTCGCAAACGACATTGATCCGGCGCCTGACCGGATCGCCGCGCGGCTTGCCGGTGAGGAATTGCAGACATGGATCGTCGATGAGCAAGGCATCGAGGACCGTAACGCGGTCATCGCCTGCATTCCCGGGAAGACACTCGGTTCGCGTCCCGCGCTCGATCGCGTCATGCGCCATAGTCACGAACGGTGGGCGATCCGCCGGGGACGATTGCGCAGCCGCGATCTCACCATTGGATCGCGCTGATACAGACCGGCGCGTATGGTGGTTGGCCGGCAGGTCGGAGACAGTGCCAGACCGCAGATTCAGGGGCGCCGGACTAGAGCCTCTTCCGTTCCGATTTGAATCGGAACGGGGCTCTATTTCCATTTTTACGCGTTTTCTTGACGCCAACCGGTATCCACTTCGCTGGAAAACGCTCTAGTGGCCGCTGGATTGACGGTTCATCTCCTCCAACGGCTTGCGCATTGCATCGAACTGCGCGCCGAAGCCTTTCCAATCTCCGGACTTCAATCGCTCCACCGCTTGATTGTAGCGATCAAGCACCTCCCGCGCTTGACTTGCCTCTGGGCCTGTCACCGGCATCCCCTCCGTGGTGTTTGAAACCGCCGGCGCAGCGCCGGGTTCCACGAATAGCGCTGACAAGGCCTCGGCGAGCGTCTCCTTCATCACCACATGTTCACCGTCGGCTGCGATCACGCGTTTCAGCTCCGGCAGGTGTCCCTGCTCCGCGCGCATATA
>WNFJ01499377.1_pt2 | contig 13417 bp, 12 predicted proteins | sample 5400461 | NCBI WGS metagenome assembly WNFJ01 (sample SAMN13153349, study PRJNA577476) | soil metagenome | isolation source: 115 cm saprolite on Douglas fir-dominated hillslope | place: USA:California | collected 2013-09-17 | reverse complement strand
ACAATGCGATGCCTGTGACAACCGTGAACCACGAAATACTCGCCGTCGATGGGGGAACGCCGGTTCGAAAGACCCTGCTCCCTTATGGGCGGCAGTCGGTCGGAGAAGATGACATTCAAGCCGTCGTGGACGTACTGCGCTCCGATTGGCTTACGACGGGTCCCAAGGTCGGAGAGTTCGAGGAAGCCTTCGCCGCATGGGTTGGAGCGAAGCACGCAGTGAGTTTCAGTTCCGGCACGGCGGCGTTGCATGGCGCCGCCTTCGCGGCGGGACTCAGGCCGGGCGATGAAGCCATCACTACTCCCATGACGTTTGCCGCCTCGGCAAACTGCGTGTTGTACCAGGGAGCCACTCCGGTTTTTGCCGACGTCAGCGCCGATACTCTGAATCTGGATCCGGAGAAGGCTGCGGCGAAAATCACGGCGCGCACGCGAGCGATACTTGCGGTGGATTACGCGGGACATCCGGCCGATCTGGATGCGATCCTGGAACTTGCTGACCGCAATGGAATGACCGTGATCGAAGACGCTTCTCATGCTCTCGGCGCCGAATACCGGAATCGCCGCGTTGGCAGCATTGCGCATATGACGGTCTTCAGTTTCCATCCAGTGAAGCACCTTGCGACAGGAGAGGGCGGCATGGTCACCACCAACCGCGCCGACTACGCAGAGGCGCTGCGGCGATTTCGTAATCACGGCATTTCGAGCGATGCCCGGCAACGTCAGGCTGAAGGACGGTGGCACTACGAAATGGTGTTGCTCGGTTTTAACTATCGGCTCACTGATATCGCTTGCGCGCTGGGACTGTCGCAACTCAAGAAGCTGGAGGCGAATTTGGCACGCAGACGCGAGATTGCGGCTCGCTATGCGACTGCGTTTCGCGATCTCGCTGGAGTCGCGCGGCCTGCCGTCCGAGCTGAGGTGAACCCTGCATGGCATCTCTATCCGATCCGCCTCAATCTCGAAAAGTTAAGCGCGGACCGGGCCCAGATTTTCCGCGCACTGCGGGCGGAAAACATTGGGGTCAACGTTCACTATATCCCCGTGCATCGCCATCCCTACTATCGCGACCGCTTCGGATATCGGGGAGGTGAATATCCCGTCGCCGAGGATGCCTACGAGCGGCTCATCAGCCTTCCCATGTTTCACGGAATGAGCGATCAGGAGGTGGAGGATGTGATTGCCGCCGTAAAGAAAGTTAGGGTGGCGTTTACCTTATGAACGTGGCCTCGATCCCCTTTGCACGGTACTCGGTGCTGGTGGCGGGGGCAGGATCAATTGGGCGTCGCCACATGACGAACCTAAGACAGCTAGGAGTCAGCCGGTTAGCCGTCGCTGATCCAGACGCGGGCCGGGCACAAGCAGTGGTGGACGAGTTCAGCATCAAGGGCTTTGCTGACTTGGACGAAGCGCTCCGGATCTTCAAACCGGATGTGGTTTTTGTTTGTACGCCTCCAGCCTTTCATATTGAACAGGCATTGTGCGGTCTGCGAAGTGGCGCCGATATATTTGTTGAAAAGCCGCTCAGTCACTGTCTGGAGGGGATAGATACACTTAGAGCCGAATCGGGCAAACTCGGGCGCGTAGTGCATGTTGGATACAATCTTCGTTTCAACCCCGGCATAAAGACGCTCAAGCGGCTTGTGGACGAAGGTATTGCGGGTCGGACGGTGTGGGCGCGCGCGGACGTGGCGCAATACTTGCCGGACTGGCGCCCCTGGCAGGACTATCGCCAGAGCTATACGGCGCGCCGCGAGCTGGGCGGCGGCATTATTCTGGATGCATCGCATGAGATCGACTACATTCTTTGGTTGCTTGGCCCGCCCCGCGAACTCACTTGCATGGCTGGCCGGGTCAGCGGATTGGATGTGAACGTCGAGGATTGTGCGACCATCCTGATTCGCTTGCGTTCCGGCGCCCAGGCCGACATACACATGGATTTCGCTCAGCGGATCGCGTCCCGCTCTTGCGTGGTGGCTGGCGACCGGGCCAGACTGGAATGGGATCACGCGCAGAATCAGGTACGCATTATCCGGCCTGAAGGCGCTCCTGAACTCATAAGGTACGACTTTGAAGCTAATCAGATGTATATCGCGGAGGTAGAAGATTTTTTTTCCTGCGTGCATAACCGCGAAACCGGGAACCGGGGTTTAGCCGAATCCGAGTTGACATTGGAGGTCGCATTGGCCGCCCTGACCTCCGCCTCAGAACACAGGTGGGTGAGCTTTGAGCAGTAATCTCATCGCCATGGTTCCCGCCCGCGGTGGATCGAAGCGGCTTCCGAAAAAGAATGTACGGCCATTCTTCGGACATCCCATGCTGGCATATTCGGTTTCGGCGGCCTTAAATAGCGGGCTGTTCGCCGAGGTAATTGTGTCATCCGACGACCCTGCCGTTGGCCGCCTGGCGGAGGCGTACGGCGCAGTTTTCGTGTCGCGTCCTCCTGAACTGGCCACGGATTCTGCGCAGTTGGTCGATGTGGCTCGACACGTTCTGGAGGTATTGCGTGGCCGAGGTATCGAACCCGAGGCTATTTGCCACTGCATGCCGAACTGTCCTCTGGTGCGCAGCGGAGACATTATTCGGCATTGGCGCAAGTTCAGTGAGGCTCGTCGCGCTTTTCAGATCTCCGTAGTTTCCTATCGCGGGGTGTATCCGCAATGGGCGCTAGGTTGTGACGCTCGGCAAGAAGGGCGATGGCTCTTCGGTGAACACTTGGTCAGGAGCCAGGACCTGCCGCAGGCCTTTTGCCCGACGGGCGCGATCTGGTGGGCTCGTACCAGAGAATTTCTGGCCCAGAATGCTTTCTATGGTTCTCCTTTCCATCTGGAGCCGATGGATCCGAACCGTGGGATCGACATTGACGACGAAGAAGATCTCAAACTCGCTGAACTGCTGGTTCATGGATTGACGGCACGGGATGGCGAATCTCCTTTGGAACCAGCTAATCGCCATGCATTTGTACCGGAGGATTTAGGTGCCTGAACGGATGCTTTGCGCCATTCCGGCGCGCGGAGGCAGCAAACGGCTGCCCAGAAAAAATCTGCGGCTTCTGGCAGGGAAGCCGCTCCTGGCCCATACCATCGACGTGGCGCATCAGAGCGGGCTCTTTGAGAGCGTATTTGTTTGTACGGAAGACAAAGAAATAGCGCAAGTTGCGCGCGATTATGGCGCCAGCGTGCCGCTCTTGATGCCGCAGGAGCTGTGCGGTGATCTCATCGCCTCGCACGTCCCTTGTCAATACCTGGCCACCCATCTGGCCGAGAGCGGATGCTCCGCCGACATACTGGTGTGTCTTCAGCCCACATCCCCGCTGCGCAACGTCGATGACCTGAAAGCGGCCGTGCACAAGTTTCAGGCCGACGACTTCGATTTCCTCGTCAGTGTCACGCAGGTGGACCCGCACGACTTCCACTGGGCGGTCGTGCCGGATGGCGACCATTATTGGCGCATGTATTTTGGCACCCAATATCTGAAGGAACGTCCGCTCTTGCCGCCAGTGTTTAGACCCAACGGTTCCATCAAGATCGCACGACTGCAGGCACTCGCTCAAGTATGCAATTTTTTTGGGGAACGCATGGGGGTCCTGGAGACCCCGCCGGAGCGATCGGTGCACGTGGCTTTGGAATTTGATCTCAAGCTTTGCGAGCTGATCCTGGCGGAGCAAATGGCATGAAGGGACTGAAGGGCCGCACTGCGCTGGTCACCGGAGCCACGGGCCTTTTGGGGGGGGCCATCGCAATGCGCCTGGCGGCAGAGCAGGCCACGGTTGCCGTTACTTCCAGGGATTTTTCGAAGGTCAAACGCTGGGCGGAACAAAATGAATGCTCAGGCGGGAGATATGTTCCGGTGCGGCTCGATTTGGCCGACCGGCAAAGTATTCGCACTTGCCTGGATCACGTTGCGGACCAAGCTGGCGTCCCCACCATCATTGTGGCTAACGCCTCTCTACGGGAAGGGCTGAGTGTGCCTTTTGAAACGATTACACACGATTCCTTTACGAACTTGTTTGCGGTCGATATAGCTGGACATGTCTTGCTGTTGCGGCACAGCGTGGATCATCTGGCGGGACGGCCCGCGAGCATCGTGTTTCTCTCCTCCGTTTACGGACAGGCCGGGGTGGACCATCGCATTTATCCGAAAGGCATGATGCCGACTCCGGTGCAGTACGCGGCGGTGAAGGCGGCGGCGCAGGGTGTGACGCAATGGTTGGCGGCGCTCTGGGCCGAGCAGGGGGTGCGGGTGAATGCTCTGGTTCCCGGCGCAGTGGCTTCCGAACAGCGGCAATCCAAGGAATTTGTAAAGAGGTACTCCGAAAAGACCATGCTGCGGCGAATGGCATCGGCGGACGAGGTGGCAAGTGCTGCCGCGTTTCTCGCGTCCGATGAAGCTTCTTACATCACCGGGCAATGCCTGGTGGTCGATGGCGGATTTACCGCCTGGTGAACTCCATGAAAGTCCTTCTGATCGATCCTCTCGATACTGCGGATTCGGGCCCACTGGCCGGGCGGCGCTGGGATCGCATCGTCGACCTTGGGATGGGCGGAGTGAATAGTTATGAGCGTTGGACGCGGCAAATGCACTGCCCCATAACCACCCTCGATTCTTTCCGGGATGGCTTCGATACCCTTCTGCGAGTACGAGATCTGCTGGGTCTGGGATCGAAGCCGCTAGTGGACGAGTACGGGCTGGACTGGTGGGAGATTATGTCGCTACTCCTGCACGGGGAATTAGAGGCACTGATTCTGCTGCAGCGCTTTGTGCAAACGCTTGCTTCCGACGATGAGCTTTATGTTTCGCGGCCCGACCTCCATGCCAGTCTTCTGCAGTGCCTACTTCCGGGGCGGGTGAAGGTTTTTCCTTTGCGGCGCGGAGCTCGAAAGGAAAGCATGGCACACTACCTCGGGGTTTACAAAAGGCTTTCCGTGCAGCAAATGATCGACGTCTTTTGGGATAAGTACGATTCGGGATATCAGTTTAGAGGCCGGCTGGTACAGAGACGTTCCCCTTCGAGGCGACCGGTAGTGTTGCTTCCCACTGCTTACATCAATGTGTCGCGAACTGGCATGGCTTACGCGAACACTTTTCCGGATGAAAACTTTCTTTTAGTCACGACACGGCGGAGCGGGTGGGTGGAAGATCCACCGCGGAATGTTGCGAGCGCCTGGCTTTCTTCGTATGCGGCAGTTCAGGACCGGAGCAAGCAGTCCGAGGAAATTGAGAGCCGATGGCTATTGATGCTGAAAGAATTGCGAGATGTAGCGGAATTCGGAATCCTAAACCGGCTCGGCTATCTGGATGGTTTCCCTCAGAGGCTCCAGCACGGGCTTGAGGTTCGCGATGCGTGGCGAAACGTTCTCGATACCGAACCGGTGCAGGCCGTGCTCTGCGCGGACGACAGTAACCCTTACACCCGGATCCCGCTGCTTTTAGCGAAGGCGCGCGGCTTGCCGAACATTGCCTGCCACCATGGCGCGCTGGATGGCCGGTACATTTTCAAGCGCGCCTACGGGGATGTTATCTGGGCGAAGGGAAAGATGGAAGAAGACTATCTGGTGAGCAAGTGTGGAGTGCCTGCGGAGAGAGTCGAAATCGCCGCTCCCGCCCTGCCCGCGAAGTGGCGAGAACTCGAGCACTCGAACCGTGAGATTTTTCGGCCATACCTTCTGTTCATCTCGGAGGCTTCTGATGTGTCGGGTGGACGTCCAGAAGAGTTCTATCGGGATATTTTGCCTCCGCTCGCAGATCTAGCGTTGGCCACAGGGCGCAAACTGATCGTGAAGTTGCATCCCTTCGAAAGCAAAGGCGAAAGGGCCGGCATCTTGGCACGTATACTTTCCCTCGAGCAGAATGCGGCAACACGCCTGGTGAGTGGTCCTCTTACAGAAGACCTTCTCGCCAAGGCATGGTTTGGGATCACGATACTTTCCACGGTGGCGATCGAATGTGCAATTCGTGGAATTCCATGCTTTTTGTGCAAATGGTTGGAATTCTGGCCGTATCACTATGTCGAGCAATTCCTTAGCTTTGGAGTAGGTATTGGCCTGAATCATCCGAGTGAAATCGTTAAGATTCCGGAATATCTGCGGGAGCGTCCGGTGAGCGCGGAAGTGCGTGAGAATTGCTGGCATCCAGCCGCCAGGGGACGCCTGCGGGAACTACTGTCTTCGTCGCGCAACGAGTTTACGACGGCCGGGAGTTGAGTTGGCACGAGGCTCCGGAGCAATGTTTTGGGTGAAAGAACGCTTCTAATCCGGGCAGACGCCGGCGCTGCGATGGGGACGGGCCATGTAATGCGATGCCTTGCACTGGCGCAAGCGTGGCAAGATGCGGGAGGGCAATGCATTTTTGCCATGGCAGATTCGACCTCTGCGCTGGAGCGCCGGCTGTGCGCTGAAGGCATGGAAATACAGCGACTCACGGTTCGTGCCGGGACGTCAGAAGACGCGAAGCAGACCCAGTACATCGCGGGCGAGAAAAATGCTCCATGGATCGTCGTGGATGGATATCAATTCGGCTCCGAATACCAATCGGCCATCAAGTCGGCGGGGTTCAAGCTGCTGTTTCTGGATGACAATGCCCACGCCGAAATCTACAGTGCCGACCTGGTGCTGAACCAGAACATTCACGCGGCCGCGAAGCTGTATGCGAAGCGCAAGACCTACACTCACTTGCTGCTGGGACCGCGGTACGCCATGCTTCGGCGGGATTTTCATGGATGGCGCAACTGGCGGCGCGAGATACCTGCAAGCGGGCGGAAGATTCTGGTCACCATGGGAGGCAGTGACCCGAACAACCTGACGACTCTAGTGCTCGAAGCGATCCGGCAACTTCCGAATCCAAATTTGGAGACGGTGGTTCTTCTGGGAGGCAGCAACCCGCACTTGCAGTCGGTGCAGGCTGCGATGGGCGAGCCGCAACAATCCATGCGCCTGATCGCCGATGCCACGAATGTGGCTGAATGGATGGCATGGGCTGACGTTGCGGTTGCGGGGGCTGGCACCACGTTTTGGGAAATGAGCTTTCTTGGACTACCCGGCATTCTGCTGGTGCTGGCAGAGAATCAGGCGGGCGTGGCGGCGGCTGCCGAAAGGCTGGGGATCGCCTGCAGTTTGGGCGAAGCCGCAGACGTGAGTGCGGCGGCCATCGCCGGCAAACTGGCGGAACTGCTCGATTCAATCGACAAGAGGAGGAGCCAATCCGAGAAAGGCCGCAACCTTGTGGATGGCCGCGGCGCGGAACGCGTAGCGGCATTTTTGTCGGGCCTGGAACTGCGGCGGACCCTGGAGTCTGATTGCGCAGTATTCTGGGAATGGGCGAATGACCCCGAAACGCGGGCCGCTTCTTTCCATCGTGAGCCGATCTCGTGGGAAGATCACGCGGAATGGTTTCGAGCAAAACTGTCCGATACCAAAGCGGTTTTTTACACGGCCACGAACCAGGAGGGCGTGCCGGTGGGGCAGGTGCGTTATCAGATCGAAGGTAAGCGGGCGGTCCTATCGGTGAGCCTTGGCACGCGTTTTCGGGGATGTGGCTGGGGCCGCAAGATTCTTGCAGTCGCCACCGAGAGACTCTTCCAGGAATCCGAAGTCGAAGCTATAGATGCTTACGTCAAGCCGACAAACGAGGCTTCGATAAAACTACTTGCGGCAGCAGGTTTTGTGCGCTTGCCGGCGGAAGTTATCGAGGGACAGGAAAGCATCCATTTCGTGCTGCAAAGGAGTCTGGTTGCGTGACTGACGTTCTGCGCATCGCGGGCCATGAAATCGGAAAAGGTTTGCCGGTGTATGTGATCGCGGAAGTTTCGGCAAATCATAATCAAAGCTTTGAGTCGGCGGAAGCGATTATTAGAGCCGCGAAACAGGCGGGCGCAGATGCGGTGAAACTTCAAACGTACCGCCCCGACACAATTACGATCGAGAGCAACCAGAGTTGTTTCCGCGTAGCTGGCGGGACGCTTTGGGATGGGCGCACTCTCTACGATCTCTATGCCGAAGCCTACACTCCATGGGAGTGGCAGCCCAGACTTAAGAAGATGGCGGAGGATCTGGGAATGGATTTGTTTTCCAGCGCCTTTGATCCGACTGCAGTCGACTTCCTCGAACAGATGAACGTGCCCGCTCATAAAGTGGCTTCGTTTGAGCTGGTCGATATTCCCCTGATCCAACGAATGGCCAGTACCGGCAAGCCGCTGATCATGTCCACCGGCATGGCCACGGTGGAGGAGATCGAAGAAGCTTTGCAGAGCGCGCGCCATGCCGGGGCGACGCAGATTGCGTTGCTGAAATGTACCAGCGCGTATCCGGCGCCGGCGGAGGAAATGAATTTGCGGACCATTCCGGAAATGGCCCGCCGGTTCGGCGTGCCAGTGGGATTGTCTGACCATACGATGGGAATCGCAGCGCCAGTGGCCGCCGTTGCGCTGGGGGCCTGTATCATTGAAAAACATCTGACCCTGTCGCGCTCAACTCCGGGTCCAGACAGCACATTCTCGCTGGAGCCTCAGGAATTCAAGGCCATGGTCGATGCGATCCGTACCGCCGAGAAAGCTTTGGGAGAAGTGTATTTTGGTTTAAGCGCCAAGGAAGAAGCCAGCCGGGTGTTTCGCCGTTCTTTATTTGTGGTGGAGGACGTGAAGCAAGGCGAAATCTTCACGGCGTCGAATGTCCGCTCCATTAGGCCGGGGCACGGACTGCATACTCGCCATCTTGGCGAAGTGCTGGGCAAGCGCGCGGCGCGGGAAGTTAAAAAGGGTACCCCGATGAATTGGGAATTCGTAGTCCGGACGTGAGACCTAGTAATGCGCCTTTGCCTTCGTCCATCACTCCTTGCCGGGTTGCTGGTACCCACGGTGCGCCTTCCGGCCCGCCCAACGCGTCAGCCGCAGTTTGCCGACTGGTCATCCGGTCTTCCTCAGCGCGAAGGCCACGCCGGGAACGAAAACATTTAGACTAGTGCCTCGGAGTTCTTCTGCGCGCTTTTAGCGGCGTGGGTGCACGCGTCGTGCATGATGGAACGAGGATTCAACAAGTTGGGAGATTTGTGCCTTCCGAACTACAGGCTGACGTAACCCGATTGAATCAGACCACGACACCCGAAGCAGCAACGGCGAGTTCTTCCGCCGGACCGCCGAAGCCGAGCTTCCAGACGGAGATGGGCAGGATCTCGCGGCAGTCCGGAATAGTCTTCGCTGGGACCATTTTCACCGCACTATTTGGTTACGTCTTCAAGGTTTACCTTGCCCGCGTTCTGGGGGCGGAGGCCCTCGGGATATATGCCCTGGGGATGACTATTATCGGCCTGCTGGGCATTCTAAATGGGCTGGGGCTACCAGATTCCGCCGTGCGGTTTGTAGCTTTATATGCAGCCTCGAAAAGATTTGAAGCGCTGCGTGCGCTGTTATGGAACGGTGCCTGGATGCTGCTGGCTGCCAACCTGATTTTTGCGGCAGGATTGCTAAGAGTCGGTCCATGGATCGCGATTCGTTTTTATCATTCTCCGCAACTCGTACGGTATATTCCGCTTTTCGCTCTGATCATGATTACGGGCGCGCTCAACACCTTTTTCAGTAAGGTGCTGGCGGGCTACAAGGAAGTCGGTCGCCGCACTTTGATCACTAGGTTCGTATCCAGTCCATTGACGATGGCGGTGACCGTTCTGCTGATCGCCCTTGGAGGCGGTCTGTGGGGTTACCTGGTAGCGCAGATTGTGAGTGCTGTGGTGGTAACGGTACTCCTGGTTTCGTTGGTGTGGCGCCTTACTCCGGTCGCGGCCAGATCGCCGGACGTGAAGAAGCTTTGGATCGAGCCCCAAGTCTGGACCTTCTCCGCCGCCATGTTCGGCATTGGTTTGATGGAATTCTTTATGGGACAGGCCGACCGGGTCGCACTGGGTTTTTACCGCGGCGCTCACGACGTCGGAATTTATGCGGTTGCAGCCGCTCTGATCGCCTACGAGCCGATCATTCTGCAGTCGGTGAATCAAATTTTCGCTCCCGTAATTGCGGATATCCATATCCGAGGAGAACATGTTCTGCTGGGCCGTTTATTCCAGACTCTGACCAAATGGATGCTGGGGCTGACATTTCCTTTGGCGATAGTGATGATCACCTATGCGCGACCGATCATGCGCATCTTCGGCCATGATTTCGAGGCGGGATGGCCTATCCTGGTCATCGGGACTTGCGGCCAATTAGTAAACTGCGGTGTGGGATCGGTGGGCTGCATCCTGCTGATGTCGGGGAATCAGCGTCGACTGGTTCGCGTACAGGCGGTGATGGCGGTCATCATGGTGATCCTGTGCATCGAATTGGTGCCCCTGTGGGGCGCACTGGGCGCGGCCGTTGCTGCAGCTATCACCAATGCGGGTACCAATGCCTGGAATCTGATGGGGGTGCGGAAGGCGCTGCGTCTCACTCCTTACAACCGGAGCTACCTGAAGTTGCTGCCTTCGATTGGGATCGCTCTGTTGATCGCGTTGGTGATGCGCCAGGCTTCGGCGTTCGCGCGGCATGATTGGATGGGGATTGTCGTCGCTTTGCTGCTCAGCTACGGGGCATTTTCCGTCGTGGCCTTCGCCATGGGGCTGGATGCGGATGATCGTTTGATCGCCAATGCGGTATGGACTCGCGTACGCGGAGACTCTCGGACAATGAAACGAAAGGGGCAACCATGAACGAATGGCGCGAAATTCGACTTCCCGCCGGCCTGTGCGCTGCCGCGGAACAGAAATTTCCCGGTTCGTTCCGCAGCCTGGACGAACTCGTCGCCTTCTTGTTAGAAGAGTTAATCCGTAAAGACACAATTAACCTGGATCGGGCCGACCAGGCGGTCGTCGAGGACAGGCTGAGGGACTTAGGATACATATGAGGAATTGGTAGCGCAATGCCGTTGGAATTTTACACGACAGGAGATCTCTCTCCCACGTTAATGGGCGAGATCACAAATTTTCTGGACAGCCAGAAAACAAGTCATCTATTCCAGTTCCCTCAATGGAATGCTTCAAGGGGAAGATTTGCATTGCTGCGGGAAAACGGAGCCGTACGATGGTTCGGTACATTTGGAGTGCATTCTCCTTTGGGATCGGCTGTACCCTGGATGCGAGCTGCCATTGCCAATCGGGGACCAGTTTGTGATGACGCCAGGTTGTGGCACGCCGTGACCGCAGAATTCGCGGAGCAAATCAGACAGGAGCGGTTCACTTATTTCGATGCTTGCCCTGATTGGGTGCAAACTCCGGGCGAAGCCATGGAGAATGGTTTCCACGATTCCGCATGGGAACAAATGAACCGAGAACGTATGTCGCTGCGTCTCGACCTTACAAGAAGCCAAGATGAACTCTTTGCCAATATTCGTAAGAATTCGCGATACGAAGTGCGGCGCGCGGAACGCCTGGGAGTTTCGGTTGTCCCGGCTTCCTCTGCCGCGGAAATTGAAGAATTCCTGACTTTGCACGCCAGCTTGGCGGCTCGCAAGGGCTTTGCGGCGGACAAACCTGACGATTTACGCGTGTCCATTCGTTGGTTGATCAACGATGCCTCCCGCGGTGCCCTGCTGTTAGCTCGCTCTGAGAATCGGACATATGGCGGGGCGGTGATTGGAAGGGCTGGGAAGCGATGTTGGTATGTTTGGGGCGCCGCCGACCGGTGCGAGCATTTCAATGTCGGCCACATTCTCCAATGGAAGGCTTTGCTTTGGGCGAAATCCCATGGTAGCAATGAGTACGATTTCGGAGGCTATACTCCCGGGGCAACCTCAGGTCCCGCATGGTTCAAAGCAGGCTTCGGTGGCAAAGTCGTAACTTTTGTCGCGCCTCACCGCAGAATATTTCGACGTGGATGCTATCGGGCATTCAACTTGGTTTTCCAGATGAGGGGCCGAATCAGGGGTTCGCCGATGGTTTTGTGGCCCGGGGAGGTTTCGTTGCCGCAAGGCGCGCCCCCAACTTTGGCCCAGAAGTGAGTTTGGGTCAATCTAAGACGTTGCAATTACGAATCGGAAATAGAAAACATTCATGCTGAACCGAATGCGTAAAATATGGCGGCGCGGGTGTTCTCTTCTGCCGGTTGAGGGTTTTGCGTTCGGCCGTCCGCTGGTTGTGCTGCAAAGCGATGACTGGGGAAGGGTAGGCGTGCGCGACCGGGAGTCTTGGGAAGAGTTGCGAGACCTGGGTATAAACCTCGGAGAACGCAGCTACGACTCTTATAGCTTGGAGACGGCCGAGGATGTGGCGGCAGTTGTCTCGATGCTGCAGACCCACCGCGATTCCACGGGACGGCCCCCTTGTTTGGGTATGAACTTCGTTTTAGCCAACGTGGATTTCGCGAAAGTGAGCGCCAACAGTTTTCAGCAAATTTATCTGCGCGCACTCAACGAGGGTCTTCCGGACGGGTGGAAACGCCCGGGATTATTCGAGGCCTATCGGGAAGGAATTTTCTCCGGTGCATTGTCGCCGGCACTGCACGGCACCACACACTTTTGTCATCGGGCCGTCGAACGACACTTGAAGGATCCGAAAGAGCGGGGCGCTCTCTTGCGGAATTTGTGGAAGGCGGGGGTTCCATACATTCACTGGCGCATGCCCTGGATTGGCTTTGAATATTGGGACCCGGAACCAGACGGGGAGGAAGATTTCGTCACTCCAGAAGTTCAGGAGCGTCTGATTGATTCCGCAGTAGAGAACTTTACGCAGTTCTTCTCGAAGGCTCCGCGCTCGGCTTGCGCCCCTGGCTATCGCGCTAACAGGAACACGCATTGCGCGTGGGCAAAGTGCGGCATCCAAGTGGCGCAAAACGGACCGGGCACCGCGACGCCACCTCATTTTGACGGAAATGGCATTTTGCATCTTTACCGCTCAATGGATTTTGAGCCCGCCCTGGTGCAAGAGTTTTCTATAGACGCCTGCCTCCGAGTGGCCGAGGAGCCTTCCCGCCATCATTTCGATACACTCCATTAACTTTCACTCGGCCATCAAGGACTTTCGCAGCCGAACCCTTGGATTGCTCGACCAGTTTCTCGCCGCGCTGGAAGCGAAGCACCCCGACCTCCTGTACGTTCGCGATGAAGATTTGTATGACTTGGTGGATAAAGGGACCGTGGAATCGATACCGTCTGCGGTGCGGGTTCCGGTGACCAAACGGAAGTTCATGACGGGCTCATTTGCCGCCGGTTGGAGCGCGTAAATGGCTGCCCGGAAATCGGTGGTTCTCATTACCGTCGATTGCCTGCGTGCGGATCATTGTGGCTTCATGGGCTATCCACGTCCGACCACGCCTTTCCTCGATGGTCTTGCCGCGGAGAGCTTTGTCTTCCCCGCCGCGATTGTGGGGGGCGTGCCCACCTACTATTCGTTTCCGGCGATTCTGGCATCGCGTTATCCGCTGGCGCTGGGCCGCGAGGTGTTGGGCCTCGCCGTCGAGG
>WNFJ01118476.1_pt1 | contig 13417 bp, 14 predicted proteins | sample 5400461 | NCBI WGS metagenome assembly WNFJ01 (sample SAMN13153349, study PRJNA577476) | soil metagenome | isolation source: 115 cm saprolite on Douglas fir-dominated hillslope | place: USA:California | collected 2013-09-17 | reverse complement strand
TCGCAGCCCGCCGCCGCCCAGGCGACAAAGCGGCCGAGCGGTTCAAGGCCGCGTTTTTCTGCGTCCTTGGCCTCCATTAAAACGACGGCTGCCGCGCCATCCGACAGCTGGCTGGCGTTGCCGGCAGTGATGTATTTGCCGGGACCCTTCACCGGCTCGAGCTTGGCGAGGCCCTCCATGGTGGTGTCCGGCCGGTTGCACTCGTCGCGGTCAACGACATAGTCGACGATGCTCTCTGCCTTGGTCGCCTTGTCGACCACCTTCATTTGGGTCTTCATCGGGACGATTTCGTCCTTGAACTTGTTGGCTTGCTGGGCGGCGGCCATGCGGCGCTGCGATTCCAGCGAGTACTCATCCTGGTATTCGCGGCTGAGCTTGTAACGCTCGGCGACGATATCAGCGGTGTCGATCATCGCCATGAAGATGTCGGGCGCCGCCTTAAGCAGAGCTGGATCGACCGCCTCCTTCAGCACGCCGCCGCCGGCGACCGAGATGCTTTCTACGCCGCCGGCAACGATACAATCGGCGCCGTCCGAGCGGATGCTATTTGCCGCCATCGCGATGGTCTGCAGTCCCGACGAGCAGAACCGGTTCACCGACACGCCGGCCGTCGACTTCGGCATGCCCGCGAGCAGCGCGGCCTGGCGGCCGATATTGGATGCGCCATGGGCGCAATTGCCGAGATAGCAATCCTCGACGTAATCCTTCTCCACGCCGGCGCGCTCTACGGCGTGCTTGATGGCGTGGGCCGCCATAGACATCGGTGGGGTGATATTGAACCCGCCGCGGCCGGATTTTGCCAGTCCGGTTCGGGCGTAGGAAACAATGACGGCTTCACGCATTTTTTTATCTCCCTTTGAACTGGCCGATTATGCCTCGTCATGAACTGTAATCGTACATGATTTTCACTTGGGGCAAGGAAAATATCGTCGGGTTGCTGGAGACAGCGCCTGGATACCGGGGTCGATCTGCGCGGTGGTCGGCAGGGCGTTTCCTTGTTGGCGCAGCCCATCCCGGACAAGCAGCCGTCCGGAACCGACCCGTGCAGGCCGGTTTTCCTGGGGGCTAGGAGCCGAGGTAAAAATTCTTCCACTTGCCAAGGATCTCGTCGGCGTCTTCCCATTCGCCGATATCTTCCACGCCTCGATACATCGCAAATGGCCTGACCTCTTCGACGTAATGTTCGATCATCGCGTCGGGTCTGAGTTTTTCAACCTCATACCGATTCCAGTGAACGATCTTCGCGAGCGGTCTCCGATAACGCTGGCTGACATCTTTTTCCGGATAGCCGATCGGAACAGTCCCTATCGCACTGAGGAATTGCGGGTATCCCAGGATGGCGGCGAGTTCTTCGTTGGTTTTGTCTTCGCCGCCTCCCGACAGCCATGCCGAGGTCAAGCCACAGGCGGTGACGGCGAGCTGAATGTTCTGGATCACCGCTCCGAGCGAAGCGAGGAAAATGCGCTCATTGTTCTCGCTGTATTCCCGCTGCCATTCCGGGCTCGTCGCCTGCGGGAAACAGGCCTTGAACCTCGAATCTCCCAGCACCACAAAGATCGCGACCGTGTTGGCAAGATAGGTTTTCTTGACAGCGGGAAAACCTTTGGCGTGATCGACCAGTCTCTGCGATTGACGCAGGAATACATCCAGCACCGCCTGTTTCGTGTCGGGCTCATCGACAACGATCAGGTCCCAACATTGGGCATTGGCGCCGGTCGGACCCCACCGCCCCGCTTCGGCAATCCTCAGCAATGTTTCGCGCCCGACCGTCTTTCCCTTTTCAAATCGCCGGACGCTGCGGCGCTTTTTGACCACCTCGATGAACATCTCATAGTCAGCGTCGTGTTCGGAACCGTCGCTGCTCATTTCCATCTCCCACACGATTTTTTCCTCAGCTGTCGGTCAGTCGGCCCAGCAGATCGTAAAGAACTCTTTTCTCGTTCGCGTTGAGCTTGGCCAGAGTCGTGGCAGTGCATTCAATCTCGATCGGCAGCAGTTCCTCGACAAGCGACAGTCCGGAAGCTGTCAGGTCGACAAGGATCAGCCTTCCGTCGTCGGGGTCGCGCCGGGTCGTCACGAGACGGCGCTTCTTCAGCCGCAGCACGACATCCCTGATATTGGCGGGCTCCATGGCGACGAGGCGGCCAAGGAGGTTCTGCGACAGGGGCCCGCGTTCGTAGAGCCGGGCCAGCGTTGCAAATTGCGGCGCCGTCAGATCGTATGGGCCGATCCGATCGATGAGATTGGACGATGCGCGCTGATAGGCGCGACGCAGCAGAAATCCGACCTGATCCTCCAGCCGGTACGCCGGCTGGAGACGTTCGGCCGCCACCGCGATCTTAGTCGACGTTCTCTGCATCTCGATACATCACCTTGTGGCGGGTGGTTGCTACCCATTCATCGATCTGCGCTTCAGTCATGAAGTGGGAAGCATCGAACCTGTTCCAGTTGCTGATATCCGGCAGACTCTTCTTCCAGCGCTTGTATGGCGGCTTGGCCGGCGGCCCGAAACACATGATATCCAGGACCGACAGCTCTTCGGGGATGCCGAGTAACGGCTTCATCGCCTGCTGTGCCTTCAACTGGCCGATCGCCGTCACCCACCAAACATTATAGCCGAGGGCAGCGGCGGCGAGATGCGCCGACATGGTTGCGGCCGCCACGCTCTGAAGCAGGATCCGCTCCGCGTTCTCCTTGTACATCCTGTCGAGTTCGGAGCCGTCGTTGAGGACCGGAAAGGCCTTGACCCACCGAAAATCACTGGCAACCACGATAAACCCGGGAGCGGACGCGAGGCCGCGATAGTCGGGCGTCGGGAACTTCATCTTGAGTTTGGCCCGCGTGATCTGCTCTTCCCGGAAGTATTCGGTGATTTTGTTCTTCAAGTCCTGGTCGGTGACGACAATAAAGTGCCAGGGCTGGGCGTTTGCCCCGGAAGGGGCGTGCCGCGCGGCCTCCAGGATCATTTCATAATGTTCTGGCGGCATCGTGTAACTGACGTCGAAAGCGCGCGTCGTCAGCCGGTTTCGCACGACGTCCATCAGCGCGTCATATTTGGTGCGGTCAGTGAAATCATGCGCGCGCCGGGCTGCGATTTCGGTCATGTGATCCTCCCAATCTCTTAATTGTTATGATCATAACGATATTGACGGGGAGAGGTCAACGCGAGAGTTCGGAAATCCTGATGCGCAGTTTCCAGTGCTTGACGATCCGGAATCGTGAAACTGCATTTTCCTGACGGAATATTGCGATCCTGTCGACCGCGAGCGCCTTGAGGCCGATGGCGGAAAAGCGGTTCCGCAGCATCGTCAGGACAGGTTCGCGCCGCTCAGCCCCAAGCCGGCCCGTCAGCGTCATGTGGAAGCGGAAGTCCTCCATGACATAAGGATATCCCCAGCGATCGAGATGCTCGCGCTGCCTCGGCGTCAAGGCGGAAGGATTTCGCCGCGCAAGATCTTCTGGTGTGAGCGGTGCGCGAAATGAATCGAATTCGCTCGTACAATCGGCGGCGAGCCGTTCAAGTTCGGCCGATGGTTCGGCTGGCACCACCGCGATAAAACCGCTGATCGAATCGACGATGGGTTTGATGACCGGAATGGGCCGAGATATCCCGGCGAACGCTTCGCAGGCTGCAAGCAATTCAGCTTCGGTCTTGCCAGGCGCCAGCGACAGCGGCGGCTTCAAGGTGGCATGAAAGCCATATGTGCGCGGATCCCGTGTCAGATCGCGCCAATCCGGGACCGTCTGCGTGACGCCGTCCGGAAACGGCAAGTCCTCGCCGCTGAAAGCGTCATAGCCGAGCAATTGCGCGCCGAAGCGATCAAGATCGGTGCCGGGCGCAGATACGTAATAGATCGCATAACGCGGGAAGCTTGCCATATCAGCAGAATAGAGCCGCCTCACGCGACTGCAACCGCCTTGCGTGGGGCGTGAGATAAACGCATCAGGCGGCTCGCGTCGGTCAGATGAACCAAACGCCCCGCGGCGATAACGGCGGCAATGCGTGGCCGCATTTGCACATCGTCATCGACCAGGATGATATCGGCGCGATATCCTTCTGCCAGAACGCCGCGATCTGAAAGACCCGCCGCCCGGGCCGGCGCCGCCGAAATCAAGTTCCACGCTTGGGGAAGCGGCAGCACGCCATCGGCGGCAAGGCGGAACGCGCCCAGTAGCTGCGCCGGATAGTAATAGTCCGATGCGAGGATCGAGCATAAGCCCTTGGCGATCATGTCGGCCGCCTTGGTCCATCCAGTATGGCTGCCGCCGCGTACGACATTGGGCGCGCCGAACACGATGAAATCACCGGCCTCAGCCGCTTCGCGTGCGGTTTCTTCATTGACCGGGAATTCGGCGATGCCTACCCCCTGCACCCGAAACGCCTGTCGCATGGCCGGGCTTTCATCGTCATGCGACAGCATTTTTACGTTAGCGTCTCGCGCAGCTTTGGCCAGCCGCGCGATCGATGCGGGAACGTCATGGCCGCGAGAGATGACGCGCTCCACCAGATTATCGAACGCCTCGCTCGAAAGACCGGTACGTTCGACCATGCGGCTTCGTTTTTGCGGCTTGGCAAGGCTGGCAACGGTGGAATCCATATGGTCGTTGAACGCGAACAGATCGATGCGTTCGTCGGACAACCATCGGCAGATTTCGGCTTCGGCGTCGAGATTGTAGGTCTCATGGCGCAGGTGGAAGCGGGTGTCGGCTGCGAGTTGCGGCCTCAAGGTCTCGATGGCTTCGAGCAACTGCCTTGCATTATCTCCGCTGCGAAGGCCGGGCTCCCACGACCAGGTCGTGGCGTGATAGACGGTGGTAATTCCGTTGCCGATAGCCTGCCGGTCGCTGTCGACCAGCGCCACATCGACGGGAAAATCGACGCCGGGGCGGGGCATCATCTGCCGCTCGAACGCAGCGCCATGAAGATCGATGATTACCGGCAGCACCTTTAGGCCGCTTGCATCGATGCCAAACGAACCGCGCCCATGGTCCGACCCCACCGCGCTGATTTCGCCGCCGGCGATCAGCAGCGAGGTTTCAAGAAGTTCGCCGCCGAGAAGAGCCCGGCCGCCTTCGATAAAAATATCCGTCACGATGTTGCACTTTGTCGGGTACGCGGGCGACCGGAAATGGCCGCAGGCTCATATTTTGCGAGAAAATCCTGGATAGCCAGTTTTCGGAAATCGGGCAGGGCCCTGCGGAGGGTTTCGTGGTTCCAGTCCCACCACGCAAGCCCCGCCAGCCGATCGGCTATGTCGTCCGGAAACCGCCGCCTGATGGTTCGCGCCGGATTTCCGGCGACGATGGTGTAAGCCTGGACATCCTTGGTCACGATGGCGCCTGCTGCGACCACGGCGCCGGTGCCGACGCTGCGGCCTGGCAACACGATGGCGCCGTGCCCGATCCAGACGTCATGACCGATGCGGACGCGATGCCCGCGCCGCCACTCGAAGAACTCGGCCTCGTCGTTCTCCCCCGGAAAATACGCGCTGGCGCGATAGGTGAAGTGCGCCTGCGAAGCCCGGTGCATGGGATGATTCCCCGGGTTGATCCGTGTCATCGCCGCTATCGAGCAGAACTTTCCGATCGTCGCATAGGTGATCTGCGCGTCGTTCACGACGTAGGAATAATCGTCCATCGTCACCTCTTGCAGCATCGTGTGCGCGCCGACCTCGCAATAAGCACCGAGCCTGGTGTCGTGCAGCTTTGCGGTGGGATCGACTGTCGGTTCAACGGAAAGCATCTTGCCGGCCATGCGGGCTCCAACGAGCGACGGTTACTAATCCGACGCTGCACGTCATCGACAGGCTGGTGATGACATCGTCATGACAGTTGGATGACATTCATCGCGCTGTGGACTACGGGTGCGCCGCAGCGCGACTGTCACACAACTGTCGAATCCAGACGTTAGCGATGATGACGGTGACGGGTTCTGGAGCATTGCATGCTGGTGGTGGAGGGTTTGACGTGCCGGTTCGGCACAAAAGCCGCGGTGGACAATGCATCGTTCGCCATCGAGCCCGGTGGCTTTGTTGGTGTGATCGGCCGCTCCGGCGCGGGCAAGTCGACGCTGCTGCGGATGATCAATCGGCTCACGCCGCCCACCGAGGGGCGGATTCTCTACAACGGCGTCGATGTCACCGCTTTGCGCGGCAGGGAGCTGCGGCAATGGCGTGCACGCTCGGCCATGGTCTTTCAGCAGTTCAATCTCGTCGGCCGGCTGGACGTCCTGACCAACGTGCTGATGGGACGCATCTCGGAAATTTCGGCATGGCGGTCGCTGGCGCAGCTGTGGCCCGAAGCGGACCTCGCGGTCGCGATGTCGGCGCTGGAGCAGTTCGATATGGCCTCACTGTCGGCGCAACGCACCGACCAGCTCTCCGGCGGCCAGCAGCAGCGCGTTGCGATTGCGCGGGCGCTGGTTCAGGAGCCTGACATCATCCTCGCCGACGAGCCGATCGCCTCGCTCGATCCCCGCAACACCCGGATCGTGATGGACGCGCTGCTGCGGATCAACAAGCATTTCGGCATCACCGTGATCTGCAACCTGCATTCGCTCGATCTGGCGCGCAGCTATTGCGATCGCCTGATCGGGATGGCGTCAGGCAGGATTGTGTTTGACGGTGCACCCGCCACCCTGACCGAACATATTGCGCGCGAATTGTACGATCTGGAGGCCGATGAAGTGATGGGTACCTCCACGGCGCAGGATCCCGGCGATTCAGGAATTCCGGCTCTCGGCACGGCTGCCGCGGCCTGAGTATCGCGTCCATAGCACCAAATACGTTCTGCGAAACACCGCAAGCGATCGACTTCAACCCAGGAAAGAGGGCGTCATGATCAATCGTCGTACTATTATTGCAAGCGCAGCAGTGCTGGCATTCACCGCATCGGCCGCGTCTGCGCAGGACTGGAAGACCAAGTTTCCCGAAATCACTTTCGCGGTCGTGCCCGCGGAGAATGCGTCGGGCGTAACCGAGCGCTTCACCCCGTTCGTGGGCTATCTGTCGAAGGAACTCGGGATCAACGTCAATCTGCGCATCGCCAACGACTATGCGGCGGTCATTGAGGGCCAGCGTGCCGGCAACATCCAGCTCGCCTATTACGGCCCGGCGTCGTTCTCGCGCGCCCGCGTCACCGGGGTCAAAACCGATGCGTTCGTGATCGATGTCAATGCCGACGGTACCAAGGGCTACTATTCGGTGTTTTACGTTCTGGCCAAGAGCCCATATAAGCAGCTCAGCGATCTGAAGGGCAAGAATCTGGGCCTGGTCGATCCGAATTCGACATCCGGCAACAACATGCCGCGCTTCAAGATGAATCAATTGGGCGTCGATCCCGAATCATTCTTCTCGCAGGTGGTTTTCACCGGAAGTCATGAGAACGCGGTGCTGGCGCTGGCGCAGGGCACGGTCGACGTTGCCGCCAACTGGTGGAACGCGGAAGATGATTCGAACCTGACGCGAATGCTTTCCAAGAACATGGTCAAGGCGAGCGATGGCACGCCGATGAAGAAGGAAGATTTCCGCATCATCGTCAAATCGGACCTCATCATCAACTCGCCCTATGCCTATCTCAGCGATTTGCCCGAAGACATGAAGGCCGCGATCAAGAAGGCGTTCCTCGATGCGCCGGAAAAAGACAAGGACGCTTTCAAGAAGCTCTCCGACGGCAAGAACCTGCCGTGGCAGACAATCACGAACGACGATTACAACAAGACCATTGAGCTGATCAAATTCGTCGACAATTTACGCAAGAAGGCGTCCTGATCGCAGGACTTGCAGCCTGAGCCGGGTCCCGCGACCCGGCTCTTTTGTTTGTCCTGATGCCGCTGGTAAGCAGATATCATGACCATTGCCGTATCGATTCTCCCCGGTCAGCAGCTCGCTGCGCTCAATGCGGCCTATCGCGAGGCGGTCGCGCGAAAGCGCCTGCGCCTGGCGCTGGGCGCGGCAGTGCTCTTTGCAGCCCTGGTCCTCGCCTCGATCGGAGCCGAGGTAAATCTGCGGACGTTCTTCACCCATTTCGGAAACTTTGTCAGTTATTTCGATCGCATCCTGACTCTCGAGGATGGCACCCGGGTCTGGACCAATATCGCCGAATGGCTGTGGGGTTGGCGAAAATGGTCGCTATTGCTGGGCGAGACGATCCTGATCAGCTATGTCGGTACGTTGTCAGGCGCCGTGCTTGCCTTTGCGCTGAATTTTCTTGCGGCGGAAAATACCGCGCCTGCACCCTGGTTGCGGGTCGCCGTCAAGCGTCTCATGGAATTCTGCCGCACGGTTCCCGATATCGTTTTCGCGCTGATCTTTGTCATCGCGTTTGGCCTGGGTCCGATGGCGGGCGTGCTCGCCATCACGATCCATTCCATCGGCGCGCTCGGCAAGCAATATGCGGAAATTGTCGAGAACATCGACATGAAGCCCGTCGAAGGGGTGCGATCCACCGGCGCGAGCTGGATATCCTGCATGCGGTTCGCGGTTCTGCCCCAGGTGGCGGCGGGCTTCGCCGGCTACACGCTGCTGCGCTTTGAAATCAACGTGCGCGGCGCCTCGGTGATGGGCTTCGTCGGCGCCGGCGGCATCGGACAGGAGCTCGTGGTTGCGATCCGCAAATTCTATTACTCGGACGTCAGTGCGATCCTGCTGATGATCGTTCTTGCCGTCTTCGTCATCGATATCGGCACCGGATGGATACGCGGGCAGTTGTTCGGCAAGGACCCGCACGCATGACCAAATTGCCGATACCCGATTTCGAGGGTCTGCGCGCGCGATATGCCGGAGTTTTCGACCGGCCGGCCTCCGCGCGGCTTGCGATGCCACTGATGCTGCTTTGCGCTTTCGGGATTTTCGTATTTGGCCTGGTTCATCTGGGCTTCTCGCCGGCGCGGATGCTGTCGGGCCTGCGCCAGCTCGGCTGGATCACGATGATGATGATCCCGCCGGATCCCGGCTCGTCGCTCCCGCTCTATCTGAGAGCGCTCGGCGAAACGCTGTCGATCGCGCTGCTTGGCACCACGCTTGCCGCGGTGCTCGCGCTGCCGGTCAGTCTGCTGGCGGCAAAGAACATCGTGCCGTCCAATTTCTTCCGCTTTCCGGTTCGTCGGTTCCTCGATTCGATCCGCGGCGTCGATACGCTGATCTGGGCGCTGGTCTGGATCAACGTCGTTGGTCTTGGGCCCTTTGCCGGCGTGCTGGCGATTGCGGTGTCGGATTTTGGCGCATTCGGCAAGCTGTTCTCCGAGGCGATTGAAGCTGCGGATAAAAAGCAGGTTGAAGGCATCCGCGCATCCGGCGGCAATGCGCTGCATGAAATCCGCTTTGGCCTGATGCCGCAGGTGTTGCCGGTCATCGCCGGGCAGGTGCTCTATTTCATCGAGTCGAACACACGCTCGGCGACCATCATCGGCATCGTCGGCGCCGGCGGCATCGGCCTGCAACTGGCCGAGCAAATCCGCGTGCTGGAATGGCAGAAGGTGTCGTTCCTGATCCTGATGATTCTGGTGGCGGTTGCCGCGATCGACTGGATTTCGAGCAAGCTCCGCTTTGCCATCATCGGGCGGCGCGCGGTTATATAAAACGCGGCTAGAGTCTGATCCAGCTTCGCTGAATCAGACTCGTCGTTTACTTTTGTTTGAGCATGATCCTTTCCGAAAACCGGTATCCACTTTTCGGGACCGTGCTCTAAGTATTCTCGACGACGAATTCGACGCGCTCGGCGGCAAAGCGCGCGCGGGTGGTCAAAAGCGGCTTGCCTTCGGCGTCGACGTCGGTGCTGTCGACGACAAGAATCGGGCGCCCCAGCCCAAGGTCGAGCCGTGCGGCGTCGGTCGCATCGACGATACCAGCCGTGACGCGGGTCGAAGCCCGGCGATAGTCGCGGACGCCGTAATGCGCCAGCACCTTTGTCATTGAGCGGGCGCTTTCGTAGATCCGCCCGGCTTCGGGAAAACGCTCCGCTGAGAGCCATGTGGTGCCGACGCAAATCGGTGTCCGGTCGGCTAACCGCAGCGCTTCGATCCGGATCAGCGGTGCGCCGGTCTTCAGGCCAAGCTGCCGCGCCAGTTCGCGCGTCGCGAGCTCTTCGGAAGCAACGATCAATTGTCCGCGCGGCTCGCGGCCGCCGGCGCCGACGATCTCGGAAAATCGCGTGCGCGAGCGCAGTGGATAGGCGAGCCGTGGCGCCTCCACGTAGGTGCCGCTGCCGCGCTCGGCGCGCACCAGGCCGCGCTCAGCCAGCGTCGCCAGCGCCCGGCGCACGGTGTGACGGTTGACGCGATAGGTCTCGGCGATTTCCATCTCGCCCGGCAGCCGTTCGCCCGCGACAAAACTGCCGTCGGCGATGCCGCGCTCGATCCCGTCGGCGACCTGCCGCCATAATGCCACGCCGGAGGCTGTGTCCGGCATGGTCATGGCGTGGAAAGGCCGGGGAAAGGCATCGGGAAAAATCATCCTGTTGTCACGAAACAGTCATGGCGTTTCGTTATCTAGTTGTCTAGTATCATAGACAACTTGAGTCCGGCAAGGCCGATATGAGCGCAATGGGCGAAAACGGCAAACAGGCGCAGCGCAAGGCGGCGATGGCGGTGCTGGCGCATTCCGATGCGGCCGAGATTGCCAGACGTCTCGATGCCGTCGCGGTGCCGCCTTGCGAAAATTTGCGCGAGCCGGAGAACGGCCTGGTGATGGTGCGCGGCCGCATCGGCGGCGACGGCGCGCCGTTCAATCTCGGCGAGGCCACGGTCTCGCGCGCCGCCGTCCGGCTTGCGACCGGCGAGGTGGGTTTTGGTTACACGCTCGGCCGCGATCGGGAGAAGGCGCGGATGATCGCGCTGTGCGACGCGTTGGTGCAGTCGAATGAATTCGCGGACGCAGTGGAAGCAAACGTGCTCGCGCCGCTGCGCGCGGCGATGATCGCCGATCGAAGCCGAAAGGCCGCGGAGACCGCGGCGACGCGGGTCGATTTCTACACGCTGGTGCGGGGTGAGGGCTGAGCAATGACAACGGTTGCCGAACTGCCCGCAGGGTTCGCCGACAAGGTGTTGTCGGCGCAATCGACCTTCCGATCCGTGATGGATGCGATGGCGCGCCCCGGCTGCGTTCAACGCATCGGGGCCGCCGCCGGCACGCCTGCCGCCATGATGCGCGGCACCGCGGCGATCGCGCTGACGTTGTTCGATCACGATACCCCGGTCTGGCTCGATCAGCTTATGTCCGAGACATCGGATGTGACAAAGTGGCTGAAATTTCACACCGGCGCGCCGGTAGTCGGCGATTCCTCGATCTGCAGTTTTGCGATTATTGGCGATGCGCGGGCGCTTCCGGCGCTGGATCGCTTCGCATTCGGAAGCAATGAATACCCCGACCGTTCAACCACGCTGATCCTGCAGGTCGACAGCCTGGCGCAAGGCCTCGCACTCGCATTGCGCGGCCCCGGCATCGACGGCACGGCCGTCCTGCAGGCCGCGATCCAGCCTCCGGATCTGTTCGAACGGCTTGCCATCAACGCCACGCTGTTTCCGCGCGGCATCGATGTCGTGCTGGTCCATGACGATACCATTGTCGCGATCCCGCGCACCACGCGGCTAGTCGCGAAGGGAGGCTAACGCATGTATGTCGCCGTCAAGGGAGGCGAACGCGCCATCGAGAACGCCCATCGGCTGCTGGCGCATGAGCGCCGGGGCGATCGCGGCGTTCCGGAAGTCTCGCTCGCCCAGATATCCGGACAGCTCGGTCTTGGCGTCGACAGGGTGATGACCGAGGGCTCGCTGTACGATCGCGAACTCGCAGCACTTGCCATCAAGCAGGCGCGCGGCGACATGATCGAGGCGATCTTTCTGGTCCGCGCCTTCCGCGCCACATTGCCGCGCTTCGGCCCGACCGAACCGGTCGATAGCGGCAAGATGCGGGTGCGGCGGCGGATTTCCTCGACGTTCAAGGATATTCCGGGAGGACAGATTCTCGGACCCACCTTCGATTACACCCATCGCCTGCTGGATCCGCAACTGGCCGACGGGTTCGATCCCGAACCGCCCGCGACATCGGATGCGTCGCCCGTGGAGATGCCGCGCGTCACCGACATTCTAGGCCGCGACGGCCTGATCGAGCCATCGCCGGAGGCGGATGCCGATACGCGGGTGGGGGACCTCACGCGTGAGCCGCTTAGTTTTCCCGCGGATCGCGATCTGCGGCTGCAGAACCTGGCGCGCGCCGACGAAGGTTTTTTGCTGGCGCTCGGCTATTCGTCGCAGCGCGGCTACGGCCGCAACCACCCGTTCGCCGGCGAAATTCGCCTCGGCGAGGTTGAGGTGGAATTTATGGCCGAAGATGTCGGCTTCGCCGTGCCGCTTGGTTCGATCACGCTGACCGAATGCCAGATGGTCAATCAGTTCAAGGGCTCCGCCACGGAAGCGCCGTGCTTTACACGCGGCTACGGTCTTGCGTTCGGGCAAAGCGAGCGGAAGACCATGTCGATGGCGCTGGTGGACCGCGCGTTGCGCGCGCACGAACTCGGTGAGGAAATTGTCGCTCCTGCCCAGGACGAAGAGTTCGTGATGTCACATTCCGACAATGTGCAGGCGACCGGCTTCGTCGAGCATCTCAAGCTGCCGCATTATGTCGACTTTCAGTCCGAACTCGGTCTGCTGCGCAAACTCCGCAAGGAGTTTTCCGAAGCGGCGGAAGCTTCGCCTGACATGCGGGAGGCGGCCGAATGACCGCGCCCGCCTACAACTTCGCCTATCTCGACGAGCAGACCAAGCGGATGATCCGCCGCGCTATCCTGAAGGCGATTGCGATTCCCGGTTATCAGGTGCCGTTCGCCAGCCGCGAGATGCCGATGCCCTATGGCTGGGGCACCGGCGGCGTGCAGGTGACGGCGGCCATTCTCGGGCCTGACGATGTACTGAAGGTGATCGATCAGGGCTCCGATGACACCACCAACGCGATCTCGATCCGCAAATTTTTCGCCAAGACCGCTGGCGTTGCGACGACGACCTCTACAGTGGACGCGACGGTCATCCAGACCCGGCACCGGATTCCCGAAGCGCCGTTGCATGGCGGGCAGGTGCTGGTTTATCAGGTGCCGATCCCCGAGCCGCTGCGCTTCCTCGAGCCCCGCGAGACCGAGACCCGGCGCATGCATGCGCTCGGCGAATACGGGCTGATGCATGTCAAGCTCTACGAGGACATCGCTCGCTTTGGCCATATCGCAACGGCCTACGCCTATCCGGCGAAGGTGAACGCCCGCTACGTGATGGACCCATCGCCGACGCCAAAGTTCGACAATCCGAAGATGGACAATTGTCCGGCGTTGCAGCTGTTCGGCGCCGGCCGAGAGAAGCGGATCTATGCGATTCCGCCTCATACGCCCGTAGTGTCGCTCGACTTCGAGGATCATCCATTCACGCGCTACCGCT
>WNFJ01715009.1_pt1 | contig 13418 bp, 11 predicted proteins | sample 5400461 | NCBI WGS metagenome assembly WNFJ01 (sample SAMN13153349, study PRJNA577476) | soil metagenome | isolation source: 115 cm saprolite on Douglas fir-dominated hillslope | place: USA:California | collected 2013-09-17 | reverse complement strand
TCGTGTCTTCGCTACCCACGCCCGACAAACGGCATCTTGCTCGCCATGATGGTCATGAACTGCACGTTCGCATCGAGTGCCAAATCGGCCATGTAGAGGACCGCACCGGCGACGTGCTCGACGTCCATCAGCGGCTCGACGGCAATCTCACCGTTGGCCTGCGGCACTCCCTTTGCCATGCGCGCCGCCATGTCGGTGTGAGCGTTGCCGATATCGATCTGTCCGCAGGCGATGTCATACTTGCGTCCATCGAGCGATGTCGATTTGGTCAGGCCAGTAATCGCGTGCTTGGTGGCCGTATAGGCGATGCTGTTCGGACGTGGCGCGTGCGCCGAGATCGAGCCGTTGTTGATGATGCGTCCGCCGCGCGGCACTTGCGTTTTCATCAACGCGACGGCAGCGCGCGTGCAGAGGAACGCACCCGTCAGATTCGTATCCACGACGGCGCGCCAATCGTCCAGACTAAGTTCGTCGATATCGACGGGCGGTGCGCCACGGCCGGCATTGTTGAAGAGCACATCGAGGCGGCCGTAGCGTTGTCGTATCGCATCGAAGAGGGCGGCGACGCTAGCGGCGTCGGTGACGTCGGTGGGAACAGCAAGCGCCTCGTGTCCGAGTTGCTGCGCCTCGTCGGCCAGCGTCTCGAGGGGGGCTTTGCTGCGCCCGGCAAGCACCACACGGTAGCCGTGCTGAAACAGCTTGCGAGCGGTGGCGCGTCCGATGCCGCTGCCTGCGCCGGTGATCAATGCGATCTTGCCGAGTTCTGCATTCATGAGACAAACCTCCGTGTATCAATGCGACGCACCTACGATTGACGAGCGCAATACGGTCATCGCGGGTTCTATCGCAATAGTGAAAAGCGGGTTGGGAAGACCGATATCCGGAGTTCTGATGCAACCAGAGCATGAATGGGCTCTGTCGCAATAACGAATTCCTCGATCCGGTTTTTACCATATGAAGTGGAAAAGCGCTGAAATGACACGATATACAACGGGCGAGCCATTCCGGAACACAGAACCATGGCCGTTACCTTCGCAACGCCAGTTAATGGTGGTCCATCGCCGATACACGACATTCGGATCGTGAATCGGGCGGACTGATGTCGGCGCGATGGCCACTTCGATTCCAGCTTCGACGAAGTACAAGATCGTAGATAATTAAGAGTACTGCACGATTCTTGGTTACCTGCTTGTCCGCGGGCTAGAGCCGATTTTCCACTTTAATGCTTGCGGCCGAAGCAAGCTTGGGCGGCTTCGGCGGGAGACAGACCGGCGTTGAAGTAACCCTGAAGACGCTTTATGGTCTCGGTGTCGGGGTGATAGGTTGTGCGGATAAATTCCGCTTCGACGGCTTCGTCGTACCAGGAGCGCGTCCACTGTTCCAGATCCAGTAGGCCAGGCGCGTAGGAAAGGGAAATGTACTTCGAGTCGTCGAACATAGTAATCTCCGATAACCTGGTAGGAAAAGCCGTTCGAACAGACGAACCGTGACAACCGTGCCTCGACTCGTACGACGCTGTGCCGATGACCCAGTCTTTCAGCCGACCTCAGAAAGGTCGATCATCTCAACCATCGGAAGTGAAGGTATCCCGCTTGATTGCCGCGCGCATCAGTGTCAACACAACCGCAAGGATGATAAGGAATCCGAGCATGCCCGCAAGTAGGATGGTCGCCATAGTCTCCTCCAGATATTCTGTAACTCAGCTGTAATGTCAGCGTCGTGTTGGCCCGGCACGTTTATTCTCGGCCGAGCCAGACCAGATATCGCGCTCACCCAGCCGACCGGCCGCTTGTGATCCCACTGGGCCGCACTTTCGACACATCGTCTCCAATTGGATCAATGCGACACGAACAGCCACATTCAGCCGACAGGCCGTCCCGATGCGGAGGCCCCCGTGCCCGTCTGTCCTTGCGCCAGGGTCGACTCCAATGCATGGACAAAACGCTGAAAGGCGTCGAGGGTCCCATGTACGCTTCGGTATTCGGCACACCCGATCCTGCCGTCAAGGACGACCAGCATCCCAGCATCCCGCGCCAATTCAATGATGTTCATGTCGTTCTCCTAGAGAGCCCATAAACCGCAGATTTCTCGCCTGGCCTGTCGCTCATGCCGCAAGCGGGTAAGCGCGCATCGCCGGCATATGCGTCTTTGGCGGGAAGACGTTCCACGACCCGTCATCCTGCCGGAAGAAAAAAATTACAAGCGGGCCTGCTGGCCGTAATGCCTCGATGCGTACAAAGCGTCGCTGATTAGAACTCGTGCGACCGAATTCCGTCACGCGAACCGGCATCGCCGGAGTCGGCGCAAGCCATTTTTCGACGACCAATCGTAAGGACTTTCCACTGGCGATCATCTCTTGCTCCTTTAACCCTATTCACATTGTTCCGTTGCACCTGTTTCGTCCGCCGCTATGCGGCTCCGGCCTGAAGGCATGCGTCGCCGATTCCGGCCGCTGCGCGCGATTCGTGCCGATAGATCAGGTCGCGTATTTGTGGCCCGGCCCGCAGATGCGGTCGCCCAATGCGAAAGGCAATGCTACGGTTCCCTTGGCCAAGTTAACTGCATGGACCATGCCAGTAACACCAAAATCGAGCGCTTACTTCCAGACATTTGATTTAATTGGGTTTTTTTGTTCGTATGCTGCTTACTCAACGGCCTGCCGTGGTCGCATCAATGTTCGATTTTCGAACGCTCGGCCCGGTCAGAACGGAATTCGAACGGTAGCTGCAGGGGCATTCGAATCCGCCCCTGTTCACGATCGAACCCGTCCGCGCCCGCGCCCCGCAGGGGAGTAACATGGGTATCAGCGAAGTCAATAGAGCGTCGCGGACAATAAGACGACTGGAACACCCACCAAGTGGGGCGGACCTTCAGTCGGTGGGACCTCATCCCACAAGGAGAAACCATGGACGAGACGAGCAGGCCGATGGATTGGCTTGCCGATCCAGACCAGGACGCCAGCGTCATGTCGGCGTGGGAACGTTTGGTTGTTGACGGCAACTCGCGGACCGGCATCCTGCGCGGCGTCGTCGACGATTCCTGGCATAGATGCCTGGAAGGCCACGTGGATCCCGGCGCGGTACGTGCGCCACCGCCGCTGGAAGAAGGGCGCCTTCTCGACTTGCGCACAAAAAACGACCGCCTGATTCACGCCTGCGTGCCGCTGATCCAGCAGACCCGCGAGTTTCTTTCGCAGACGGGGACCATCCTGCTGCTAACGGATCCGGACGGCATGATCCTTGAATTGGCCGGAGATACGCGCATCGTCGAACCGGCAGGCGAGGTCCGGTTATTGCCGGGTTGTAAATGGACCGAATTCAATTGCGGCCACAATGCGATCGGCGCGGCACTCGCTCTGCGGCAACCCGTGCAAATCCATGGCTCGGAGCATTTCTGCGCTGGTATCAAGCGATGGACGTGCTCCGCAACGGTGATCCGCGATCCGCTTGACGGCACGGTGCTCGGCGTCCTTGACGTCTCGGGACTCGCGCGAACGTACAGCCAACATAGCCTGGCGTTTATCGTCTCAATGGCAGGGCGTATCGAGAGTCGATTTGGCAAACTCGCGCTCGAGCGCCGCCTGCGTCTGGTGGAACGTTGCATGGAGCATTGTTTCGGGCACGGGGACGGCGTCGTCGTGGTGGATGAGAATGGACGCCTGGTCAGAGCCAACCGGCAGGCACCGGGCGCATTCGCGCGTGTCGGCGCACCAGACAGACTGGAGAGCGCCTTCCCGGTACCAGGTATCGCAGGGATGGCGGATGGCTTTGTGCAGCCCCAGTCACCAGACTGGCTGCGGCGGGTGCAGATTGAGAGCATCAAGGAAGGCACCGACACCCTTGGCTTTCTGCTGGTTGTCCCGGCCCCAAGCCGGCGCACCGCATGGTTGCCTGACCTGATACCCGACGCTGAGTACACGCCTGATCCAGCGTTCTCTCGCATCGTCGGCCACAGTCCCGCACTGCGTGCAGCCGTGCAAAAAGCGCAGCAACTTGCCAAAGCCAAGGTCCCGGTGCTGCTCCTGGGCGAAACGGGCGTGGGCAAGGAATTATTCGCTCGAGGCATCCATGAGGCGAGCGCGGCTGCCGATGGTCCGTTCGTCGCGCTGAACTGCGGCGGGCTGTCGCGTGACCTCCTGGCAAGCGAGCTGTTTGGTTATGCGGAGGGAGCCTTCACCGGCGCACGCAAAGCCGGAATGGTGGGAAAAATCGAAGCCGCCAATCACGGCACACTGCTCCTGGATGAAATCGGCGAAATGCCATTGGACATCCAACCGCATTTGCTGCGTGTTCTGGAAGAAGGGGAGTTATACCGGTTGGGCGAGAATACCCCGCGCAAGGTCAGCTTCCGGCTGATCGCCGCCACTCATCGCGACCTGCGTGCGGACATTGCCGACGGGAAATTCCGCATGGATCTGTATTACCGGCTTGCCGTCACCAGCATCTCCATCCCGCCGCTGCGCGAACGCAAGACGGATCTGGCGGACCTGATCGACCATTTGTTGCACGCCTCGCTCGAACGCTACGGTCTGGCTAATGCCGTCATCGACGATGAGGCGCACGAATGCCTGCTCAACTACGATTGGCCCGGCAATGTACGAGAGATGCGCAATGCGATTGAGGGTGCCGTGCTCATGGCCCGCGACGGGATCATCGCAATGGATGATCTGCCGCCCGAAATCCGTGCGGCAGCATCTGCCGACTCCGAGCGCGCTGCGCCCCCCGCCGGCCATTCGCTCCCGCTACAAAAGATCCCGTCATTGGAAATGGCAGAAGCGGAGTCTATCCGTTTGGCCATCCAGCAAGCCCAGGGCAACCTGACCCATGTGGCTTTCCAGCTTGGCATCGCGAAAAGCACGCTGTATCAGAAGATCAAGAAATACGGATTGGCACAAGACCTTGGGGCTACGCGACATACTGACCGATGAGGCCTGGCGTTGCCGATTCCGTCACGCAATCGTGATCCATCGGCAAGCGATGAGCTAACAGAGCCCATCCACGCCTGCGTTCGTATCGCGCTCGCACAACGGCCGACCGTCCGGCCCACGACCCTGTTTCCATCTAGTGGTCTGCGTCAAACGGATTGCATCTTATTCAGCTTGGCCCGGGCGCGTGTGACCTTTGCCAGGATGTCGGAAGCCTTAGCGGTCCAGATGAATGGTTTCGGATCACGATTGTGCTTCACGATGTACTGCTCGATCGTGCTCACCAAATCGGGTACCGAGCGGAAGGCCGCGCGCCGCAACTGGTTCTCTGATAGGTCGCGAAAGAAGCGCTCGACCATGTTGAGCCAGGATGCACTGGTGGGTGTGAAATGCATGTGAAATCGCGGGTGCTTGGCCAGCCATGCTTTCACCTCGGGGTGCTTGTGGGTTGCATAGTTGTCAGCGATCAAATGCAGCTCCTTGTTCTTGGGCGTGTTGCGATCGATCTTGCGCAAGAAGCTCAGCCACTCCTGGTGACGATGTCGCGTTTGGCACTGGCCAATGACACTCCCATCGAGCGTGTTCATCGCGGCAAACAACGTCGTCACACCATGACGCTTGTAGTCGTGGGTCATCGTTTGAGCGCGACCTCGCTTCAGTGGCAAACCCGGCTGCGTCCGATCCAACGCCTGGATCTGGGACTTCTCGTCGCAACAGAAGACCAAGGCGTGCTCCGGGGGATCGAGATACAGCCCGACGATGTCTTCCAGCTTCTCCGTGAAGCGCTTGTCGTTCGACACCTTGAAGCTCGCGACCCGATGCGGCTTGAGGCCGTGCGCCTGCCAGATGCGCCGCACGCTCGATTCACTGACGCCAGCCACTGCTGCCATGCTGCGCGTACTCCAGTGCGTCGCGTTATCTGGACGCTGCTGCGTCGTCAGTGCCACGATGCTCTTGACCTTGCGCGCGGATATCTTCGGCTTGCGCCCGGGTCGGGTCTCATCGCGCTCGATCCCCGTCACACCGTCAGCTATAAAGCGACCGCGCCAGCGTGCCACCGTGCCTCGCCAGATAGCAAGGTCCGCACCGATCTCTTTGTCTGTCTTGCCCTGCGCTGCGAGCAAAATCATCTTGGCGCGCTCGGCCAGTCGAACCGGAAGGGTAGCCCACGTCTCCAACTGTTTGCGCTGTGCTTCGCTCAGCTCAACTTTCGCCGCGATTCTCATGAGTTCTCCCTCCATGCACATGGAGACTCACAAATCGCGATTAAGTTGCATTATTTGTGACGCACCACACTAGCGGTGGCCGCGACTGACCTGTGCGAAGTCACCGCGGTGGCCATTGACGAAACCTCGTGCCGACGTGGCCACGACTATGTCTCGCTGGTCGCCGACATGGACGGCAGGCGCGTGGTCTTCGTCACGCCAGGCAAGGATGCCGGCGTTGTCGAACGCTTTGCCAATCACCTCGAGGAACACAACGCCACGCCTGCGCAGATCAAATCGGTCAGCATCGACATGTCGCCCGCCTTCATCAAGGGCGTGGATGAGTATCTGCCCGATGCGCGCGTAACGTTCGACAAGTTTCATGTGATTGCGCACGCGTCCAAAGCCCTCGATGGTGTGCGCCGCGAGCAGCAGAAGACCGATCCCGCACTGAAGGGCATGCGCTGGTCGTTGCTCAAGGATGCTGACAAGCTGAACCTCGCACAACTGACCGATCTCGAGGCGCTGATCAGCCAGTACACCACCAACCGCACCGCCCGTGCCTGGATGTACCGCGAGCAGCTGCGCGAGATTCTCGATCGCAAGCAGATCCATGTGCTCTCCAAGATGTTGCGCCGGTGGTGCACCGGCGTCATGCGTTCCAAGGTCGAGCCCATGAAGGACGTCGCACGCATGATCCTTCGTCATTTCGACGGCATCGTCGCGTGGGCCCAGACGCGCCAGACCAATGGCTTCATTGAAGCCATCAACGGCCTCAATGGCTTCATTGAAGCCATCAACGGCCTGTTTCAAGCTGCCAAGCGCAAGGCGCGCGGGTACGCCAGCTTCAAAACCATGCGAACCGTGCTGTTCCTCATCGCCGGCAAGCTTGATTTCTCGGCCTTCAACCCACATGCCTCGTAAGCCGCATTACCCACTCCACTTTTGAAATAGCCCAAAAATTCTTACCGGGTGTTCGGACTATACACCGTTGATTTGCACTGAAATCCGCCGATGGTGCCTGCTTGGACATTTCGGAAGCCAACCGAAACTGACAAGGCAGACTGTTTTAGGGCAACGCGAGCGTGCCGCGCTCATTTGACGGCATTCCTCAGTTATTCTAAATATCCTTAGCCGGTAGCCCGCACTTCCTGTCGGAAACACGGGCCCGGAAGAACGCAGCGCGCGATTTCACCACACACAAGCACAATGCCTACCTAGGCCACGGCCTTCGAAAACATGGTGCTCATGCCGGGTTTCAAATCTCCGTAGTCGTAGCCTTTGAGTTCGTTCACTGCTTTACACCTGTTGAGCCGGGCAACTCAAAACAATGATTCGTCCAGCGCGAGAGCCGAGCCAGCACCGTTGACAATAGGCTCGCGGTAGTCGTCGTTCGGCTTTACATAGCCTTGCGACGCGAAACCCGCTCAAATAGAAACCCCTCGCTCTTTTTATTGCAGCACAATCAGGACCTCGGGCATTGATCTGTGTCAACCCTCTCCGGCATCTTCACCGGGCACGGCGACGATTCGAGCCCGAACGGCGCGAGCGTTCTGTCCGCGTAAGCCTCGGGCACTACCGCTATCATGTCGGTGCTCTGCAATATGTGGCCCACTGCGACAAAATGCGGGACGCGCAAACGGACGTCGCGCGTTACCCAGCGCGCTGAATGACTTCGTCGACCATTCCGTGCCCCGTTCCCTTAGCCACGACCGCGATATGCTGTGCCGCACGGAATGCCTTCAGCGAGACACCCTCTTCAGCCAAGGGGTGTCCCCGCGAGTACAAAGCATCTTTTGAAGTTATGTGACGTAGGTCTCTCTCCAGTCCTTGAATCATTGTTGGTGATAGCCAGCCGGCTTTCAGGCCGGGTGGCTCGGCAACACGGCTAACGTCGTGCGAGGTGTATGCCGGCCAGCATGCAGCGCACTGACCCTCCGGCCATCTCGATGGTGGGTACGCGCAACGGAAGCAGCCGCACGGATCGCTCGATCAGCGAACGTTGCGCTCGCGTCAAACTCTCGACTGCTCGCTCCGACAGGGCAAGTACACGGCCATCCGTGCCCGAGAGTTCAAGCGCATTACCCGCGAAATTGCTGATCTGTGAGTGATCGAGCGCAATCACGGTGCGCCCGCTTTCCAACAACCGTCTGTGAATCTCGGCGCGTCGGGCGTCGTCTTGAATCAGGTCGAGACCAATAAGCACAAGTTCGGTTGCGACACTCATCATGACGTTGGTGTGATAAACCGCGTGGCCTGCGCGGTCGTATGTGTCGAAGCACATCGGCTCGAAATTGAAATGCGTACAGAAGCGCTCCAGCGCGACCGGATCGGCGCGGCGTGAACGCGCCGTATATGCGACCCGAGCGACATGATCGAGCACCATAGCGCCAGTGCCTTCCAGGAAGACCCCGTCGTACTCCAGCCCTGAGTAGTCGATCACGTCCTGCGCCCGGTAATTCGCCTTGAGCATCTCGATGACACCCGTGCGGCGCTCGCGCCGACGGTTCGCGCAGTGCATCGGGTACAGCGCAATGTGACCGCCGGGGTGGGTCGAGAACCAGTTGTTCGGGAACACGGAATCCGGCGTCTGACTCTCACCGTGATCGTCAAAAACGTGGGTGCGTACTCCCGCTGCCTCCAATGCCGCCGCAGCGTTCGTGACTTCGTTGCGCGCGGCGGCGGCGATCCCTGCCCTCTCCTCGTTGTCATGTTCGGCGCCGCAGCGCTGGAAGGCGTTGTCCGCCGCGGTCTCCGGGTTAGGATGGAAGCAATGCGGCCGGATCATGACGACAGCGCCGGGTGCCTGGATCGAAATAAGGCTCATGAAAGTCGAGTAGCGGGAGTGATGGCTCGTTTTGCCAAAGTAGCCGTTACGCACAACATGCGTGGCCGCATCGGGAAAGGAATAGGATGACTTACTTAATTCGACACTAGTCATCGAAGTCTCCGCTGCGAGTTTACCCCGAGGCAAAACCCATTCCGAATGCCGAACTTGCTTACCTTGATCGCGTTGTTTTGATTAGATCCTTGCTCGCCTACCCTTCCGCTTTAACCTGAGAATGTCAACCAGAGGTGCTTATAACTTATTCCCGTGACAGGACTTCAGGCATTCGGTGGTGTGCATTTTGCTTAACTGTTGCAGTTCAAGGATTCCGGCATCGGATCGGATTCCAACAAGGAGGAGACAATGCGCAATGACATCGGCCACGACGTTGCCGCGGTAGGAGGTGCCGTCTGGCGCACTCCGTTGATCTGCGATTCGCACGAGCGCTCGGAGGCCTTCGGGCTAACTACATCCAGCCGGCCCGACTATGACGTCTTGCCCGCGTCCGAGCTGAATCTGAAGCTGGAGCAAAGCCGGGTGCTGTACGCGCACGCCATGCCGGTGATGGCGACGCTGCGCGAACAGATTCTCAATACCCAAAGCATGATCGTCCTCACCAATGCAGACGGACTGGTGCTTCATTCGACCGGTGATGATGACTTCCTGAAGCGTGCGGAAAAGGTCGCCCTGCGGCCAGGAGCGAACTGGGCTGAGAATCGCCAGGGTACCAATGCAATCGGTACCGCAATAGCCGAGCGCAGTCCTACTGTGGTCCATGGCGACCAGCATTACTTGGCGGCGAATCGCTTTCTGACCTGCTCCAGCGTCCCAATCCTCGATCCCTATGGTGAATTGATCGGTGTGCTCGACGTGACCGGCGATCCGAAGATGTCGGTTCAAATGATCGAAAACCATCTGTTTGCCAGCACTTTCAGCGAAACCTTGCGAATCGGTTTCCATGGCCGCCCGGAATTCCTCGGCACGCTGATGGAAGGCATGGTGGCGTTCACGAGCGATGGCCGCTTTCTCTCTGCCAACCGCAGTGCCCAATTTCAGTTAGGGCTTCCCCTGACGGCGCTACGCGCACACACCCTCTCCTCTCTCTTCGGATTGCCCTGTTCGCAATTGATCGACCGCATGAGCAACAATCAGGGCCAGCCCATACCGCTTTGCCTCCACGACGGCGTCGTCGTTAGCGCCAACGTGGAATACCGCCGTCAAGCAGCGGCAGCCGGTTTTGCCGACCAAGAGACACGCGCCGCGCCAAGCGCGGCAATGCGCGCCGCTTCGGGCTCGTTCGCGAGGTGCAGCGGACTGTCAGGCCTGAATAGCCTCGACACCGGCGACCCCCAGGTCGCCGCGGTGATTGCGAAGATCCGTAGGGTTATCAAACGCGACATTCCCATTCTGATCAATGGCGAAACCGGAACGGGAAAGGAGCTGCTCGCGCAGGCCATCCATCAGGATTCACCGCGGGCGTCCGGCCCGTTCGTGGCGGTCAACTGCGCATCAATACCAGAAACACTGATCGAATCCGAACTCTTCGGCTACGAGGAAGGAGCATTCACTGGCGCACGGCGCAAGGGGGCCTCTGGCAAGCTTCTCCAGGCCGATGGCGGCACCTTGTTCCTGGATGAAATCGGTGACATGCCCTATGCGCTGCAAGCTCGTCTGCTGCGTGTGTTGCAGGAGCGCCTGGTCAATCCACTCGGGTCGACCAAGTCGATTCCGGTAGACGTCGCGATCGTCTGCGCGACGCACCGCGATCTGCGGGAGATGATCGCGGAACACCGGTTTCGCGAGGATCTCTATTACCGCCTGAACGGCCTCGTAGTGAAGTTGCCGCCGCTGCGCGAGCGCTCCGATCTGGCCGCCGTTGCGCAGCAGATGCTTAAGCAGGAGGCGCGTTGCAGCGCTCACGGCTTGAACCTTTCGATCGCACCGGACGTGATGCGCCTGTTCGCGCAGTGCCGATGGCCGGGCAACTTCCGCCAGCTCGGAAATCTGCTACGCACGGCCGCTGCCATGGTGGAACCTGACGGGCAAATCACGACCGAGCATCTGCCTGACGATTTCTTCGACGACCTGCGTTGCTGCAGCAACACGCAGAGGACACCCGTCAAGGCAGCGCCGGCCACCGAACCTATCCTTCAGGAGGTCACTGCGATCGCGATTACAAGGGCGCTCGAACGTCATCGGGGTAACGTTTCGGCTGCGGCTCGCGCGCTCGGCATCTCGCGCAACACGATCTACCGCAAGGTAGTGGTCCCGCGAGCCGTTATCGACACTGTCGGCGAATCCGGATATTGATGCGCGAAGCCGGCGCACCGGTTGTTCAGCGTTGCTCCGTTGCGGAACATCGCTGTACCAATTTGCAACACCATCGGCACGGATCACGCGAGACATGAAGCGTCTGCGAAACGCGCTGACGCAAACGGGCCAACGTTCTACCGGCACGAAGCTTGCCTAATAAGCTTGCGTAATTCGCGCTGACCGTTTCCAACGAACGGTTCGTTGATGCTCATTACACACCCACAGGAGACACACATGAACTGGACCACCCCCGCCTACACCGACCTGCGCTTCGGCTTCGAAATTACGATGTATATCGCTACCCGGTAGTCTCTGGCCGCGTGCCGGGCACGATAAGCGCAATACAGTGCCCGGTGCGATCAATGCGACCTGCCTGCGTTCAGCGGCGTGGACGAAGCGCGTGCGGCATCGGCGGTGAGCTTATTTGGACTCGCGCCGTAGCCATTGGAATAGAGCAGGAAAGCCATGATGTCGGCATAGTCCTGATCTCGCATCTTGCCTGGCCGATCCGCAGGCATGTTGGTCGCCATGTACCCAAACACCCCCCCGATCGTCAGGTGAGAATTTGCCACAGGCGCGAATGCCGGTCCACGCAATGCCGGCGCAGTGACTCCCTCGAGGACAGGTCCGTGGCACTTGGCACACGCGCTCGAATACAAGGTCTTGCCGTGAGCAACCTGCGCCTTGTTGAACGCCGGAGCATCAACGGGCACGCTCACATCGACCTTGATAAATCTGCCTGCCTGACTGGAGTTGGCCAGGCGCTCAGGGCCGTCGAGGAACGCAGGCGGGACGGTCTTCGCTTGCGTCGCTTTCACGCCATCCGGCAGACTCCATGCTTGCGTCAAGGCGGCAAGGCGGCCATCGGTGGTCATCTTGGCAAGCGCTGCATCGACGCGCTTCTTTAGCACCGTGTTTTTCGAATCGAACGCGAACACGAGCACCCAGTCGGCATAGGGCGATGTCGTCGAGACGATATTGAAGCGCTGTGCCGGATGCTTGCCTTGGTACGCCACCACGGTGGGATACCAGACAATGGCCCGCCGGGCGCGCCCTCTCGCTACTGCATCCACCGTCAATTCCGGCGAGTTCTCAAGGTCGAGTTCGACATCTCGCTGCTGTACCGCGATGAGTTGTGCGGGGCTCGCATAGGTTGCCGCCACTACATCCGGGGCAGCGGCCTGCCCGCCTCCATCGCGCAAGCTCAAGCTGACGTAGCCCGATTTCAGATAGCCGGTGGAAAATAACAATTTGCTGCCCGATCCGTCGGCCACCGGGGAGCGCGGAAAACCGGCTATCACGTCGCATTGCTTCTTGAACGCCTTGTCGAGTTCTTTAAGCGAAATACCATCGTCGTCGGCATCGCCGATACCCCGGCTACCAAACGATACGGTCAGGCCGGCCACATTGAAAACCTCACGCGCAACGGTCTGGTCGAGTACCGTCGAGGGACTGCCGGGAAACGTACATACGCGCACGTCGGCGTTGGAGACTGCCGGCGTCAAGGCTGCCGCAGCCAGGACGGCTGCGTTTGCAAGAGCTTGCAAATAGAGTTTCATGAAAGGTCTTCCGATGAGAGCTATGGCGTGCCGTGATCCTCGGCCTCAAGGGCCGGCCGGCATCTCGGCAGGGGTACGCGATCAGCCGCGCTTGAGCGCAAACACGTAGAGCGTTCCGCCGCGCGCGACCTTCTCTGCAGCTTTCGCCATCGGTCCACCCCAGATCGGATTTGCACCGCCGTAACCGGTCAGCACAGCGACATATTCCTGTCCGTCGATTTCATAGACCGAAGGTTGAGCGATGATGCCGCTCGCGAGCTTCGGGCTTTGCCATAGGACCTTTCCTGTGGTTTCGTCGAAGGCGTACAGATGACCGTCGAGTGAACCGCTGAACGCCAGACCGCCGGCGGTCGTAGTAACGCCGCCGTTCCACGGAAGTTTTGTCCAATGGCTCCAGACTTTCTTGCCCGTGTTCACGTCGATGGCCTGTAGCTCGCCATAGCCCTTGCTGCCCGGTTCCGGCTTGATCTCAAAACCTTCACCCAGGTAGGGCAGCCCTTCCATGAAGTTCACGGATTTGCCAGAGAGCGACATGCAGGCGTGCAGCGATGGCACAAAGGCAAGATGCTTGTCGGGATCGTAGGACATCG
>WNFJ01307032.1_pt1 | contig 13418 bp, 12 predicted proteins | sample 5400461 | NCBI WGS metagenome assembly WNFJ01 (sample SAMN13153349, study PRJNA577476) | soil metagenome | isolation source: 115 cm saprolite on Douglas fir-dominated hillslope | place: USA:California | collected 2013-09-17 | reverse complement strand
GCGGATTATCTCTCCGGCGGCGAGCAGCAGATGGTGGCGGTGGCCCGCGCGCTGTCAGGCGATGTGCGGGTGTTGCTGCTGGATGAACCCTTCGAGGGCCTGGCGCCGACCGTGGTGGAACAATTGTTCGAGACATTCGATCGGTTGCGCAAGGAAATCGCCATCATCATTGTCGATCACAATCTCGATCTGGCGCTGGCGTTGTCCGACACCACGGTGGCGCTGGAGCGCGGCCGGGTGATTCATCAAGGGCCGTCCAAGGCGCTGCGAGACGACCTCGATCTGCGCCGCAAGGTGCTCTGGCTGTGAGAAGGAAATGAAAAGGCAAAATCGAAACGTCGCCATCGTCGGCGTCGGACTGATCGGACGCGCCTGGGCCGCGATCTTTGCCCGTGCCGGATGGAACGTGCGGCTCACCGATCCACATCAAGCGACGCTGAAGGCAGCGCCTGGCTTGATCCGGGACGAATTGCATGCGCTCGCCCGTCACGGGCTGGCGGACGATCCTGACGGCGCGGCGGCGCGGCTTTCCGTCGCGGCAAACCTTAAGGTCGCCGTTGATGATATCGAATTCGTCCAGGAGAACGGGCCAGAGAACGTTGACCAGAAGATTGCAATCTTCGCCGAACTCGACAAGTTCGCGCCGCCCGACGCGCTGCTGGTATCCTCGACTTCGGCCATAACTGCGTCGCGTTTTTCGGAAATGCTGCCGGGCCGGGCGCGTTGTCTGGTCGGCCATCCCGTCAATCCGCCGCATCTCATACCGCTGGTCGAGCTTTGCGGCGCGCCATGGACCGCGCCTGACGCAGTCGACCGTGCACGCAAAATCTATCGCGAGATCGGGCAGGTGCCGGTCACCGTCAACCGCGAGATCAACGGCTTTATCCTGAACCGGCTGCAGGGCGCGCTGCTCGCCGAAGCATTCCGGCTGGTCGGCGAAGGTTTTGTTTCGGCGGAAGACCTCGATCACACGGTGAAGGATGGACTTGGCTTGCGCTGGTCGTTTCTCGGACCCTTCGAGACCATCGAACTCAATGCGCCCGGCGGCATCCCCGATTATTGCGCGCGCTATACCGGCTTCTACAAGGAGCTGGCGTCGGCTTCCGCCGGGCCTGACGTGTATCGAAGCCCGAATGTGGACCGGGTGATCGCGGCCTGGCCGCATCAGCCGACGCCGGAGCGCATCGCCGCGCTGACACAGCGGCGCAACGAGCGCCTTGCGGCGCTGGCCGCGCACAAGGCCGCCCAAAACGACAGATCATGAAGCATCGAATAGCCAGAAAGAGAGCACAGCATGAGCCGCAAAATCATCATCACGTGCGCCGTGACCGGCGCGATCCACACGCCCTCGATGTCCAAGGCGTTGCCGGTGACGCCGCAGGAAATCGCCGATGCCGCGGTCGATGCCGCGGAAGCCGGCGCCGCCATCGTGCATCTGCACGCCCGCAATCCGAAGACCGGCCAGCCCGACCAAAGTCCCGAGGCCTTTGCGCCGTTCCTGAAGATCATCAAACAGCGCTCGAACTGCGTGATCAACCTGACCACCGGCGGCGCGCCGACCATGAAAGTGGACGAGCGCGTTCGTCCCGCCGCGGTCTACAAGCCGGAAGTCGCTTCGCTGAACATGGGGTCGATGAATTTTGCCTTCTTCGCCATGCTCAACCGCTTCAAGAAGTTCGATCATGAGTGGGAGCGCAAGCATCTCGAGAACAAGGACATCGTGTTCCGCAATACCTTCCAAGACATCGAATATGTATTGAAGACGCTGTCGGAGACCGGAACGCGATTCGAGTTCGAGTGCTACGACACCGCGCACCTCGAGCAGGGCATGGTGAAGCCGCCGCTGTTCGTGCAGACCGTGTTCGGCCTGCAGGGCGGAACCGGCGCGCATCCGGAAGACGTGCTGCACATGAAGCGCACCGCCGACCGCCTGTTCGGCGACAAGTTCGTCTGGTCGGTGCTGGGCGCCGGGCGCAACCAATTGCCGATCGCCGCGATGGCGGCGGCGATGGGCGGCAATGTTCGTGTCGGGCTGGAAGACTCGCTGTGGGCGGCGCCCGGCCGCATGGCCGCATCGAACGCCGAGCAGGTGCAGCTCGCCCGCAAGATCATCGAAGGTCTCGGCCTGGAAGTCGCAACCTCGGACGAGGCGCGTGAGATCCTGGACCTGAAGGGTGGCGACAAGCTGGAAGTGTGACGGCCGCTTCGCCATCACATTTTCACAACGACGGCAAACAAAAAGCCAAGTTCCTGATGACGCTGAGCGCGTTCTCACAGCAAATTCGGAGGCCAACCATGGCAGCAAAACCCGTCCCCGACGGTTATCATACTGTCACGCCTTATCTCACCGTGCGCGGTGCATCGAAAATCATCGAATTCCTCAGGCAAGCTTTCGGAGCCGAAATAGCTCATGAGCCGATCAAGCGGCCCGACGGAACGATCATGCATGCGCAGGTCAAGATCGGCGATGCCATCGTTATGATTGCAGATGAAAGCGAGATGGCAAAGGCGACCGAGTCTTCGCTTTACCTCTACGTGCCGAATGTGGACGCCGTATACCAGCGGGCGGTCAAGGCCGGCGGCAACACCATCACGGAGCCGAGCGACATGTTCTACGGCGACCGCAGTGGCGGCGTGAAGGATCCGTCCGGCAATAGCTGGTTTATCGCCACGCACAAGGAAGACGTCGCGCCGCAGGAATTGGCGAAGCGCGCCGATGCCTTTATGAAGCAGCAGAAAGGCAAGGCGGGTTAAGCGGCATGGTTCAGTCTCCCTCTCCGTGCAGAAGAGGGGGAGCTGAGCTCACCGGAAGGCCGGGATAAGCAGGAAGTTTGGTGGGTTCAACAGGCTTGGCTGCAGCTTGCCGGCTGCGTGCTGCTGCTTGCTATTGTCATTTGCCTGCCATCTGGATGGCGGTCTGCGCCTTACCGGCTCGCCTATGTCACCCACCCGCTTGCATTAGTCCGAAGTACCAATATCGACACTGGCTCTCGCTGGTTGCGCAGACGGCCCGTCATGATATCGTTCGAGAAATCGGCTCAAGATGAGGCCGAATATCGAGGAGGGAAGCATGCGAAGCGTGCGAGCGCTTGCCGCCATTGTGTTGTCGTTGCTGGCGGTGTGTGGTGTTGCGCTTGCCGGTGAGAAGCAGGGCGGCATCTTGCGGGTCTATCACCGGGACAGCCCGGCCAGCGCCTCTATCCATGAAGAGGCGACCTATTCGGTCAACGTTCCCTTCATGCCGGTTTTCAACAACCTCGTCATTTACAAGCAGGACGTTCCGCAAAACAGCCTGGAATCGATCGTCCCGGATCTCGCGGAGAGCTGGGCCTGGAGCGATGACAAAAAAACCCTCAATTTCAAGCTGAGACAGGGCGTCAAATGGCACGACGGCAAGCCGTTCACGTCGAACGACGTCAAATGCACCTTCGACATGCTGATGGGCAAGTCGCCCCAAAAGTTCCGCAAGAACCCGCGCAAATCCTGGTATGACGAGGTTGTCGACGTTACCACCAACGGCGACTTCGAGGTCGCTTTCAACCTGAAGCGGCCTCAGCCGGCGCTATTGGCGCTGCTCGCCTCCGGCTATACGCCGGTCTATCCTTGCCATGTTTCACCAGGAGACATGCGCACCAAGCCGGTCGGCACCGGCCCGTTCAAATTCGTGGAGTTCAAGGCCAACGAATCGATCAAGCTCACCCGAAATCCGGACTATTGGAAGAAGGGCCTGCCTCATCTCGACGGCATCGAGTTCACCATCATACCCAATCGTTCGACCGCGATTCTCGCGTTTGTTGCGGGAAAGTTCGATATGACGTTTCCGACCGAGGTATCGATTCCGCTGCTCAAGGACGTCAAGACGCAGGCGCCGAACGCCGTGTGCGTGGTCGAGCCGATCAACGTCAGCACCAACATCATCGTCAACTCGTCCTCGCCGCCCTTTGACAACCTGGATATTCGCCGCGCAATGGCACTGGCACTCGACCGCAAGGCGTTCGTCTCGATCCTGAATGAGGGTCAGGCGGACATCGGAGGGACCATGCTCCCCGCGCCGGGCGGATTGTGGGCGATGCCAAAGGAGATGCTGGAGACCATTCCGGGCTACGGCCCTGACATCAATGCCAACCGGGAGGAGGCGCGCAAACTCATGCAGAAGGCCGGCTATGGACCGGACAAGCACCTCGCGGTCAAGGTCTCGACGCGCAATATTCCGGTTTATCGCGACCCCGCCGTCATCCTGATCGACCAGCTCAAAGGCATCTATATCGACGGCGAACTTGATGTGGTCGAAACCGCCAACTGGTTCTCGAAAGTGGCGCGCAAGGATTATGCGCTCGGCCTTAACCTCACCGGCAATGCTGTCGACGATCCCGACCAGTCGTTCTACGAGAACTATTCCTGCAATTCGGAACGGAACTACACCAACTATTGCAACAAGGACATCGAGAAGCTGTTCGACCAGCAATCGCAAGAGACCGACGTCGCCAAGCGCAAGAAGCTGGTGTGGGAGATCGACAAGAAGCTTCAGGAGGACGTTGCGCGGCCGATCATCTTCCACGGCCGCCAGGGCACGTGCTGGCAGCCTTATGTAAAGGGCATCACCATCATGGTGAACAGCTCCTACAACGGCTATCGTTACGAGGACGTGTGGCTGGATAAGTAACGTCCGCAGTGACGAGCGAAAGTAACCTCGCGAGCCGGCTTAACAACTTGCGCGTATTCTGATCGCAAAACCGGTGTCCACTTTTGCGGAATACGCGCCAACAGGAGTAGCCCGGTGTTTGCTTATATCGTGCGGCGCCTTGTCCTGATGCTCGTGACCCTGTTTGGGATCTCGGTCATCATCTTTGTGCTGCTGCGCGTCGTGCCCGGCAATATTGTCGACATCCTCTTTGACGCTGCAGGTTTCGTCGATCCCGCAGACAAGGCTAATCTGGAGCGCGAACTCGGGCTCGATCAATCCATCGTCGTGCAATATCTGCACTGGATCGGCGGGCTGCTCCGCGGCGACCTCGGCTATTCCTATGTGTCCGAGAAGCCGGCGCTGCAGGAAATCCTGCCGCGAATTCCCATCACGGCGCGGCTGGCCGGCCTCGCGCTGCTGTTCTCCGCCTCGATCGGCATTCCGCTCGGCGTGATCAGCGCGGTCAATCAGGGCACCCGCCTCGATTATGCCTTGCGCGTCGTCAGCCTGAGCGGCCTGTCGCTGCCTTCCTTCTGGCTCGGCCTCTTGATCCTGATGGCGTCGGTCGCTCTGTTTGGATCGATGCCGATCTTCAATCCAAATCCGAGAACGTGGACCGAGGCATTGGCGATCTATTGCGTTCCGGCAATGGCGGTTGGCTTCCGCAGCGCCGCATTGACGATGCGAATCACACGTTCCTCGATGCTCGAAATCCTGCGGCAGGATTACATCCGCACCGCGCGAGCCAAGGGCGCTTCCGAGACATCCGTCAACTATCACCACGCGCTGAAGAACGCCATTCTGCCTGTGATCACGGTGATCGGCATCGAGGCCGCGTTCCTGATCGGCGGTTTGATCGTCACCGAAACCGTTTTCAATATCCCAGGCGTTGCCCGCTTTCTGGTCGAAGCCATTCGGTGGCGCGATTATCCGATCGTCCAGAACCTCGTGATGTTGATCGCGGTGGTCGTCGTGGTCGCAAACTTCACGGTTGATATGCTCTACGCCGCGCTCGATCCGCGCATCCGCTACACCGATTAGGAGGCCAATTGGACGCGATCAACTACGATACCGAATTACGACGCGCGGGCGCCCATTCCACCCATGGCTGGCGCAAGCTGACGTTCCTTGCGCAACGCCACGTGCTCGGTGCCGTCGGCCTGATCATCATGGTGATTTTTGTGCTATAGTCCCCTGACCATCGATTCCGCGCATGCGCTGGCGCCTCCCGGATGGCAGCACTGGATGGGGACCGACTCCTTCGGTCGCGACGTCTGGGCCAGGATCATCCATGGCGCGCGGGTATCGCTGGCGGTCGGCATCGGCTCGACCGCGCTCGGCTCCTCGATCGGTGTCATTGTCGGCCTCACCTCGGGCTATCTGTCCGGCTGGGTCGATCTGGTGTTCCAGCGCATTACCGATATTCTGCAAGCCTTGCCGCTATTGGTCCTTGCGCTGGTGATGACGGCGGCGCTTGGGCCGTCGCTGCCGAACGTGATCATCGCGATCGCCATCCCGCTCATCCCCATTGTCGCCCGCGTGATCCGCGCCAACACCTTGGCGCTGCGTGAGCTTCCCTTTGTCGAGGCCGCCAAGTCGATCGGCATGAGCGAGACGCGGATTGCGCTGCGCCACGTTCTGCCCAACACGTTGGCGCCATTGATCGTGCTGGCCACCGCCCAGCTCGGCTCGACTATTCTCACGGAAGCGTCGCTGTCGTTTCTCGGTCTCGGCATTCCCGAACCCTATCCGTCATGGGGGCGCATGCTGTCGGAATCGGCGGCGGAATATGTCCGGGTCGCGCCATGGCTTGTGATTTTCCCGGGCGTGGCGATCAGCCTTGCGGTGTTCGGCACCAATTTGTTTGGCGACGCGCTGCGCGACGTCCTCGACCCGAGGCAGCGCGGCTGATGAGCGAAGCGCAGATCGAAGAGACGGTTCTTGACGTGAAGGGCCTGCAGACGGTTTTCTTTACAGCTTCGGGGCTGTTCAGGGCTGTCGATGACGTTTCGTTCACTGTCCGTCGTGGCGAAACGCTGGCCATTGTCGGCGAGTCCGGGTGCGGCAAGAGCGTGACCGCGCTTTCGATCATGCGCCTGGTGCCAGATCCGCCGGGCAGGATCGTCGGCGGCTCCGTCGTGCTCGAAGGGATAGATCTGCTCGGTGTCGACGAAGCCGAAATGCGCCAGATCCGGGGAAATCGCATTTCAATGATCTTCCAGGAGCCGATGACCTCGCTCAACCCGGTGATGCGCATCGGCGACCAGATCACCGAGGCGGTCCGCTTGCATCGAGCGATGACCCGGAAGGAGGCATGGAAACAAGCGATCGAAATGCTGCGTCTGGTCAGGATCCCCGTCCCCGAACGGCGCGCGTTCGAATATCCGCACCAGCTATCGGGGGGAATGCGCCAGCGCGCGATGATCGCCATGGCGCTCGCCTGCCGGCCGGCGCTGTTGATCGCGGACGAGCCAACCACCGCGCTCGATGTAACTATCCAGGCCCAGATATTGCAGTTGATGCTCGAGCTGCAGAAAGAGCTCGGCATGGGATTGATTCTGATCACGCATGACCTCGGCGTGGTCGCCCAGACGGCGCAGCGGGTCATCGTCATGTATGCCGGCAAGAAGGTCGAAGAGGCCGACGTCGAAACCTTGTTCGCGAACCCAAAACACCCCTACACCCGCGGTCTGATGGCTTCGATCCCGGCCGTGCTTGGCGCGAAAGCCGATGCGCGGCTGGTCGAAATTCCCGGCATGGTGCCGTCATTGACCAGGCTGCCAAAGGGCTGCGCGTTCGCGCCACGCTGTGAACTCGCCGTCGCTCGCTGCCGCGAGGAATATCCGCCGCTAGAGGCGCAAGGCGAGGATCATCTGGCCGCGTGCTGGCGCGCAACGGAACTAGTGGGATTGCCATGACCGAGGCGCGCGCCCTGCTCGAGGTATCGAACCTCGTCAAGCACTATCCGGTGCGAAGCGGGATCCTCCGTCGCAAGGTCGGCACCGTGCATGCCGTGGATGGCGTCAGCTTCACGGTTGGCGTCGGAGAAACCCTCGGCCTTGTCGGCGAGTCCGGCTGCGGCAAATCGACGGTCGCGCGCAGCATTCTGCGCCTCGTCGAGCCGACCAGTGGCAGCATCCGCCTCAATGGGCTGGATATCACCCATCTCGGCAAGGCGGACTTACGCCCGCATCGGCGCTCGATGCAGATCGTCTTCCAGGACCCGTTTGCTTCGCTGAATCCACGGATGACGGCGGGCGATATCGTGGGTGAGCCACTCAGCGTCCATGGTCTGGCGGCGGGAAGCAAGAAGCGCGAGCGGGTCGCGGAACTGTTCCAGCAGGTCGGGCTGAGGCCGGATCAAATGCAAAACTACCCGCACCAGTTCTCCGGGGGCCAGCGCCAGCGTATCTGCATCGCGCGCGCTTTGTCGCGGGGGCCGAGCCTGATCGTCTGCGACGAGCCGGTATCGGCGCTCGATGTGTCGATCCAGGCCCAGGTGATCAATTGCAGCGCCAGCATGGCTTCTCCTATCTGTTCATCGCGCATGATCTCGCGGTGGTCGCCCATATCAGTCATCGCGTCGCGGTGATGTACCTTGGGCGCATCGTCGAAACTGCAGAGAAGCGCGAACTGTTCGCCAATCCCCGACACCCCTATACGCAGGCCTTGCTGGCTTCCGTTCCCGTCGCAAATCCCAAGATAAAACGCCTCAAGGCGCTGGTCGAAGGCGACGTGCCGAGTCCGATCAATCCGCCCTCAGGCTGCGCCTTCCATACCCGCTGCCGCTATGTGATGGAGCGCTGCCGGATCGAAACGCCTGCGTTGGTTGAAGCCGGGCCGCAGCATCAGGTCGCGTGTTTCCTTAATGGAGGCACCGGGCGCGCACTAACCTAAGACTGTCATTGCGAGCCAACGGGTCGCGCGAATGCGCGCCCGATGACAGGCTCCGCGAAGCAATCCATAGCGCAGCAATGCGGAAAGGTGGATTGCTTCGTCGCTTCGCTCCTCGCAATGACGGCAAGTACACGCTGTGCGCCATGCCGCTTACGCTGGCTACGCGTCCGCTTCGATCTCGACGACAATTTTTCCGGTCGTCAGTTGCTCGCCTTCCACGACATCGATGGCGGAGATCGTGCCTGAGATCGGCGCTGTATGCACGTGTTCCATCTTCATGGCTTCCAGCGTCATGACCGGCTGGCCGGCCGCGACGCGCTCGCCCGGTTTGACCAGAACCGCAACGACACGACCGTTCATCGCCGCGCGAACCTTGCCGTCGCTGCCGGTGGCGGCAGCCGTCGCAGCCGGCGCAGCCAGAGAAAGGTCGCGGACCGAAAGCGTGACGCCTTGGTGCAGGACATAGAGCCTGTCGCCGTCGCGGAAGAACCTTGCCGATTCCATCACGCCGTTGACGCGGAAACGAATGGCATCGCGGCCGAGTTCGTCGATCTCGAACTGGCATTCGCCGCCGTCGATATTTGCGACATAACCACCCTCGCGCTCGCGCAGGATCTCCAGATCATGGATGCCGTGATCGAGCTCAATGCGGATGGGAATTGGAAACGTCGCCGCCAGCGTCCGCCCGCCCCGCCCTGGCGGCGCGTTAGCGTCGGTGACATACAGCAGCAACGCCGCGAGTGCCGCTTCCGAAGCTGCGTCCTTGCGCGACGCGAGCAGATTGTCGCGATATTTGCCGATGAAAGCCGTCGTCGCGTCGCCGGATGCGAACGCGGGATGCCGCAAGCACGCGGCGAGGAACTCCTGATTAGTGGTGACGCCGAAGGCCGCGGTTTGCTCAAGGCCATGAATAAGCTTGCGCCGCGCCTCATCGCGGCTAGCGCCATGGCTGATAAGCTTTGCGATCATCGAATCGTAAAACGGCGAAATCTCGGAACCGGATTGCAGCGCGTGCTCGACGCGCAGCCCATCCGGCATTTGCCACAGCGCCATCCGCCCCGATTGCGGCATGAAATCGTGCCCAGCATCCTCCGAGCACAGCCGCACCTCGATCGCGTGCCCGGAGAATTTTATGTCATCTTGGCTCAGTCCGACCGGCTCGCCGGCGGCAACACGCAATTGTAGCTCGACCAGATCGAGCCCGGTGATCGCCTCGGTGACGGGATGCTCGACTTGCAAACGCGTATTCATTTCCATGAAGTAGAATTCGCGGTTTCGGTCGAGCAGGAATTCCAGCGTGCCGGCGCCCTCATAACGAAGCGATTTGATCGCGGCGACAGCGACGGTGCCCATCCGCGCCCGCAATTCCGGTGTTACCGCAGGCGACGGCGCTTCCTCGATCAGCTTCTGATGCCGCCGCTGCACCGAGCAGTCGCGCTCGCCGAGATGGATGGCATTGCCGAAGGCATCGCCGAACACCTGGATCTCGATGTGGCGGGGTTCGAGAATCGCGCGCTCCAGGATCACGCCGGCGTCGCCGAACGCGCCCTGCGCCTCGGATCGCGCGCTGCGCAAGGCATCGGGAAACGCCGCGGCATCCGGCACAAGCCGCATGCCGCGCCCGCCGCCGCCGGCGACGGCTTTTATCATCACGGGAAATCCGATCTTCCTAGCCTCGGCGAACAACGCGGCGTCGCTCTGGTCGGCGCCCTGATAGCCGGGCACACAAGGCACACCGGTCGCCTGCATGATCGCCTTGGCGCCGGCCTTGTTGCCCATCGCCTTGATGGCTTCCGGCGACGGCCCGATAAACGCCAGGCCCGCTTCGCGGCAGGCTTGCGCAAAATCCTCGTTCTCGGCGAGAAAGCCGTAGCCGGGATGTATTGCGTCAGCGCCGCTGGTTTTAGCCGCAACGATGATCGCCTCGATCCGCAAGTAAGATTGCGCTGGCAGCGCTTCGCCTATAAGCACGGCTTCATCCGCGGCGCGCACATGCAGCGCATCGCGGTCGGCGTCCGAATAGACCGCGACCAGGCCATAGCCGAGACGGCGCGCGGTGCGCATGATCCGCAGCGCGATCTCTCCGCGGTTGGCGATCAGGATTTTGTGAAACGGCGTGCGTTGTATCGATTTGCCGATCATGGCCGCGCGACCGAAAATTGCATACGCTGCGGCTGACGCTTCTCGGCCTCGCGGCAGATCGCCAGCACTTCGGCCAAAACGCTGCGGGTGTCGCGCGGATCGATCACGCCATCATCGAGCACACGCGCGCTGGTCGAGAACACATCCATCTGGCCGTCGAACACGCCGATAATCTGCGCCTTCATCGCATCGAGCTTTTCCTTTTCGATCGGCTTGCCGCGCCGCATCGCTGCGGCCTCGGTCACGATCGCCATGGTTTCGGCGGCCTGCTCGCCGCCCATCACGGCGGTCTTGGCATTGGGCCATGAGAAGCAAAACCGCGGATGAAACCCGCGCCCGCACATGCCGTAATTGCCGGCCCCGAACGAAGCACCGCAATAGATCGTGATCTGCGGCACGGTGGCTGAGGTCACGGCCTGGATCATTTTCGAGCCGTGCTTGATCATGCCGGCTTCTTCGTAGGCTTTGCCGACCATGTAGCCGGTGGTGTTGTTGAGATAGAGCAGCGGCGTGCGCGACTGGCAGCAGGCCTGGATGAAGTGCGTCGCCTTGTTGGCGCCATCGGGATCGAGCGGGCCGTTATTGGTGATGATCCCGATCGCCCGGCCTTCGATGCGGGCGTGCCCGCACACGGTAGCCGGACCGTAATTGGCGCCAAATTCAGTGAAATCCGAATCGTCGATGAAGCGCGCGATCGCCTGGCGCATGTCGACCGGCCGCTTGTGGTCCATCGGCATGATGCCCAACAATTCCTTGGGATCGTGACGCGGCGGCGGATGCGAAGTTTTGTCCCTGCCCGGCCGGTCCCATTCCAGATTGGCCATGATGTCGCGCGCAATGCGCAAGGCATCGCGGTCGTCCTCAGCGAGATAGTCGCCGAGGCCTGAAATGCTGGTGTGCATCTCGGCGCCGCCGAGTTCTTCTTCGGTGGCGATTTCCCCGGTCGCGGCTTTCAACAACGGCGGTCCGGCAAGAAAGGCGCGGGTGCGGCCGCGCACCATCACGATGTAATCGGATAGTCCCGTCTGATAGGCGCCGCCCGCCGTCGACGAACCGTGCGTGACCGTGACCACCGGCAATCCCGCCGCCGACCGAAAGATATTGCCGCCCCTGACAAAGTCCTCGACGCGGTAGCGCAGCAAATTGGCGCCGGCGCTTTCGACCAGCTGCACGTAAGGCAGCTTGTTCTCGAGCGCCAGCTCCTGCACCCGCAACGTCTTGTCGAGGCCGTAGGGCTGCAGCGCACCGGCATCGATACCGGAATCGTTGGCGCTGACCATGCAGCGGACGCCGGAAACAAATCCGATGCCGGCGATCACCCCGCCGCCGGGAACGCTTTTTTCCGGATCGGGAGTGTCGAACATGTAGCCCGTCAGCGTGGAGAACTCGAGAAAGGGCGAGCCGGGGTCGAGCACCAGCGCCACCCGTTCGCGCGGCAGCAATTGCCCGCGCTTGTGAAAGCGGTCCTTGGCGGCGGCCGATGCGGCGCGCGTCCGTTCTTCCAGCGCGCGCATCCGCGAAATCAGCGCCAGCATGCCATCGCGGTTGGCCTTGTAGGCGTCGCTGTGCGGGGCAATGGTGGATTCAATTACAGACATGAAGAGACATTCGCTCTCAACATTTCCTCCGTCATTCCGGGATGGTCCGAAGGACCAGACCCGGAATCTCGAGATTCCGGGTTCGCGCTAACGCGCGCCCCGGAATGACGTGGCATAGTTGGCTTGTTAGCGACCACTACGCGCTCTTCTTCGCGAAATGTTCGGCAAATGCCTGGCGCAGCTCGACCTTGCGTAGCTTGCCGGTCGCGGTCATCGGCATTTCATCCAAAATCCTGATCAGCTTCGGCACCTGAAAGCCGCCGAGGTGCTTGCGGCAATGCTCTGATATCCCGGCTTCGTCGGCCTGCACGCCGGGTTTCAATTTAACGAACGCCGACACCGCCTCGCCCCATTGCGGATGCGGCAGGCCGACCACGGCAGCATTCTGCACGGCGGGATGGGCCAGCAGCGTCTCCTCGATCTTGACGGAAGCGACGTTTTCACCGCCAGACTTGATCATGTCTTTCTTGCGGTCGAGGAACAGCACTTCGCCGTGCTCGTCAATGACAGCGAGATCGCCGGTGTGATGCCAGCCGAATTTGCGCGCTTCTTCGGTCGCCTTCGGATCCTTGTAATAGCCCATCATGACATTGGGGCCGCGATGCACCAGCTCGCCCGCCTGGCCGCCCGGCAAGAGATTGCCCTCGTCGTCCATGATCGCGGTCTCGTTCACGATCAGCGATTCGCCCCAGTAATTGCCGAAGCGTTTCAACTGCCGGTCCGGCTGCGACATTGTGGTGGCCGGATACATTTCGGTCTGGCCGCTGGTCAGCACGAAATTCGGGCACATGTCGGCGATTGCGCGCTCCAGCAGCGGACGGCCCATCGGCGCCATGGTGTAGATGCAGGTTTTTAGGCCGGACAGGTCATACTCCTTGCGGCGCGGGTGATCGAGGATCGCCTGATACATCAGCGACAGCCCGACAAAGACCGTGAGCTTGTCGCGCACGATGGCCTCCATGCAGACAAGCGGATCGAAGCCGCGCATCAGCGCCATCCGTCCGCCGACTGACAAATAGCTCAAGAGCAGCACGTGACCCGCGCAGTGGAACAGCGGAAACTGCCCGGTGACGCCGTCATTGCGATCGAGATGCATC
>WNFJ01391464.1_pt1 | contig 13419 bp, 12 predicted proteins | sample 5400461 | NCBI WGS metagenome assembly WNFJ01 (sample SAMN13153349, study PRJNA577476) | soil metagenome | isolation source: 115 cm saprolite on Douglas fir-dominated hillslope | place: USA:California | collected 2013-09-17 | reverse complement strand
CGCCTTCGTCGAAATGGTGGTGTTCACCGTGCTGTGGCTCGCGCAGAACCGCTGGCAGGCGGCATTCGCGTTGCTGCTGGTCGGCTTCCAGCTGGGCAACACCGGAGTGATGCTCACCGCTCTTCGCGCCGTCACCCCGCAGGGCCGGGTTGGCTTCGCCATCTCTCTCTTTGGGGTCAGCCCGTCGCTCGGCTTCGCGCTCGGCCCGGCTGCCGGTGGCTGGCTCGTCGACCACGGCTTCCTTAACCTGCACACCCTGTTCGCGCTCGACGCCGCCATGTCGCTCGTCGCCGGAGTGATGTTGCTGGCATTCGCGCGGGAGGGGAAACGCCCTCGGGGGCCTTCCGGTTCAGCGACGCGGCTCGCGCTTGGCGCCCTGCGGCTGGCCCTGACAGGGCGCGTGACTTTGATCGTTTTCGGCGTTTTCGGCCTGGCTTACCTTGCGCAGCAGATCGCGAACCCGTTCCTACCGCTTTTAGTCCTGAGGCTCATCGGCAGCACGTCCGGCGCCGCCGGGCAGATCGGCATAGTCTTCGGTGCGTCGGCCTTGTTGGGAGCGCTCCTCTCACCTCTTGCCGGCGCTGCCGGCGATCGCCTTGGCTTCCGGCCGCTTCTGGCAGGAGCCTGCGTCCTGGCCGCGGCCAGTCTGGCGGAGCTGGCGTTGGCGCCGAACTTGTTCTGGCTCACGGTGGGCGCCGTGTTCCTCGGCGCCGCCACCGCCACTGCGATCTCGATGGTGTTCGCGATCTTGGCCACCGCCGTCCCGGAGGAGCGTCGCGCCACAACGCTCAACTTCGTGTTGCTGCCGATCTATCTCTCATCGGTGGCCGGCGCCATCGTGGGCGCGCTTTTGGTGCGGGAAGGCCTCAACACCGTGCTCTGGACAGGGGCAGCCATCTCCCTGATCGCCGCGTTGCTGACCACGAGGTTGCCCTCAGCGGCCCGCATCGAAACCCAGGCCGCGTTGTGATGTAGCATCGGCGCAACGTTCCACCCTTTGGTCTAAGAACCAAATGAGCATTGGGAGTTCGAACATGACAACGCAAGTCACGGACACCGCTCAGGTCTTGAGTCATCACCTCCGGGCACTTGGAGCGGGGCAGCTCGATGAGGTTCTTGACGATTACATCGAGGATTCAGTGCTGATCACGCCGAAGGGGCCGATCAAGGGACTGCACGGCATTCGCGCGGCGTTCGAGGGATTCCTGTCTGGTCTGTTCAAGCCGGGTACGTATGAGCTCGCGCTTGACGCACGCCACGTCGATGGCCAGGTGGCGTACATCGTCTGGCACGCCAAGTGCGCTTCAGCTGACATAGCGTTGGGAACCGACACATTCATCGTGAAAGACGGAAAGATCCTCGTCCAAACCTTCGCCGCGAAGGTCGAGCCAAGGTAGGACGACGCATGTCCACGGTTCGCTCGGCTACGACCGACGTCGAGCAGCAAGACATCGACGAGGCTCGGGCCTTCAACGCGCAGCTCGAAGCGCTCATCGCCACCCAGCCCCCGGTGTTCACGCTCCCCCCTGAGGTCGCGCGGCGAAATAGGCGAGAAGGAAAGGGCATCTTTCCGGCGCCGGTGTTCGTGGAAGACGCGCGGGATGTCGAGATCGCGGGGCGCGGCGGTCCGATCAAGGTGCGCCTCATCCGTCCCGACCAAGAGCCCATAGGCATCTACCTCCACATCCATGGCGGAGGCTGGACGCTGGGTGCACACGACATGCAGGACGTCGGCTTGAAGCTGCTCGCCAACGAGACCGGCCTGTGCGCGGCGAGCATCGATTACAGGCTGGCTCCAGAGCATCCTTACCCGGCCGGCCCCGACGACTGCGAAGACGCGGTCCTCCATCTCCTCGAGCACGGACCTGCACTGCTGGATACTCCGGTTCGGTTCGCCATTGGCGGCGAGTCTGCCGGAGCGCACCTGGCCGTGGTGACGCTTTTGAGGCTACGTGACCGGCACCGGATCAAGAATCGAATCGCGGCCGCCAACCTGGTTTACGGCGCCTATGACCTCAATGGCACGCCGAGCCAGATCCTGTGGGGCGACCGCAACCTGGTCCTTTCGACGCCGATCATCCACTGGTTTAGCAACAACTTTCTCCCCGGTGCCGGCTTCGAGCAGCGGCGCGACCCCGACATCTCGCCGCTCTACGCACGTCTGGTCGAAATGCCGCCGGCGCTGTTCACTGTCGGCACCATGGACTGCCTGATCGACGATTCGCTCTTCATGGCCGAGCGCTGGCGAGCGGCCGGCAACCGGGCTGAGGTCGCGGTCTATCCCGAGGGAGTGCACGCCTTCAATGCTTACCCGACCGGCCTGGCGCGCAAGGCCAATGTCAGGCAGTTCGAGTTCTTGCGCAAGTCTCTGGCCTAGCGACTGGATCGCCGCTCAGCGCTTTCGGTCTTTCTCCGACATCTCGTCGATGCACACCGCAGCCGCCAGCAGGAACACGTCATCCTGGCCCGGCGCGATTGCTATGCCATACGTTTCCAGCACCGTGAACCACCGCTTCGAGATCATGGCCACGGCCTGGCCACCCGCGGTGATCTCGTACTCGTGGTTGAGGATGTCGCCCTGCGCCTCCAGGTCGGCACCGCCCGTGACTTCGATGGTGAAGTGCTGGCGCACCAGAGTGAAGAGCGACTTCTTCACCGTCGCCCAGACCTGGCCGCCGCGCTCGATGTTCATGGTCGGCCGAATGGCGATGAGCTTGGCTTCCACGGTTGCCTGCTCGGTGCCGTTGACGTCTTCCAACACAAAGGTCTCGCGTATCCGCAAGACCTTGCCGTCAACCTTGTAAACGTTCTCGCCGCGGTCGTTCTCGATCCAGAAGTCCTCGCCGATCGAGAACAGCTTGCGGCGCAACTGGTATCGGGTCCAGCTGTCGACTGACATGCGGTGGCCAAGGTACTCCTTTGATGGGAGGGTTCATGATTCGAGTCAACCACCCTGACCAAAAGGAAGGACAACATGGCGAAGGAATCACACACAACTGGGCTTCTGCTCCCGTCTCGCGAGGCCTTGCTGTGGGCGGACAGCGACCTGGCATTCCTGATCGAGGCGGCGCGGCACGCAGAGAAGGCCGGCTTCGACTCGGTGTGGGCCGGCGACTCCCTGCTGGCGCGTCCTCGCGGCGAACCTCTCACCCTTCTGGCCGCGGTCGCCGGCGCGACGACTCGCGTGGCGCTCGGCACAGCGGTCCTGCTCCCGCTGCTTCGTAACGCTCTTACTCTCGCCCACACCCTGGCCACCCTCGACCGCATCGCCAAAGGCCGCGTCATCGTAGGCATCGGTCCTGGCGCCGAGCTTCCAGGCACGCATGCAGAGCTGAAAGCGCTTGGCGTGCCCAGCGACCACCGGGTCAGCGACATGCTCAGCGAGGTCGAACGCGCGCGGCGGTTGTGGCGGAACGAAGAGCCAGGCCTCGAGCTGCAGCCGCGTCCTTTTCGCCCGGGTGGTCCTCCGATCTGGGTGGGCGGCACGGGCCCTCGCATGCTCCGGCTTACGGGCGAATCGTTCGACGGTTGGCTCCCGCTGAGCCCAACCCCAGCCGACTACGCGTCCGGTCTGCGCGCGGTACGCGAGGCAGCGGAGCGTGCGGGTCGGGATCCCGACAGCATCGCCAAAGGCGTCTATCTGACGGTGGCCGTCGCCGACAATGCGGTCCAGGCGACAGCGGAGCGCGACGCCTATGTGATGGCCTATTACGGCACGCCCGCCGAGGTCATGGCCAAGTCGATGGCCCTTCACGCTGGGACACTGGAGTCGGCGGCCGAATGGTTCGCGGCCTATCGCGCCGCGGGCGCCGATCACCTGGTGGTGCGGCTGGCTAACCCACGCCTCAGCGACTACAACGAAACGGCCCAAGCGCTCCTCGGCGCCGCCCGGAGCCGGCTCTAGGACTCGCTAGCGAACGATGGATGGATCCGCCGCCTACGCGCGGTCGATGCGATCTTCGAGCGCCCACCTGGCTTCGCATTCGCGGATGAACTGAAAGAGGGCCTCGACCTCACGCTGAAGAGGTCGATTGGCCTCGCGGCTCGCCCGCAGATCCGCCATCTTCTCGACGTACAACTTGTAGTTCTCGCTCATCTCCGGTGCTCCTCCTGCCTTCGCTGTCGGTCCGGTGGACCGCATTCGCAGGTTCCCGCAGGCCACTCAAAGGCGAGCCAAGCGCTGCTCAAACCGGTGTCAAGACCTGGCCCACCGAGGCAGCCTGGCGCTCACCGATCGGCGGCTCAACGATGGGTTGCCGGCCGCCCGCCAGCGCCCGTAGGGCGACAGCCGGCCGGAAGAGAGCCGGAGGCGCGTCGAGCAGGTGGACCACGCGGAGGAAAGCCTTGTTCACAGTCGCGTCCTGCATGGACACCTCGATCACGCGGTCGAAATACGCTTGCATGACCCGGTCCACGAGTCCCGGCTGCCGGCCTTCAGTCGTCGGGTATCGGACGTCTGCGCCGGTGGCAATGACCCACGCACCCTGGCTTGTCTTCGCCACCTTCCGCTGCATCCGCCGCGCGAAGCCGGTCAGGTCGCCCGGACCATGGCGCTGCTCGTGCTCCTGTAGGCCTTGCTTCAGTGCGACCGCGGTCATCGCCGCCACGCTCATCCCCTGCCCATAGACCGGGTTGAAAGCGCACGCCGCATCGCCGAGAACGACGAAATTGTCTGGCCACTGAGTGAGGGATTCGAAATGGCGGCGCTGGTTGAGGGTGCTGCGAAAACCACTGATGCGCGAAAGCGGCTCCGCGTCCTTGATGGTCTGGTAGAGGATGTCGCTCCGCAGGCTGCGGGCGAACTCCATGAAGCCGGCCATGTTGGTGGGCGGATAGTCGCGACCGTAACCCGCCAGCGTGACCATCCAGCGGTGGCCTTCAATCGGGAAAAGCGCGCCTGCGCGCGGCATCGAAGGCGGTTTGTCGCCGAGCATCAGCACTTTCCAATCGGCCTGGAAACCCGGACCTGGAGCAAACACGCAGCTGGCGTAGCCGAGGAACGAGTTGATCCGGGTCTCCTCGGGCTTTGCATACCCGAGGGATTCGAGCCATTCAGGCGCTTTCGAGCCTCGCCCGCTCGCGTCGATCACGAGTTCGCCGTACAGCCCTGCGGTCAGCTTCTGATGCCGGTGCGAGCCACGCGCTCGGATTTGAATGCCGGCGACGGCAGGCCGGTTGGGCGTGGCCAATAGACCGACGACCTCCTGCTCCGGCAGGACGCTCACCTTCGGATGCTGCAGGGTCCGTGACCGCACGCTCCACTCGATCAGCTCTCGAGTAGCCGCAATCAGGGGCGGTCCGTCGAAACGCCTCGCCCAACCCGCGGCGCTCATCCTCAGGAAGTCGGCCCCTGTCAGCCGGACAGCCCCGGCGCCCAGAAGCTCGGATTCGAGGCCAGGAAAAAGTTCGTCCAGAACGCTCAACCCGCGCCTCAGCAGGGCATGCAGGTGGCGCGATTGCGGCACGCCGGCCCGAAACCTCGCCTCGACCGGCAGGCGGTCCCTGTCCACGATGGTGACGCGATCGAAATGGTCGGCCAGAACCCGGGCCGCCAGCAGCCCGGCCATGCTGCCACCGATCACGATGGCGTGGCGGTCCGCCGGAGTCGGCGTTGGAAAAGGTTTGTCGGTGACGAGCAGAGATTGCCAGCTGTCACTGCCCAGGGCCAGGTCGAGCTCGATCTCGCGCGCGCTCGGCATGTCGAGGTGTGACTGCAGATCCCAGCCGCTAGACGTGTCCCATTCGAGGTTCCCCATCTCGGTCCTCCTGCTGTGATGTCGGCCGAATCGACCGCTGAGGCCAAATTTGGGCGAGGCCGCTCAAGGGCGGCCCAAGAGCCACTCAAGCCACTGCCGAGGCAGGCTTCCTCCGGATGCTGGGAAGCGGCTCACAATGGGCGTCGGCCGCGATGAAATTCAAGGTGCTCGGCCCGATGGAGGTCAGGCGTGGCGACCAGGCGCTCGGCCTGGGCGGCGCCAAGCAGCGGGCCCTTCTCGCCATCCTGTTGATCGAGGCCAACCACGTGGTCGGGATCGAACGGCTGGCGCGTCTGCTCTGGCGCGACGAACCCCCACCGACATCCGACCACATCATCGAGGTGTACGTGTCTCAGCTCCGCCGCGCCTTGGAACCCGCCGGAGCCCCCTACCACGTACTGGTCAGGAAGCCCTCCGGTTACATGCTCCAGGTCGCTCCCGATGCGGTTGATGCAGCCGAGTTCCAAGCCCTGGTGGAGGCGGCCAAGTCAGCAGCGCCCGAGCAAGCCGAGGCCCAGCTGACCAGAGCTCTGAACATGTGGCGAGGGCCGGCTCTCGCCGACTTCGCCGGCGAGCCTTTCGCGGTCAGCGAGGCGGCGCGGCTGAACGAGCTGCGCCTCCACGCGCGAGAGGAGCGGATCGAAGCCGAGCTGGCGCTGGGACGGCATGGGCAGTTGATCGGGGACCTTCAGGGGCTGGTTGAGGAACACCCGCTGCGCGAGCGGCTGTGTGGACAGCTGATGCTGGCGCTGTATCGGTCGGGGCGCCAGGCCGAAGCTTCCGATCTATACCAGCGAACCCGTCACCGGCTCGTGGACGAGCTTGGCATGGAGCCGGGTCCAGACCTGCAGCTCCTGCTGAGGCGGATTCTCCAGCAAGACGCGGGCCTGGCCGCGGGGCCGAGCGGGGGCTCCACTCCGATTCTTCCTTCGGGGACTGTGACCTTCCTGCTCACCGACGTCGAGGGGTCCACGCGCCGGTGGGACCGGCATCCCGCTGCGATGCGGCGTGCCATGGAGGTGCACGACGCCGTCGTCGGGCGGCTGCTCATCGCTCACGGCGGAATGCAGGTCGAGTCCGGACGTGAGGGAGACAGCATCCTCGCGACCTTTACCCGGGCTAGCGACGCGGTGGCGTGCGGGGCCGCAATACAGCGCGAGTTCGCCGCCCAGGCCTGGCCCGAAGGCGCTGACTTGCACATCCGGGTCGCACTCAACAGCGGAGAAGCGGAGCTGCGTTCAGGCCACTATTACGGTCCGGCTGTTTACCGCTGCGCGCGCCTCCTGGCCACCGGGCATGGTGACCAGGTGTTGCTGACTCTGGCGACGCGTGACCTGGTCATCGACGCGATGCCCGAGGGAGTCGGGCTTCGGGAGCTCGGCTCGCACGGGCTGCGAAACCTCGAACGGCCCGAGGTTGTCTTCCAGGTGATCGCTCCGGGGCTTCGAGCGGAGTTTCCACCGCTCAAGTCCATGGGCCCACGCCGACATAACCTGCCGGTCAGCCCCAACGGCTTCGTCGGTCGGACGAGCGAGCTGGCGGAGATCAAAGATCGGCTCGCCGCGAACCGAATGCTGACACTGACCGGCGCCGGCGGCACAGGCAAGACCAGGCTGGCGCTTCAGGTGGCCGCCGACCTGCTCGAAGGCTTCAAGGATGGCGTCTGGCTGGTCGAGCTGGCATCGCTGAGCCAGCCCGAGCTGGTTCCGCAAGCCGCCGCCGAAGCCCTCGGGGTCCGCGAGGAGGCGGGCCGCCCAATCGGAAAGACGCTGTCTGGGTGGCTGCGCGACAAGAATCTTCTGCTGCTGCTCGACAACTGCGAGCACCTGGTCCCGGCCGTCGTCAGCCTCGCCGACCAGCTCCTGCGCGACTGTCCTGAGGTGCGCCTGCTCGCCACCAGCCGCGCCGCGCTCAGGGTCAACGGCGAAGCGATCACCAGAGTCGGGCCGCTGTCCGAATCTGACGCCGTCGTCCTTTTCGCCGACCGCTCCAGCGCGGTTCAGCCGTCCTTTCGCCTGACCGAGGACAACTCTGGGGCGGTGGCCCAGATCTGCCGGCGGGTCGAGGGTATCCCGCTCGCGATCGAGCTGGCCGCCGGCCGGGCACGGATGATGACGCCGGCTGAGATCTTGGCCAGGCTTCAGGACAGCTTTGACCTGCTCGCGGGCGGGAGCAGGTCGGCCGATGCCCGCCACGAAACATTGAAGGCGGCGATGGACTGGAGCTACTGGTTGCTGAACGAAGAGGAGCAGCGCCTTTTCAGGCGGCTCACGGTGTTCGCCGGGGGTTTTTCGCTGGAGGCCGCCGAGGCAGTGTGCCCAAACGGCGGGCTCGATCGGGATGCCGTCATGCATCTCCTGGGGCGGCTGGTCGAGCAATCGTTGGTCATCGTCAATACGGCCGGGCAAGGGCAGGCGAGAACGCGGTACCGGCTGCTCGAGGCGCTTCGCGAGTACGGCCGGACGAAGCTCGAGGAATCGCTAGAGGGCGACGTGGTCCGTCGTCGACATGCAGCCCATTTCGTCGCGCTGGCGGAGGCGGCTGCCCCGAAGCTGGACGAGCGTGACCGGCTGGGATGGCTCGAACGTCTCGACCTCGACCGCGAGAACCTGCGCGCGGTATTCGAGAGGTCTGCCGGCACCGAAGCTGACACCCACCTTCGGCTTGCGGTCGCTCTGACTGGTTTCTGGGACGCGCGAGGCGGCTACTCCGAGGGTCGCGCTCGGTTGTCGTCGGCACTCTCCCGAGGTGGCCAGCCTAGCCGAGTACGGGCCGAGGCGATGAGGTGCGCCAGCTTCATGGCTTGGGCCCAGGGCGACTTCGCGGCAGCGACGTCGTTATGTGAGAAGAGCCTCAAGCTCTGCCGGCGGATCCGAGACCGCCGGGGCGAGGGTATGGGTTTGCAACAACTGGGCCAGATTGCGTTCCAGCAGGACGACTTCCCGCGCGCGCGTTCGCTCCTCGATAGTGCGCTCGAGATTGCCGCTGAGGTGCAAGACGAGCATCTGGCATCGTTGTGCAGGTTCCGCTTGGGGATGATCGCACTGCAAGACGGAGACCTGGAGGCATCGTCGCAGCTGTTGCAGGCCAGCCTCGAGTCTGGTCGCCGATCGGGTTATGAAGAGATGGTCGTCATGTCACTGTTGGCGCTCGGACACCTCGCCGTTCGCGAGGGGCGGTTCGATGAGGCCGGCGCCTTCCTGGCCGAGGGACTGATCATCTGGCGAGATCGCGGCGGCCCCCGTCAGATCGCGAGTCTGATTGAAGCGTTCGCCGTGCTGGCGGCCGCTCAAGGTGACGGGCCGCGAGCACTGCGGCTCGCCGCCGCGGCGGAGAGCTTGAGGAAAGAGATTGCTGCCGCACCCGCACACACCTTTCAGCGTGACCTCACGGAGCGGCTGCGTCCGGCCCGCGAGGGCCTTGGCGACCAGGCTTTGGCGGCCGCCGCCCTCAGCGCTCCGATGAGCCGCCAAGAGGCGATCGCCTATGCGCTCACGGCCAGTCCTGTTTTGGCGGGTGAAGGCTGACTATGGTCGGGCTCGCCGGGAGTTCTCCGTACTCGGCCAGATACAGTTTCTCGGAGTCCTGGAACACCTGGCGGTCCTTGGCAGTGATCCGCCCGTAAACCGGCTGGTGGCTCAGGTAGCTGCCGAAGATCTTCTCGCAGTCCTTCGTGTACTTGGGCGTGTCCAGGATGTGAAGATGCCACAGGTCGTCCGAATCCCTGCCGATCGCCGCGACCGGCGGGCCGTGCTTGTAGCAGAGCCACAGGAAATTCCGATACCACCGGTCCGCCGCCTGGACGCGGGGACGCCGCCAGTGGTAAAGCACCCTTGCCTTCTCGTCGATCTTGGCGAGGTCAAGATCGGCGATCGCTTTTCTGACTTGCTGGGGTGTGCGCTTGCGGGATGGTACGGCCATCGTTCTTCCCCTTCGTCACGTTGCTGTCGCCGAGCGGAAACAGACGTAAAAGTAGGAGTAGTTAGGTGGTTTGTCAAACGAACCGCCGAGCAAAAAGAGGACTGCCCTTGCGGGCAGCCCTCCTCCCTCCCTCACGTTGGACATCAGCGCTAGGGGAGCGCGCCGTGGCCGTTCGCCGGCTCCACGTAGGCGCCCACCGGCTGCCCGCTCTCACGATCGGCGAGGGCCGCCGAACCGACGGAGGTTCCGGACGCGATCGCTGGGCCGGTTGTGGTTGACGAGGGCTTGGCAGATCCTGCGCTCGCGAGCGAGATCGCGAGTATGGCGGCGATCGCCACGAGCACTGCCATCAAGGCGACACCAAAACCCTTCTTCGAAACGGCGGTTCCACCAAACGTTCTCCTGGCTTCCATAGTTGCCTCCTGATTTATTCGACTCACCACCTGCGAAGCAGTTGTCGTGGAGGAGACTAGGTCTGGAGGAGAAAGACTCCTATGACGTGTGCCACAGCTCAGCTGTGTTGTTCATCACACGTGCGAAGAACCGCGTCGGCGCAGCTGCTCCCGGTTGAGCACCGTGATCGAACTCCGGTCGATGCGAATGTAGCCGAGGTCAGAAAAGCGGCGCAGCGCGCGGTTCACGTTCTCACGCGTGGCACCGACCATCGCCGCCAGCGTGCGCTGATTGAGGGACACGTCGATGCTGGTGCCGTCCGAGGTCGGCCGGCCTTTCGTATCGGCGAGCTGCACGAGCTTCGTGGCAACGCGGCCCGCTATATCTAGAAAAGCGACCTCGCCCATGGTGGCGTCCTTGCGCTTGATGTAAACGCTGAGGCTCGCAATGATCCGCAGCAGAAGCTCTGGCCGCGCGGTGAGAAATTCCAGCAGCGGGCCCTTGGCGATCACGATGCATTCAGTGGGCTCCAGAGCTTGGGCGTCCGCCGTCCGCTCGCCCTCTTCATCGAACAGCGACAGCTCACCGAAAACCTCACCAGGACCGGCAATAGCAAAGACGACCTCGCCGCCACCTTCACCAACGTGTCCTATCTTCACCTGTCCCCGGACGACCATGTGCAGATGTGACCCGGGGTCGCCCTGGCGAAAGAGATATGAACCACGCTCGAAGGTTCGCGTCCGGATGGCCGGCCGAAGCGGCTCGAAGTCGACTGCCGCGAGCCCTTCGAAGATCGGCGCCTGCGCCAGCAGGGCCAGGGGATCCGTCACGGGGCAATCATGGTCCGCCTACGGCCACCTCTGGCGGGTCTTCAGGTCTCCCCCATCGCCGCGGATTCGGCCGGCCCGATCTCCCACTCCAGGGGCTCGCCCGCGAGGTAGCGCTTGAGCTCGCCGATCAACAGCCGGCCCAAGCGCCGGCGCTCGCGCCCCATCGCCCCCGCGATGTGCGGCGTCAACACAACGTTGGGCAGCTGCCGCAACTTCGAATCGGTTGCCAGCGGCTCGTGCTCGGTGACGTCGAGTACCGCTTGAAGGTCGGGGCGCGCCTCGAGGGCCTCGATCAGCTCCCGCTCTCGCACGATCGCGCCGCGAGCCGTGTTGATGAACGTGGCGCCTCGAGGCATGGAGGCGATCAAGTGCCCGGTCACCAGTCCGATGGTCGAATCCAGCAAGGGCGTGTGCACGGAAACCACATCTGATTCTTCGAAGAGGTCGACCAGCCCGACCGGCCTCACATCGAGTCCCCTCGCTTCGCCGGGCCCCAGTGCCGGATCGCAAGCGAGCACGTTGAGGTCAAACGGGCGCAGTCGCTCGCGCACGAGCCTGCCCACGCTGCCCAGCGAGAGCAATCCGACCGTCGAGCCGAAGCCGCCAGGCATCAGGGCCGCCGGAGAATACGGCTCCCAACCGACCCTCGACTCGCCCAGCAAGCGCCATCCGTGCTTCAGCGAAAAGAGGATCACTGCGAGCGTGAAATCGGCCACCGGCAGCGAGTTGGCGGCCCGGGCGGTGACGACGCGGATTCCGCGACTCCAGAGCTCCGCGGTCACGAACGGCCGCGTCGAACCGCCGCCGTAGAGGACCAGGCGCAAGCGTGGTGCGTGATCGAGGATTTCGGCGTCGAGGCGGGGCAGCCCCCAGCCCGCGAGCAGCACCTCGACATCGCGCAGCGGTGAAGGGTCGCTGCGGATGGACGCCGGCGACTGCGGCGGATGTGGCAGCTCGAGGAGCGCTGCGGCCTCGGCCTGCTCGGTGGGTCCGTAGACCTCGTCCAGCGCATCTGGGCGGATCAAATACATGCCGACCGGTTTCATCAGCAGGCGGCGGGCCTCACAGCATCGACGAGCCGGAGCAGCTCGCTCATCTCGTGCGCCAGGGCCACTGCCGGCTCGGCCAGCTCCGGGTGCCACAGCTTCTCCCATTCGACGACCAGCCACCCGGCGTAGCTCTGGCGCGCCAGCTCATTGATGCCGGCGCCAACCGGGACCTCGCCTTCGCCCAGCGGCACAAGCTGCCATCCGCCCCCGGCACGCGTGCGCGCGTCCTTGATATGCACGCCGAGAAGGCGGTCGCCGATCTGGTCGAGCACGTCCGCCGGCGCTTCGCCGGCGCGATGCGTGTGCAGCATGTCCCACACCACCCCTACAGGCGCGCCGTCGAGCTCCCGGACCAGCGGCCCCAGGACCGCGGCGGCGGTGTAGCCATCGTGGGTCTCGACCCCGATCGCGGCCTGGAACTCCCCTGCTGCCCGCGCGGCGAGCTCGAGGCCGCGCCGCAGCTCGTCCGGCGTGCCCTGGCCCGGGAATACACGCACCACGGGCGCCGCCCAGCTGTCGGCCATGCCCAGATATTGCTGAAGCTCCGCGACGTTCAGGGCGGCGGAAAGCCGGATCGATGAGTCGACCGCGGCCACCGCGATCCCGGCCTCGATCATCACCCGCGTCACGCGCCGTCGATCTTTGGCGTCGAGGTCAGCGGACAGCAGGGCGCCATCGAGAAGGCGCAGCTCCAGCCCGCCGTAGCCGAGGTTCGCGGCAGCGTCGACGGCCTCCTCCAGCGACCAGCCAGGGCACGCCAGCGTGCTGAACGCCAGCCGATTCACCCCGTCACCCGGCCGCCGGCCCAGTGCTCTGACGCCGGACCAAGCGGGTCGGCACAAACTCGACTCGCACGTTCCCATGGCGTGGCTCCAGCGCCATCCTCAGAGCCAGGGCGCCCATCTCGGCGGCCGGAACCCTCACGGACGTGAGCGCGGGTGTGACATCGCGCGCGATCGGGACATCATCGAACCCGGTGATAGAAATGTCTTCGGGCACGCGCAGGCCTCGCCCCCGCGCCTCGGCCATGGCGCCGATCGCCATCAAGTCGTTGAATGCGATCAGCGCGGTCGCCGCCGGTCCCGATCGCTCCAGGAGCTCACGTGCGGCGGCGGCGCCGGAATCCCGCGTGTAATCGCCGTGGACCAGCATCTCGTCAGGCAGCTCGATGCCGGCACGGTGAAGGGCTTCCCTGACCCCTGCGAGCCGCTCGCGGGTGGTCGTCACGGCCGGCGGCCCGCAAATGACGCCTAAGCGGCGGTGGCCCAGCCGCACCAGCTCCTCCGCGACCTCGCGGCCGCCGCCGAGGTTGTCGGGCATGACGGCATCTCCATGACCGTAGTGCCGGCCGATCAGGACCGCCCGCCCGCCCGCAGCCTCGAATGCCATCAGCTGGTTCGTGATCGCCGTCGCGAATTCGCGCGCCTCGATGCCGCTGGCCGCGATCACCAGGGCCTCCACCCGGCGTGC
>WNFJ01495826.1_pt1 | contig 13426 bp, 12 predicted proteins | sample 5400461 | NCBI WGS metagenome assembly WNFJ01 (sample SAMN13153349, study PRJNA577476) | soil metagenome | isolation source: 115 cm saprolite on Douglas fir-dominated hillslope | place: USA:California | collected 2013-09-17 | reverse complement strand
AGCACGAGGCGATAATGGTTCAGGTTATGATCGGGGTCTCCCATCAATTTGACCAGCAGCACGCCAAATAACGCGCTGGCCGCCAGTCCACCGAACAGGGGCAGCTGGTCGGTCGTCACGACATCTGGGAATAAAAACATGAAGCTCATCACGACGCCTGAGAGGATCAGGAAGTCACGCAGCCCGACATAGATGAGCCAGAGTAGATCTGCGCCCAGCCGCAGGGTGAAGCGCTCGATCATCTGCAGGATGTAAGGACGGCCCAGTTCCAGTCCTAAGAGGGCGAGCCAGATAACCGGCAGGATGGCAGCGAGTGTCCCTTCTAGAAACTGCTCGGCCCCTGAATTGATGCCCGAGACGATGGCATGGGTAAGTTGATCGACAGACATGTTAGAATCTCCTCACACTTGTTGGTTCACTCTTTTCAACGCCATACGTGGCAAGATGCCTTGGCGGGTGCGAAAAACGCGCCCCTACGTTCAACGACTTGCTTGCGCTGACACGACGCTGTCAGCACTGATTACTTTGATCGATGGGCACAGGTAGGCCAGATCGCAGCGCAGGCAGCGGCTGGCCTCGCGTCGCGCCTGTTCCTCGGTGAAGCCGACAGCGAATTCTACAAGGGCATCACCTCACGTGGCATGGGTCGCAGGTCCAGTGTGATACTGCCAGCTGGCGGCAGTGTAGAAACCGTCTCGCCTTCCCCTTCCGGCATCTCGGAAACCTCTCGCAGCGCGAGATGACTGAGGTAGGCATGAATAGACCTGGCAGCCTGTCTGCCATGCGCGGCAGCATGAATAATCGTCTTGGGGCCATAGGTGACATCGCCAGCAGCAAAGACTCCTGGTGCGCCGGTAGCCAGGGACTGCGGATTGATCAGCAGCCCGCCCCACGGAGCCACTCCGACGCTGGTTCCTTCAGGCAAGAAAGAGGGATCAGGTGCTTCGCCGATAGCGACCAGGAAGATATCCACAGGAAGATCGAACTCAGTCCCCAGCAGCGGGACTGGCTTGCGGCGTCCTTTGTCATCAGGTTCGCTCAGGGACATGCGCTGGCAACGCACGCCGCGCACCTTTCCCGCTGAAGAAAGTATCTGCACGGGAGCGACCAGTTCATGTAACTGGATGCCTTCTGCCAGTGCCGCACGCACTTCTTCAGCCTGGGCGGGCATCTCGACACGGCTACGACGGTAGAGGATGTGGACGGAGCGCGCGCCCGCACGCAGGGCCGAGCGTGCCGCATCCATCGCGGTGCTTCCCCCACCCACGACTGCGACGTCACCTTCGAGTTTTGTCTCTGGATGCAGATTGAAGTCCTTCAGGAAGGTCGTTGCGGGAATGACCCCCTGCAACTCCACTTCGCCAGGGACGCCCAGGCGTTGACTGCGTTGCGCGCCCACAGTGAGCAACACAGCATCAAATTCCTGTTGCAAGTCATCGAGTGAGACATCGCGTCCAATCGCCGTATTGAGCCGGATTTCAACGCCCAGCTCGCGCATGGCGTCGATGTCGCGGTTCAATTCGGCTCGCGGCAGGCGGTAATCGGGAATGCCGATCGCCATCATGCCCCCTGCCACGGGCATAGCATCAAAGACAGTGACCCGATAGCCGCGCCTGGCGAGGTAGTAGGCAGCGCTGAGCCCGGTGGGGCCAGCGCCGACAATCGCCACCCGCTCGGCATACCACCGTTTGGGGGGAGTCACCTTGCGCTTATAGGTACCGTGATCGGTGGCGAACCGCTTCAGATCGCGGATCGCGATGGGGAGGTCGAACTCCCCACGCCGGCACACATCTTCGCACGGCGCGGTGCAGACCCGCCCGCAGATCGCAGGGAAAGGATTGGGCTCGGCCGCTACCTGGAGCGCTTCGTCGTAACGCCCCTGAGCGATCAAGCTGACATATAATCCTGCATTGGTGCCAACAGGGCATGCAGCCTGGCAGGGGGCCCGCAGGTCTTCCTTGCGCTCGCCAAGCCAGGTGCGCCAGCTTTGCCAGGTGGCCTTGCGCTCAGCAACGTGCCAATCGTGCCCCTCGCCCCAAGGTGTTTCTCCTGGCTCTTCTGGAGTAGAGCGAGTGTAGGCATCGAGGGGTTGCCAACCGTTCTCTGGGGGCAGATGCAATACCAAGCCACGCTGCGCAAACGACACTTCCTTGACGCTGCTCTGGATGGTGATGGCATTGGTGGGACATTCTTGCGCGCAGACCTGGCATCCAATGCATGGCGCCACCTGCACGGGTGCCAGCATCATCCATGAACGGGCTGCCGAGTCACCTGGGATGGGCGTGAGCAGTTCGCCGGCTTGTGCTCGTTCTCCTTCTCCCGATGGGCGTGTCATATCCAGACAGCGCACCGGGCAAAGGTCCATACAAATACCACAATTAATACACGTGTGTTGATTGACCTGAAACCGATAGGCCATTGCGACCTCCTCTCAGGAGTGCTACAGCGCTACTCTCAGCCTTTGCTGAAAGGTGTGCGCTGCTGTCTCCTGGTTCATACATATGCTTCATGCCAGAAGAATACGTCGAGGGCATCACAAATACATCACGCTCGGGGGTAGCACTATCACAAGCGGCACACAGAATGATGTATTTTGTGAGAGCGTCATCACGCTACCTGATCTGTCAACCTGCCAGTGGTCACGAGCCAGATGACCAATCGTCTGCGCAATGCTTCTCCGCTATCAGCTGGGCATTGGTAGAGCTTACTTCCATCAAGATCACAGAGAGGAGCCACTTGTGAGTACTTCGTGAGATCGGTCTACATTTCTGTGACACGCTTGTGATAGGACAAGGCTATCCTTCTTTAATAGGAGGCGTTCAGTGTTGCAGCACTACGGTTCCACAAAGCGCTCGAGCATGCTGCCACTGCATTACATTTGCTCTCACAAAGGAAAAGATCTATGATTGTACGCGAAGTTATGACAACCAAGCTGGTGATCGTTACGCCTGATGACACGCTTAGCCATGCTGTGAGCCTGTTCCGCCAGTATCAATTTCATCATCTGCCTGTCGTACGAGCTGCGAGTAAGCAAGCAGGAACGCTTGGCGCCCAGCGACGAACACGCGATTCGTTGCCCATCCTCGAAGGCTTGTTAACTTCAAACGACATTGACCTGGCGGTCGCAGGGGAAACGGAGAGTTCCAGCGATATGTTGCGTCGACCCTGGCAGGAGCGGCGCGTAGCTGAAGTCATGCATCGTGCCATCATGCGTGTCACTCCCACCACCAGTGTCGCGGCAGCGGCGCAGATACTGGTTGAGCGAGGGCTGAATTATTTGCCGGTGGTGGAATACGATGATGCAGAACCAACAGGAGAGCCTGCTGAGCCTGAAACTCGCACTTTGCTGGCTGGACTGCTTACACGCAGCGACCTTCTGCTCGCTCTGGCTCGTGCTTTGGGTGCCTATGAGCCAGGTATGGATTTGACTGTAGAGCTCCCTGGAGGTGATCTGGCTCCGTTAGCCGGACTGCTGCTCATGGCGAAGGACCTGCATATCCAGGTGCGAAGCATTCTCGCCGCGCCCCTAGAGGGCGGTGTCCCTCGGGTGGCCACCGTGCGCCTGGGCACCATCAATCCCGCACCCTTGCTCGTGCGTCTGCACGAGGCCGGAATTCACTATATATTCGCAGACCCATTCGTGGAAGGACGGTGATGTGCATGGCTGATACACATACCCATGCTGGTTCGCGTCTCCTCTATGAGCCCAGTGAACTCGAGTACGACTTTGGACCAGGACATCCGCTGCAGCCGAGCCGACTCGTCGCTCTGATCGATTTGTTGGAGTGCAGCGGATTGTGGCAGCGTGAGAACGAACGCACGCGCTTGCCCTTGCGCCCTGCGACCATCGAGGAATTGAGCCTGGTGCATCGGCCAGACTACATTGCAGCGGTGCAGCGGCTGAGTGCTCCTCAGGAAGCCGGAGCGAGCCAGGGTGAACGCGAAGAGCGAGCAGCGTTGGCTTTGACCTATGGCTTTGGTGAGGGAGATACGCCAGCTGTACCAGGCATGCATGAAGTAGCAGCACGGATTGCAGGTGGGACACTCGTCGCGCTCAATGCCGTCATGGGCCTCCCCGAGGGTGGAACATGCAGTTCAGAGGAGGAACGTCCCCGCCACGTGTTTCATCCCGCCGGCGGGCTCCATCATGCGTGGGAAAAGCGCGCTTCGGGCTTCTGTATTTACAACGACAGTGCAGTAGCCATAGCTCATCTCCTCCAGGCCACCGAAGCGAAAGTCGTGTATATCGACTTTGATGCGCATCACGGTGACGGGGTGCAACAAGCGTTTTATGATGAGCCGCGTGTCATGACGGTCTCGCTTCACGAAACGGGGCGCTATCTCTTCCCTGGCACAGGTGACGTGCTCGAGGTAGGCAATGGACCGGGACGGGGTTACGCGGTCAACGTCCCCCTGGAGCCGTTCACCGAGGATGATTCGTATAGCGAAGTGATGAACTCGCTCCTTCCTGCCCTGGTCCTGTCGTTTGCACCTGATGTGATTGTCAGCGTGCATGGCTGCGATACCCATGCATGGGATCCGTTGACCCATTTGCATCTCAGCATGCGCGGGATCCAGGCACAAATGAGGATAGCCCACCACCTCGCTCATACCTACTGTCAGGGACGGTGGGTAGCCCTTGGGGGTGGAGGCTATGACCTGTATCGTGTCGTGCCACGGGCCTGGAGCATGCTGTGGGCTGAGATGTCCGAGCAACCATTGCCTGCCCATCTACCTGAGGAGTGGATAACACGCTGGCGTCCTGCCTGGCTTGCTGTTGCGGAACAGGAGGCGGGTGAGGAGCAAGTGATGGGGAAGGTCGCTGCCCAGGCTGATTTCCCAACCACCTTTGAGGATCGACCGGAAGTTTTTCCCGCGCAGCCTCGTCGCTTGTCGATTAGCCATACGAACAGGCGCACCGCCGCACTGGTGCGCCAGCTCCTGGTGCCCCCTTCTGTGCGCCATGCCTTTCCCTCAGCTCGACGCCAATCGCCCATGACAGGCATGTTTGACTTGCTCCACCCGCGCGGCAGCGAAACGCCCTCGCGCAGCAAGATCCTGGAGACACACAAGGGGCCGCTCTTGCTGCGCGACTTCTGTCCCCCATCGCTTGTTGAGCGCCTGATACCGGATAGTGGCCTACGCGCCTTTGCTCGTCTGCCTGAGCGCGAACACCAACTGCTGCTCACGATTGCGAAAAGTCCGGACTGTGCACTGACCCTGGCACATACGCCTGCAGGGGAAATGGTTGGTGAAGTGACCCTGGCCTTTGCCGACGATTGGTGGGAGGGCCTGGAAAATGTGTACGAGGTCACCATCGAGGTCAGCGCGAATTGGCGAGGGCTGGGTATTGGGTATACGTTGCTGGCCTTTGCGCTCGAGCTCGATACTCTGGAAGATATGATCCTCTTCGCCATGGGTTTATCGTGGCATTGGGATACCGAAGGGCTGGGAATTACCCCGCAGCGCTATCGAGAACTGATCGCACGGCTCTTCGCTTCGCAGGGCTTTGTGGAACAGGCTACCACTGAGCCAAATATCAGTATGGAACCGGCAAACATCTTGCTTGTACGGGTTGGTAAGCATGTTGATCAACATATGGCAAATCAGTTTTTCAGTCGCATCCTCAACTCGCCCAACCTTTCGCGCTGGTAGTCCGTTTTGGCTTGATGGAGCAAGGACTGCATTTGCTCCTGGTGATAAAAAGGAGTTCGCTCTACAGTTTGTTATTACACCTGTGTATCGACAGGTAAGGAGGCGAGGGAATAGCCTATACCAACTTTCGTGAGGACATAGCGAGGTTGCGTGGGGTCAACTTCCAGTTTGCGGCGTAAGCGATTGACGTTGACCTGCAGCATGTGACTTTCGCCCAGGTATTCCGATCCCCAGACATGCTCCAGCAACAAGTCCTGTGTCACGATACGTCCAACATTTTGTGCCAGGTACGCAAGGATGCGATACTCAGTCGGTGTGAGCGCTATCTCGCGCCCGGCCAGGGTCACCACATGCTGTGAGTAGTCAACTGTCAAATCACCTGTGGTGGTGGTGGCTCGCAGGCCCTGTGCATGCTCCCTGGCTGTAAACTGGGATCGCCGCAACACGGCACGTACACGAGCCAAGAGCTCATCCACACTGAAAGGCTTCGTGAGATAGTCATCTGCACCCAGATCGAGGCCACGCACTTTGTCTTGATCCTGCCCACGAGCAGTAACGATGATAATCGGCACGGAAGAGAACTCGCGCACGCGGGAGCAGGCGGTAAAGCCATCCATCTTGGGCATCATAACATCGAGCAATACCAGGTCAGGTGGGTTGCTCTCAATGAGTTCAAGGGCCTGCTGGCCATCACTTGCCCCAAGGACATCGTAGCCCTCCAACTGGAGATTGCGTGTCACCAGTCGTAAGAGCTGCGGGTCGTCATCAGCAGCTACGATGGTTGTTTTCTTTGCTGGCATAGTTACTCACCTATCCTTCTTACATTTCTATGTGATCTTCAACAAACATTAGCTCGTGGGAATCTCGTCAATCGGTAAGCGTACATGGAATTCGCTGCCCTTGCCGTTTGAGCTATTCTCGGCCCAGATCAAACCGTTATGCAGCTCAATGATGCGTTTGCAGATCGCCAGCCCCAGTCCCAGGCCATTCACTTCGCGGGTGAGGCGTGTGTCTACACGATGGAAACGGTCAAAGATATGTTCGAGGTGTTCGACAGGTATCCCCATACCCATATCGCAGACGAGCATCTCCAACATCCGCTGAGGAATAGGCGTTGATTGCTGACCAGGTGCATCGTTCTGGTTCAAAGATGGCAGGCAGCCCTGACTCGTTTGCATGTGTGTGACCGGGCGAAGGATCACCTTGATCACCCCCCCTCCAGGCGAGTATTTGACGGCGTTCTCCAGCAAGCTGTCCAGGACCTCGCGCAGGCGACGCTGGTCAGCGAGGATGAGCGGGACGCCGGGAGCAGGGGGCCCGTCAGCATGCTCCAGCGACAGCGTGAAAACAAAACGACCGGGAAGTTGTGCTGCAATGCGCTCATCGATCGCAGTGATAGCCTCTGTAGCAAGGTGGGCGAGGTCCATAGGAGAGCGTTGAATAATACCTTCACCGGTCTCCAGTTGGGACATTTCCAGCAGCCGCTCAATAAGCACCTCGAGCCGATCACTCGCCTCATTAATGGCGAGCAGGAACTGGTGTCGCTCCTCACGCGAGATGCGGCGTTCATGGCGCAGCAGTGTTGCGGCATAGCCCTTGATCGACGCAAGCGGACTGCGCAGTTCATGGCTGACTGTTCCCAGCAGTTCCGCTTTGAGTAACTCCATTTCACGCAGCGAATCGCGAATTCTGGCGGCCTCGAGTTCATGCATGCGCTCAACTAGTAAAATACTCACGATCACTGAGCTTACTGCAGCGACAACGAAAGGTAACACACGATGGCCTCTTGCAACCACCAGGGCGCATTCGCTGTCTTTTTCAGTCGTCCAACCAATGATCAAGAGCGCATGTACTGGCTGCCGGACCAGCGTTGGCGGCGCTCCAGCGGTGGGCAGAGCGTCTACCTCCTGCGGGGAGAGGACATCCTGGTAGGATGGCTCGCTCTCTACCATAAACTCACCGAGAGGGAGTCTATAGGTAATCCAGCAGGTCATATCTGGACCAGGCTGGGCATCAGTGCCGGTCGAGGAGAACGCAGTGAGGAGGGCATATACTTCTTCCTCGTCTATCCCATAGAGAGCTAAAGCGCGAAAGGGTGTAGGACGCAAGGAAGAAGGCGAGGGAGGCTGTTCAGGCGCAACGTGCTCATCCACGTGCAAAAGTAGTGCACCCCGCTGTGCTGCACAGAGCACGAGAAGACGCGCGAGCAACTCGTTAGCAACGAGACCTGCCGCAGCAAACGTGGCAGAGCCAGCGCGTTGTGCTAACTGCGCCAGGTCTATCAACGTTGCTGCCACCTCGGGCGCGAGCGTCTCCTCCAAGCGCGAATTTTGTTCTACCATAGTATGCCTACGATCCGATTATTGGCGTTGCATTTCGCATGCCTGTCATGCACATTGCTTGTATTATAGAATAGACGTGTTCACAGTGAGATCACAGAACAATGGTTCGTATCACAGATGCGTCACAATCTCGAGAGAGCGCTAGATGGCATCTTCTACCCCCCAAGAAAAAAGCAGCAAAGTTGAAATGTGTGATATCCACTAATCTTCACATGATTAGATTGTGACTTCCATTCCCTGCATATCAGCCTTTTGTGATGGTTTGGTGATAGTAGCGCGATGGAGTGTGAGGTTATTGTGAGACCACTATACTACATTTTCATAGTAGGTGGTGCTGATCACACGCTCTCACAGTTGAGAGAGTTGGTAGCCTCATAGAAGAAGAGCATGCACATCGGATCATCTAACCTTCGTACAGCGTTCCTTTATTGAAAATGGGGCATTCCCTAAGTCCCCCTTTTATCTGCGTTAGCCTGTTTGTGGTTTTTACACAGAACACAAGGAGAAACAAAGCATGAAAGCAGCAGTCGTACACGAGTTCACCTCTCCAGTGTAGATCCTCTCGGGTGCGATTGAGCACCGGACGGATATCATCGTGATGTGTAGTAGCGGAGCAAAATGATAGGACAGATGGTTCACCAGGGGCTCACAAATTTTGCATTGGACAAAAGATTGATTTTGTGGGAAAATTGAGTAAGCTATTCAGTAAGGTATTGATCGGTCTCCCCGTGTCAAGAGCCAGGCAGAAACGGTCATGAGCAGTCGCTGGAGCAGTGATAGTTTCTCTCGCTCGCGAAAGCGGCCGAGAGACAAGTAGCACACCACATACAGCATCTGGCAGTGTTCCTGAGCGCGTGCTCATGCTCCGCACTGAGGAGTCGCACATCAAGGAGCACGCACTCATGTCTGACACCCGAGAATCACAAGACCCCCATGCATCTTCCTCGTCTGCACTCATGCAGATCTCTTCTCCCAACCTACGTGTGTTCCTGGACATTTCGCCTGACGCGCTGGTGATCGTCAATCAAGCCGGGACCATTGTGATGGTGAACGGGCAAACAGAAGCCATCTTTGGCTATGCGCGTTCGGAGCTCCTGGGGCAGCAGCTCGAACTGCTCCTCCCCCAGCGCTTCCGTAAGATCCATACTACCCATCGGGAGCACTATTTCGCTGCCCCACACACTCGTCCGATGGGGGTTGGGCTACAACTCTTTGGTCGACGCAAAGATGGCACGGAAGTTCCGGTGGACATCAGCCTGAGCGCCATTCGTGATATCACTGAGCGCCGTCGCCTGGAAGAGCGCGAGCGTGCTGCCCGCCAGGAGGCCGAAGCACGCCTGGCCCTCTTGCAACTCATCCTGGATGAATTACCCACCAGCGTCTATCTCGTGCAAGGAGAGGAGGCCCGGCTCGTCCTGGCCAATCGTGCCGCGACCGCTGTCTGGGGAGCAGCCTGGCGTGTTGGCCAACCGATGCTGGACTTTCTGGCCACCCACCACATTCGTCTGTTCGGCACGGATGGCCAACCACTTCCATCCTCCGCATTGGCTACCTTGCGTGCCGTCCAACAGGGAGAAACGGTGCGCCACCAGCAGGAGATCATCCGTCACGCGGATGGCACCACCCTTCCTGTGCTGGTGAATGCGGTGGCGCTAGGACGGCGCCTGTTGACCGGCTTAGCAGCGCAAAGGGGAAGCCGCCCAACCGACCTTGCGCAACCAGTGGCGCTGGTGGTCCATCAGGATGTGACTGCCCTCAAAGAAGCCGAACAGCTCAAGGATCACTTCCTTGGGCTCGTGGCCCACGAACTGCGCACCCCACTGGCGGCCATCAAAGGCTTTGTGATGATGCTGCTCACGCAGACTGCCCGTGGCAAAGGCGTGCCTCTCACGGACCGGCAACAAGAGGCGCTCGCAGAGATCGACCTGGCCACCGATCGCCTGGATCGGCTCACGAAGGATCTGCTCGATGTGGTTCGCCTCCAGGCAGGACAGCTGGTGCTGCACCCTGAGCCAACTGATCTGGTAGCCCTCTGCCGGCGCGTGATCGCACAGTTCCAGCAGAGCACCGACCGCCATCGCCTAACGCTCTCTACATCTCTCTCCCATGTGCTGGCGCACCTGGATGGAGGACGCATCGAGCAAGTGCTCGCCAATCTGCTCACCAACGCCATCAAATACAGCCCAGCAGGAGGGCCGGTCGAGGTGACCGTGCGCGCGGAGATCGAGCGGCAGGAGGCCCTCATCAGTATCCGCGATCAGGGCATCGGCATCCCGCAAGCAGAGCAGGCCCACCTTTTTGGCCGTTTTGTGCGGGCGACCAATGGTCAGGCCCACGGGATCAGCGGTACAGGCCTGGGGCTCTATCTCTGTCGCGAACTCGTTGAGCAGCATGGGGGACACATCTGGTTCGAGTCTATCGAAGGAGCAGGCTCGACCTTCTACATCCGCCTGCCCCTCTTGCAAGACACATCCCCTCCACCCGAAGCGGAACGCAGCCCCTCTCCCGAGGGAGGCCAGCGGACATTGTGATGGCGTTGTGAGCTACAAGCGTCCTGCTTCTGTATGAAGCAAGGATCCAGCGAATGTATTCCAGTATGTAGATTCAGTAGAGCATCATTGCTCCTCCACTTTACTCCACATGGAGACGCTCAAATTCGGACTCCTGAATTGGACGAATTCCGAAGCCTCTTTCTATTGGCCTGCCGCATTGGGGGCAAAAATCCGCGCTCTCAGGGAGCTGAAGACCACAATACAGACACCCTTTTGCCATAGTTGTTCTCCTTATCTGTACTGCGCTCTCGACTCGGATTGCATCTTCTATTGGCCTGCCACATTGGTGGCAAAAATCTGCGTCATCAGGGAGCTGAAGACCACAATACAGACACCCTTTTGCTCTAGTTGTTCCCCTTATCTGTACTCCGCTTTTAGGTTTCATCACTTTGCTCCTTTGATGCTCGCTGCTACCACATGCTTCCCCTCCGCCTCCTCATCAAGCATAAAACGGAGGTCTCACCAGGGGTTCACAAAAGGGCGCTGGATCCTCACAGGAGGATCACAACTGCCGGCCAGGTAGCTCTGAGAGCATAAGCCGCTCATGTCTATTGTGATGACGTTGTGCAGATAGAACCAGATTTCGTGAATGCGACGTGATACGCATGTTCTATGCTACCGGTGTGGAAGGGAAAATGTACATCGTAAGCCTGTGAGTAGAACGATATGGGCGGGCTTTTTATTTGGATTCTTCGCGCAACCTGGCATATGCCAGCCTCAACCCCTCCAGCGGAAGATACTGATTCACATACTGAATCTCCGGTATGATGGGAGCCATCAACTGCGCCAGGCCACCGTGAGCGATAATCTTTACCGCGTGCTCGTCTACTACCCCCGGTATCTCTTTGCGCAGGCGGCTGATCAACCCCTGTACCAACCCGACATGTCCGAAAATAATGCCCGACTGCATGTTATCAATTGTATTTTTGCCCAGAGCCGAGCGGGGCGGCGTTAAATCTACACGAAAGAGACGAGAAGCGGCACTACTGAGGGCTTCGGCAGAGATAATCAGGCCAGGCGCGATTGCCCCCCCTAAAAAATCTCCCCTGGGCGAGATGACATCGAAGGTGGTCGCGGTGCTAAAGGCAATGATGATAGCAGGCCCGCCGTAGAGATGGTGTGCGGCGAGCGCCGTTACGATACGGTCAGAGCCAATTTCCCAGGGATTATCAACCAGCAGCTTTATTCCGAGGTCCAGCGTATAATCCAGCACGATCGCTTCTTTGTTACAGTAACGCAGCGCAAACTCTTGAAAAACTCTTGAAAAACCGGCGTCAATGGCGGAACAACGCTCGACAGGATGATATCATCGATATCAGTTAATCGATAACCAACATGGCGTATCAGATCGTTCAGAACCATCGCATACTCGTCTGTAGTACGCTGGCGAACGGTCGAAACAACCCAGTTGTGGCTCATGGTAGCACTGTTATAGAGACCCAATTTAATATTGGTATTACTGATATCGATGGCAAGCAGCATTTGAGCAAACTCCATTTTTAGCGCTTACAGGACGTTAACGCGGGTAGGAGAAGCGAACCCCTACAAGATCAGACGATTTGCTGCGCATTGCCTGTGTATTGCTTCAGCAGAGCAGCAATCGTGAAAAGATCACCAAATGAAGAGTCGTTGGCAAGGACGACTTCAGTATCGGTGCGGGTGTCCAGGAATGCCAGTGTTGTAGGGGTGCGCATGCGTTTACGGCGCTGGCGCATGCCAGATGGACTAAAACCGCGTCCAAAAACAAAACCGATAAAATTATCGCTGGCGCGAGGAACTCCATTAAGCGCACCCTCTCTGTCCACGGAACGATCGGGAGGAGGAGTGCCACGCGCCGTAATATGTCGCACATACATGAGCGGCACATGTATTATTTGTTCACCCTCTTGTTTTACAAGGTCATCTGGAGTAATGACTATCAGGTATTTATCTGCGTGGCGCAAACGGTTTACATCAACGAAAAGCGCCCAGATACTTCCCAGGCCGATGAAAAGCACTATAGCCAAAAGTATAGTGGAGAAAAGGGCAGAGGCTATGCCATGTTCATAATTGTTGGGGATCATAACAGAAGCCATCAATGTGAAGAGACCTAGTCCAATAATGATCCCCAAAACCCACCCGGCGATTCCAGTAACTACTTTGTTGCGTAGGAGTGGCAAGACAATCCAGCTCTGGGGTGGTCCATCAATAGCCCTGACCTTTTCGAGAATTTCGGCAGGTTCCATAGCAGTTTCTCCCATTCTGTGGTAGCAAAATTCCAGCATACCAAATTATACCAAACAGAATACGCATTTGGGGAAGCGACTCTCTCGTACGGCTATACTGGTGTTCATTCCAACGATGCCGTGGTACAATGCTGTACAAGCAAGATAAATCTATTGCACAGGGGTTGTTATGGATGATAGGATGCGAACGCTGGCAGCAGGGGCGGCATATCAACTGCTCGAGAGCTTCAAAGGGGATCACCAACAATGGACGGATGACAAGACACCACTGGATGAGCTCACGCTGTGGCTTGGCCTGGAATTAAGTACCTTTCACCCGGACGATTACCCTCAGGGTACGTATGGTTTTCTCGAACCAGGCGAAAACCTGGTCTGGCTCCGTCGTGACCTTCCTGAAACGTTACGCCGCTTTACACTGGCTCATGAATTAGGGCATGCAATCCTGCATCGCCAAATCGGCTACCGGCATATCACATTTAATCCACCGCAACCGGGGCAAGAGTCTGAGCAAGGAATGTCCCGTGAAGACCCTTGTCAAACACAGGATGTGCGGGAAGAGGCGATGGGCTTTATTTATCAAGAGCAAGCGGAAGAGTTACTTGGGATTGGCCTGTCGTATGATCCGCGCAGCCAGCGTGAATTGGAGGCGAAT
>WNFJ01075529.1_pt1 | contig 13432 bp, 10 predicted proteins | sample 5400461 | NCBI WGS metagenome assembly WNFJ01 (sample SAMN13153349, study PRJNA577476) | soil metagenome | isolation source: 115 cm saprolite on Douglas fir-dominated hillslope | place: USA:California | collected 2013-09-17 | reverse complement strand
GCTGCGGTGGTTCTGACTCGCGAGTCAGAACCACCGCAGCCACCTTCGTCGCCAGAATTGGGGGCCATAGGGGCTTGACAATTTCTATAGCTTCTATACGACGAATCGGCTTGCGAAGCTCGTGTATAGTAGGGGTGACCCTTGCGGTCAACCAATATGCATCTAAGACGGGAAGTCAGGCAGGAAGCCGGGCGAGCCGTAGGGGCGAGGGTGGATGAGGGGTGGTTGGGTGGGCCTTCATGGTCGCCCGTGGGGGTGGATGGGATCGTGTTCCTCCAAGATGGGAGCCGGGGGAACAGGACGCGGGCGACCCTAAAGGCCCTCCCATCCACCCCCAACCATCCTCGCCCCTACGGCATTTGATGGGCTTGTTCTTAGCTTGATGCATTAGGGTTGACCCTCGCGGTCAACCTTGAGCCGGGGCAACCCTGCAACCTGCCTTAACTTGACGCCTATTGGGCGGGACTCAAACAGACCTTTTTTCTCGACACCTCTCACAAGGAAATGGCATCTGCATCAGAACTTACTGATTTGGGCTGATTGGCAAAGAACGGAAAATTAAAGCGATTGGTAAGGAAATCAGCGAGGCTTATGCCAGGAATACTGTGTGCGGCAGCGAAATGGAAATGATCAGGAGAGTTATAGCCCCAAGTCGCCCAATATGCGTGATACCCCGCGCTCCTCGCTTCCAAAACATTGTTGATATTGTCATCAATAAAGTAAAGCTGCGAGTTGGGTATCTGTTCCATTTGAGCAATCGTTGTGAGTGCAGCAAGTTTCGAGCGTTGTTCGCCAAAGATACGCTTTTGAACAAATGGAATAGATTTATCGCACAAAATCTCATGTACTGAGTCACTATCTTTAGCTGTTACAATGTACGCTGGGAAAGAAAGTACGCGTAGAAATGTCTCAAAACCATCATAGAACGTATGGCAAGCGAGCCAGTATGCTTTCTTCTCCGTTCGAACCAGTTGCCGATAAGCATTTACTTTCTCGACAAACTCATTTACCAGAACTGGGTTAATACTGTTATACACGCGATTGAAAGCGTCTTGAGTTGGAAATGATGTGGTTTGATCTACCAGTGGGACCAGAAAGTGTCCTAAGTGCTTTGAGAAATTTCTGCATTCTTGGAAGCGCTCAACGAAAGTGTTCGGAATAGCTTCCAATCCCTGATCACTAAATAGCAACACATCTTTTTTGTAATGCCCGTTCCAGGTAACCAGAACACATTCTTTTAATCCGTCACAGATCAGGCCATCAAAATCCAGTACGAGAACGTTTTTCATGAGCGTTTCCCCTATTGTTAATCTACAAACGTGTAGCAAGCATTGTGTCAGAGCCGATGCGTTAGAGGTGCATTCAGGAAATTCATGGATGAGAAGCAAAGCCGATAAATCGGCGATGTGCACGATAAATTCGGCACCTACGGTTTCTCCAGGAATGAGCGAATGCACCACTTAGCTAGTTATAGAGAAAGAAACTCCTACTGTTTCCTATTCGATTATAGGTTGTGGAGAATATTCGCCAGCACGAGCGCTCAGAGCAGCCACCTGATTATTCTCAACGGCTCTGAAGACAGCACGCATAAATTTCCCCACTTGCCCATAGTAGGAGCATGTAATAATGTTACCATCGGTAACCACATCAGCCTTAACGACGTTTGCTCCTGAATTAATCATGTCATCAACCATACCAACATATGCACAAACAGTGCGTCCTTTCAGAAGCTTGGCAGAAATCAGAATCCAGGGACCGTGACACAAGCCGCCGATAATCTTTCCTGCAGCATTCATTTCAGCCAGAAACTCCAACACTTTTTTTTCTTGACGGACACGATCCGGTGCCTCATGTCCACCTGTGCAAATGGCAACGTCATACTGATGAGCAGACAGTGCTTCAAAGGAAACGTTGGGTTTTGCGGTTTTGTCCATAGGCAAAGGCACACCATACTTTCCTGTAACAGGGGCCCCTCCTTTGGTTGCAACGTCAACATCGTATCCCTCTTCTTTTAGACGATAGTAGGTATAAACGACATCGTGATCTTGAAAACCAGGACCAGTGATAACAACTGCGCGAAACATGCAATTCTTCCTTTCTTTCTTGTGAATATAGATGTATTCACGAGGTTACTTATTTTTACTAATGATGAAGTACATTTCATCTAATAGGAGCTTTTGTTGATCAAAGGTGGTTGTTGGAAGCACCTGAATTTGATGCTCTATAGCGTTGTTGACTGAAAGCGGGACAATAAACAACATCTTATCAATTGGACGACAGAGAATATCCATTCCAGCTCGCACCTCAAAACGGTACGCATTGTAGAGGCAAGCCTTCCTTATCTTCGATCCTGGAACAAGTTGACCATGGTGAAGAGTGTATAGGCTGCAATCAAGACACTTCGTTTCATAGCATTTTCCGCTTCGGCCATACTTATCCGCCAAGCGAACAAGATCTAATTTGTTTCTTGGGACTTCAACTTCCACAAGCTCAAGAGGAACGTCACTGCTATTTTCGGTCGAGTGAAACACTCCCTTTCCAATGTATATGTAATCAAGTGGCTTAATCAGACACATCCCTTCGAGAAATTGCATTTTTCCCTGCCCAGCAAGACAGAGGAGAGCAGTCTCTTTTCGCGGATGGCAATGCATTGAGGTCATTTGTTCTGGCAAAATGGATAGCTTCCAGAGATCATAAAATTGATCTGCATAAATGCGATATTCATGTCCCCATGGTTTTTCTATAACCTGATCGAGGTAACTATCACTGTCAAACAGTTCTGCTCTCAATGAGAAATTTTCACCGCACATAGATTTGATAACAGAAGAAGTATCAGAAAGCGAGAAACGGATTCTTCGTTCTGTATCCGGTAGAGTCTCCATACTCGGTAGAGTCTCCATACCCAGTAGAGTCTCCATACCCAGTAGAGTTTCCATACAAAACCAACTCCTTATAAACTAAGATGCCATGCCAGATTTTGTGTAATAGTGCATGACAGAAAAGCCCGGAGGCAAGGTAATGAGAAAAACGAAATCTCATATTCCTTCGGGATGCGCAACAAGATATACCTCTCAAGCGAAGTGGCTCTGGACCGTGCTGCGTTGCAGAATCTCTCCGACATTGTCAGCAAGCAAGCGATGGGATCACAATAGCTTATGAAGCCCCTTCGCACTACACCGTATCTTGCTGTGATCTCGTTGCGTATCCCGTGGGCATATCAGGGTGCAATCAAAGAGGTAACGACGATAAGCTGTTTATCACAGCTTGGCTGATCTCAAGAGCGGATGCCGGATTTTGCCCAGTGATCAATTGACCGTCAATGACCACGTGTGCCTGCCAGTTCGACATACAGGTGTAATCTGCTCCTGCTTTTTTTAAAGCATCTTCAAGCAAGAAAGGCATGACATGGGTCAGACCAATCGTAGCCTCTTCATTATTCGAAAAACCTGTCACCTGTCTGCCTTGTAGAAGAGAATGGCCGTTCGACAGGCATAGATTGACCAAAGCAGCTGGCCCATGACACACTGCAGCCAAAATCTTTCCCTGCTCAAATGCCGAGACAAGAATTCGTTGAACGTCAAGGTTATTTGGAAGATCCCACATCACACCATGCCCGCCTACCACAAAAAAAGCGTCATATTCCTTGGGATCAATGTCCTTAAGTGGGATGGTTTGTTGAACGTACCTCGTGTACAACGCCAATTCCTCTGAGGTACTTTTTGGATCTATGGGAGCAGAACCTCCGTGTGGTGACGCGACTTCTATACTATACCCTGACTTGCTAAAGGCCTCATATGGATGAGCAAATTCAGGTAAGTATAAACCCGTAGGTTGCCCTGTATCACCTAGATCACTATGACTTGTAACAAGGAACAAGATTTTCTGTGTCATTTCATTTCCTTTCACTCTGTAACACACTTTACATTTCATTTCTTTCTATGGCAGCCTAAGAAAGGATTGAGCTCACTTATCCCGCTGCTTTCCGAAAGCCAGTATAGAAGAATCTTGCAAGCTCTGCCAGGGGGAAACAGGGAACGTTTTGGAGTGAACCAATTTTGCCGGTTCAGTCCATTCCTCTCATCCCAGAGTTCGCGCTCAGGACCTCTGCGTCCGGTGAGCCAGACCCTTCGCTGCGCTCAGGGTGACATCGATTGTTGCCAAAGTTCCCGTCGAGTCCAGACCCTTCGCTGCGCTCAGGGTGACAGGCAAGATCTCCAAATGTCTAGCTATATCACTACTTTGTTGACAGGGGAGAACGTGTGATAACATGTGGGGGAGAGGAGGAATGTGAGACGACGACAGCATACTATATTTACGACGGTGCGTAGCGAGGGGGCGATACTGCCTGCTGACCTGCTTTCGCGCGTTGCTACGTTCGACCCGAATCTGCAGGGGCTGACTCCTGATAGCTATTACCTGCTCAAGACGGAGAAATTGAACGAGGCTATTAACCGCTCGTGGAACCGGTTGTTGAGCGCGTGGGGCACCTTTAAGGCGGCGAGGGAGAAGCTGCCGGAGAAGGACATGGGGACGACGCTGACGAGGGAGCGCTGGCTGCTGCCGCTTTTCGCGGAACTGGGCTATGGGCGCTTGCTCACGGCTAAGGCGATTGAGGTCAATGGCAAAAGTTACGCGATTTCGCATGGATGGCAGCACACGCCCATACATCTTGTCAGCTTCAGGGTTGATCTCGATCAGTACAGCAGGAGCGCGGGCGGGGCTTCTGGCTCTTCTGGCTCTGCACGCAACAGCCCGCATAGCCTCGTGCAAGAATTGTTGAACCGTTCCGAGGAGCACCTGTGGGGAATCGTCTCGAATGGGCTGCGGCTGCGCGTGCTGCGCAACAACGCCAGTCTTACGCGGCAGGCCTATGTTGAGTTCGACCTGGAGGCGATGATGAATGGCGAGGTCTACGCCGACTTCGCGCTGCTGTGGCTGCTCTGCCACCAATCGCGCGTGGAGGCGGAGAGACCGGCCGAGTGCTGGCTGGAGAAGTGGTCGAGGACGGCGCTTGAGCAGGGCACGCGCGCGCTCGATCAGCTGCGCAATGGCGTCGAGAAGGCGATTACCGCGCTGGGCGGCGGCTTCCTGGCGCACCCGGCCAACAGCGTGCTGAGGGAGGAACTGCGCTCGGGAGCGCTGGGCCAGCAGGACTATTACCGGCAGGTGCTGCGCCTCGTCTACCGGCTGATCGTGCTGTTCGTGGCGGAGGACCGCGAAATCCTCTTTCATCCCGCTGCTGGTGAGATTGAGCGCGGGCGCTACAGCGCATACTACTCGACGGCGCGACTGCGCCGATTGGCGGAGCAGCGCGTCGGCACGCGCCACGCCGACCTCTTCGCCGGGCTGCGACTGGTGATGGAGGCACTGGGCCGCGACAATGGTTGTCGCGAACTCGGCCTGCCCGCGCTGGACAGTTTCCTCTTCTCGCGCGAGGCGGTAGCGGACCTCACTGACTGCGAGATCGCCAACCGCGACCTGCTCGATGCCATACGCTCGCTGGCCCTCAGCGACGACAGGCACAGTCGGCGCGTGGTGGACTACAAGAACCTCGGCGCCGAAGAACTGGGCAGCGTCTACGAATCGCTGCTGGAACTGCATCCCGTGCTGCATATCGAGGCCGCGAAATTCGAGCTGAAGACGGCCAGCGGGCACGAGCGCAAGACGACCGGCAGCTACTACACGCCCACCAGCCTGATCAACTGCCTGCTCGACTCGGCGCTCGATCCCGTACTGGACGAGGCCGAGAAGCAGCCCGATGCTGAGACGGCCATCCTCAACCTCAAGGTCTGCGATCCCGCCTGTGGCAGCGGCCACTTCCTGATTGCCGCCGCGCACCGCGTCGCCAAGCGGCTGGCCTCCATCCGTACGGGTGTCGAGGAACCGGCACCCACGGAGCGGCGCAGGGCGCTGCGCGACGTGGTGGGGCGCTGCATCTACGGCGTGGATATCAACCCCATGTCGGTGGAACTGTGCAAGGTCAGCCTGTGGATGGAGGCCATCGAGCCGGGGAAACCGCTCTCCTTCCTCGAGCAGCATATCCAGTGCGGCAATAGCCTGATGGGAGCCACGCCCGCGCTGCTGGCAAACGGCATCCCCGACAGCGCCTTCGAGGCCATCGAGGGCGACGACAAGAAAATCTGCAGCGAATACAAAAAGAAGAACAAATACCAGCGCGAAGGGAACCGCACGCTCTTCGACCCCGAGGGCCAGCCGTGGGAGCGCCTGGGCGACCTGGCCGGCAGCATGATGCAACTGGACGAGATGCGCGACGACACCGTCGAGGATATCCACCGCAAGCAGAAGCACTACGAGCAACTGGTCAAGTCCAGCGGCTACGAATTCGGCAGGTTGTGGGCCGATGCCTGGTGCGCCGCCTTCGTGTGGAAGAAGACCGGCGACTTCGCCTACCCCATCACCGAAGATGTCTTTCGCAATATCGAGAAGAACCCCCATAACATCGCCTCGTGGATGAAGGCCGAGATCGTGCGGCTGCGGGAGCAGTACCAGTTCTTCCACTGGCACCTGGCCTTCCCCGACGTGTTCAGGGTGCCCACGAAGGACGAGGAGCCGGAGAACGAGCAGGCCGGGTGGTCTGGTGGGTTTGACGTGGTGCTGGGGAATCCTCCGTGGGAACATACCGAACTCAAGGAACAAGAGTGGTTTGCCACTCGCGACCTTGAAATTGCTAATGCTGCTGGTGCAGAACGCAAGCGTAAAATTGATTCTTTGGCCAAACGAAACCCTGTTTTGTACAATGAATTTCTTGAAGCGCGTCGTCAAGAGGATAGCTGGAGCCACTTTGTACGTAGTTCTGAACGATATCCACTTTGTGGGCGTGGCCGTATCAATACCTATGCCATTTTTGCTGAGACTAACCGTTTGATTTTAGGACCTAGAGGAAGGGTTGGCTGTATTGTTCAATCAGGTATTGCTACGGATGATACTACCAAATACTTTTTTCAAGACCTCATTAAGTCTCGCACTTTGGTAAGCATCTATGACTTTGATAACCTGAATGGAATATTCCCAGATGTAGATAGTAGATTCAAGTTTTGCCTGCTTACTTTAGTTGGTAAAGGGCGACCAATTGTAAATGATACTGAATTTGTCTTTTTTGCTCACTCTACTGAAGATATTAAAAGGGAAGAGCATAGATTTACCGTTACTAAAATCTACTGTTAAGTGATGTTATCGTCAACTTTTGTTTGCCTTAGCCACAGAATCGAAGCATGATGGGTGTGGCATACGACGAACGAAGCTTGACCGATAAACGCCACCCGTTGCAGTAGATTCGTCCTGAGTGCATCAGGTGCCCCCGAAGGGACATCGGCGGTAACCGTAGCGCCGCCCACGTTCCGATATACGAAACGGGTTGAACCGACGGGTCAGTGATCACAGAATGTTTCACCCGTCCGGTGGTGTGTACATGACGAATCAAGGCTGCGCCCAGGCGGGCAATATTCAAAGAAGCCGCATAGTCTCTGGACCCATTCCAGAGACATTTGGGATGGGAGCAGCAAAGCCAGGCTCCCCAGTCGTTGACTTGATCGCGATGGTGCGGGGAAGTGAAGGTCCTGGCCGGTTCTCCGCACCGTGGGCAGCTATGAGAGGTATGGCGAGGGTGTTGCCATTCGAGGCGGATTCCAGCAAGGAAACATTTGTAGCGCAGCACCCGCCACAATTCTCCGCGCACCTGGGAGTTATTGCGCCAGTTGCGCCAGCGCCCTTTTGCCCCTCGTCCCCGCCCCGCCGACTTCATCGACTTGAGGGATTCACCGGCGATGAGTTCACAGTCAAAGGCCGTGGCAAGCACCAGGAGCACGTTGGCCGCCAGATGCGCCAGGTCGTTGTTCCTCGCTTCATATTTGCGCCAACAGCGAGCGATCTCCCGGCGCAAGATGGGCAACGCTTCTTCTGATGGTTTGCGCCTCTTATCTCCGGCGGGGAAGCGATCTCGTTGTTGTTCGAGTCGATCGACCTTTGCCTTGATCTGATCAATCTGGCGCCGGAGCCGAGCCTGTCTGCCATCAAACGGGCCGCTGTCCAAAAAGAAAGGACGCCCAATTTGGTGTCCGTCCAGATCGACCACACTGGCCGTCACTAACACGCGCACCCCCCAATCGAAGCCAAGCACCGTCTGGATCTCTTCAAAGGATGCCTGCTTCTCGACCGGAACCTGGACGATGAAATCAAGCACCGCATACAGCGTCCCATTCGCTTCGACGATCTCCCGCAAAGTAGGGGCCAGGGGTGATCCTTGCTTGGCGCGTTCGACCACAAGATCCGGCAAGGTCATCTGGATCGTTTTCTCTCGCCACGTACGTGTCCATGCTCCCTGCTCATCAGGAGTGCGCAAGGCAAGCGTGAGCGTCTTCTGATCGAGGTCAATCCTCATGCGGTAGGTCTGGCCCATCACGGCCCCATCGTCGCCTGCATACGGCAAGATGCCTGCTTTGAGCACTGGAATGGGCTGCATTTCTTCATAGGTGCCCGGGAAACAGCCGTTTTGGAGGTAAAAGTTGCATGCTTGCTCAAGCAGACTTTGCAACTCGACCACCTTGCCCCCATCCGCATTCGCCTCGCGCAAGGAAGCCACTGCCTGTTTGATGACCTTGCGATTCTTGTCTGCCCATTTGTGCTCGGTTTTCGGCTGAATCATCCCTTGGGAGAGCAGAGGAAGGATAACCGCAAATTGCTGCTTGCGCTCAGCCTGCCCACGAAGAATACGGCCTGCTTGTTCCGCTTCGCAGCGCCATTGACGATGACCGTGAACCTGAGGTGGCGCGATCATCTCTTCGACCTGTTTGTACGCATAGGTATTGGTGCGCGTGGCAAACTCGTCGAGGCGATCCCACAGGGCGGTGACCGTGAGGTTAATTGCCTCACGGGACACATCCAACAGCCGGAGTGCCTCTGCCTGGATCTCGTCCGGCAAGCGCAGCGGGTAGCTCAAGGCGATTGTATCACGGCTTGTGCGCACTTCAAGAGTTCCTTCTGTTTGTGAGATCGCATGCCATACAAGCGGCCAGAAAACGAAGCCAATAATGCCAACATATCATCAGTCAGTTCTTGCTCAGCCGTTTTGGCTTCTCCGGGATCAAGCACCGTTAAGGTGACGCCAAAGCTCTCAAAGAGCACTTCGAGATATTCTTGCCCAAAGCGAGTTAATCGGTCTTCGTAGGTGATTGCCACCTCAGCCACTTTGTCCGTGCAGACCAGCTTGAGGAGTCGCTGCAACTGCTTGCGCGACGCTTTCAGTCCTGAACCAATCTCGCAGAGCACCAGCGTCTCCGCGCCTTTGCGCTCGGTTGCTGCCCAGGCTTGCAGACGCTGAATCTGGATGTCCAGGTCGTCTTTCTGTCCATGCCCGCTCACTCGCCCATACAAGACAAGCAGACGCCTATCGGTTTTCCCAACCAGTCGTTCGATCTCCGATCGGGGGATGCGCGCTTCGTTTCCCACCCGGATCGCGGCGATCTTACCTGCCTTGATCCATTTGCGCACCGTCAACGGATGTAAGCCTAACTCGTGAGCGGCACGACTCACCCGCAACAACTTTGGTTCCTCTGCCTTCACCTGAATGAAATACCACCTTCAGATATTTGTAGGTAGCATAACCTATTTACAGATTTTTGGCAACTGTTATTAACCCTTTTCGCCTGGCGGAAAATCGTTTCCCTCCCGAACAAAGCGAAATGTCATACAATGTAATAAGTAAGTGAAAGTGTCTGTCTTATCAAAACCAGGATGAAGAGCCCTTCTTAAGGAAAGTAAAACGTGCGAGAACTTTTTCAGGAACTGGTGCACGAGTTGGAATGCGGAGAAACCGTCGCTATGGCAACCATTGTCAGGCGCAAAGGCTCGGTACCACGTGAAGTGGGCGCGAAAATGCTCGTCCATCGTGGGGGCAGGATCAGCGGCACCGTCGGCGGCGGCTGTGGTGAGGCCGAGGTATGGCGCAGTGCCCTCAACGTCATAGATACACAGCGTCCAAACACCATCCAGGTAGATCTAACCGAAGAGATAGCCATGGAGAGCCAGGGAGTGTGCGGGGGCATCTTCGATGTCTTTATCCAGCCCTGGCATAGCACCATAGTGCCTGGTCAACCAGCTATGCAAGAGGTTGCCCTCGCTATTCAGCAGGCGCTCGAGGGTGAACAGGCGATTGTACTGCTCACCGTTGTTGCCGCTGCCGGTCCCTGGCGTACTCACATTGGCCAGCATATGCTGGTCCACGAAGGCAGCGCTACCATAGGTAACCTCCCCTTGGGAGGTATGACGCAAGCCGCACTTATGCCGCAGCTTATCGAGAGCGCTCAACGTGCTATATCCGCGGGCAAACCCCACATCGAAAAAATAACTGGCCCTGAAAACAACTGGGCAGACATATTTGTTGAGCCGTTTCTGCCTCGCCCGGTGCTTCTTATTGCGGGTGCTGGCCATATTGCCGCGCCACTGGCCTCAATCGCTCACCTCATGAATTACTCTGTCAGCGTCACCGATGATCGTGCTTCATTCGCCAGCCGGGAGCGTTTCCCGGACGCCAAACGTTTGTTAGTAGGTAATATCGAAGAGACGTTGCGCAATTACCCCATCACTCCGCGTACGCACATTGTCCTTGTTACTCGCGCTCACGCGCATGATGTACAGGGTCTGCGCACCATCATTGACTCCCCGGCCGCGTATATCGGTATGATCGGCAGCCAGCGCCGCGTCTGGGCCGTCTTCAAACTCCTACATGAAGAGGGGATTCCCCCCGAAAAGCTGCTGCGTGTACGAGCCCCTATTGGCCTTGACCTCGGCGGAAGCACACCAGAAGAGATTGCCCTATGCATTATGGCGGAGATCACTATGCTGCGCCATGCAGGTTCTGGTGTCTCCATGTCTGAATCCCTGCGCTCGCGCTACCTGGAGCGTTTAAAAAGACTGGACCTGAACCTGGAATAAAGGCACACTCATATCAGTAGAAGCAAACAGAGAGCTCGTCTGCAGGTATTGAAACAATATCGTGGAAATGAGGAGTTTGCCCTGAGGCGGGGCCTCAATTCAGCAGCCCCCACGGCCTGGCACGGCGTCGAGCCTTCTGCGCCTCCTGGGGGTTGCCCAATACCTCGTAGACATCTGCTTTCAATGTCCAGGCGCGAGCGTAGCTGCGATCCATCTCTGTTGCCTCATTCAAGGCGTCCAACGCCGCCCGGTTATGTCCCAGGCGAATCAACGCCTCCGCCTTGTTACACCATGCCACCGCGCTTCGCGGGTTTTCACGGAGCGCGTTCGTATAGGCCTCGACGGCGCCCTGAAAATCATGCAGGCAGGAGCGGGCATTCCCCAGGCCATTCCACGATTGGAAACTCTTTGGGTCGTAGATCAGCGCCTGCCCGTAAGAAGCGATCGCTTCTTCTGGCATATTCATATCTAGCTGCGCGTCGGCCTTTCCGTTCCACGCTGGCACATAGTGTGGATCGATCGATAGCGCTCGCTCGAAATGCACCAGGGCTTGCTGGTAGCGCTGGAGACGGTTTAACACCAGGCCCGCGCTAACCCACACGATAGCATTGCTTGGGTCAATCTCCGTCGCCCGCTGGTAAGCTTCCAGCGCTTTTTTATAGTTCCCCTGGTTGTAGAGTGTCGTGCCTTTGCCATTCCACGCGTAGAAGTTGCGGGGTTCCATACGCAGAGCTTCTTCATAGGCCTGCAAGGCCTGTGAGTATCGTTGCTGTTTTCTCAATTCGTCACCTTCCAGGCATTTCTCACGGGCACCTGTTGTATTTGCCTGTGACCTGATTGCTGGCTGACGACCTGAGTTATCGTTTTTCCCCCCTGACTGGACAGCAGGTAAGGCGGGACTGGAGATACCCCGCGCAGCAGGGGTGTTGCCCGGAGTAGGATAGGGTGTCTGAGGGAGAGAAATGTATATCTTGGAGTTCGGACGACATGCCAGGTCGAATGCCTGCATAAACTCCAATATTTTTCTGGCCTGTTTGCCAGCGCGCGCAATACCACAGCATCCAATGCAGTTGGCAGATCGGTATTGAGGACAGAGGGCCTGGGAATAGCGCTGCCTAGCGAATCGAGTGGATGATAGCCCGTCAGCATCTCGTACAGCACAACGGCGCAGCCATACTGGTCACTACGCGGATCGACGATACCACTAGTCTGTTCAGGAGCCATATAGCCCACTGTTCCTCTGACCGTGATTGTCTTCCCAACCGTGGCGCCAGGCTCCAGCGAGCGAGCAATGCCGAAATCCGTAATTACCAGGCGGCCGTCTTCTGGATGAATCAGTATGTTCTCAGGTTTGATATCACGGTGAATCACCGGCCTTGGCCTGGTATGCGCATAGTGGAGCGCGCTGACAAGCTGGTGAAAATTGCTCATGGTTTCAGACGCAGGCAGGGGACCATTCGCTTTTGCAAGCCTTGTACGTAAAGAGCCAGCAGTGTAGAGAGGCATAATCAGGTAGACACTGGAACCGTCTTTACCATAGTCAAGTACCTGCGCGATGTTTGGGTGATCGAGCGTCGCAGCGATGCGCGCTTCACGCAGAAAATGCTCGTGTTCGCTGTGCGTAGTCTTACTTGGGAGCAGCACCTTAATCGCAATACGACGAGAAAGGTTCTGGTCAATCCCGTGAAAGACTGCAGCGTAGCCGCCCTTGCTGAGTAAGGCATGTATTCTATAGCGACCAGCCAGTGCAGTGTTCAATAAAGGTAGCGCACACGCCCGACAAAATAGATCGCTGTCCCGATTCTCATAGCCGCAGTCAACCTGATCGGCGCAGCGTTTCAATATGCACTCTCCTCTACTAAAGTTGCTCAAGCATTTATGTTGCCACTCGTCCTGCTTGCTGCTCTAACGTTTGTGCCCACTCGTGGCAGGAGCGAGCTTCCTGTCCCCTGCCCAGCTTTTCCAGTACGACCGCCTTATTATACCAGGCATCAGGCTCCTCTGGAGCAAATGAAGTCGCCTGGTCTAATGCCGCCAATGCTTCGTTGAAGCGATTGAGTGCAAAAAGGGCCAATCCCTTATTATTCCAGGCCGCGATATAGTGTAAATCAACGGAGAGGGCCCGGTCAAATGACACAAGTGCCTCTTCATGCCGTCCTAACTCGTGCAGCAAGCTTCCCTTGTTGTACCATGCGGAAATCAGACCTTCGTCATAATCAAGCGCATGATCATAGGACTCTAGCGCGTCTTCAAACATATGCAATGCCGCCAGTACGTTCCCTCGATTATACCACGCGGCCGCCAATGTTGGGTCGAGCGAAAGCGCGCGATCATAACTTGCCAGCGCCTCCGCAAAGCGTCTCATGTCCCGCGAATCGTTTCCTCTATCAAACCATGCTGTGGCATTTTGTGGGTCCAGCAATGTTGCTCTTTCGTGCATCGACATGGCCTCGTCAGGCTTCTTCATCCGCCGCAGGATATT
>WNFJ01117357.1_pt1 | contig 13436 bp, 8 predicted proteins | sample 5400461 | NCBI WGS metagenome assembly WNFJ01 (sample SAMN13153349, study PRJNA577476) | soil metagenome | isolation source: 115 cm saprolite on Douglas fir-dominated hillslope | place: USA:California | collected 2013-09-17 | reverse complement strand
GATTTCGATCCTCATTATCTTGCTGGCGGTGTGCGCGCTGATCGTCGTGAATGCGCTCAAGCAGAGCCCGTGGGGCGCGTTCACTATCGCCATGACCATCCCGATTGCGCTGCTCATGGGAGTGTACCTACGGAGGTTGCGGCCGGGGCGCGTGCTAGAGACCTCGGCTATCGGCTTTGTGCTGGTGCTAGCCGCGATCTGGGGGGGACAGTGGGCGTCGCAGACCCCCGCGGTCGGCAAGTATTTCACGCTGACGGCACCTGCGCTTGCTATTGCAATTATCGTTTATGGATTTGCGGCTTCTGCGTTGCCAGTATGGCTGTTGCTTGCTCCGCGCGATTATCTGAGTCCGTTCGTGAAACTCCGGACCATCGGCCTGCTCGCGTTGGGAATTGTGGCCATGCATCCCACGCTGCACATGCCTCCGCTGACTCGGTTCATCGACGGCACAGGACCGGTCTTTGCGGGAAAACTCTTTCCCTTCGCGTTTATCACCATTGCTTGCGGCGCCATCAGCGGGTTTCACTCGCTGATTTCGAGCGGCACCACTCCCAAGCTGATTCGGCGAGAAACCGAAATCCGCATGGTGGGTTATGGTGCGATGCTGTGCGAGTCCCTGGTCGCGATCATGGCGACAGTTGCGGCCTGCGTGCTCGAGCCGGGGACCTATTTCGCTATCAACAGCCCGGCGGGGATTGCCGGCCAGTTGCCAGAAACGGCAGCGCGCACCATCAGCGGTTGGGGTTTCCCGGTGACGGCATCCGGAATGCAAGCGCTGGCTCACAGCGTCGGCGAGCAGACGCTGTTCAACCGCACTGGCGGCGCGCCAGCTTTTGCGGTCGGCATGGCGCACATTTTTTCCAGCAGCCTGGGCGGACAGGCGGTGATGGCCCTGTGGTACCACTTCGCGCTGATGTTTGAGGCGCTGTTCATCCTGACCGTGCTCGATGCAGGAACGCGCGTGGGTCGCTTCATGCTTCAGGACGCGCTCGGCCACATCTGGAAGCCGCTGGGACGTACAAGCTCGTATCCGTCGATTCTGACGACCAGTGGGCTGATCTGTGCCGCCTGGGGATACTTCCTGTGGCAAGGGGTGCGCGATCCACTGGGTGGAATCAATTCTTTGTGGCCGTTGTTCGGGATCGCCAACCAACTACTGGCAGCCGTGGCGCTGTGTGTGGCCACGACCATCATTATCAAGATGCATCGCGCAAAGTATGCGCTGGTCACGCTTGCGCCGCTGGCGTGGCTGGTGACGGTGACGTTTACAGCGTCGTGGCACAAAGTCCTTGATCCCGATCCGCGCATAGGATTTCTGGCGCAGGCGCGGCAGTTGGTTGTAGTTGGAGGAAATGCGCGATTGATTTTCAACAATCGGCTCGACGCAGCAGTGACTGGAGTGCTGATCGTGATGGTAACGCTGATTCTGTTGGAGTCCGCGCGGCAATGGCTCGACATTTTGAGCGGTAGGAAAGCTGCGCGAGTAAGCGAAACACCGTTTGTGGTCACGCGTTTGGTGGAGGAGCAGGGATGAGATTCTTTCGCACAATCCTGGCGGTGTTGAAGGAAATTTTCGAAGAGTCGGCGTATGAACGATTTTGCTCGCGCGAAAAGGTCGAGGTTAGCCGCGAATCGTACGCAAGCTTCGTGAGAGAGAGCAGAGAGGCGAGGAACAAGCACATCGTCAGGTGCTGCTAAACAAGTGCTCAACCCTTGGGGGAAGACATCGACAGCGGTGCACCGGGAAGGGCACGGCTTCCAGCCGTGCCGATTGTCGCCCGGGCAACGTGGGCTTTAGCCGCTGGGGTTTAGCTTTGGACTTCGCGCTGCGAAAGCGCTGGCGTGATCGCCTCGAAAAACGTCAAAAGCTCACCGCAGCGGCTAAAGCCGTGGTCTGCTTCCGCATTAAAATCGGTACGAGTGAACTCGTGCCCTTCCCGGCTTGACAGGATCCAGCGGAGCGCGTTACAAGCCCAACTCCGACGCGATCCCCTTCATCGCCTCGATGCAGAATGCAATATGCTCATCCAGCTCCACCCCCAGCTCTTTGGCACCGTTGACAATGTCATCCCGGCTGACGCTGCGGGCGAAGGCCTTGTCTTTCATCTTCTTGCGAACGGATTTTGCCTCCACCTCGGCCAGCGACTTGCCCGGCTTCACCAGAGCAATGGCGGTGATGAACCCCGCGAGTTCGTCGCAGGCAAAGAGAGCTTTTTCCATCCTAGTCTCGCGGGCGACGCCGGTGTAATCGGCGTGCGACATGATGGCGCGGCGAATTTCGTCTGAATAGCCGCGCTCCTTGAGGATCTCGTTACCCTGGTACGGATGTTCTTGCGCGCTGGGATACTGGTCATAGTCGAAATCGTGCAGCAATCCGACCGCGCTCCACAAGTCTTCGTCGGCAGAGAGTTTCTTCGCATAAGCCCGCATGCACGCCTCCACCGCCAGGGCGTGCTTGCGCAAACTTTCTGATTGAGTGAACTCAGTTAGTAAACACCAGGCTGCATTGCGATCGTTCATGTTTTGACGCCGATGTTCTCCGTGTTTTCTCCGGTTATTTCCGGTTTTTGTAGGTACGATTCCGTCTTTAGCCCCAGAATTAACTTGACTTCCACAGGCATGGTACCGCAGATTACGCACAGCGTTGGAACTCAATGCGTTGGGTTCCTGGGTTTTTGCCCGCTCTGGCAACTCCCACCTTTCGATGGCTACTACGCTTGCTCCGGTTGATTCCCGGGAAGTTGTCCGGTGTGATCTCTGCCAGTTGGTTCAATTTCGCACATCCAACAACCTTTGCCGCCGCTGCCATTTGTGTCTGGACCAGGAGGAGCCGGAAGTCGCGCAAGCGCCGGTTCCCCAGGTGGTGGTTCCAGGCCATCGCGGCCACCTGAACCTCGCGGCCTCGATCCGGTCCATGCGGCTGCGCAATGGGCTAAGCCAGCGGCAATTGGCGCTGCGCATGTCGGTTCCGCGGACCTATGTCTCGAAAATCGAGAATGAAAAAGCAACGCCAACGCTCTCATCCCTGGAGCGGTTGGCCAGAGCTCTGGAGGTGGCCGTGCCCGAACTGCTCAGTGGCGGAGAACGTAATCGCCAGGAAGAGATTAGCGAGTTGATGAAAGACCCGTTTATTGCCGAGATGATGCCCTTTGTCTCGCAACTGAACGGGATGCAGATGTCCAGCATCCTGACCCAGGTCAGGGATTTGACCATCCGTCCACGCCGCAGCGCCTGAGGTTTTGGTGTGTGGGTCGGACACTGTTGTCCGACGCTTTTGACATTGGGTTCTTGATTTTTGGATGTTTGCAGGTGGAGTAAAAAATCAAGATCAAAGTCAAAGCCGTCGGGCAAGAGTGTCCGACCCACACGAGCGATTTTAGTCCGGGCGAACCAGCCAACCACTGAGCCGGAATCGAAAGATTCCGGCTTTTTTATGCGAAGAAGTCTGCATGTGACGGGACCCGGATGAGCTCCGGCAGCCGGTCGGTAACTTCGGCCAGCGCCGCCAACTTCTCAGCCAGCTCCGGCCTCAGCGATCCCTCAGGGTAGCGCCAGTGATAATTTCCTTCATGCGTGCTGGGGACGTTCAGGCGCGCTTCGCTGCCGAGGCTGAGGACGTCCTGCATGGGCACCACGGAGAGGTTTGCCGGGGAACCCTGTGCCAGACGGATCAATCCCCAGTTGGGGCCATCTTCGCAAGGACCGACCAAAGCCAAAACGGCGCGGCGTTCTTTTTCGCCCAATGTGGCCCACCAGCCAAGAGTAGTGTCGTTGTCGTGAGTGCCAGTGTAGAGCACGCAATCTGCGGCTAGTCTGTGCGGCAAGTAAGCGTGCGCGCCGGCGTCTCCGAAAGCGAATTGGAGGACCGCCATACCCGGAATTTTCTGCCCATCCCGCAGCGCAACTACGTCAGGAGTGATCACGCCCAGGTCTTCGGCAAAAAATGGCATGCCTCCCAGATCTTCTCTCAGCTTATTAAAGAATTCATCGCCGGGGCCATCCACCCAGCGACCATTCACGGCCGTGGGCTGACTAGCGGGAATCTCCCAGAACTGGGCGAAGCCACGGAAATGGTCGAGACGAACCAGGTCGCAGGTCTGAGCAGCCCAGCGAAGGCGCTGCACCCACCAGCGGTAGCCGGTGGCGCGAATCGCCTCCCAGTTGTAGAGCGGATTCCCCCACCGCTGCCCGGTGGCACTGAAATAGTCTGGAGGCACTCCCGACACGGCCTGGGGTTGCAGGTCGTCCTCTTTCAGGCGAAAGAACTCGCGGTGCGCCCAGACATCGGCGCTCTCGTAATCGACAAAAATCGCGACGTCGCCCACCACGCCGATGGATTTCTGGGCACAGTAGTGCCGCAGGGCCCGCCACTGCTCCCAGAAGAAAAACTGCGCCACGCGACGGAGCAGGAGTTCAGAGCCAAGTTGTAGTCTCGCGGCCTCAACCGCAGGCGCCTCGCGACGGGCGAGTTCCGCGGGCCACTGACACCAATTCCTTCCATGCCGCTCACGCAGAGTATCGAACAAAACATAATCTTCCAACCACCAGGAATTTCCCTCGCAGAAATCATCGAAGCGTTGACGCGCATCACCGTTGGTTCGTTCCAGAAAGTTCCGCGCAGCCTGCCAGAGGAGCGGAAGCTTGTCCCGGTTGACTTGCTCGTAGTCTATGCGCGCAACCTCCGTAGGAAGCGCGGACACCGATGCGGCGTCCAGCCAGCCGTATTTAACTAGCCTTTCGAGGCTGACAAGCTGCGGGTTCCCCGCAAACGCCGAGGTTGACGAATAGGGCGAGTTCCCGTTCGCAGGTGGATTCAGCGGCAAAACTTGCCACACGCCCTGCCGCGCTTCCGCCAGGAAGTCGAGAAATTCATACGCGGCCGGACCGAAGTCGCCGATGCCGCCGTGGGAGGGCAACGAGATGGGATGAAGCAGGATTCCGGCGGAGCGAGGGAAGGTCATAGAGCAGTGGTCGGTGGTCAGTGCTTAGTGGTCGATCCGCGATCAGGGGTTTGAACACGAGGCTTGAGTATCGGTCCTAATGATCCAGCGGCAAGGCCACTGATCACTGGCCACCGCCCACTGACCACTGTCTTCTATTCCCCCTCTTCGGTTCGCGCCTTGGTCAAGGTGTCCAGTTCCTTTTGGTTCTTCTTTATCTTGCCGGACTTGTCCATTTGGTCGCGTAGGTTGCCGAGGAAGAGACCGAAGACCTCTGCCTGTTTGTTCTGCATCAAGGCGTCGCGGATTTGATCTTTCTTGGCGGCAAAATCGGCGTCGGTTGGAGCCTGGCGCCCGGTGACCGAAAGAACTGCTCCCGTGGTCGCGCTGTTAATCGGACCGCTAATTTCCCCGGGCTTCAGGCTAAACGCCACTGCCGCGGGCCCGGTCATCGAACCAATATCCGGCACCTGGCCGTCAGGGGCAACAAAGTCGCTGGTCTTATACTCAGCGCCCAGTTCCTTGGCGGCCTTCTTCAGATCGTGATCGGCCTTGGCGCGATCGGAAAGTTCCTGCGTCTTCTGCGCCAGCAGAGACGAAGCACGCTCATTCTTGAACTCCTGCTCCACCCGGCTGCGAATTTCCTCGAAGGTCGGGGTTGAGGGCGGCTTGACCGCCATCACCTGATAAATCGCGAATCCGTCGTGCAGTTGAACTTGATCCGGCGGTGCGTTGGCAGTCTGGCCGAACGCGGCGGTGGTGAATTGGGGATCGGTACCGATTCCGGGCAGCAAGTTGTTGCGGGTAACGAAATCTGTGGTAATAACCTGCAGACCCCTTGCGGCGGCGGCTTTTTCTAGGCTTGAACTACGCGCCTGGGAAAGCAGTTCCGCCGCCGCAGCTTGTGCCGCTTGTCCGGCCTTTTGCTGCTTGATGAGCGGTTCGATTTGCCCTTTGATCTCGTCCACGGATTTCAAGTGGGCGTCCTGCTTGTCGTCCACGTGAATAATGTGGAAGCCGTAACTGCTCTGGACCAGGTCGCTGGTGCCGCCTTTGGGGAGCGAAAACGCAGCCTTCTCGAACTCGGGGACGGTCCTTCCCTTTCCAATGAATCCCAGCGAGCCACCATTCTTGGCGCTGCCGGGATCGTCGGAGTATTTCTTGGCCAGATCGGCAAAATTACCCCCTGCCTTTACCTGCTTCAAGACGTCTTGGGCCTTGGCGTGGGCAGCATCCTGCTCCTTGGGGTCCACTTTGCCGTCGGGACCTGGGAGCGGTGACTTGATCAAGATGTGGCGGACATTGACCTGCTCAGGTACGCGATATTCGTCGCGATGTTGGTCGTAGTAGCTCTGGAGATCCTGCTGGGTAACTTCGGTCTGCGTCACCAGCTTAGCGGTGTCGAAAACCACATATTTGAGCTGGCGCTTTTCAGGAATGGAATTAACGTATGTTTTCTGGTTGAGATCGAAATACGCCTTCAATTCGGCATCGGCCGGGTGCAGGCTCTTGAGAATCTCGTCCTTCTTAATGAAGGCGTAATCGAACTTGATCTTGGTGTTCTGCTTGTCAAATTGCTGCCGGATCTCGGCATCCGTCACCGACGCGCTGCTGGAAACCAGAGTGCGCAGCTTGGTCACCACAATGTCGTCCTTGACCAGACCCTCGAACACCGGCACGGTGTAGCCAAAGCGCGAAACCAAGTCCTGATAGGCTTCTTGTCCGATGAACTTTCCGTCCGGGAAAATGTTCTGCCCCAACTGGCCCTGGCGAAGAAAGTCGCGCAGATCGTCGTCTGTGGCCTTCAATCCCATGCGGCGTGCTTCAGCAATGAGAATCTTTTCGTTTACCAGATCGTCGAAGGCGCGCTGCGCGAAAAACGGCAGCAGCATGTTGGCTTGGGCTCCGCCGCGGGGAAACTGCTGTTCCACCATCCGGCGGGCCTGTTGCTGCACCTCAGTGGTGTGGATATCTTCGCCGGCAACCGACGCCACAATACCTGCGCCGGGCGCCCCGATCCCGAGGGTTGAGCCTTGGGGAACCAGATACCAGACCATGGAAACGCAGATTACCAGCAGAATCGCGCCCAGAGCATATTTCTTGACCGGGCCAGGGGTTTGCAGAAATCGAATCATTTTGTAGAAAGCTCCAAGAGTGCGATAGGAAACTTGATTATAGAGCAGGCGTAGAGAGAGCGCTTATTTGCCTCGCCCGATGTCATTCCGAACTCGCCGCCAGGCGAGAGAGGGACCTTACCTGGGTGAGTGCTGTCGTTGCTGCAGACAGGGTCGCCACGCCCGCATACCCCTGGAACAGCTCACGAGCACCGTAAGATCCCTCTCTCGCCTGGCGGCGAGTTCGGGATGACACGCTCTCAGGGTTTGGTCGCAGGTTTCCCGTACTCGTAGGCATATCCTCGAGGCTCATTCCCCGACACAAACCGGGTGTTGTACTCCAGCATGTATTTAAGATGATCTTCGTCGGACGGGAATGCTTTGCCCGCATAGGGATAGGTTCCCATGCGGCGGAAGGGCAGCGGCTCAACCGTTGAACCATCGGCAGCATAGAAGTCCATATCTTTTTCGTAGCCGTTGGCCATGAAGAAGTAGTCGCGCCTCCATCCCTTGGGAAGCGGAGGCAATTTTGCCGGATCGAATTCCAGCGCGACTTCTTCACCTGAGCCGAAGACGACTAATTTGTCGTCGAAACTGGTCAGCAGCGGAGTCACGTCTCCGTAGCGCGTGTATTCCCCGGCCTGGCGCGCGTAGGGGCCGGTGGCGCTGACCTGCTCGTACTTGTATTTCACATTTCCCGGCGGCTGGTCTTCGATCTGGAGTGGATAGCCGTGGTAGCCCAGGTTCGCCTTCGTCAGCGGAATTGGATTCAGCTTGAAGTCGTCGCTCGGCTGGCTGCGGTCTATCAGAATGCTGTCCCAGTAAATCTGGAGATTCGTCGTGATGCGAATGCGCGTCGTCCCTGGAGGCAGTTTGCCGCTCAGATCCGCGGTAATCGTCCGCGGTAGTCCCGCAGGGAATCCTATGTCGTCCATCACGCGAACCCATTTGCCACTGTTTGTGGAGATCCGGGCGTCCCCGCCCGGCTGGACGGGCGAGACGCCCGTCGCTCCAAGTTCCGGTGTGAGTCGGACACTCTTGTCTGACAAGCCGTCTCCACTGACCTCAGCCTCCACGTAGGGAGCCGTAGCCTCAATCCCCGCCTGTGACGCGGCATACATCCCCGTCGCGGTGAAGTATTCAATCTCTCCATGCATAAGCAGTCGCAGAGGCCCTCCGCGATACGGCTCGTCTAAATCTAGCGTCAGACTGTGCGGCTTGGTGAATCCCTTGAACGGCAGCAGGTCGAAGCCACCGACGTATTTGTGCGCGAGCAAATCAGGCAGCCAATCGCGCCCTTTGTCATCCCACGCACCGGCAGGCGGATGCGCTTCATCCTTCTTACTGGTTATCACCTTGAACTCCGGGTACGGCGGATTGCTGGCGAAATACTCGTTGGGATAAACCTCTTCGTTCGCTGGATGGTCCACCGCCAGCAGCTTCACCTGATCGAGATAGACGACTTCCTCCATCGGCTCCATCAGGCGGAAACTCAGTCTTCCGTCTTTTTCACGGATCGCATTGGGATCAACTTTCACGTACTCGGTCGGACGCGGAATATTTCGCTCCCCAGGCGCAACCCAGTGTCCGACCACGCCCGCACCGAGAATGTCGGCGACGAGTTCGTAATGTTTTCCATCCCAAACGAACAGAGTCGGGCAGGAACTCCCGCGGCGGTCAAGCTCGGTAAACTCCTGCTGCTTGTTGGCGGCGACTTCGATTTCGTCTTGCAGCACGCCCCCGGGCCAGAGCATGCGCACCACGTCGGCTTGCTTGGCCTGCCCCAGGCCGACGGTGAGATACGGCGAGTTCTGCCCGAGATATCCGTTGGAGCCGTAGATCTCAAATTTCTGGCGAATGCCGTCGGAGAAAACTTCGACCTTGGTTCCGATCGCGCTCTTGTTGCTGTTCAGCCCCCTGAGCGCGAGCCGCAGCCAGTTGTTCTTGTTGCCGCCTTCGTTCTTGAGCAGGACGGCGGGGCCGTGGTTCTGGGTAATGAGCAGGTCGGTCGAGCCGTCGTTGTCGAAGTCTCCGGTGATGATGGCGCGAGGGTCTTTGAGCTGAATCTTGTCGAGGCCCACGTCGGCAGTGACGTCTTTGAATCCGTCCGGGCCAAGGTTGCGGAACAGGCGCACTTCGCCTTTGCCATCTTTCGTCTCGCCGACGGCGACGAGGTCAACCCAGCCGTCGTTGTCGTAATCGAAGGCGGCAATACCGTAGGCTGCCCTCCAGTTTGTTTCTGGAAGCTTCACTTGCTCGAAATTTTTGCCGTGGTTATTGTGCCAAAGGGTTATTGCAGGCGCGTCAGGGTCTCTAGGCCAATGGGTGAACGCAACATCCATCCAGCCGTCGTGGTCGAAATCCAAGACGGTTGCACCATCGATCAGCGGAACTGGGCTTTGCCAGAGCTGCTTTGGAATGAACTTTCCCTCTCGGGGATTTTGATAAACGATCGGTCCATCGCCACCTGCGAGTATGTCAACGGCGCGGTCATTGTTAATGTCTGATCCCACAGCCGTGTAGTGTGGCCCCTGACCCTCGAACCCCGTTTCCTCGCTGACATTCGTGAACGTCCCGTTGCCGTTGTTGCGCCAAAGTTCGTCGCCTTTGTGGTCTCCCGATCCGGTAAGCATGAAACTATTCAGGAGTAGGTCAATGTCTCCATCGTGATCGTAATCAACCCACGTCACGCCGTGTAGCAGAGCCGCAGGCTTAAGCCCCGATGCCTCAGCTGTTTCTTTAAAGGTTCCGTTCTTTTCGTTGTGCAGGAGTAACACCCGGTCACCGGAGCTGACCGCAAGATCCACAAAACCGTCGTTGTCGTAATCACCGGCCGTACAGCTGGTTCCATGCAGACCCGAGTCCAGTCCTGCTTTCTTGGTCACGTCTTCGAACTTGCCGTTCCCGAGATTGTGAAATAACGACATGCCGCTCTGCGCGCCGTTGTTCGCGAGGAACAGATCAATGCGACCATCGTTCTCATAATCGAGAAAACACGCGCCCGAGCCGAAGTAGGTCGGACCGCGGCTTACTGGAGACGAGGAGCCTTGCGTCACAATCCCCGCCTCCTTCGTCACATCCACAAACTTCACCGGAATCTGCGGCGGGACTTTCACCGTGGCGGCGGGCGATTCCTCGGCCAGCGAATACTTGCCCTGCTCGCCGTAGGCCAGGCTCATGGCAGCGCCGAGTTTGTTTTGCGTGATGTATTGGAAGCGCGCCAGGTGCTCGCGGGCGTGAGGGGTGTCGCCAGACTGCTGGTAGGCGCGCGAGAGTCCGAACTGCCCTGAGGCGTGCAGCGGATTCAGCTTGAGCGCGTGCTCGAAGGCGTCAATCGCCTGCGGAAACTGCTTGAGCTGGGAATAAACCGTGCCCAGGAAATACCAGGTATCGGGATCGCTGTCGTCGAGTCCAACCACGCGGCGAAAATCTTCCACCGCCGCCTGAGTATCGCTGCTGTTTTTTTCCAGCATCCCCAGGCTGTACCAGGCATGCGGATCTTTGGGATCGTTCTTCGCCGCCGCTTCGAGGATTTCTTTGGCGGCATCCACGCGACCCAAGCTCAGCAGCGCGATGCCCTTATTCAGCCGGGCAACGGGGAGATTCGGATCCAGCGCGGCGGCATCTTCGAAGCTCTTCAACCCCTTCTCGAACAGCTGCTGATTCATGTAAGCGCAGCCGAGGTTGTTGAGGCGCGCAGCTTCAGTGGCGTCGGGCTTCTTCTCAGGAGCGGCCGCGAGCAAAACCAGGCCTGCCACAAGCCCTGCGCAAGAACACAGCAATAATTTTGACTTCACGCTAAAGATTTAACCACAGAGGAGGCAGAGGTTCACAGGGGACTTTACCTCGGTGAACCTCTGTGACCTCTCTGGTTAACGCCTTTCCGCCAGTCGCACGCGCACCCATAGGGACAGCCTTCCTCGCAGCCATTTTCACGAACCCAACAATTCTGCCAGAAGTGCATTCGGTTTCGGAGCGAACGGGTTCGCCACGGTCACTCCATTCCACGTAAAGCCATCGTGCAAGTCTTCGGAAAGAAGCAGCCGGCAACCGGCAGAAGCCGCGGCCGCCATAATAATTGCGTCCCAGGTGCGGAGGCGGTGCTGCGAGGACAACTCCATGGCAGATAAGAGAACCGCCTCCGAAGTGTCAACAAGCGAATACTGGTCGCACCATCGGAGGACCGCGTTTTTGGCATCCGCAGGGGCAACTGCCGCCTTCGTCACCAGCACATGGAACAGCTCTGCGATCGCTTGTACGGGTAAATGGACACTTTCAGGAGGAAGCTTGCGAAGGAGGCTCACAGCGGTCGCCCTTCGAGCCGCGTCGTTCAGGCCCTCGGCATAAATTAAGATGTTCGTATCCAGGCCTACCCGCATCAATCACGCTTATACAGTTCGTCCCGCGTCCAACGACCGATGTTGCGAACAGGCTGCGCCTCGAGTCTTCGGAAGAATGCTTCCCTGGCCCTTTCGGAAGCGGACTCCTTGGTGTGAGGCGTGATTTTTGCCACAGGCTTTCCATGGCTGGTCACGATAAAGCTGTGACCTTCACGGACCTCCCGCAGGAGGTGCGAAAATCGGCGGTTCGCCTCGGCTGCGGAAATGGCCTTTTTCATAATGTAGTTATTATACCTATATTTAAACTGTGAAAGCAAGCCCTCACCTAGAGCAAAGGCTGGCCAGTCTAAGTCAATGCCCGCCTGCCGAAAGCCTCGCCACTTTCGCCGGAGTAGGCTTCCTCGGTGCGGGACCGTACGCACGGGAAGAAACGATCCCCTTCCCTTCCTGCACCGTGACGGTCTGTCCGGTGTTGACGTTGCTCAGCTTCTCAGTTTGTCCACTCGGCCACTGAATCTCAATGGAATCGGCCTTGGCCTTCTGCCCCAGCCCAAAGGTCGCGACTAGTTCACTCTGCGACAGATAACTCGACCCGCTGCGGAGCATCTTCGATTGCTTGTCGCCGCCGGAAACGACCGTGATCACGGCGCCAATTCCATCGCGGTTCGATTTCGTTCCCACCAGCTTGATTCGCAGACTGTGGTTGGTCACACCTTCATTGTGAAACAAATAAGCACGGCCGCCGTTGGTGGTCATCAGGACATCAAGTGCTCCATCGTTGTCGATGTCAGCGTACGCGGCGCCGCGGCCGACTCTAGGCGACGCGAAGGTGTTGCCAAGACTCTGCGTGACTTCAACAAACTTGCCTCCGCCGAGGTTGCGAAACACATGCGGAGGCTCGGCATAGCTGACTCGCTTTTGTACTTTTTCAATCTGGTCTTCGATGTGGCCGTCGGCAACCAGAATGTCGGGCCAGCCGTCGTTGTCGTAATCGAAGAAGAAGCAGCCGAACCCGAGAGTGACCAGAGTCGCGCGCCCGACTTCGGAGCTTGGGGCTTCATCCACAAACAGCCCGTCGCCTTCGTTGTGATAGAGGGAAAGCATTTGATTGGCGAAGTTGGTGATGATCAGACTGGCGCGTCCGGAGCGGTCATAGTCAGCGGCGTCAACTCCCATGCCGGCCCGGGCCACGCCGTCTTCGCTGAAAGCCACGCCCGCGGAAACAGCTTTTTCTTCAAAGGTCCCGTCGTGTTTATTCAGATAAAGTTTGTTGGGCTGAGTATCGTTGGCGAGTACGATGTCGGGCCAGCCGTCGTTGTCGTAATCGAGAATAGCAACGCCCAGGCTCTTCGACGTTGGATCGTAGAAATGAGCTTTCTGCGTTGCGTCCTCAAACTTGCCGTTACCGAGGTTGTGCCAGAGCCGCGCCGACGTACCTTTGTAGGATTCCGGCGTGCAGTAGGACTTGTGGGTGCCATCCAGCGTGCAGAAAAGATCGCCCGGCAGCGACCACTGCACGTAATTCGCGACCACCAGATCGAGTTTGCCGTCGCGATCATAGTCCACCCAGGCGGCGCTGGTGGAGAACTCGTTCGGACCCCACATTCCGGCGGCCTTGGTCACATCCGTGAAAGTGCCATTGCCGTTGTTGTGAAATAGATGACTCTGGCCCAGAGTGGTAATAAAGAGATCGTCGAAGCCGTCATTGTCGTAATCGCCGACGGCGACGCCAAGTCCGAACATCGGAACTGCGAGGCCAGCTTTGCGGGTCACATCGGTAAACGTACCGTCGTGATTGTTGTGATAAAGCTTGGGCGTGGATTCCGCGCCAGCGTGGCCAGGCCAGTTTTCGCCGTTGATTAGCAGGATGTCTGGCCAGCCGTCGTTGTCGTAGTCAATGAACGCGCAGCCCGGGCCCATGGTCTCCGGCAGATATTTTTTTCCGAAGGCGCCGTTATTGTGGGTGAAGTGGATTCCAGCCGGGGCGGTGATGTCGCGGAATTGGATTTGCTGGGCAGAAACGAAGAAAACCGGATACAGAA
>WNFJ01753995.1_pt2 | contig 13437 bp, 14 predicted proteins | sample 5400461 | NCBI WGS metagenome assembly WNFJ01 (sample SAMN13153349, study PRJNA577476) | soil metagenome | isolation source: 115 cm saprolite on Douglas fir-dominated hillslope | place: USA:California | collected 2013-09-17 | reverse complement strand
TGTTCCGTTCAAAATCATGAAACGGGTGATGTTCAGCTGCGCGACCGCCGGCTACAACAACATCAATTTTGCGGTGATGACCGCCGGCTCGGGCAAGGCCGCCGAGGAAAAAACCAGCTCAGTCATTCAGTGAGCGCAGGCGTAGCGGTAGATGTTCCTTCAGCTGTGGCGCGCGAGTATGCGGTTGCGGCAGAGACCAGGTGGCAAACCCACCCAAGCAGCCCGGCGGAGCCAATCCACAGTCCTGGCGTGATGATCAGCCAGAAAAGTCCGCGCAGAATCTCCCGGTTATAGATTTGACCCAGCCCGGGTATCAAAAAAGAAAGCAGAGCGGCGGCGTGAGGTCGGTGCATCGCGGAAATCTCCTGAAGCTTCCACTACGCCTCCGCCAGAACCTGATTGCCCTCCCAGTGGTCAAACCCTGAGCCACCGCTGGGCCTTCGGACCCAGGAACGCCATCGCCCCCGCAACCGCGAAAAACCGTATCGACCGTCCGATGATCGCCGCGAGCAGGAAACGCTCCAGCGGGACCAGAACCATGCCGCTGCCGATGGCCACCACTTTGAAGGGGGTAGGCAGCACCGAACACAGAAGGGAGAGAACCCAGAAGTTGTTACCCAGCAACTCGCCGATGCTCGAGTCGATACCGAATCGGTGGACACGGGCGTTCAGGTCAATGGATAGGAAGCTCATCGCTCCGTCGTGGACCAGCTTTCCCAATTCGTAGCCGATCATGCCGCCGAATAGGCTCGCAACGGTTCCCAGCGTGGCCAGCCACCACCATCGTTTAGGCTGCGCCAGAACCATCGGTACTAGAAGCGCGAATGGCGGAATGGGGAAAACCGATCCGTCGACCACTGACACGAGCAACATTAGGATTAGCGCGTACCGGGTCGATGAAAGCGCTTCGATGCTCTGGTACAGCCGGCGGTACCAGGAAGGACGCGGTTCAACCGGCCGGGCCGCCGTGAGTTCTGTCTCTGGCATGTGGGGCCAACGATACCCACCGCGATGCCTCAGTCCAACTGCGGTGAAGCGATTTCGGGTGTGCGCCGTCCCTCAACCGGCAATTCTCCGTACAAAGCGTTAGGTTCAGGCCGATGACGCCCCTGGAACGAGTCGAGAAAGCCTCCCCCGCGCTCAAGGTCTTCCCCCTGCCCTCGGTCGTGCTCTTTCCGGGGATGGCCTTGCCGTTGCACATCTTCGAGGCGCGTTATCGGGATCTGGTGAAGGACAGCCTCGCCAACGACAGAGTGATTGCCATGTGTCAGCTTGAGGGACCGGAGGCTCGAGCAGGACTTCCGCCTCTTCGTCCAATGTGCTGCGCCGCCCTGATCGCGTGGCACCAGGAGCTTGATGACGGCAGGTACAACATCATCCTGCAGGGCGTCACCCGCGCTCGAATCTGGGAAGAGCTGCCCCCGCGCAAGCGCTACCGGGAGGTGCGGGCCCAAATCGTCTGCGATCCGGCCTTCAGCGGACCGGAAGAAGAGCAACTCCGGCAAACGGCGTTCGAGTTGGCGGGTCGCCTGCCCCTGACGATAGGACAGAATCTTCTCCAGAACGCCGCCCGGATGAGCGGTGGCAGCTTGGCCGACGCGATGGCCGCGGCGGTGGTGATCGATGTGCAGCGCCGTCAGCATCTGCTTTCCGAGCTCGACGTGCGCCAGAGACTTTTGGCAGTTGTCGACGACATAGGCGAATTGATGGGACGATTGGCGCCAGAAAAGAGCCCAGGTCCTTTGAACTGAGCTCTTGGCTGATGATGCGCCCTGAAGCACCGGGAGTGCCGATGCGGCTGGTAAAGATAGGCCTCGCGAGCGTCAACACGACGGTGGGTGGGTTCGGCGCCAATGTCACGCGAGCGATTCGCCTTGCCCAGCAGATGGCGGCCGATCAGGTTACCCTGGGCGTCTTCCAGGAGCAGCTGATCGGCGGATATCCCTCGGAGGACCTCATCCAGTGGCAGGGCTTCGTCGACCACCAATGGCGCGAGCTGCTTCGGTTCGCAGAATCCACCTCGCGCTTCCCGGGTGGCTGTGGCTTATCAGGGTTTGCGCTTCAATTGCGCTGCAGTCGTCGCCGGTGGTCGGGTGGTGGGCTTGGTTCCGAAGGAAAAACTGCCCACCTACAGCATCTTCTATGAAGGCCGGAACTTTTCGCGCGGCGTGCCCCTCCAGGAGGGCGCATTGCGCGGGGTGTTCATCGGCGATCGCCTGTTCAAGTTCGATTTCGGGACCCTGGCGGTGGAAGTCTGCGAAGACCTTTGGAGTGCGGACGGTCCGATGCGGCGGCGGACCTATTCCGGGGCCGAGCTGGTTGCCAACATCTCCGCGTCGCCGTTCAGGCTCGGGACAGAGCAGAGTCGCCGCGAGCTGATCGCAACCCGCGCCGCCGACCACCAGTGCACTATTGCGTACGCGAATGCCTACGGCAGCAACGACGGGCTGATCTTCGATGGTGGCGGTTACTTGAACCAGAACGGCAAGTGGATGGCGGTGGCGCCCCGGTTTCGCGAAGGCTACGCGGCGAGCACCGTCGATCTCGATCGGACAATGCGGCTGAGATCTGAAAACTCCACCTGGCGGATGGATCGCGAGACCTATCTGGCGACCCACCCCATGGTGCCCTGCCTGGAAATTCCAGCTTCGGAGTTTTCCACTCGCCGCGACAAGCTGGAGTACCCGATTCCCGCGCAGCGTAGCTTTTTCCTTCCGAGCCTGGAAACGCGGAGATCGCCGCGCGAAGAAATGTGCGAAGAAACGCTCGACGCACTTGCTCTCGGGGTGGGGGATTACTTCGAAAAGACCGGCGCTTTTCGCTCGCTGGGCGTGGCCTTGTCGGGAGGCCGCGATTCGATGCTCACCCTGCTCATCGCGCACCGGTACGCCAAGCGCGTCAGACCGGAAAATCCCGGCTCGCTCCTACAGGCGTTCTACATGCCGACCCGGTACTCATCTCCTCAAACCCGCAAAGCGGCGGAGACGATTTGCGCCGAGCTCTCGATTTCCTTGAAGGTGGTGTCGATCGAGGAGGCGTTCGAACGGGAATTGGCTGCGGTGCGGCAGATGCTGGGGGACTCCAAGCTCACCAGCTTAACCGAGCAGAACACTCAGGCTCGCCTTCGCGCGATGAGGATGTGGAACTGGTCGAACTCCGCCTCCGGGCTGTTCCTGCAAACGGGCAACATGAGCGAAAAGGCGGTCGGTTACACGACGGTGGGTGGGGATCTCATGGGCGGGCTGGCGGTGATCGCCAATGTTCCCAAAACGTTGGTCGTCTACCTGCTCGACTACATTCTGGAGAAGACCAATCTGGAGGGAATTCGTCTGGCGATGGCTCGCCCCGCCGGCCCGGAACTGGCGCCTAACCAGGTGGGAGAAGAGGAGCTGATGCCTTTCCCCATTCTTGATGCCTGCTTCTATCTTTTCGCCGGCGAGAAGCTTTTGCCCGCCGAGGTGCTTACTGTCCTCACCGGAATGTTCCCCGACGAACCAGCGGACCGACTGAAGTCGTTCGTCGACAAGTTCACCAGGCTTTTCCTGGTGTCCATTTTCAAGTGGGTCCAGTCTCCGCTTTCTCTGCACATCGGAAATCTCGACCTGGAGCGAGAGCGTGCACTCCAGCTGCCAGTGGTGACGCGGTCCGATTGGGTCGCTGAATAGCGTCACGCTCAGCGGGAGACGACTGTATCGCGGCCGCCTTGCTTCGCCTTAAGGCAGGCGCGCTCAGCAGCTTCAATCAGATTTCCCCAGGGTTCTCCGCGTCGAAGCGTCGCCACTCCGACGGAGACGGTAAGGTGATAATCGCCGAAAGGGGATGCGTGCGGAGTGGCAGCGACCGTTCGGCGCAGGCGCTGCGCTAGTCGAAGCGCCCGATCTTCGGTGAAAGTCGGAAGGTACGTCCCGAACGAGCCACCTCCCGAGCGCCCGATCGGCCCACGGCCATCCACGACTTCGGCAATCTTCGTCGCCAACCAACCAATGGAGTCATCGAGCTGGGTCGCCCCATGCACGTCGTTGTGCTCTTGCAGCTGATCGACATCCACCAGCACCAGCGACAGCGGATCCCGAAGTCGCTGTGCTCTGGCGACAGCCCGGGCGAGCTGAAGCTCGAAATATTCCTTCTTCCAGGCGCCGGTAAGGAGGTCGATATAGTGGGCGACGTCGGTCAACTTGCGCTCTATTCTACCCGGTGCGGCGTTTCTCGTGAGCCCTTGGAAATCCGTGGTAGTAGCGCAGCGCCTGATCGCCTACGGACTGGATGTGCCGATTGTTCAGGTATGCGGTAATCGGCACCGCGACCAGTGGCAGCGCGCGGCCGAAAGTCCCCAGGCCACCGCGTTCGAGCAACTTTCCGGCCACCTTTCCCAAGACCTTGGGTCCCGCCCTTTGGAGAGGGCCGACGCCATTGGCATAGGCAAAAATATCCAGCAGTTCCTTGCGGGCGCGAGAGCTGTTGAGATTCACTCCGTAGACGCAAGCGATCTCCACGAGGAGAACGATTTGCAGCCAGCTCATCACCAGCAGATCCGCGGGAAGGGAGACCAGGCCGAAGATGCCACTCACCCCGCCCGCCATGCTGGCGATCTCCTTTTTGCTGTCGATCAAGCGCTGCGCAAGCTCGCGCTGATGTGCGGAAGGATACCGCTTCGACAACCCGGCGACGCGACGACGGGAGCTCGCCACCGACTTGAGCACGATCTGCGAGAGCCGTTGGTTCGCCAGCTTCTTCAGCTCTCCCGTCGTGAGCTTCCTCACTTTTTCCAGAAAAGGATCGAAAGCCATGACGCACACAATCGCAGGGTTGCCGCCAATGGTAAAGGCGCGGTGGGGCACTCTGGGACAGCTCCCTACGCGATCAAGGTTGAAAATTCACCGCTTGAGTCGCGTTGAGCGGAATGGAAACGCCCCCCGACGAGATTTCGCGGTGAAGCGGACTTGTGTTGCTCCCTTTCGCGCGATCGCGGCAATCGCCTCGGTCGATTGCTCCGCAGAACAAGGAGACAATTTGCCGCGCGGCTGCGAGGATCCCTGATCGCATGAACCCGCTCCGGAGCCTGGACCTGCCCGCCGCCCCTGCCTCGGTTGAGGATGACCATGGCCAGCCCCGATTCGGAAGCTACGCGGGCACAATTCCAGAGGTGAATCTGGCCCGTTTGCGCGGCGTTTACCACTTGGGGATTGCCGGTCGCCTCGCCAAGCACAAGCGTTGGCAGTACGTGATGCTTGCCACGCCGGAGGTTCTCGCCGTGCTCTCGGTGGCCGACCTCGGATATACCGCCAACGCATTCGTCTGCGCCGTCGATCTTCGGGAAGGCAACGTGCTCTTCGATCGCGGCTACATGGGATTGCCATCGCCATTCACCACGATTTCCAATCACCCTTCCGGAGGAGCTTCGGCCAGGTTTCATGGACCCGGGGCGCGGCTCACCATCGCTCGGCCCCGGAACGAGGACCCGTACCAAATCAATGCTCGAGCGAGCCGCTGGCGGGGTGGCCGTTTCTCCTGTTCCGCTGCGATCGCTCCGGGACAAGCGCCCCCGTTGACGATGATTGGACCAGTACCGGCCGATGGAGTTGTGAACGTTACCCAGAAATGGTCAGCCCTTCCGGTATCGGGAACGCTTGAAGCCGGCGGTCGGCGATATGGGCTCGAAGGCGGAATGGCCGGCCTGGACTACACCAATGGATATCTGGCCCGAAGGACAGCCTGGCGCTGGGCCTTCGCGTCAGGACGGCTCTCGGATGGCACGGCCGTCGGTCTAAATCTGGTGGAAGGGTTCAACGAGGCCAGTGAAGAAGCGAATGAGAATGCGCTCTGGATCGGCGAGCGTTTAATCCCCCTCGACCGCGCTCGATTCGAATACAACCGAAGTCGAGTGCTCGATCCCTGGCGGGTCACGACGAAAGACGGCGGGATCGAGCTGAGGTTTCGTCCAATCCATGCCCACCGCGAAGAGCGGGACTACAAGATTGTAAAGAGTCACTTCGTTCAGCCGCTGGGCCTCTTCGAAGGCCAGATCCGATCGGGCAAGAAGGTTCTCTCGGTTGACGGCCTGCCTGGCGTGGTGGAGGACCAGGACATCCTCTGGTAGGCCCGCAAGAGCGCTCGGGGCTACCTCGTTAGACGGACCGGCAGACCTGGCGCAGGATGTCGATCGACTCGAGTGCCTTCCCGGCACCGATCACCACGGCGCTCAGCGGGTCCTCCGCCAAAAAAACGGGAAGGCCGGTTTCCTCGCGCAGCAGGGTGTCGAAGTTCTTGAGCAGGGCGCCGCCACCAGCAAGCACGATGCCTCGATCGGCGATGTCGCCGGCAAGCTCCGGTGGGGTGCGCTCCAGGGTCATCTTCACCGCGTCGACGATCCCGTTCACCGCCTCGGTCAGAGACTCCCGAACTTCGTCCGAGGTGATGGTCAGGGTGCGCGGGACCCCTGCGACCAGGTCCCTTCCCTTGATCTCCATGCTCATCACTTCCTCCGTCGGGTAGGCTGTCCCGATCCCTATCTTGATCAACTCGGCGGTGCGCTCTCCGATGAGCAGATTGTACTTGCGCTTGACGTACTGGATGATCGCCTCGTCCAGCTTGTCCCCGCCGATCCGCACGCTCTTCGCATAGACGATGCCGGCGAGGGAAATGACCGCCACGTCCGAAGTTCCACCGCCGATATCGACGATCATGTTGCCGGAGGGTTCGGTCACTGGAAGCCCGGCGCCGATCGCCGCCGCCATTGGCTGCTCGATCAAGTAGACCTCGCGCGCCCCGGCGTTCTCTGCCGCCTCGCGAACTGCCCTTCGCTCCACCTCGGTGATCCCCGAGGGAATGCCAATGATGATGCGGGGGTTGACCAGCGTCTTGCGATTGTGCGCGCTTTGAATGAAGTACCGCAACATCGCGGCGGTAATCTCGAAATCGGCAATCACGCCGTCTTTCATGGGTCGGATGGCGACGATATTCCCCGGCGTTCTGCCGAGCATCTCCTTCGCCTCCTTCCCCACCGCGAGCACTTTTTTGCCGCCGCGGGCGTCTTGCTGCACCGCGACCACCGACGGTTCGTTGGAAACGATCCCCACCCCGCGGATGTAGATCAGAGTGTTCGCGGTGCCGAGGTCGATCGCCAGATCGCGGCTGAACAACGTGTGGACCCAGTCAAACATCTTCGATGGCTCTCTCGCGGAGCGCGGTGCGGTTCAGACCGAACCGACAGCGTCTCCCTGTTTCTTGGTTGGCGGTGATCGCGCGGTGGTCGCCCGGCAAGGCTTCACTCTGGATGAATTCTGTCAGCGCTTCAGGGTGTATTTTACCACCACGTACAGAGCTCGTAGTCCGTCTTTCCAGCCGATCTTCTTCCCCTCCGCATATGTCCGCCCATGATAGCTGATCGGCACCTCATAAATCCTGTGCCGGCCCCTTGCGACCTTGGCGGTGAGCTCAGGCTCCACTCCGAACCGGTCCTCTTCGATCTGGATATTCCTCAGGACGTCTATCCGAAACGCCTTGTAGCAGGTTTCCATGTCCGTCAGATTGAGCCCGGTCGACACATTGGACATGGTGGTGAGCAGATTGTTCAGCATCGTGTGCCAGAAATACAGCACGCGCCGCGGGGTTCCAGTAAAGCGGCTTCCAAAGACCACGTCGGCATCACCGTCCGCGATCGGCTGGATGAGCTTGGGGATGTCGTTGGGGTCATATTCGAGGTCCGCGTCCTGGATGACCACAATATCCCCGGTTGCTTCACTAAAGGCGCGTCGAAGCGCTGCGCCCTTACCCTGGTTCCTCTCTTGAAAAAGGACTTTCAATCCAACCAATTGCGCGGGCTTGGCCTCAGGAATCACCTGGGTGCCCTCCCTGGAAATCCGTTCCAGGAGCTCGCGGCTCCCATCGGTTGAGCAGTCGTCGATGATCACCAGCTCCTTGGGAAAGTCGACCTTGAGTAGGCGGCGCAACGCCTCCTCGAGAGTCTTTGCTTCGTTGAAGACGGGAATGACAACCGAGACTCTCAAGTCCTCTCCGTGCTCTTACAGCGAAGCAGCGCCCTTAACCCACACCCGCTCCCTCGGCAAGTCCCTATCTTCCAGTGCAGTTTCTATCTTAGCCAACCTTGGGCTACCGTTGTGGAATCGAATTGGCTGGTCGCGCAGCCGGACCTTGGACCCCTCTTCCACTTGCCCAAAATGCCGTAAGCAACTGGACGGATCAGCGAACTTCTGCCCCGCGTGCGGGGAAGATCTTCGCGGCCTCACGCCCGAATCGGGCACTCTGGCCGGCCCGTGGGCCGGGGCAATTATCGATGGCCGTTACCGGCTTACCGAGAAACTTGGCGAAGGTGGGATGGGCACGGTCTACAAGGTCGAGCACGTCCGGATGGGCAAAGTTCTGGCGCTGAAGGTCTTGCGGCCGGAAATCGCGATCGACAAGAAGATCAAGCAGCGGTTCCATCAGGAGGCGCGGCTGGTCTCCAAACTTTCCCACCCGAACACGATTCAAGTCTTTGATTTCGGCGAGCTGGAGGACGGTTCGCTGTACATCGCGATGGAATATCTCTCCGGGCGCCGGAGCGCCGGGCGATTTCGATCGGGTCTCAGGTGCTCGCCTCGCTCGCCGAGGCGCACGAGCACAACATCATCCACCGCGACATCAAGCCGGCGAACGTCATGCTGCTCAAGGGCAAGGCAGGCGAGGATCGGGTGAAGGTGCTCGACTTCGGAATCGCGAAGCTCACCGAGGACGAGCAGCGGAAACACATCACCGGCGTGGCTGATTTTCTGGGCACGCCGGCGTACATGTCTCCCGAGCAGGCGAAGGGAGAAGTCCTCGACGCCCGCAGCGATCTTTACTCCGTCGGCGCGATGCTCTTCGAGCTACTGACCGGTAGAGGTCCGTTTGTCGGCCCCACCGCGCTGAGCATCATTACCAAGCACATGACGGAACCGGCCCCGCGATTCTCGGATGTCGCGCCCGAGAAATCGCTCAGCCAGGGCCTGGAGCAAGTCGTCCGCAAAGCGCTCAGCAAGGATCGCAAGGACCGCTTCGCCAACGCCGAACAAATGCGAGAAGCGCTGGAATGCGTTCGGTCTGAACCGGCGCCGGCCAAGTACTACTTCACTCCGGTCCCGGACGAGGTCACCGGCTCGAAGATGGCGCGCCGCGAGGATTTTGATCGCTACGAGCAATCTCTGCGCATCAAGAGGATCCTGACCCCGCTGGCAGTTCTCCTTTTGTTGGCCGGGCTGACCGCGGGCGGCGTCCGATATTGGCAGCGGGAAGTGGACCTGAAACCCAGCAGCGTCGAGCGGGAGCCGAACAACGAGCCTTCGCAGGCAAACCGCATCGCGCTCGGTTCGCCCATCCGGGGGATGATCGGTACCCCCTTGTCGGCTCGCGATTCGGATCGCGACCTCTTCGTCCTCAATCTCGCCGAGCCGGCCTCATTGACGGTGGACCTGACCGGCGTTCCCGACATGAATCTTGTTCTTGAAGTTCTGCAGCTGGAAACATCGGCGAACGGAGAGCAGAAGCTGATTTCCAGGCTGTTTCTCGACGATGCTCCCGCCGGAGCGGGAGAGCGGGTGGACGCGCTGGCGACACAGGCCGGCCCGCTCTACATCCGGATTCAGGAGCGCGCCTATTTCACCGAACCGCCGCGACCGCCGAGAGAGACGACCCACGCCTCCTACGAGCTCACCGTGAGCCTGACACCGACTGATGGCCAGATGGAGGTCGAGCCGAACGACACCCTCGCCACCGCGACCCGGGTCGGGATTGGCAAAGCGGTGATCGGTTTCACCGGCGCCGCAGTGCCCTACAACGCAAACTTCGCCGACCAGACGTTTTCCGCGGTGGATTTCCTCGTCGCTTTCACCGAGGACAGCTCGTCCAGGTCGATGGCGGCGATCATCGTCGGGCCTCCCGGGGGTTCGATCGGCGTGCTCGACGCTGCGTCTTTCGAAACGTGGCAAAAGAAGTTCAAAGCAGCGGCCGAATCTGGCAGGCCAGCTTCCTTGCCTGAGCTCGTCCTCGTGTCCGACCAACCCAAGCTGCTTTTGCTCTCTCCCTCGTCCGTCGGATTCGGCGTCCGCATCCAGTCCGCCGATCCCTCTTTGCGCGCCGGATCTCCGTACGCCGTCGCGTTTGTGAGCGACGGACCGGAGGGAATGGCGGGGGCGCTCGACCTGGCAAAATCTCTCCTGCGGTCGAACCGGGCCCGCCAGGGCCAAGAGGTGCTCAGGCTCGCGGAGTCTCGCTTCCCCCAAACGCCGCAACTCGCCCAGCTTCGCGCGATGAAGAGCGAGAGCGAGAAGCTGACTTCGGACACGCGCTGATCCCCTGAACCCCCTGGATTTTTTGGCGATGCGTTGCGCAGCCGGCGCGGGCGAGAGTAGATCGCTTGCTTCTGGGGAAAGGTCCTGCCGATGCGAAAACTTCAGCGGTCCGCCGAGCGGTTCGAAAACTTCATCGGTGGGCAATGGGTGCCCCCGGTTTCCGGCGACTATGCGCCGAACAGGAATCCGGCCGATCTGGACGACGTCGTCGGGGAGTACCCTGCTTCGGGCGCAAAGGACGCCTCGGCCGCGGTGGACGCGGCGAAGGCCGCCTTTGCCGGCTGGTCAGGCACGCCGGGCCCGAGCCGGGGGCGGGTACTCGCCAAGGCGGTAGAGATCTTCCGCTCCCGCCTGGACGAGATCGCCCGCGTGCTCTGTCGCGAAGAGGGAAAAACCCTCGCCGAGTCGCGCGGTGAGATCATCAAGGGCATCAATCTGTTCGAGTTCTACGCGGGCGAGGGCTTTCGCCTGCGCGGCAAGACGGTCCCCTCCGAGATGCCGAAAACATTCACCTTCACCTTCCGCCAGCCGGTTGGCGTGGTCGCGCTGATCTCGCCCTGGAATTTCCCCTTCGCCATTCCGGCCTGGAAGACCGCCCCTGCCCTGGTCGCCGGCAATACGGTCGTCCTCAAGCCGGCTTCGAATACGCCGGGAACGGCGATTTTGATCGCGCAGGTCCTTCAGGAGGCGGGTCTGCCGAAGGGCGTTTTCAATCTGGTCGCCGGTTCGGGGGGAGCAGTTGGCAATGCTCTGGTCGAACACCCGGACGTCAAAGCGGTTTCCTTTACCGGCTCCAACGCCATCGGCATTGCCCTCAACGAACGGTGCGCCCGGCGGGGGATCAGGGTTACCTGTGAAATGGGCGGGAAGAACCCGGTAGTAGTGCTCGAGGACGCCGATTTGACGCTCGCGTGTACCGGTATTCTTCAGGGTGCCTTCGGGTCTACGGGTCAGCGTTGTACGGCAACCTCGCGGGTGATCGTGCAACGGCGCGTGGCTGAGCAAGTCGTGAACGCCCTGGTTCAAGGTGCCAGTAGCCTTAGGATTGGCAACGGGTTGAACGCCGGAATCGACATGGGACCGGCGGTGGACGAGGCGCAGCTCCAAACCGACCTTCGCTACATCGAGATCGGTCAGAGCGAGGGTGCGAAACTGCTCGTCGGTGGGAAGCGCTGTAAGGGAGGTGACTACGAAAAGGGTTACTTCATCGAGCCGACCGTATTCCAGGGAGTTGAGCCGGGAATGCGAATCCACCAGGAAGAGATTTTTGGACCGGTGATCGCCATTGTCGAAGTGGACACGTTCGATGAGGCCGTGGAAGCCGCCAACGCAGTCGACTTCGGTTTGTCGAGCTCCATCTACACCCGCGACGCCAATTCGGCGATGAGCTTCATCGAGCGATCGGAAGTCGGAATGGTGCATGTGAACAACCCCACGGTTGGAGGCGAGGCCCAGCTTCCTTTTGGAGGCTGGAAGTCCACCGGCATTGGCGAGCGCGAGATGTCCGAGGAAGGGGCGGAGTTCTTCACTCAGCTCAAGACGGTTTTTTTCGATTACACCGGACAGCCCCGGCAGTCGAAGATCTATTGACCGCAGCGGAAAGGCCGACGCCGCTGGCGCAGCTCATCCGCGGTCGAGGACTTCAAGCTCCTAGCGGTTTCCCGGCGCGGCTGGTTGAGCTAAGGGAGAGGTGTGAATGACCTTCAAGACAAGATCTCGGCGGCCTACGCCGATAGGGCGAAGCTGAAGCAACCGGAGTTCGCGAACGCAGTCCGCGCCGCGGTGGCACTCCTGGACGAGGGAAAACTGAGGGTCGCCGAAAAGAGCGACGCCGGTTGGCGCGTGAATGCCTGGGTCAAGGAAGCGGTCCTGCTGTTTTTCGCCATCTCCGAGATGAAGCTGATGGAGGTGGGTCCGTTTGAGTTCCACGACAAGCTTCCCTTGAAGAAGGGCCTGGACAAAGCGGGAGTCCGGCTCGTTCCTCCCGGGGCGATCAGGTACGGGGCTTTCGTGGAAAGCGGCGCGATCGTCATGCCCGGCTACGTCAACATCGGCGCATACGTCGGCTCGGGCAGCATGGTGGACACCTGGGCGACGGTGGGCTCCTGCGCTCAGGTCGGGCGAAACGTTCACTTGTCCGGCGGCGTTGGTCTGGGTGGCGTGCTCGAGCCGCCCTCCGCATCGCCGGTGATCGTCGAGGATGGTGCGTTCATTGGTTCTCGCTGCATTGTGGTGGAGGGCGTGGTGGTAGAGGAAGAAGCTGTCCTCGGCGCGAACGTGGTCCTCACTGCCTCAACCCCGATTATCGACGTCACCGGCCCGGAGGAGCGGATCTTCAAGGGCCGTGTTCCGGCGCGCAGCGTCGTCATTCCCGGCTCGAAGCCAAAGATCTTCCCTGCGGGAAGTTATTCCGTTCCTTGCGCTCTCATCATCGGACAGCGTCGCGCCAGCACTGACAAGAAGACCACGCTGAACGCGGCGCTTCGCGATTTCGGGGTCCAGGCGTAGGGGTTCCCGTCGAGATCCCGCCGCCCATTGAACCGTCCCGGTGGGCGGGCCCAGGTCCAGCGAAATAGACGAAGCGTCTCCCCATTCCCCCCGATGTCTGCCGGTGCGGCGTTTGCAAACCACGGCATCAACGGGATTCCCGCGCCGCGGGCACGAAAAGGGAGCAGCGATGTCGAAAGGTGCCATCTATGGTGGGTTGCTCGGGCTTCTGATCACGGCGGCTGCGGGATGCGGCTCCGGTGACCCGTTGCGCGGGGCGATTTCGGTCTCGCCCACCAAAGTCAATGTCCGGGCGGGCAGCGATCCGGTGATCTTCACCGCAACCGTTCCGGCCAATGCGGGAAGAATCACCTGGTCGATCGAGGGCCCCGGTGCGCTCTCAGCACGGGGCGATACCGCGGTTGCCTATACCCCTCCAGCAACTGTTCCCGTCAGCACTTCCTGCGTCCTCTCGGCGACCATCGCCTCTTCCGGGAGTGGCACGACCGCGGACATTCAAATTGTTCCCAGAGACGCGGCGGTTGACCTGCCGGATGGCGGAGATCCCCGACCTCAAGACGTCACCTTGCGTGGGTCACCCGCCTCCATCAGCCGGGACGCCGGA
>WNFJ01345485.1_pt2 | contig 13439 bp, 8 predicted proteins | sample 5400461 | NCBI WGS metagenome assembly WNFJ01 (sample SAMN13153349, study PRJNA577476) | soil metagenome | isolation source: 115 cm saprolite on Douglas fir-dominated hillslope | place: USA:California | collected 2013-09-17 | reverse complement strand
GTTTACGCCTCACGTGGATAGCGCATCAGGCGAAGCCACATGCCCATCATGACCACCACCACTAGAGCAACCCCGGATAACAACCAGTTCTGGCTGGTAACGAGCGTCAATCCTGCTTGCAAGTAGCGCGCCAGCATATAGAGTACATCGATGAAGCCGCTCAGGGTTGAGAGTAGGGACATGAAGAGATCAGGTTGGAACAGGAACAAAAAAAACAGCCCGACGATGAGTGCGCCTGTGACTAAAAACGCCATCCCGGCTATCCCGGGACCCACCTGGCCAATACGCGCCAGGCGCGCCTGCTGCCGGTTCTCGATATTTTCAAGCTGCTGCGAAATACGTTTCTGCCGCTCGATCGCCAGCATGATGCGCTCGGTAGAGATGCTGGAAAACTTAGGCGATGGCGCTGGTTCGAGCAAGGTATGGAGGAGTGCTTGACGCCGTTCAAACGAATGGCAGCCCGGACACCGCTTCAAGTGCTCTTGCAGTTGAAGAACATCTGACTGTTCGGGTTCAGTTTCACGCTGAGCGGTTAGCTGTTGTTTAGCGTCGCGGCAGCGCATCGACCTGTTCCTCCTCATTCAGATTATTATCCTTCATATAGCGCGCCAGCAGTTCGCGGGCGCGATGGAGACGCGCTTTGACCAGCGCTGCCGTCAAGTTTAATGCCAGGGCGATCTCGTCGTAGGACAGATCATACCAGTAGCGCAGGACAATCACAGCGCGATACTTGCTGGGTAGACGGCGCAGGTAGCTCTGTATCTCGTCTTGCTGCTCGCCTTCCAATGCTGACTGTTCCGGTCCGGCTCCCAGGTCGGCGACCCATTCTAGAAACGGTACATCCTCCAGCGGCAAGGCCAGGAAACGCCGCCGCCGCAGTTGATCGATGGCCAGGTGCGAAGCGATTGAAAGCAGCCATGTGCTGAATTTGTGCGCGGGTTTATACGTAGCAAGCTGCGTATACGCTCGCACAAACACTTCCTGCGTTACGTCCTCCGCCTCTGTGACATTGCTGAGCATACGGTACGCCAGATTTTGCACAGCGTCTTTGTACCGCTCGACGAGCGTCGCGAAGGCATCTTGATCGCCAGCCAGTGTGTGCTGGACGAGTTCTACATCGCTCAACGCCTCCACAATTGCCCCTCGCGCGTAGGTACCAGGCATACTTTGTACTCCCGTGGTAGCCTGCGAATCTACAGCCCAATCCCCGCTCGAAATACCGGGCGAAGGCAACACCCCGCTATTTTGACGACGGCGCGCGCTTTTCGTCCGTGTCGGCAGAGAATCGAAAACTCCCACCGAAGTAGAAGCATGTAGAGATGTGTCCATTTTAATCACCGCTTATCATAGTTTCTGTATAGTTAGTAATTTCAGAAAAAAACACCATCCGATATCTATACGCGCGGTAATTAAAAAAGTTGTAATCTCTTGAGCCAAGTTTAACATGCCCAGGAAAAACAGGCAAGGGGTCAGTACTTCAGTCAGGAAAAAATGATGAAATTATTTTCATCATTGGCTATGTTTTGGTCGCTTTCTGACAAAGTGTTCATCACGTGCCGCCTCCGGCGGCACCAGGGAATAAAGAGGGAAGTTGGGGACACCCCACACCCCGGCAAAGGGCTGTGCCCTCTGCACTCCCGCTGTCTTGACTTGACGCTTGGCGCTGGCTTTGGGTACTATGGCATTGAGCGATGAAAAGGATTCCTTCACTCGCGAGGAGAAATATAAGATGGCGAATTCATCCCCGGAAACCGTGCTGTGCATTACCAGTTACGAGAAAGGACAGGAGTTTGTACGTGAGTGCAAACGCCGGGGATGGCGCGTCCTTTTCTTGACGACGACCGGGTTAGAACAGGCGCATTGGCCCCATGAGAGCATCGATGAGCTATTTTATATGCCCGACCTGTCCAGGCTGGATGATGTGATTCATGGGGTCAGCTATCTGGCCCGCACGCGCATCATCGATCGCATAGTCGCGCTGGATGACTATGATGTAGTGACGGCCGCAGCTTTGCGAGAGCACCTGCGTATTCCAGGGATGGGCGATACAGCCGTGCGGTACTTTCGTGACAAACTGGCGATGCGTCTCAAGGCCCAGGAGCACGGCATCCCCGTGCCTGATTTTGTCCACGTTCTGAACCACGATAAAGTTCGTGAATATACCACCCGCGTGGCGCCGCCCTGGGTGCTCAAACCGCGTGCCGAGGCCTCTACCATTGGGATCACAAAGATCAATACCCCGGAAGAGTTCTGGTCGCACCTGGATAAGCTGGGTGATCGGCAGTCCTACTACGTATTAGAACGCTTCCTGCCGGGCGAGGTGTATCATGTGGATGCCCTGGTTGTCAACAGCGAAGTGGTCTTTGCTGAGGCTCACCAATACGGGCGTCCGCCGCTGGCAGTGTTTCATGGCGGCGGCATTTCCACAACACGCACGCTGCCCCGCGCATCGGAAGATGAACGAACCCTGAAAGATCTGAACGGGCAGGTCATCAGCGCCTTTGGTCTGCTGCAGGGAGCAACCCACACAGAATTTATTAAAAGCAAGGAAGATGGCCGCTTTTATTTTCTCGAAACAGCTGCTCGCGTTGGGGGCGCCAATATCGTAGAATTGATCGAAGCGGCTACCGGCATCAACCTCTGGCGCGAGTGGGCCAGGATCGAGACCGCTTGGCAGGAACATCCCTACCAACTTCCAGACCACAGGCAAGATTATGCGGGTGTTATTATCACGCTGGCCCGCCAGGAATACCCGGACACCTCCTCATACCAGGACCCGGAGATCGCCTGGCGCATGAACAAGCGACATCACGTGGGATTTGTGATCGCTGCGCAAGACCCTGAGCGCGTCAAGTTCCTGCTCGACGAATATTCCCGGCGCTTTATCGACGATTTCCACGCCACATTACCGCCTTTTCAAACTCGACCACCCAGTGTCGAAAGTTAGGAGCTACCATTATGCAAACTCGCAGTCCCTGCTAACTCGCCTCTTACCAGCAGCATAGCAGCAGAACGCCAGAACCCACTGGCGTAATTCGTGTTGCCCGCGCCCCGCCCTCTCTTAAACATGCAGCATGTTATATCGATTTCGGCTTTGAATCATGGTAAGAGAGGACTTCCCCACGATGTTAATGCGACACATCTTTGTGCGTATCAAGCGCGCTTCGCTGCTGAACTTGTTGCTCATTAATATGGGCTTGCTGGACGAACTGATCTCTGGCGTTCTCTTTATAGGCCTGCCTTTGCTGCGCGGCCAGTTGGGATTGACATACGAACAAATCGGACTGATTTTCAGCGTAGCTGCGATCTCAGGTATAATACTTGAACCGCCACTCTACCTGCTGAGCGACAGGGGATCAAAACGCTGGTGGATACTGGGGGGATTGCTCGGTATGAGCTGCGCCTTTGCGCTGGCGGGCAGCGGCAATTCTTTCGTCTTGCTTCTTGCTGCTTTCGCCCTGACGTCGCCCGCGGGCGGTATGGCGGTCGGGCTATCCCAGGCCACCTTGATCGACAAGGCGCCCGGCGATGGTACGCGCGTCATGACGCGCTGGACGATGCTGAGCAGCATCGGCGATTTCCTCTCACCACTGGCCGTGACAGCTATCGTCACCTTCGGCCTGGGATGGTCTGGATTGTGCTGGATCGCCGCAGGATGCTGGCTGGCGGCAGCCCTGGCCGTGTGGTTTCAGCAATTTCCATGTCGCGCCACTTCCTATAGCCATAACGAGAGTGAACCACCAATGAGCATACGAGCCGGTCTGCGGCTGGCTTTGCGCGATACGGTGTTATTGCGCTGGGCCGCGCTTTCCATGCTGACAACCATGCTCGACGAAATTTTTCTCACATTCATGGTGCTTTACCTGCGTGATGACTTACAAGCCAGCCCTCTGGTGAACGGGTTGACGGTGGGCGTGGGTATGCTTGGCGGTTTTCTCGGCCTGTTCCTGCTGGATCGCTTGCTTGGGCGCGTTGCACCTCTGCGCTTGCTCAACGTCGCCTCGCTGCTAGCCCTCGTTGGCGTACTCGGCTTGCTGCTCTTGCGTGTGCTATGGTTTGCCCCGCTCGCGTTTTTTATTGTGAGCCTGGGCAGCGCCTGCCTGTACCCAATCGTCGAGGCTCAGGCCTATGCTCGCCTACCAGGACGTTCGGGAATGATGCGCTTTATCTCTAGCCTGGGCCAGCCATTCGAGATAGTGTTACCGGCGCTCGTCGGCTTCGTAGCCGGGCGTTTTGGCCTGCTGGCGGGTCTTGCCCTGCTGGGGAGCGCACCGGTGTTCTTTCTGCTGCTGGCCCCCAGGAGCTCGCGTGTACAGCCAATCATTTAGCCAATTTCTCCTATGTGTCAGGATGTATCAAGCTTATCCATTATGTGTATGCGCTAATATGCCCAGCAGTTCCATTTAATTGATTACGGGGTGGTATGTGATGAAGAGGTGGATGAGAGTGACCTGTTCTTGACCAGGAAAATATGTACAGAGGAGAGGTTTACTTGCATATGCAAACACAGCAGCGCGAATTGAATCCGGTGCCTGAAGAGGAGCGTGGGCCTGTGAGGGGAGACGGCACCGGAACAAGTACCTGGCAAATCTTTTCGCGGCATCGGGTGGCAAGTATTGTCATCGGGCATATCAGTGTGGTGGCGGTGATAGGGTTCCTTTTACTCGGCAGCGGGCTGGGGATGAATCTATTTGGCGCATTCGCGCAATCCCCATGCTCCGGGGGCGACCAGGTCTACGTGGTTGCGAGCGGCAACACGCTCAGCGGGATAGCAGCGAGGTTTCATATCTCGTGGCAAAAGCTCGCTTCGTACAACCACATCGCGAATCCCAATCTGATTTACATCGATCAAACGATGTGTATTCCAGGCAAACATGTGGTGAAGAGCGGTCCACCGCCGGTGCGCGGGCGAGGGAATTTCTTCCCTTACGGTCAGTGCACGCGGTGGGCATCTCAGCGTTACCACCAGTTGACCGGGGTGTACGTTCCCTGGACGACGCAATCGGATGCCTGGCAGTGGACGGCTCGCGCGCGTGACTTCCACTGGCGTGTTTCAAGTACGCCGAAGGTGGGAGCCATCGTTGACTTGCAGCCCTGGGTAGAAGGAGCATATGGATTGGGACATGTGGCGGTGGTGGAAAAAGTCCTGGGCAACGGAGATGTGATCGCCAGTAACTTGAACTGGGGGGTCTACTACTGGGAGGTGGTCGATGTGGAGTTTGCCCCCGGTCCAGGGGTATCCTTTATCACCTTTTAGGGTGAGCAGGAGCCTGAGAGGTTTTTGTAAGCTGGTTGACAGGTCACAGTAGCGTCGCCCCTTGTGGGTATCCTGTTCCCATGTCCCGTGATTGTATGCGGGAGGACAGGACACCCGCAAGGGGCGTCGCTACTGTTTATGCTCCTGACGGCAGCGCGCTCATGGTTGAATTGCTCTTGCCGAAATTAGAGTCTGACAAAGGATGGGTGATGAACCATTCCTGGCAATCAAAGGGAGCTTCGCCTGGTTCAGGCTGCACAGGTGTATAGTGGCCATCGGGCTGCAACTCGTGCGCGTTGACGGTATCGGCCAGGTATGGCTTCAAGATGCGTTCATAGGTTGCTGCTCGTAGCAGTGGGTCGTCTATGGGGAATAATGTTTCAACGCGGCCATCCAGGTTGCGCTGCATCATATCCGCGCTTCCCAGGTAGATCTCTTCTTGCCCGCCATTGCCAAAATAGAAGATGCGGCTGTGTTCCAGGAATCTGCCCACCAGGCTGCGCACGCGTATGGTTTCGCTCACTCCTGGAACACCTGGACGCAGGCAGCAGATGCCGCGCACAACCAGGTCAATGCGCACTCCCGCCTGCGATGCGCGATACAGTGCATGAACAACGGCAGGATCGACCAGCGCGTTCATTTTGAAAAGTAGGTACCCGTTGCCCTGCTCCTGGTGCATACGAATCTCGCGCTCGATGCGCTCTAAGATCGCCTGGCGCAGATAAAGTGGGGCCACTATCAGCTTTGCGTATTTGCTGCGGCGGGAGTAGCCGGTCAGCGAGTTAAACAGCAGCGATGCGTCCGCGCCGACCTCCGGGCGGCAGGTGAGCAGGCATACATCTTCATAAATGCGCGCTGTTGTCGCGTTATAATTTCCGGTGGCAAGATGCACATAGCGGCGCAGGCCGTCCGCTTCCCTGCGCACCACCAGCGCCACCTTGGCGTGCGTTTTCAGCCCGACCAGGCCGTACACAACGTGAACCCCGGCCTTTTCTAAAGCTCTTGCCCATTCGATATTGTTCTCTTCATCAAAACGCGCTTTGAGTTCAACCAGCACTGCTACCTGTTTGCCATTCTCGACAGCCTCCTGGAGCATCGACACCACGGACGAGTTTGTGCCGACGCGATACAGGGTCTGCTTGATTGCCAGCACATCGGGGTCGTGAGCAGCGGCGCGAATGAACTCAACTATTGAATCGAAGCTATCGTAGGGATGGTGCATCAACAGGTCGTGCTGTCGTATGGCGGCAAAGAGATCGTTTCCTTTACGGAACTCCGGCGGTGTGCGCGGTATGAAAGGCGGGTCTTTCAATTCGGGACGCTCAAGACGATACAATTCCATTAGTTCGCCCAGGCCGAGCGGCCCATCGATAACACTCAGGTCATCGGCTGTGATTTCCAGGTTCTCCAGCAGCAGATCGCGGATACGCTGTGGCATGGAGGGATTGACGACCAGGTTCACTACCTCTCCAAAACGCCGTTGGCGCAGGCCCTCCTCGATACTTTCCAGCAGGTCTGAAGATTCGTCTTCGCGAATCTCGATATCCGCGTCGCGCAGCACGCGAAATGCATAGCTTTCCGAGACATCGAAGCCGGCGAAGAGCATACTGAGATGGGCCGCGATGACCTGTTCCAGCCAGGCGAAGACCACTGTCCCTGGTGTCGTTTTGTCCAGAGCCACGGGAACAGGCACGAGGCGCGGCAGGGTAGGCGGAACCTTCACGCGCGCAAAGCGACCGTCCGAAATAACCACAGCCAGGTTGAGGCTGCGATTGGAGATGTGCGGGAAAGGGTGCCCCTGGTCAACGGCTAAGGGTGTAAGCACAGGAAAGACTTCGCGCTCGAAATACTGGCGCATACTGGCGCGTTGCTGCGCGTCCAGTTGTTCGTAGTCCAGGATGTAGATATGCTGGGCGGCCAGCAGAGGAAGCATCTCGCTGCGCCAGTAGTAGCAGACTTCCTGCACCAGCGGGGCCAGCGCCTGGCGCACAGCCATTAATTGTTGCTCTGCTGTTAGCCCGTCGGGGCTGAGCGATGGCACATGCGCCGCCAATTGATCTTTCAAACCAGCAACGCGCACCATGATGAACTCATCCAGGTTGGTGTCAAAAATGGAGAGAAACTTGACCCGTTCCAGCAGTGGATGGCGGCTATCCTGCGCCTGCTGAAAGACGAAGCGATTGAACTCGATCCAGCTCAACTCGCGATTAATATACAGATCAGGTTGATCTAGTTCAGGAGTGCGGGATGCGGTTATCGGGTTATGGTGCATGATTTCGTTTATCCTTGCCCCTGGTACAACGGGCGCAATAATGCATCGTGCCTTTACGAAATTGTACCATCGGAGCGGAAAACAACGCAAATAAAAAACTTATTTTGGGCTTCAAAAGACGCTGTACTGTCTTTATAGAGCGTTTTTTCTAGCCCAAACGGAGTGTCCATCTCAAATTATCTTGACAGTGGCTATCGCCCTGATGTATCATCCTGAAGTGAGGTTTTTCTGCTTAAATTCAGGTATCATGGGCGGTTGCTGAAATTGGTAGACAGGACGGACTTAGGATCCGTTGGCGCAAGTCATGAGAGTTCGAGTCTCTCACCGCCCATCGTTCGCAGGCTGGCCAGGGGTTTTTAGCGCTCTGCTTACAGAATAGCAGGTCAGATTGCATTATTCAATTACTATTGTAGTTGGCAGCGTTTTTGTGTTGCCAGGGCGCAATGCATTGCGTTCCTATTTCATGATACAGGTGTTGGAGGAAAAGTGAAGGTCTCGGTCGAAAAGTTACCAGGCAGTGAAGCGCGCGTGGAAGTCGATTTTTCCTGGGAAGAACTGGAAAAAGCTTCGGATAAAGCCTTTCGCAAACTGGTTCAGAAGATTGACATCCGGGGATTTCGCCGGGGAAAGGCCCCCCGCTCCTTAGTAGAGCGACAACTCGGCAAAGAATACATCTATCAGGAAGGTCTCGACGAGCTAATGAACGAGACCTATCGCGCCGCTATCAAGGACAACGACATCACACCTCTTGCGAAGCCAGAGATAGACGCGCCGGTTCTGGAGATTGGCCAGGCGTATCACTTCAGCGTGACAATTCCCGTTCTTACCCCTGTCGAACTTGGCGATTACCGCTCGCTGCATTTTGAGCGCGAAGAGGCCACCATCACTTCGGAGGAGGTTGAGCAGCAAATCGAGTTGATGCGCGACCGCAAAGCGCACTGGGACGAGGTTGAACGCCCCGTTGAGATGGCTGATCGCGTCACCGTCGATTTGAAACTTACATCGGAAGGGCAGGCTATTTCCGATCTGAAAGATAACCCCTTTGAACTGACCAACGAGCGCGTTGGCCTGTTCAGCGGGATGGATGAGCATCTACTGGGAATGAAGGCGGGCGAAAGTAAGACTTTTAGCACCACGATTCCCGCCGATTATGCCAATGAAAAGCTGGCCGGCAAAGAAGCTCATTACGAAGTCACGCTGCACAAGGTCGAAGCAAAATTCGTGCCAGAGATTGACGACGCGCTGGCAATGGAGGTCAGCGACGGCGACATTACCAACGTAGAGGACATGCGCAAAGCCATCAGCGACGAACTGCTTGCCAATAAAAAGCGGCGCAACACAGAGGCGCTGCGCGATAAGGTCGTTGATGCCGTAATTGAGCAATCCACCTTCTCGATACATCCGGTTCTGGTGAAGGATGAAGCGGAGGAGATGATGCACCAGCTTTCGCATGTGTTGGAGGACCAGCACATGTCGATGGACCAGTACCTTTTGATTATGCGCAAGAGCCGCGATGAGTACTTGAAAGAACTCGAACCCGAAGCGGAGAAGCGCGTGAAACGGCAGCTGGTACTCGATGCGGTCGCGAAGCAGGAGGAGATCAGCGTCACGCAGGAAGACCTGGATAGGGTGGCCCGTGTCTATGCCCAGGCGGGACAGCCGCTCCCGCGCAGAGAGGAGCAACTACGGGCACTGCGAACAAGCCTGCTGCGCGAAAAGACGGTCACACACCTGGTAGAGTTGACCGCAGGCCCCGATCCCGACGCGGAAAATGCGGATGAAGAAGTCTCCCTGGCTAATGCTGAAGCAGCCGCACTGGCGGGTGAGGCGGATGTGATCGAACTTGCCGGGGAAAAGGCAGAGACAGAAGAAATAGTAGTACCTGGTACAGATAGCTCAAGCGTAGATCCAAATGTAGAGGCGCAGGCAGCGCAAGAGGCACGCTAGTCGGGGCGCGATTTCGTGGATCGAGTTCCGGCAAGGAAAGGTGACAGACGTGGCAAATTCGAAAAATATGCGTACAACCTATCGCTGCTCATTCTGCGGTAAGAGTCAGGATCAGGTGCAGAGGCTCATCGCGGGTCCCGGTGGTGTCTATATCTGCGATGAGTGTATCGACCTGTGCCGGGAGATCATCGAGGAAGAGCAGGCCACTATTGCGAAGCCGCGCCTGCAAACGGGCAAAATACCGGCCCCCAAGAAGATTTACGAGCAGCTTAGCCAGTATGTCATCGGGCAGGAACGCGCTAAAAAGTCGCTGGCGGTGGCCGTCTACAACCACTACAAGCGTATTGGCGTGGGTATGCAGATCGATGAGGTTGAGCTGGGTAAGAGCAACATCCTGTTGATCGGCCCCACCGGCTGCGGCAAAACGCTGCTGGCGCAAACGCTTGCCAGGATTCTCGATGTGCCATTCTGTATCGCCGATGCTACCGCTCTCACGGAGGCGGGTTACGTTGGTGAGGATGTTGAAAACATCCTGCTGCGCCTGATCCAGACCGCCGATTTTGATATTGCGCGCGCCGAACGCGGCATCGTCTATATCGACGAGATCGACAAGATCGCGCGCAAGTCCGACAATCCCTCTATCACACGCGATGTCTCCGGCGAAGGCGTACAGCAAGCGCTGCTCAAGATCATCGAAGGCACGATTGCCAACGTGCCACCCCAGGGCGGGCGCAAGCACCCGCACCAGGATTTCATCCAGATCAATACCGCCAACATCCTGTTCATTTGTGGCGGGGCCTTCGAAGGACTTGACAAGATCGTCGAGCAGCGCCTGGGCAGCAATAAGACGATGGGCTTCAAGGCAGAGAAACAGGTCGATAAGAAAACAGAAAGTTCCATTTTGTCGCATCTCATCCCCGATGACCTGCTCAAATTTGGACTGATCCCAGAGTTTGTGGGTCGCCTGCCGGTGGCGGTATCGTTGGACAGCCTGGATAAGGATGCCTTGATACGTATCCTGACTGAGCCCAAAAATGCTATCGTCAAGCAATATCAGAAGTTCTTGCAGCTTGACCGTGTAGAACTGGTCTTCACCAACGATGCTCTCGACGCTGCCGCCGAAGGCGCGCTTAAACAGCGCACCGGCGCGCGCGGATTGCGCAGCATCATTGAAGATGTGCTGCTTGACGTAATGTATGAAATCCCATCGCGCGCGGATGTGAAAAAGGTCATTATCAACGCCGATGTGATTAGCGCGCACCATAAACCACTGCTGATTACACGCAGTGAGCGCGCAGCACCGTATTCTGAAGATGAGTCTGCATAATGCAGGCTCATCCGTCTTTATCGATGTATTTTTGTAGGAACGCGATAGATAGCGTCCTATGAAGGCGGAACCCGTGAGCGAACAAGAACGCCAGGAAAGCAATATGGATACCTCTATCACTGTGCCATATCCCCTCGTGGCGTTGAAAAGTATGGTTGTGTTTCCCCGCACCCGCATTACCCTGTCGATGCTGCGCGAGAAGTCGATTCGCGCCGTCGAGGAAGCTATGATGCATCCGAGGCGCGTACTTATCACCGCCTCACAGCTTGATTCTGAAATTGAAGACCCGGAACCTAAAGACATCTATGCTTTCGGCACGCTGGTAGAAATCACTACTATGCACCGCCAGCAGGATGGCAGCTTTCAGGTACTTTTCAACGGCCTGCGCCGCGTGCATATCGATGAGTATATCGAGCAGGAACCATTTATGCGCGTTGCCGTCAGTCAGCTTGTGGAGACGCAGCCACAGGGGCCACAGGCCGACGCCCTGGTGCGTCATGCCACCAATTTGTTTGAACGGTACGCCCAGCTCAATCGCCGTTTCTCCGTCGAAGATATTACCTCCATTGTGGGACTTAAAACCGCTTCGCGCCTCTCTGATATGCTTGCGGCGCACCTTGTGACCGATCCACAGCAGCAGCAAGACCTGTTGGAGACGCTTGACCCGCTGGCGCGCCTGGAAAAAATCTGCGTGATTATGGGCAACGAGATCGAAATTCTCGAACTCGAATCGACCATCCGCAGCCGCGTGCGCTCGCAGGTAGATCGCACGCAAAAGGAATTTTATCTGCGCGAACAGCTGCGCGCCATTCAGGAAGAACTGGGCATAGATAGTTCCAACGAGATCCACGAGCTGCGCGAACAGCTCAATCAAAAGGTCATGCCGCCCGAGGTGGCGGCCAAGACGCGCAAAGAGATCGACCGCCTGGAACGCACTCCCCCGCAGGCGGCTGAGATTCCAGTGCTGCGCTCCTACATCGATTGGATTCTGGCCTTGCCATGGAGCGAGCGCAGCGAGGATCATTTCGATATTGAAACCACGCACAACATCCTCGAAGGAGATCACTACGGGCTAGAGGGTATCAAAGAGCGCATCATAGAATTTCTGGCCGTGCGCCAGCTGCGCCAGCTGCGCGCCAGTCGCAGCGGTTCTGCCAGAAGCGAGAGCCAGGGACAGATTTTGTGCTTTATCGGCCCGCCGGGCGTGGGAAAAACCTCGCTGGGTCGCTCTATCGCTCGCGCCCTGGGACGCAAGTTCGCTCGTATTTCGCTGGGCGGCGTGAGCGATGAAGCTGAAATTCGCGGCCATCGCCGCACCTACGTGGGTGCGCTTCCGGGGCGTATCATCCAGTCCATGAAGACGGTGGGCGTGCGCAACCCGGTCTTCTTGCTCGACGAGATCGACAAACTCTCTGCCGAGTATCGCGGGGACCCATCAGCCGCGCTGCTTGAAGTGCTCGATCCTGAGCAAAACAGCGCCTTCGTTGACCAGTACCTGGAAGCGCCGTTTGATTTGTCGGAGGTGTTCTTCATCTGCACAGGCAACGTGAAATACCAGATCCCGCGCGCGCTGGCCGACCGCATGGATATCATCGACCTTCCCGGTTACATGCTTGAGGAGAAGGTGAATATCGGGCTGCGTCACCTGTTGCCCAAAGTGCTGACCGAACACGGCCTCGCGCAGGAGCAGTTGAAGATTCCTCAGACGGTCATGCAGCAAATCGTGACGGGCTACACGCGCGAAGCCGGTGTACGCAGCCTGGAACGGCAGCTTGCGACCATTTGCCGCAAAGTGGCGCGGCGCATAATCGAGAAGCCCGATGCCCATATTCGCCTGACCAATCACAGCCTGGAACAATATCTTGGTCAACCTCGCTATAGCGAAATGCCCGTTAGCCGCAAAGTGCAGGTTGGCGTCGCGATGGGGCTGGCCGTGACCGAAATAGGCGGGATGCTTCTCCCCGTCGAGGTGGCGACCATGCAGGGCAAAGGCGAGCTCTTCATCACCGGCCAGCAGGGCGATGTAATGCAGGAATCGGTGTATGCCGCGCTCTCCTATATTCGCTCTCGCGCCGAAGAGCTGGGGCTTGACCCTAATTTTCGAGATAGCATCGACCTGCATATTCACATGCCGGAAAACGCGCAGCCTAAAGATGGCCCTTCGGCAGGTATCACCATTGCCACCGCCATGATTTCCGCTCTCACCGGGCGTCCGGTGCGCGCCGATATGGCCATGACCGGCGAAATTACCCTGCGCGGGCGCGTACTGGCCATAGGCGGTCTCAAAGAGAAGGTGCTGGCCGCGCATCACGCCAATATTTATCACCTGCTGGTTCCACAGGAGAATAGCAAAGATCTGGCCGAAGTTCCCGCCAAAATCAGGCAAAGTATGCGCTTTACCACAGTGGATTCGATGGACCGCGTCATCGAAATGGCTTTGCTTCCGGTCCCCACCCCCGCCCTTTCAGCTACCTCGTCTACATCGCAAAAGCAGAACCAGTATAGTGAAGAGTCGGAGCCGGAACCGCGCCCGCTGCACCTGGATGAGCGCACCGCATCGAATCACAAAAGGAAGATGGTTGCTCCCATCACTTCCGCTGATGTGCAGCATGAGCATGAGGGCATGAATGAAACTG
>WNFJ01144521.1_pt1 | contig 13442 bp, 13 predicted proteins | sample 5400461 | NCBI WGS metagenome assembly WNFJ01 (sample SAMN13153349, study PRJNA577476) | soil metagenome | isolation source: 115 cm saprolite on Douglas fir-dominated hillslope | place: USA:California | collected 2013-09-17 | reverse complement strand
AACGCGGCCTGGTGGATGCGGATCGCCTCGTCCGCTACCTCGATGACGCCGATGCCCTCGACCGTCGAGGTAGTACCGGTGAAGTACTTGTCGACGAGCGAGTGGGCGAGTCCCACCGCCTCGAAGATCTGCGCCCCGGTGTACGACATGTAGGTCGAGATACCCATCTTGGACATCACCTTCTTCAGGCCCTTGCCGACTGCCCTGACGTAGTTCTTGAGCGCCTTGGAACCCGCCGCGCGATCCTCGGGATGCATCGCAAGCAGCGTTTCGAGCGCGAGGTACGGGTGCACGGCCTCCGCTCCATAACCGCCGAGCAGGGCAAAGTGGTGCACCTCGCGCGCCGAACCTGTCTCGACCACGAGCCCCGTGGAAGTCCTCAGGCCCTTGTTGACCAGGTGCTGGTGGATCGCCGAGAGCGCAAGCAGCGCCGGGATCGCCGCGCGCTCGCGGTCCACCAGGCGGTCGGAGACGATGACGATCGAATAGCCCGAGCGCACCGCGTCCTCGGCCTGCGCGCAAAGCGAGGCGAGCCGCGCCTCGATCGCCTCCTTGCCCCAGGCGGCCGGATAGGTGATGTCGAGTTCGAGCGACTTGAACTTGCCGCCGGTGTAGCGCTCGATGTAGCGCACCTTCTCCATCTCGTAGAAATCGAGCACCGGCTGGCTTACTTCGAGCCGCAGCGGCGGATTCATCTCGTCGATGCCGAGCAGGTTCGGCTTCGGCCCGATGAAGCTGACGAGCGAGGTCACCAGCTCCTCGCGGATCGGGTCGATGGCGGGGTTGGTGACCTGGGCGAAGAGCTGCTGGAAATAATGGTAGAGCGTCTTGTTGCGCCTGGAGAGCACGGCAAGCGAGCCGTCGTTGCCCATCGAGCCGACCGGCTCCTCGCCCGCCTGGGCCATGGGCTGGAGCTGGAACTTGATGTCCTCCTGCGTGTAGGCGAAGGCCTGCTGCCGGTTGAGCAGCGGCACTTCGGACTTGAACGGCACGGTCTTCTCCGCCTCCACCTCGTCGAGCTTGACGCGGATGCGCTCGATCCACTCGGCGTAGGGCCTGGCGCCGGCGAGCGTGTCCTTGAGCTCCTTGTCGTCGACGATGCGGCCTTTCTCGAGGTCGACGAGGAACATCTTGCCCGGCTGCAGCCGCCATTTCTTGATCACCCGCTCCTCGGGCACCGGCAGGCAGCCGCATTCCGAGCCCATGATGACGAGGTCGTCGGCGGTGACGATGTAGCGCGACGGCCGCAGGCCGTTGCGGTCGAGCGTGGCGCCGATCAGGCGGCCGTCGGTGAACGCGATCGACGCCGGCCCGTCCCAGGGCTCCATCATCGCCGCGTGGTACTCGTAGAAGGCGCGCCGCGCCGGCTCCATCAGCGTGTGGTTTTCCCACGCCTCGGGAATCATCATCATCATGGCGTGCGCCACCGAGTAGCCGCTCATCACCAGGAGCTCGAGCGCGTTGTCGAACGAGGCCGAATCCGACTGGCCGTCGTAAATCAGCGGCCAGATCTTTTCGAGATCCTCGCCGAGCACCGGGCTCGAGATCGCCCCCTGGCGCGCGCGGATCCAGTTGACGTTGCCGCGCAGCGTGTTGATCTCGCCGTTGTGGCAGATCATGCGGAACGGGTGCGCCAGGTCCCACGACGGGAAGGTATTGGTGGAAAAACGCTGGTGCACCAGCGCCAGCGCTGACTCGACGCGCGGGTTCTTCAGGTCGAGGTAGTACTCGCCGACCTGGTAGGCGAGCAGCATCCCCTTGTAGCAGATGGTGCGCGCCGACATCGTCGGCACATAGAATTCCTTGCCGTGCTCGAGCTTGAGCGCCCGGATAGCGTGGCCGGCGGCCTTGCGGATGATGTAGAGCTTGCGCTTGAGCGCGTCGGTGACCGTGACGCGCCGGCGGCGGCCGATGAATACCTGCCGGATCACCGGCTCGATATTTCTCGCCGGCTCGGCCAGGTCCGAGTTGTCGACCGGCACGTCGCGCCAGCCGAGCAGCACCTGGCCCTCGTCCTTGATCGCGCGCTCGATCTCGTACTCGCAGGCGATGCGCGAGGCCGGATCGCGCGGCAGGAACACCATGCCGACGCCGTACTGGCCCGCCGGCGGCAGCTTCACCCCCTGGCGCGCCATCTCCTCGCGGAAGAAGCGGTCGGGGATCTGGATCAGGCAGCCGGCGCCGTCGGAAAGTTTCGGATCCCAGCCGACCGCGCCGCGATGGGTGAGATTTCTCAGCACCGTCAAGCCCTGCTCGACGATGGTGTGCGACTTGCGGCCCTTGATGTGCGCGACGAAGCCGACGCCGCATGCGTCGTGCTCGTTCGCGGGGTGATAGAGCCCCTGTGCCTGCAAACTCATGACCGAACTACTGAATATACAATTATTGCGCTGCAGCGACAATGGCTTCGCGGATTTGGCGCTCGTCGACTCCGCCGCGCAGCGCCGCCTTGCCGATGGCCTCGAGCAGCACGAATCTCGCTTGGCCCTTTGCGGCTTTCTTGTCGACCGACATCAGCGCCAGCAGCTGCTCCGGCGCGAGCGCAGGCCCGTTCACCGGCAATCCCGCGCGTCCGATCAGCTTCCTCACGCGAATTGCATCTGGCCTGGAGAGCAAGCCTGCGCGCGCCGACAACTCCGCCGCCATCACCATGCCCGCCGCGATGGCTTCACCGTGCAGCCAGGCGCCGTAGCCCGTGCCCGTCTCGATCGCATGGCCGAAGGTGTGGCCGAAATTGAGCAGGGCGCGCTCGCCTGATTCGCGCTCGTCGGCGGCCACGATGCGGGCTTTCAGCTCGCAGCAGCGGCGCACCGCATGGATCACGCTCGCGCGCTCGCGCGCAAGCAGCTTTTCGATGTTGCGCTCCAGCCATTGCGTGAATTCGGCGTCCAATGCGACGCCATGCTTGATCACCTCTGCGAGCCCTGCGCGCAGCTCGCGCTCGGGCAGCGTGTCGAGCGTGGCCACGTCCGAGATCACCGCGCGCGGCTGGTGGAAGGCGCCGATCATGTTCTTGCCGCGCGCATGGTTGATGGCGGTCTTGCCACCGACCGACGAATCGACCTGGGCGAGCAGCGTGGTGGGTATCTGCAGCAGGGCCACGCCGCGCTGATACACGGCGGCGGCGAATCCGGCAAGATCGCCCACGACTCCACCGCCGAGCGCGACGATCAGCGTATCGCGACCGCAACGCGCCGCGAGCAGCGCGTCGAATACGCGCTCGAGGGTCTGCCAGCGTTTCGCCTGCTCGCCGTCCTCGACCACGATCTGCGCCACGCGAGCGCCTGCCGTTTCCAGGGTTTTTTTGACCCTTGCTAGATAAAGCGGGGCCACGACCTCGTTGGTCACGATCGCCGCGCTTCCCCCCGCGAGGTGCGGCGCATAGAGCGCGCCCGCCTCGAGCAGGCCTGCACCGATGTGGATCGGATAGGATCGCTCGCCGAGCGCTACGCTGAGGCTTTCCATCGCTCCTCGAGTTTGTCCAGCAAATCGCGCGCCAGCGACTGCACGCCTTGTCTGCCGGTGTCGACGACCAGATCGGCGATCGCACGGTACAGCGGATCGCGCTCGGCATAGAGCTCGTGGAGGCGCGCGAGCGGGTCGGGTGTCGCGAGCAGCGGCCGGTTGCGGTCGTGTCGCACGCGCTCGTAGAGATCCTCCGGCCGCGCGCACAGGTACACCACTGTACCGCTTGCACCCAGCAGCCGACGATTCTCGCCCGACATAACGACGCCTCCGCCGGTCGCGAGCACGATGCCCTCGAGCGAGGTGAGCTCGGCAATCGCCTGCGACTCGCGGCTGCGAAAGCCGGTCTCGCCCTCGATCTCGAAGATCACCGGCACCTTCACCCCGCAACGGCGCTCGATCTCGTGGTCGGAGTCCAGGAAGCGCAGCTTCAGGCGCCGTGCGAGCAGGCGCCCGACGGTCGTCTTGCCGGCGCCCATCAGCCCCACCAGGTACAGGTTACCCGCGCGCTTCATCCCCGGCATTGTAGAAACAAAAACGGCCGGGAGGACCCGGCCGTTGTACCGCTTAGGACAGCAACGGCAGGAGACGCGGCGATCAGCGAATAGTCAGCCGCTCATTGACGATGCGCGGCGTAATGAATACCAGCAGCTCGGTTTTACTAGCCGTGGTGGTGGTGTTGCGAAACAGCACGCCGAGGAACGGCAGGTCGCCGAAGAACGGAATCTTGGTGATGTCGGTGCGGTCGTTCTGCTCGTAGATGCCACCGATCACCACCGTGCCGCCGTTCTCGACCAGGACCTCGGTCTTGACGTGCTTGGTGTTGATCTGGACGCCCGCCGGGGTCGTGGGGCCCGGCTGATCCTTGTTCACGTCGAGCGTCATGATGACGTTGCCATCGGGGGTGACCTGGGGCTTCACCTTCAACGAGAGGTTGGCTTTGCGGAACGAAACCGCGGTCGCGCCCGACGAAGTCGCCTGCTGGTAGGGAATTTCGGTCCCCTGCTCGATCAACGCCTCGACGTTGTCCGCGGTTAGCACGCGAGGGCTGGAGATGATCTTGCCTTTGCCGTCGGCCTCGAGCGCCGAGATCTCGATGTTGACGAGCCGGCTGAGCGCGCTGTTAAACAGGATGAACGAGAACTGGCCGGCGTTGAAGGTGTTGAGGCCGGCCGCCTTCATGTTGGTACTCAGCGAATTGCCTATGAAGTCGGGTATGGTTGCGGTCTGACCGGTGTGAAAGCCGGTGTCCTCGAGGCCGCCGCCGGCACCGATCCGCGCGCCGCCGACGAACGGCCTTCCCTCACCGCTCCTATCGTGCAAGCCGACACGCGTTCCAAGGTTCTTGCTGAACGTGTCGTTCGCCTCGACGATGCGCGCTTCGATCATCACCTGGCGCACCGGGACGTCGATCTTTGCGAGCAGCTTGCGCACCTCTTCGAGACGGCTCGGCGTGTCCTGCACGAAAAGGGTGTTGGTACGCGTGTCGATCACGGCGCTGCCGCGCTTGGAAAGAATCCTCTGGTTCGGATCCGACAGCAGCTTCTGCACGTCGGCCGCCTTCTGGTAGTTCATCTGGAAGGACTCGGTGCGCGTCTGCTCGAGGTCGCTGATCTGCTGCTGGGCTTCGAGCGCGAGCTTCTCGCGCGTGGCGAGCTCGTCGCGCGGCGCGATCCAGATGACGTTGCCGCTGCGGCGGCTGTCGAGGCCGCGGGTCTGCAGGATGATCTCCAGCGCCTGATCCCACGGCACGGCCTTCAGCCGCAGTGTCGCTGGTGATGATGTTCAGGTCGGTGAAGTCGGCGATCACGTTGAGCACCGCCCGGACTTCGACGTTCTGGAAGTTGAGCGAGAGCTTCTCGCCCGTATAGCGGCCGCGCTGCGCGGCGCGCGAGGGATCAGCCGACACCGGCTTCACCTCGATCACGAACTGGGTGTCCGACTGGTAGGCGTTGTGCTCCCATTGCCCTTTGGGCTCGATCACCATGCGCACGTTTTCGCCCTGCTGGAAGGCGCTCACGGTGTTGACCGGCGTGCCGAAGTCGATCACGTCCAGGCGGCGGCGCAGGTTCTCGGGCAGGTTGGTCTTGATGAAATCGACCACGATGTTCTGTCCCTGCTGGCGGATGTCGATGCCAGTGCTGGTATCCGACAGATCGATCACCACGCGGCCTTCGCCGGCGCGGCCGCGCCGGAAGTCGATATCGCGGATGGCGTGCTGGGCGTCGGCCCTGCCTTCGGCGAAATGCGCCACCTGGCCGCCGNNNNGAGCTGCGCGACCGCCGGCTCGGACAGCGTGATCACCACCGCGTTGCCATCGATAGCGGCCTCGTGCGCGACCGGCCGGCGCAGGTTCAGCACCAGGCGCGTGCGCTCGGCCCCTTGCACTACGTTCATGCTGCGCAGCTCGCCCTGGCCGATGTCCTGGCTCGCGCGCCCGAGGGAATTCACGGTGTTCGGGAAATCGAACGCGATGCGCGCCGGACTGGCGATGGCGAAGTTGGGCGGCACGCTGCCCAGCGGCTCCTTGGTAGTGATGCGCACCACTACCTTGCCTCCCTGCTGCGAGACATCGAAGGCTTCGATGCTATTGCTCTGGGCGAGCGCCACGCCTGCCGCGGCAAGCAATAGCGCGAACCCGCAGAGTGCCGTTATCGTTTTCATCGTCTTGCCTCCACCATTTGGAGCGAGCTCGAGCGCTCCACCCACTCCCCCCCGCTGTCCTGCACCAGCTCCTTGAGGCTGATCTGGCTTTCGTCGATCGCAGTGATCACGCCGAAGTTCTGTCCCATGTAATTGCCCTTTTTCACCCGGTACAGGTTCGGGCCCGCCTTGACCAGGGCAAAGACTTCCTTGTCCTGGGTAATCGTGCCGAGCATCTGGATCGACTCCAGCGGAAACGCCTCGAGCGGCTCCTTCAGCCGCTTCTCGTGCTCGGCGATCTTGCTCGCGGTGTCCGAGCTGCGGCTCGCCTGCACGACTTCGATGCGCTCAGGGCGGAACGGATCGATCTGCCCCTCCGCCGTGTAGGGCACGGGCTCGTAAGGCCGTACCTGTGGCAGCGGCGGAACCTGCCCGCGGTAATCCTTGGTCAGCTCGGCGAGCTCTTGCTTGAGCTCGCGTTGCTCTTCGCCGCCGCACGCGGCGAGCAGCGCTGCCGCCACCAGTGCCGCCACGGGGAAAGAAGGCGCTCTCATTTCTTTGCCGGCGCGCCTCTTTTCGCCGCGGCCTTGCGTTGCGCGGAAACTTCGTCATCGTTGAGATAGCGAAAAGTCCGCGCCGTGGCGTCCATGGTCAGGTTGCCATCCTTGCCGGCGACCAGCGAGACGTCATTGAGCGTGACGATGCGCGAAAGCTGGCCGACATCGCTCGCGAACGCACCCATGTCGTGATAGGTGCCGATCACCCGCACCTGGATAGGCAGCTCGGCATAGAACTCGCGCACGGTATCGGATGCCGCAGGCTTGAAGAGCTCGAACAGCAGCCCGCGTCCCAGCCCGGCCTGGTTGATGTCGACGAGCAGCGCGTCCATCTGTGACTTGTCGGGCAGCTGGCGCAGCAGGGCACCGAACTGGGTGTCGATCTCGCGCAGCTGCTGGCGGTGCAGGTCGAGGTTGACCGCCTGCCTCTTCTTGCCCAGATATTGCTCCTTGAGCTTCACTTCCTCGGCTTGGCTCTGGTCGAGCTCCTCGAGTTGGCCGGTGGTATCCGCGAAATACCCGGCGACCAGTATCGCCACCAGGATTGCCACCAGAACCAGCGATTTTGGCGCCGCATGCCAGGTGCCCGGATCCTGCCAGTTGGTGCGCTTGATTTCGTCGATGAGCGCGTTGAGATTGACCGCCATGGCTAGCCTTTCTTCGCCGCGTCCTTCGCCGGCGCCGGGGCGGGCTTGCTCTCCACGACGCGCTTTAGCGAAAGAAACAGTTCGAAATCCGAGACGCGACGCTTGTCGACGCTCGCCGCCTTCACTTCGACCAGCAGGGGCTTTTCCAGCCACGTCGATCCATCGATGTTGCGCATCAGGGTCGAAACGCGCGCGTTCGACTGCGCATAGCCCAGGAGGTTGATGCGCAAGCCTTGCTGCCTGATCGATCTAAGGTAGACCCCCTCGGGCATCTGGCGCACCAGCTCGTCGAGCAGATGCACGGTCTGCGCCCGATCGCTCTGCAAGGTCTCGATGACCTGCTTGCGCGCGAGCAGCGCCTGGATGCGGTCTTTCAGCTCCTCGATTTCGGCGATTTCCTTGTCGAGCTTCGCCATCTCGCTCTTCAGGAAAGCGTTGCGCTCGGCCTGCGCGTCGATCTTCTTGGCATAGGTTAGGTGCACCGCGAGCACGATCAACGCGCCGACCATCGCCGTGCCGCCGGCGAGGACATAAAAGTGCTTGCGCGCGCGCTTTCGCCGCTCCTCGCGATGCGGCAGCAGGTTGATGCGAGCGGTCATGCGGGGTCGAATCTCCTCATGGCAAGGCCGCAGGCGACAATCAGCGACGGCGCGTCAATCATCAGGCGCTTGAGCTGCACGCGCGGCGATGTCTGCATCTGGGCGAACGGGTTGGCGATGCTCGCGGGCACTTGCGCGCGCGCGTTGACGACTTCATCGAGACCCGGGATGACGGCCGAGCCGCCAGCGAGCAGGATGTGGTCGACGCTGTGGTACTGCGTCGAAGTAAAGAAGAACTGCAGGGCGCGCTGCACCTCGGTCGACAGGTTCTCCATGAACGGGCGCAGCACCTCGGCCTCGAAATCGTCCGGCAACCCGCCCGAGCGCTTAGCGTTCTCCGCCTCCTCCGGGCTCATGCCGTAGCGGCTGACGATCTCCTGCGTGAGCTGGTTACCGCCGAACGCCTGCTCGCGCGTGTAGACCGACTGGTCATTGCGCAGCACCGTCACATTCATCACGTTGGCGCCGACGTCGACCACGGCGATATTCTGGTCCTTGCCGCCCCCCGGAAGCGCCTGCACCACGAGCGCCAGCGCGGTCTGCTGGGCGAATGACTCCACATCCATCACCAGCGGCTTGAGGCCGGCCGATTCGGCCACCGCGACGCGGTCCTCGACTTTTTCCTTGCGTGTCGCCGCGATCAGCACTTCCTGCTCATCGGGGCTGGTCGGCGACGGCCCGAGTACCTGGAAGTCGAGGTTCACTTCCTCGAGCGCGAAGGGGATGTACTGGTTCGCCTCGGCCTCGACCTGCACTTCGAGCTCAGCCTCGCGCAATGCCGCGCTGACGACGATTTTTTTGGTGATCACCGCGCCGGTGGGCACCGCCATGGCGACGTGTTTGGTGCGCGTGCCGAGGCGCTTGTGTCCCCGCTTCACGGCGTCGATCAGCGCCTCGAGGTTGTTGATGTTGCCGTCGACGACGGCATCGCGGGCGAGCGGCTCGATCGCGTAGCGTTCGACGCGAAATCCGCCTTTGCCGCCGTCCACTATCTCGAGCATCTTCACCGAAGACGAGCTGATGTCCAGCCCGAACAACGGCGGCGCCTTTGGCGTGAAGAGATCCAAGGCCATCAGTTATTTTCCTTTATGTATCGGCTCTTAGGCGCGATACGTAGAATTCGCGTTAAATGCTAGCAACAACCCCTCCCGCTGTCTAGTTAATTCTCCACGAAGAGGAAAGGGTATGATGCTACGTTTCGTCTGGCCCCTGCAATAGCGCCCCGGTAACGGTCTAAGTCCCCTGATGTGGTTGCGCTTTCTCGCCTTTCCGCTGGCGTTGCTGGCGGGTCTGGTCGCGGTCGGAATCCTGGCTAGCGCCCTAGTAGTGGCGCTTGCCTTCCCGAATCTCCCCTCCCTTGGCGCGCTGACCGAGTATCAGCCCAAGATCCCGCTGCGGATCTATAGCGCGGACGGGGTACTGATCGGCGAGTTCGGCGAGGAGCGCAGGGCCGTGGTGGCGATCGCCGAGGTCCCAGCCGAACTCAAGAACGCGATCATCGCGGCCGAGGATGAGCGCTTCTATCAGCACCCGGGGATCGACTACGTCGGCGTGCTGCGGGCCGCGTGGGCCAATCTGGTGGCGGGCGGGCGCCGTCAGGGTGCCAGCACCATCACCATGCAGGTGGCGCGCAATTTCTTCCTCTCCTCCGAGAAAACGCTGACGCGCAAGCTGTACGAAGCGCTGCTCGCCTTCAAGATCGAGCACAGCCTGACGAAGGAGCAAATCCTCGAGCTCTACCTCAATCAGATTTATCTCGGACAACGCGCCTACGGCTTCGGCGCGGCGTCACAGATCTATTTCGGCAAAGCGCTCAATCAGCTGAGCCTCGCCGAGGCGGCAATGCTTGCGGGGCTGCCCAAAGCGCCTTCGCTCTACAACCCGATCGCGAACCCCCAGCGCGCGAAGCAGCGCCAGCAGTATGTGCTGCGTCGGATGACCGAGCTGGGCTACATTACTGCAGCGCAATATGAGGCGGCAGTCAAAGCGCCCGTGCGGCCAAGACGCGAAGTGAATGAATACTCCATCCACGCCGAGTACGCCGCGGAGATGGTCCGCCAGGCACTCGCCGAGCAATACCCCGACGAGGTCTATACCCGCGGCTTTCGCGTCTACACAACGCTTCGCAAGTCCGATCAGGAAGCCGCCTACATCGCTGTGCGCAGAGGAGTGCTCGAGTATGACCGGCAGCACGGTTACCGGGCCCCGGAGGGCTACATCGAGCTGCCGGCTACGGTCGCGGAGGACGACTACGACGATTTGCTCGCCGATCACCCCGACAGCGACAATCTGCTTGCCGCAGTGGTGCTCGCCGCCGACCCGAGGCAGGTCCAGGCCGCACTGCGCAGCGGCGAGAAAATCGACATCTCCGGCGAAGGGCTGCGCTTCGCGGCGCGCGGCCTCGACCCGAAAACCACGCCGCAGCGGCGCATCCGCCGCGGCGCCATCATCCGTGTGCAGCGCGAAGGCAAGCTCTGGCAGATCGTGCAGCTGCCCGAGGTCGAGTCCGCTTTAATCGCGCTCGATCCTCAGGACGGCGCGGTGCACGCGCTGATCGGCGGATTCGACTTCGGCCGCAACAAGTTCAATCACGCCACGCAGGCCTGGCGGCAGCCGGGCTCCTCGTTCAAGCCGTTCATCTATTCCGCCTCGCTGGAGAAGGGCTTCACCGCCGCCACCGTGATTCCCGACGAGCCGGTGGTGCTCGAGGCCGAGGAAACCGGCAGCCAGCGCTGGGAGCCGAAGAACTACGACGGCAAGTTCGAAGGACCGATGCGCCTGCGCACCGCGCTCGCCAAGTCGAAGAACATGGTTTCGATCCGCATTCTCGAGGCGATCGGCCCGAAGTACGCCCAGGACTACATCACGCGCTTCGGCTTCGACGCCGACCGGCATCCGCCCTATCTCACGATGGCGCTCGGCGCGGGCTCGGTGACGGCCTGGCAGATGGCGCGCGCCTATTCGGTATTCGCCAACGGCGGCTACTTGGTGCAGCCGTATTTCATCCAGAAGATCGTCGACGATCGCGGCAATCCGCTGGCGCTCGCGCAGCCGCGGCGCGCGGGGGACGAGGCGCTGCGCGTGATCGATGCGCGCAACGCGTTCATCATGGACAGCATGATGCAGGACGTAACGCGCTATGGAACCGGGGCGCGTGCGGCGCGCCTCGGGCGCAGCGACCTCGCAGGAAAGACAGGCACCACCAACGAGTTCGTCGACGCATGGTTCGCCGGCTACCAGCCTTCCTTGGTGGCGATCGCCTGGGTAGGTTTCGACCAGCCCAAGACACTGGGCAAGAACCAGACCGGGGGCGTGGTGGCGCTGCCGATCTGGGTCGGCTACATGGAAAAGGTCCTGCAGGAGATTCCGGAAATGTCGCGCACGGTGCCCGAAGGCGTCGTGATGGTTCCGACCGGGCCCTATCCAGCGCTGCCCGGCGAATCGAAGCTGGTGCCTGAATTTTTCTACCGCGAGGCGGTTCCACCGCCCGAGGTGCTGCAGCCGCCGCGGCAGGGACCGCCGCTGCCGCTGTTCGAGCAGCCGCCGACCCCGTCCGGATAGGGAAGGAGCGCTAGGAGCGCAGCAGCACCGGCTGGCCGCTTTGCGCCGATACAAGCTTCGAGAGCGCGGCGAACAGCTCAGAGCCCTCGCGCGTATCGCGCCAAGCCGCGCCATCCCAGCGGAAATGAAATCCTCCGGAGCGCGCCGCGATCCAGATCTCGCGCGCCGTCGCGTGGCGGTTGACCACGATTTTGGAGCCGTTCGCAAACTCGATTTCGAGCACGCCGCCTTCCTTGAGCTCGACATCGGCATCGAGGCCGCTTTCCTCCACCGCGGCCTCGACTCTGGCGAGCGCTTTGGCGGCGAGCGATTCGAACTCGGTGTCGTTCAGCATGGGTTAACATGCGGATTTTATGCGTTTCCTCCTCGGTCCGATGCGTTTTCTGCTGTGCATCGCTGCGCTTGCGCTGCTTGCCGCCGCATGCGGCCAGAAGGGCCCGCTTTACCTGCGCGACAAGCCGCCGCCCGGGGTGAAGCCGGAGAAAACTGAGTCCTACAAGCCGGTGCCTTACCCTCCCGACGAGCAGAGCGGCGAGAAATAGGCGGGGCGTGGGCTTCGCTTACCGCAATGGCACGCTGCATGCCGAGGAGGTACCGCTGGATGAAATTGCGCGGCGCTTCGGCACCCCCTGCTACGTCTACTCGCGCGCGGCGATCGCTGCGGCCTACGCCGAATTCGAGGGCGCGCTGCGCGGCCGCGATGCCCTCGTGTGTTATTCCGTCAAGGCCAATTCGAATCTTGCCGTGCTCGCGCTGCTGGCGCGCCTCGGCGCGGGGTTCGACATCGTTTCCGGCGGCGAGCTCGCGCGCGTCATCGCCGCAGGCGGGGACGCGCGCAAGACGCTGTTTTCAGGCGTCGGAAAAAGTGAGGCGGAAATTGAATTTGCTCTCCGCAACAGCATTTGTTGCGTCAATCTTGAGTCCGGGTCGGAATTAAAGCGGGTCGACGCGATCGCCCGGCGGCTCGGGAGGCGCGCGCCCGTCGCCTTCCGCGTCAATCCGGACATTGACGCCAAGACCCATCCGTACATCTCGACCGGTTTGCGTGAGACGAAGTTCGGCATCGCGCACGCCGATGCCGAGCGCTTGTACGCGCACGCCGCCGCGATGGCGAACATTGAAGTCGTCGGCATCGGCTGCCACATCGGCTCGCTGCTCACCGAAGCCGCGCCTTTTGCTGCCGCGGCCGGGCGGCTCGTTGCGCTCGTCGATCGCCTTGAGGCCGTCGGCATCCGGCTGCAGCATGTCGACGTCGGGGGCGGCATCGGCATCCGCTACAAAGACGAGGCTCAGCAGCCGGTCGCGGCGTTCGTCGCCGGCGCGCTTGCCGCGTTAGGTAGCCGCAAGCAGACCGTCGTATTCGATCCGGGGCGCTCGATCGTCGGCAACGCCGGTGTGCTGCTCACTCGCGTGGAGTATGTCAAGCCAGGGGCGGCGCGCAGCTTCCTGGTGGTCGATGCCGCGATGAACGACCTCATCAGACCCCCCCTCTATGGCGCTTGGCATTGAGGGTGGCGCAGGGTGTTTACGACATCGTCGGGCCGGTGTGCGAGAGCGCGGACTTCCTTGCCAAAGATCGCAGGATTGCCGCCGGCGAGGGTGATTTCCTCTCCATCATGTCCGCCGGTGCCTATGGGATGGTTATGAGCTCCAACTACAACTCGCGCCCGCGGGCCGCCGAGGTGCTGGTCGCAGGCTCCCAGACCCAACTTGTGCGCCGCCGCGAATCCGCCGAAGAGCTGTTTGCCCTGGAAAGCATTCCGGGCTGACAATCTTCGCCGCGTCTACATAACGACGATGACCCAAGCGAGCCGCCGTCTATTCGCCGCCGGAACCGTCCTGATCGCGCTGGTCGCGGTCGGGCTCGGTATCTATTTCATCGCCGACGGCAGGGCGAAGGAGAGCCGTAAGGCGCCGAAAGGACTGCCCGCGGTGCCGGTCAGCGTCGCTCCGGTGCTGCAGGAGACGGT